>Ga0209321_10000035_pt1 | contig 61909 bp, 55 predicted proteins | sample Rifsed16ft4_FD_184012 | JGI IMG/M metagenome (GOLD analysis project Ga0209321, IMG submission 184012) | Soil microbial communities from Rifle, Colorado, USA - sediment 16ft 4 - CSP-I_5_4 (version 2) | ecosystem: Environmental > Terrestrial > Deep subsurface > Rock core/Sediment | place: Rifle...
CCCGCGGAACCGTGAGCGTGGCGGTGAAGCCGCCCTCGTCGCCAGCCGTGAGATCGAGACGTGCTCGACCGCCATACAACGCGGCCAGGCGATCGCGCAAGTGCTTCAAGCCGGTGCCCTCGCTCTGGGCAATCTGCTCCGGGCTCACTCCCACTCCCGTGTCGTGTACGGTCACCGTGGTTTCGTCTGAGGTCGCGCGCGCGGTGACCGTAATCTCCGTGGGCTCCACCCGCGGCGCCGCGCCATGGCGCACCGCGTTCTCCACCAACGTCTGGACCGCGAACGATGGGATCAGAGCGTCCCGCGCCGCGTCGCTCAACTCCACACGCACCCGCAAACGGTCGCCGAACCGGATGCGCTCTAGGTCGAGATACTTCTCCACGAACGCCGCTTCCTCCGCCAGCGACACCAGATCGCGGCCTTCCTCGATGGTGGTCCTCAGGAGCCCCGCGATTTGCTCGGCCGCCTGAGCCGCGCGCCGAGGATCCGTGGGGATCAGCTGTACTACCGTGTGGAGGGAGTTGAACAGGAAATGCGGGTGGAGCTGGGCCCTGAGTGCCGCCAGCTGTGACCGTGCCGCGATCGCCTCGGCCTTGGCGACGCGCTCGGTGGCCTGCGTGGCGTACGCCACCCCCGCCACCATCACGTACAGCCAGACCCCCAGGATCAGCGACGGTACCAACCGGTAGTGAAACGAGATCGCGGCGTTCCCGTGAAGGCCCCATTGAATGGTGCGGGTGAGGCCCTGCCAGGCCACCGCGTAGAAGACCGCTGCCGTCACGTGCAATCCCACGAACCAGGGCCGGAAGGGGTGCGGCCACGGGACGCGTTCCGTCAGCCGCTGCACCGGCAATCCCAGCCCCGCGGCGATCGCGATCGAGAGGAAGCCGGCGAACGCCGCGAAGTGGATGCTGGCGCCCGGATGCGAGAACCCGATGAGCGCGGCATACAACACGCCCACCGGGAGCCAGCCGAGGATCAGCTGGAGCCAGATTACCCTGCGATGCATGCCTGAAACGTCAGCGCTTGGCCTCGATACGCAAGACGCCTTCCTCCCAGGTGCGCCCGTCGTCATACGAGCGATCCTGCTGGAACTTGAAACTCGTGGCCGTGATGTCGTAGTACCGCGTGCGAGTCACGAACGACTTGCCCTCCTGGTCGGTCCCCCGCGAGGTGGTCACCATCTCCCCGTTCCGCCACTCACTGGTGGCGGTGCTGAACCGGCCTCGATACACGTCCAGCGAGGTCTGACTCCAGCGCCTGGCCGCAGCGTCATACACGCGGACAGCGTGACTCAGCGTGGTGGGATTCCCCGAGCCGTCCATCAGCTTGAGGTCGTCCTCGATTCCCCAGCCGTCCAGCGCGCGCGTCGCCTTCCAGGTCCCCAGGATCCTCGGCGCCCCGTGAATCCGCTGCGCCAGGCCGCTGGCCTTGGGCCGGACCACGACCTCCCACTCCCCCACCAGAAAGTCGAACTGCTTAGCCTCGGCCGGCGCCACGTGGATCGGGGGCGCGGAGGGGGAGCGGGGGGCGCCGCCGCTGTGCTGAGCGACTACCGGCCTGGCGGCGGCGAAGAGAAGGATCAGGACTGCGAGCCAACGGGGGTGCATGGGACCTCCGGCGTGGGAATCGGGAACGTGCAACGTGCATCGGCTCTTAGCATCGCGACCTCTGTGCTCCAAAGGGGCCGGTTTTCGCCCAATGGTGCCGCGAGCCGGTTGAACGGCTCGGCCGCTTGCCGGCCATTCGCCTTGACGAGCCAGGAGATCTTGTACAGATTTCCTGTACAAGTAAACGGGAGACGCGATGGCGCTCAAGATCAGCTACAGCCACGCCCGCGACAACCTCGCCGACCTGTGGAACCAGGTCGAGGACTCGCGGGAAACGGCGGTCATTCAACGCCGCGGCCATGAGGACATGGCCCTCATTCCAGCCGACGAGCTAGCCGGTCTTCGCGAGACTGCCTATCTGCTTCGCTCGCCGCAGAATGCCGCTCGGTTGCTCGCCGCACTCACCCGCGCCCGGCGGGGTCGCACCGCCGCGAAGGACCTCGCTAGTCTCCGCAAAGAGCTCGGTCTTGCGGAGGCTTCCTGACCACGAGCGGCCGCCGTCGCCGCGTAACGGTCATCCAAGAGGAGTGCCTAGAGGACCTGCGCTATTGGGTGGACACCGGTCGCAAGACGGCGCTCCGGGTCCTGGATTTGATGGAGGCCGTCATGCGCGACCCGTACGCCGGGCTTGGCAAGCCGGAGCACCTAAAACATCTCGGCGGCAACGTGTGGTCGCGGCGGATCAATGAGGCCGACCGCCTGGTGTACGAGGTGTTCACCGACCGCATCGAGTTCCTACAGGCTCGCTATCACTACGGCTGACAGTCCCACCGTCCTTCCTTAACATCCGCGCAGGAGCGGTATTTCGCCCAACGGTGCCACGAGCCGGTTGAACGGAGCCACCGAGCAGCGTGGCGTCCGTATTGTTCGGCATGACCAATCCAAGCGAATCGCAGCCGGTGATCGCGCTGCGCGATGTCACCAAGACCTACCCCAGTCCGGCCGGCGCCTTCACCGCCCTGGCCAACGTCAACCTCACCATTGACCGCGGGGAGTTCGTGGCCGTGGTGGGCCAGTCAGGGAGCGGTAAGTCCACGCTGTTGAACCTCCTGGCCGGCATAGACCGGCCCACCACGGGCGAGGTGATGGTGGGCGGGACCGCGGTGCACGCGCTCTCCGAGCGGGCCAAGTCCCAGTGGCGCGGGCGGGCGGTGGGCATCGTGTTCCAGTTCTTCCAGCTCCTCCCCACCTTGACCGCGGTGGAGAACGTGATGCTCCCCATGGACTTCTGCGGCACCTGGCCCGGCCGCGAGCGCAAAGGACGCGCACTGGCGCTGCTCAAGCGATTGGGCGTGGCGGATCAGGCCAACAAACTCCCGGCCACCCTCTCCGGCGGGCAGCAGCAACGCGTGGCCGTGGCCCGGGCACTGGCCAACGCCCCGGCGGTCCTGCTGGCGGACGAGCCCACCGGCAACCTGGACTCGCGCACCTCGGAAGCCATGATGGACGTCCTGGCCGGGCTGGTCCGCGAGGGGCAGACCATCGTAATGGTCACCCACGAGCAGGCGGTGATACAGCACGCGTCGCGCACCGTGACCCTGGTGGACGGACGGATCCATGCTTGATCCGCGCTGGCGCAAGGTGCTGCGCGACCTCTGGCTCCACAAATCGCGGACGGTGCTCGTGGTGCTGGCGATCGCGGCCGGCATTGCCGGGGCCGGAGCGGTGCTCAACACCTGGGCGCTGGTGCGGCGCGTCACCCGCGAGCAGTACCTGGCGAGCAACCCCGCCTCGGCCACGCTCTTCACGGACTCGATTGGTGCCGGCCTGCTGGCGCGGGTCCGAGCGCTGCCTGAGGTCCGCGAGGTCCAGGCGCGGCGCACCGTGTTTGGGAGTGCCAGGGTGCAGGGCGGGTGGAGTACTGCCGTGTTGTTCGCGATGGACAATTACTCGGCGAACAAGATCGGCATGGTCAAGCCGGAAACCGGTACCTGGCCCCCGGCAGATGGTGCCCTGGTCATTGAGCGTTCGTCTCTCGCCTTTTCCGGCGCCTCGGTGGGCGAACCGCTGAGCGTCTTGGTGGGCAACGGCGAGCCGCTAGCGCTGCCGGTCACCGGTATCGCGCGGGACGTGGGGCTGGCACCCGGCTGGATGGAACACGTGGTCTATGCTTTTGTGACTCCCGCCACGCTCGCTCGGCTCGGCGCGCCCTCCACGCTGGGGGAACTGCAGATCCTGGTGCGTGACGCTTCGCTCGATCGGGAAGCCATCCGGCGCGTGGCATACGACGTGAAGGCGGCGATCGAGGGTACCGGGCGCCGAGTGACCAACGTGGACGTCCCAGAGCCTGGAAGGCACGTCCACGCCGATCAGATGGACTCCCTGCTCTACACCCAGGGCGCGTTCGGCCTGCTCGCGCTCTTCTTGAGCGGCTTCCTGGTGGTGAACCTGATCTCCGCGATGCTCGCGGGTCAGGTCAAAGAGATCGGCATCATGAAGGCCATTGGCGCGAGTCCTAAGCAGCTGGCCGGCATGTACCTCGGCCTGGCACTGGTCTTGGGGCTGTTGGCTTCGGCGCTGGCGCTCCCGGTGGCGGCATTCATTGGCCGCGAATACGCCGAGCTGAAGGCCGAACTGCTCAACTTCGACCTCACCGGAACCGCGATCCCGTTCTGGGTGATTGCGCTGCAAGGCGTTGTGGGCGCCCTGTTGCCGGTTGCCGCGGCCGGGCTGCCGGTGGCGTACGGGTGCCGCATTACCGTGAGCGAGGCCTTGCGCGACCTGGGGCTCACCGGGGGCCAAACCGCGAGTTGGGGGCTGCTTACCCGCGTGAGCGGCCCGGCGCGGCCGCTTCTGCTCTCGCTGCGGAACGCGTTCCGCCGGCGCCAGCGCATGGCGCTCACGCTGCTCGCGCTGGCCACCGGCGGGGCGGTTTACCTGGGCGCGTTGAACCTGCGGACGTCCATCCGCGGTTCGGTGGACCTGCTGTACCGGCCCATGCGCTTTGAACTGGTTCTCCGGTTCACGCGATCCTGGCCGGCAGACAGCGTGGAGGCCGCGCTCAAGGTCACCCCCGGCGTCAGCGGCGCCGAGGCGTGGAGCAGTGCGGTGGCCGCGGTGGCGCACGAGGATGGGACGCTGGGGGATGCGTTCTCCATCACGGCGCCGCCGGCAGGGTCCAAGCTTCTGGCGTACGAAGCGATCAGCGGCCGCTGGTTGGAGCCGGGTGACAGCAATGCGCTGGTGATCAGCCGTGGTCTACTGCGCGACGAGCCGGGCCTTGTCGTGGGCCGTGAGGTGACGCTGGTGGTGGGAGGGCGGCCCACCACGTGGACGGTCGTGGGCGTGGTAGCGGGGGGGCCGGGGACATCCGCGTTCGGACCGCGCGAGACGGTTTCCAGGCTCGCGGGAGACGGTCGGGTGGCTGGCGCCGTGGTCGCGACGGAGATCGCGGGGCCCGCGTTGCAGCTCGAGTGGATTGGGTGGGTGCGGGGCGAGATGGAGAGCGCGGGGTTTGCGGTGCAGTCCACCCAGCTGCTCTCCGAGGGCCGCCGAGTGATGGAAGACCACCTGCTGATGGTGGCGGACTTCCTGGGCGTGATGGCGTGGCTGATGATCGTGGTGGGCGGGCTGGGGCTTGCGTCCACCATGAGCCTCGCCGTGCTGGAGCGGACCCGGGAGATCGGCGTGCTGCGGGCCATCGGCGCTCGGCACCGGGCCATCCTCACTATGGTTCAAGTGGAGGGGCTGGTGATCGCCGTCCTGAGCTGGGCCGTGGCGATCCCGCTCTCGGTGCCGATGAGCGTCCTTTTGGGTCAGGCGTTCGGCCGGATCATGCTGCCGGTGCCGGTGAGCCTCGCTCCGGAGATGACCGGGGTGATGCTCTGGCTGGGGTTGGTGGTGGCGGTCAGTGTGGTCGCCTGCGCCTGGCCCGCGTTCCGGGCCACGCGCATCACCACCGCCGCGGCGCTGGCGTACGAGTGACGGCTCGGCGAGGCGTGCCCCGCAGCCCCGCTTCGTCAGAACTGCATCGTTCCTTGCAGGTAGCCCCAATGGAGGCGGTCGGGACCCAGTCCGATCGGCGCTACCTCGCCGGCGGCGCCGGCGCTGAACCGGCTGTAGCCCAGCTGGACGTCGAAGCCCCGCGTCATCCGCCGCGCGGCCGTAAGGTCGAGTTCCACCCCAATTGTCCGGCCCCCCGTTGGTCCGGTCTCCGCCAGGCGGAACTGGTGCAGGTCGGCGCGCAGCGTCCAGGCGCGTGGCGTGGCCGACCCGCGCGCCATGAGATCCAGGAACCCCAGGCCGCCGGTCTGGCCCGGGAAGCTGAGGAACAGGTCCATCAGCCCGTAGAACTGGTGGTTCGTGGCGTATAGCGTGTTGAACGCGCGGTAGCGCCGGTCGCCGGGCGAGTCGTCCCCAGACAGATAGTCCAGCTGGATGCCGATGGCGGGCTTGAGCGCGCCGCGAAAACCGTAGGTAGCGGCTGCCGAGGCCAAGAAGGCCGCCAGGTCCTGCCGTTGGCCGTTGACAGCCAGCTGCCGGCCGGCCTGCCACGCGAAGGTGCCGCGGGCGCTCAGCGCGCCTAGGGTCCGGCGGACGTAGCCGCCGAACGTGGCCCGGTTGATCTCGCTGACGGCGCCCTCAGTGGCGTTGCGGTCCACGATCAGGAACAGGTCGAACGACTTGCTGGTGGCCCAGGCACCGACCACCGCGCGGTCGCTCGCCGCGAGGCTGTTTTGGCGGGGATCCAGGCCGGTTGCCAGCAGGGCTGCCCGTTCGTCCAGTACGGCGCCGAACAGGTCTACCGTGCCTGGTGGGCGGGTCCAGGTGACCCGCACGCCGTCGAAGGCGCGTGACACGTTGGCCCATCCCACCGGCCCGATGAGTCGCTCGTCCGCGAACGCCAGCTCCTGCCTTCCGGCCCGCACCCGTACGGCGCCCGGCGACCATTCGAGGTACGCCTGGTGCAGGTCGAAGCGGTCGGCCGATGCGTCGGTCAGCGTGTTCTGCTCTTCGCCGAACGCCCGCGAGTCCGATACCTGAATGAATGCGCGGGTGGTGGGAGCGAGAGTCGCGAGTGCACCCAGGCGGGTGCGCAGCAGCGTGGCGTGATCCGTGGCGGCCCCGGAGGTCCGGGCGTCCACCTCGCTGCGGACACGCACCTCGCCGGACCACGTCACGCGTGTGCTGTCCTGCTGCGCAGGCAGGCTTCCCGCGCCCCCCACGAGCAGCGTGCTCAGGACCGAGATCGCCGGAACTCTGGTCATCGTCGCGCCTCCGGAGCAGGAGAGCATGAGGGGCCGGTCCTTGTGGCTTGGGTGGAGCAACCGTACACTAGCGGCGGCAAGGCATTTGGGAAACAGCCCTCGAGCATGGAGCCCGCGTATGGTGAGTCCCACCGTGCAGGCGCAGCGCCTCAGGTTGGCTCGGACCGCCGTTTCCTTCACCAGCCTGTTGCTGTTCGCGCTGCTCCCGCCTTCGGGCCCGGCCCGCGCGCAGCAGTCCGGCGACGCGGCCGAGCAGCTCTTCGTCGCGAAGGGATGTCTCGGATGTCACGGCGTGAGCGGGCGGGGAGGCGTGGGACCGGAGCTGGCGCAAACGGGGTTGGCCTTCGAGGCGTTCCTGGCGCAGTTGAGGACGCCGAGCGCGATCATGCCGGCCTTCCCGGAGGAGGTCGTGAGCGCCGCGGAAGCGCGCGCCATCTACGACTATGTGCGCGGTGTACCGCCAGCGCCGGCGCGGATCCGTACGGACACGCCCAGGGGGGAACAGAGCCCCCAGTCGTGCGCCAATTGCCATCGGCGGTTGAACCCGATGATCGTGGCCCAATTCGAAGCCAGCGCGATGGGCCGCGGCGGGACGCAGAATCCCCGCGTGGTCTACGCCCGTCGGGACTTCACCTGCGCGGACTGCCACGGCACGGACCACACCGCCATTTCGGCGAGCAAGGGTCGCGTGCCGGAGACGACGTGCGCCGGGTGCCACGCCCAGATCTACCAGGAACACGTGCTGGATCTGGGGCACTCCTACGGCCCCGGTCCCGGCGATCTCGGACCCAATTGGGAGCGCAACATCGGCGTCCCGCACTATAAGCAGATGCCTCGGAAGGTCATGGAGATGGGCTGCGATCCCTGTCACGCGCAGGCGGGCGCGACCGATGCCAGGTATTGGAGCGAGCAGGAACAGAAGTACATCGATACCAGCAGTCTGCCGTACCGCAATGGCTGCATCGCGTGCCACTCGCGGCATTCCTTCAGCCTGGTGGAAGCGCGCAAGCCCGAGGCCTGCTTCACCTGCCACATGGGGCCCGATCATCCCAATTACGAGGCCTACATGAGCTCCAAGCACGGCTCGATCTACGCCGCCCGGGGACAGAGCTGGGACTGGACCCAGCCGCTGCCGCAGGCGCGCTGGGACGCGCCGACCTGTGCGTACTGTCATATGCTGTACGTGGACGACCGAGGCGGCCGGTCCACCAGTCACAACATGCGACGCAAGATCATCTGGGGAATGGGCGTGCAGGCGGCAGGGGGCGAGCTCAAGGATATCACGCTCACGCCGGAGAATCAGACCGCGCGCGCCGAGATGATCAAGGTGTGCATGACCTGTCACTCTGAGGTCAAGGCGCGCGACTATCTCCAATCGGCGGACGCCCACAAGCTCGCCGGCGACGCGTTGGTGGTGGAGGCGAGGAGCCTGCTCGCCGATCTCTATGCCGACGGGTTGATCGAGCCCGGGCAACAGCGGCTGGCGGCGGGGCTTCTGCCCGGCCCGCGCTTCAGCGCCACCGAATTGCCGGCGACCGCGGCGCAGCACTGGCCGGCGGGCATGTACTACAACGTCACGGCGATCGAGCGTGAGTACTTCGACATGTTCTTCTTCTCGAACCTCAAGTCCTATAAGGGCGCCTTTCACATGAGCCCGGACTACGCGTGGTGGTACGGCTACGCGGAGGTGTTGGGGCACATGGCGAGGATTCGCGATGAGGAGGCGGGGCTGCGCGAGGCTCGGGCCACCAAGCGGCGGACCACGTTCATGCTCTGGACCGGGCCGCTGATGGTGTTGGCCGTGCTCGGGGCCGTGTACCTGGTGTGGCGGCGGAGGGCCCGCCGAGGCGGCACCGCGGGCGCCTAAGCGAGACGGCCGCCGAGCCAGGGGCGCTTGGGGACGCTACCTGGGGAAGCCGTCTCGTGGAATCCCGGGCACGATCTTCAGCGCGTTCTCGTAGTAGATCTTCTTCAACACCGAATCCGGAAGCCCCATGCCGTACAGCTTCCAGAAGGCGTGATAGTCGCGGTAGTAGTCGAAGTACTCGTCGTTGGTTTCGAACACGCGCCAGTAGTATGGGTACTCGTCGGGCTGAAACGAGTCCTTCCCGAACAACAGCCGGTCCTGATACTTGATGAAGAACTCGCGCGCGGTGCGTGGTTGGCGGCCCAGGTCGTACAGGATGGCGCCGACTTCGGCGTGGAGGTTCGGCAGGCTGTCGAACATTCGGCCCAGCCGCGCGAGGTCGTTGGCATGCCAGCCCAGATGCGCCAGCACCCAGATGGTGCGTGGATGCCGGGCGAACAGGCGATCCCGCTCCCCCATGAGCTCCTCGAACGCGGGGAAGCGGGAGCGGTCGTTGTAGCGACGACCGGAAAACAACGCCATCTCCAGCCAGCGTTCGTTCTGGAAATCGAGCGGTTCGAAGAACTCCTGCGGATCGGCCACGTGGATGAACACCGGGATCTTCAGGCGGGCCGCTGTCTCCCAGACCGGGTCCAGCTCCGGATCGTCCAGCTTGAGGCGGGAACCATCCGTCTTTCGGGCTGAGAGGCCGAAGCCCTTGCCGATCTCTCCTACGCCCACGGCACCGGCCTTGATATCGGCTTCGAGTTGGGCCGCGATTCTCGCGCCGGATCCGGGGCCCACGTTGCGCAAGTCGAGGTTGGTGAACATCACGAACCGGTCCCGGTAGCGGCTCGCGCCGACGGCCGCGATCTGGCTGGCCAAGCGATCGCCCGAGCCGCCGCTGGCGTTCACCATCACCCGCAGGTTCAGCGAGTCCATGGCTGCTCCGACGCGGGTGATCGCGTCGTCCGAGAGGAGCGCCGGTGGATGGCCGTGGAAGTCCACCACCGGGAACTTGGCGCGCGGGACCAGATGGGCCGGGACGATCAGGGTGGATCGCGGCTGGTAGTCGAGAATAGTCGGCGGCGGAAACTCGGGATCGCGGCCGGTGCCCGGGCGGGGCCGGAGTTGGCCCGGACTGGCCTGCTGAGCGGCGGCGGCCGCCGCCGAGGTAAGCGCGCTGATGACGAAGACCGCGGACCAACGGTGCATGGAGGGCTCCCCAGTTCAACGAGTCGATCGTCTCAATCCTAATGGCTCGTGCGGGAGTCTGGCAAACCGACGTAGCTCACGGTGTCGAAAGAATGGTCAGGGCAGACCATCGAAGAAATCCACGACTCCGGTCTCCAGCGAGTATTCGGCCCCGACCACGACGAGCTCGCTTGTCCGGATCAGCTGTTCGAGGAGTTCCGATCCGTGTCGCAGGTGGTTTGCGGAGGCACGAATGTTGGCGCGAATAGCCTGTCGCACCAAGGCGTCCGTGTCACGTCGGAGCTCGGTCGCCAGCAACGCTTCGACCGACGGCCGGATCCGGTCCACGATGGAACGGAGATGCTGTGACCGCCCTTCCGTGGGCCCGGTGAGTTTCTCCAGCGTGGCCAGCACCGCCCCACACCTGGAGTGGCCCAGGACCACAACGAGCCGGGTGCCGAACCGCTCGGCGGCGAACTCGACGCTGCCGACTTGGGAAGGGGCCACGATGTTGCCGGCTACGCGGATGACGAACAGGTCGCCCAGGCCTTGATCGAAGACGATCTCAGCAGGCACGCGGGAATCGGAGCAGCCGAGTATGATGGCAAACGGGTCCTGGCGGGCCACCAACTCGCTGCGCCGCGACGGGTTCGCGAGGACCCCTCGGCCTGAGGTGTCAGATACAAACCGGACGTTCCCTTCTCGCAGGCGCTCCAGGGCTTCTCGCGCAGAGATCATGGAAGCCTCGAAGTCTCGCTCCAGCCGCGCCGGCTAACGTGGAGCGGCGTTCCTGGTCGCCTGTATTCGAGCACGTACTCCGGCGGGGCCGCGACCGGCCGACCCAACGGCTCCGGTACCGGCGGCCCCCAGGTGATGACCGCTGGCAAGACGCCCGCCCACACCGGGAGATCCGCGTCGGCCTCGTCGTCAACCGGCGGCCCGGTTCGGATCTTGGCACTTGCCTCCTCCAGGGGAACTTCCACCAGCTCGGTCGCAGCCAGCTCCGTGGCGTTGGGCGATCGAGCATCGCGACCCCGGCCCGGGACCGAATGTTCCACCAGGGCTTCCAGCGCCTCGCTCCTGGCTTTGGCCCCGGCGACGCGTCGTGACCTCCCGAAGACGCACACGGACCGGTAATTCATGCTGTGGTGAAACACTGACCGGGCCAGGACCAGCCCGTCCAGCAGGGTCACGGTCACGCACACGTCGCGGCCGGCAGCCAGCGCGCGTATGAGGCGGCTCTTCTTGGAGCCGTGGAGAAGCAGCCGATCACCCGCCCGTGCGTACGCCATCGGTATGACGTATACCTGTTGTCCGACGTTAAACCCCACGTGACACACGAGGCCTTCGTCCAGGATGGCGTGAATGACCGAGGCTTCATAGCTCGCCCGCTTTGGGAGTCGTTTCACGGCAGCGCGTGCTGACGGACGCATTGGTGGTTCCTCCCTGGTTCGAGAAGCGTGTACTTCTGGGTGCCGCTCGATCAGCGCCGCGTCGCCGGTTTGAGGCCCAGCGTGGCGTTGAGCCAGCGCACCAGCGGGAGCATGGCTTCGAAGTCCTGCTCCAGCAGTGCCGGCAGCCTGGGGCTGGTCGCCTGCGCGTCGGACAGATTCCGGCCGGTGACGAAGGATTGGTAACGCAGCCACTTCGCCGCCGGGTGGTCTTCGGCGAACCCCCGCGGCATCCGCTTGAGCACGGCCTCGTCGCTTAGGCCCCCGAACCGGCGCACCAGCTGCGGCGAGCGGACGGCTCGCTGGAACCCCTTAGGGTCGTCCGCGATGGCGTCGCGGATCCGGTTCAGCACCGGCCGCGCCGGCATCCAGATGCCGCCGCCCGTGAACGAGTCGCCGGGGGCGATCTGGAAGTAGAAGCCCGCCCCGCCGCCCTCGGCCTCGCTCCCCACCCGCCGATCCGCGTCCCGGTGATGGAACCAGCAGGCCGCGTGGGTCTTGTAGGGCGACTTGTCCTTGGAGAAGCGAATGTCGCGGTAGATCCGGAACATGGAGCGCTTGGGATCGCCGGTGATCTCCGGCGCGAACCGCGCCAGCCGCACGTCCATCTCCTCGATCATCGCGCGCATCGGATCGCGGACCTCGCGCTCGTATTCCGAGCGATGGGTCTCGAACCAGGACTTGACGTTGTTCTGCTTCAGGCCCCGAAGGAAACGGAGCGTGGCGGTGGTGAATGCCATGTCAAGATGGCTAAGGTTTGCTGGTCGTGAGGCGAATAGGCCTCAACCGCTTGAGCGCTTTGGCGACGCCGCCACCCGGGCAGAAGACCGCGCGGCCCCCGTTGAGGCCCTAATCGCCGCTCGGCACGACGGGGTCCCAGGGGACTGCCATCCAACTCCATCGATCGAGGACCAGGCCCACGACCGCGAGGAGGGCACCTACTCCGGCCTGGGCCATGGGGGAAGACAGGACGGCCAGGGACGCGAAGAAGATCACGAGCAGCACCACGGCCACGGCGAGGAGCGCCCAGTAGCCGCGGTGCCGGACCAGGCGGCCACAGCTTTCGCAGGTGCCTGTTGGTTTGGTGTAGAGGAAATAGCGGCGATACGTCATGACGGTCGAGCCGCAGTTTCCACAGGGCGCCGGTGTCCTCATGGCTACTGCCTCCGCGGGGTCGGCCTCAAGTCCTGCGTCTCGGTCCACACCAGCGAGTTCACCAGTTCCCCGTAGGCGTCGTTGGGGTCTTTGGCGGAAAAGTCGGACACGCCGCCCACCAGCGCCGCCGGACGTTAGTGCGGTCGGTGCACCATCTTGGGCGCGCTCTCCGCGAAGGAATACCCGCTCTGCGGGCACCTTACCATCGGGTTCGTTGGTGAGAACACGCCCGCCGGGTTGGTATTCCAGAGCCAGACATGGAGATCGTAGTGATGTAGGCCTTCCGGCATGATTGGCTGGTGTCCCTCCATCGGTCCCTCGAGCTCTTTCCCAAAGATCTTGGGCCGTTCCGGCCCGGCTGCTTCGACCGGTACGAACCACTCCGCTGCCACGAGGCGGAGTTTGTCGCCGGCAGGTTCGTAGATGAGTACCTGCGGCTTGGCGGGATCCAGCACCGGCCCGATCAACTGCGGGTTGAGGAAATGGACGCCCATGCCGCCAGCCGGATAGTGCATCGCGCCCTCACCGCCGCCCGACGGGTACTCCATACAACCAAGGGTCGACAGATAGCCGTCGTGCACGGCGACGATGGGATCACGATACTTGTCGAGCGCGGTGCGAACCGCCTCGAGCTCCGGCGGGAGTGCGACAGCGGGTGCTCCCTGCGCGTGTGACACGGAACCGGGCGCAGCGAGCAGCAGGGTGACAGCGGCGGCCACGAGACAATGGGTGCTCGCGGGACGCCTGAGCAGGGTGACGTGCATGGAGCGTTCCTTGGGGAGGGGATGCACTAAGTTGTGTCGCCGTCCGGGATCGGGCAAGTGATTGCGTCCCACGGGGGGCGAGCGCTACTGCTTCCGCCAGGTCGGCCTGAGATCCTGGGTTACGGTCCACACCAGCCGGTTCACCAACCGCCCGTACGCGTCATTGGGGTCTTTCGCGGAGAATTCGGGAATCCCTCCCACCAGCGCCACCGAGCCCACCTTCTCGCTGGCCGAGGCGCTGGCGCGCCAGAGCGTGCCGCCGGACCTGGTCGAAATCAGCCGCACCAGGAGGTCTACCGTCACGGTTGCCTGCACGAACGGCACCGACAAGCCGATGATGCCGCCGCTGGGCTTGACGTTGGACACCTTGAGGTGGCCCACGAACACCGCGGGCACGTCGCGCTGCTCTCCCAGCGCCTGCGCCGAGGCCGGGCCGAACTGGGTCTCGCCGACTCGGCGCACCAGCGAGTCCGCGCTGCCCAGCTCCAGCAGCTCGATCCCCGACTGGCCCGCCAGCACTTCCTCCGCGAACCGCTGGGTGGCGAAGTCGTGCAGCGTGCCTTTGGCGTTCTCCACCGTGAACGTGACCAGGCCCACGGTGCCATGCGGCTGGAGATCGAGCCGCGGCGGGACCAGGACCCGCCTGCCGGCGCAACCGGCGGACAGCGCGGCGAGCAGCAACGCGAGCGATGCGTAGTGGCACACACCGGGTCTCATCATACGTGCCATCCTCCTCAGCGTGACGGTCGGCGCACCTGCGTGGTGTCCACCCGCGTGGGCGTTGCGTCACCGGCAACGATCGCGGCGGCGCCCCGGGCGATGGCTCGAATGGTGTTGGTCATGTGGTCCAGGTCGAGCGTGCTCACCTCATCCGAGGCCTGATGGTAGTCCTGATCCACGTCGATCGGCGTGGTGCTGATCGAGTGCGCCGGCACGCCCAGCCGCGCCAGCGTGGCATTGTCGGAACGATAGAACAGATTCTCCTCCGGGTAGGGGTCGGGATCAAACGCGTATTCCGTTTCGGCCATGGCTTCCTGCAAGATCTCCCCGAAGCTCGAGTAGTCGAAACCCGTGATCCACGCATGGTTGGGACCCTGCGCCGACGGCTTGCCGATCATCTCGATGTTGAACATCGCCACGATCTGGTCGGGGTCGAGTTGCTGCGAGAAATAGCGCGAGCCGAAGCCACCCGCCTCCTCCGCCGTGAAGGCTGCGAACACCAGGGTCCGCTCGGGCTGGCGCTTGGCCCGGAAGTAGCGCGCCAGCTCGATCACCGCCGTGGTTCCGGAGGCGTCGTCGTTGGCGCCATTGAATACCGAATCGCCGTTCACCGGCTGGCCCACGCCCACGTGATCGTAGTGCGCCGAGAACAGGACGATCTGGTCTCGGCGACGCCCGGGGATCATCCCGACGACGTTGGCGAGAGGCTCCCGGCTGACCGTGGCGGTAACGTCCACTCGGTAGACGCGTGCCTCGGCTTCAGGAGTGAGCACCAGGACCGCGTTCCTGGCGCCGTCGAGTTCGAGCCGGCGCGACGCCGCCACCGGTCCGGACTTGAGCTGGTCGAACAGCCGCTGGTGGGTGGGGTGAATCAGGGCCAATGTGTTGCCGTCGTTGCGAAGCACGGACCCCAGGCTCCGCATGGGGTTGTCGCGGGGCCCGATGGTGACCACGCGGACGGAGTCGGCGGTGGACCAGTGCAGCGCCGCCGTGGACAGGACCGTCGCGATCTGGTCCGGCGGGACGTTACGCCCGTTCAACGCGACGCGGGCGCTCTCGACCGAGAGCGAGTACACCGAGAAGCGCTGGAGGTAGTCGTCCAGGCCGTCGAGCTTCTCCAGCCCGATGTCGGAGAATTGGTCCCGGATGAACCGGGCTGCTTGGTCCGCCGCAGGCGTGAACGCCCGGCGGCCCAACATGCTGTCCGCAGCCAGCGTGCCGACCACGCGTTCGACCTGAGCCCGCTCGATGACGGGCTCGGGGGCGCACGCGGCCAGCGTCGCCGCGGTCAGAATCGCCGATGAGGCTCGCATGCTGTTCATACGTCGCGGTGGCTTCTAGATGCCGCCTCACGTTGACGAAGTCAAGGCGCAGGCGCTACCCTCTGACATGGACCCCCGCACGCCGCCCTCGCCCCCCGCGGAGCGCCGCACCCACCAGCGCACCGGTCGTGACAACCAGACTACCAGCCTGGTGCAGATGATCCTCCGCGATCCGGGCGCGGCCGGCGACACGCTGGAGCGTGACCTCACCTCGGGCGGTGACCCGAATGTGGTGTTCGGCCTGCTCGATGCCGCCGAGGCCATCCTCCAGCTTCGCGGCGTGGACGCGGGCGCCCAGTTGGCGGCGCTGCGACAGCGACTCAAGCGGCACACCGGCTGAAGCTTTCCCCTTGCGGCCCGGGCCGCGTTCCCCAGGAGATCACCATGAGCCCTTCCGCGCGCATGTCTCGTTTCGCACTGCTGCTGCTCATCGTCTTGCCGCCGGGCCGGCTCGCGGCCCAGGCCCCGCGTTTCAGTCTGGACGATGTGCTCGACGTGCGCAGCGCCACCGTAGGCGACCTGAGCGACGACGGCCGCTGGGTCGTGATCACCACCGCGTCGTTGCGCGACCGGCTGGGCGCGGACCAAAGCCGGTTCGGGGATCCCACCTACGTCGCGCCCTCGAAGGCCGAGATCAGCGTGGTGGACACCAGGACCGGCGAGGCGCGGAAACTGTTCGCGGACCAGCGGCAGGCGCGGACTTTCGCCTGGTCGCCGGACGGGGCGCAGCTCGCGTTTCTGCTGCGCGAGGGCGACGCGTTCCACCTGGTCCTGTGGGAGCGCCAGCGCGGCAGACTCAAGGCCATAGCGCTTCCGCGGGGCCGGATCGTCGCCGACAACGCGCCGCTCCAATGGTCCGCCGACGGCACCAAGCTCCTGTTCTCGATGCGCCCGGCCGAGTGGCAACGCACGGCCAGGGAACGATTCCTCGAGGAGGTCGCCGCGCCCATCGTGGTCCAGTCGAGCGACGATCCCTTCCTGTCGTGGGAGGAGATCCGCAGCCTTTCGGCGCGGCAGATCCCGGCGGTCTACCACGTGGTCGGTGGGCGGGTCCAGGAGATACTGCCGGAGACCGCGCTCGGCGACTTCGCGCTGGCCGCGGACGGTAACTCGCTCCGCTACGAGGAGGACATCACCTCGAAGACCGACTACACCCAGATCTTCGGGCGTGAGCGGAAGCTCCTGGCGCGCCCGGTGGCGGGAGGCGAGGCGACGACCCTCCTGCCCAGCCTCAAGGAGACCCGGCTGGTCTGGTCGGGCGACGGGCGCCGGTTCGCGTATGCCAAGGAAGGCAAGCTGTACCTCGGCGCGCTCGAGGGCGGCGAGCCCAAGCAACTCGCTGGCGAAGACGCGCCTAAGCCGGGTGAGGAGCCTGCCGACAGCGCGGCGCGAGCCGCCGCGCGGGAGCGCCGCGAGAAAGAGCGATTTACCCCGGTGCGGCTGAGCGAGACGGGCGACCGCCTGGTGGCAACCAGCAAGGAAGGTTTCTGGCTGCTCCACACCCAGAGCGGCGAGCGTCAACTGTTCCTCGCGGCCCCAGAGGACTCCAGCGACCGTACCTCGCCCCGCTACGAGGTGGTGGCGTGGAGCAAGGACGGGAACGCCGTCTATCTGAGTTACGCGTCGCGCACGGCATGGGAGCGGGGCGTGGTGCGCTACGATCTCGAGAGCCGCGAGCGGGTGGACCTCATCAAGGACGGCAAGCAGTACTCCGGCTTCCGACTGTCGGCGGACGGCACCACCATGGTGTTGTCCATCGCCGAAGGCAACCACCCCGCCGACGTGTACGTGGCGGACCGAGATCTCAAGGTCCCGCGGCGGCTCACCGATGCCAACCCCGGCATTGGGCCCAAGCTCAGTCGCACGGAGCTGATCAAGTATTTGGACGCCGACGGGGACGAGCTGTACGGCGTGCTGTACTACCCGCTGGGCTATCAGGCCGGTACCAAGGTCCCTACGGTGTTCATCGTCTACGAGGAGTTCTTCGACGACCGATTCAACGCCACCATCAGCTACCTCACGTCCAACGGCTACGCGGTCATGCAGCCCTCGGTGGACCTGGAACGCGGCTTCCCCGGCGAAGCCTGGCTCAAGGGCGTGACCGCGGCGGCCACCAAGCTGGTCGAGCTGGGGCTAGCCGACCCCAAACGCCTCGGCGTGCATGGCACCAGCTACGGCGGGTACGCCACCAACCTGCTCATCACCCAGACCGATCGCTTCGCCGCCGCGATCAACATCTCCGGCAAGACCGACATGATCAGCTTCTACACGGACTCGCCGCGGTTAGGAACTCGCAACACCCACGCGCCGGAGCGGAGCCAGGACCGGCTGGGCGCCACGCTGTGGGAACAGCCGCAGAAGTACATCGCCCACACCGCGGTGATGTCCGCGGACCGAATCACGACGCCGTTGCTGCTGCTCACCGGCCGCCAGGACCCCAACGTCCCCGAACGCACCACCAGCGAGATGTTCTACGCGCTTCGCCGGCTGGGCCGGCGAGTCGAATGGGTGAGCTACACCAACGGCGGGCACGGGATGCCCACCACCAACGAAGCCGAAGTGCGGGACTTCCATCAACGCATCCTGGGCTGGTACGACAAGTACCTCAAAGCGCCTGAGAAGCCCGCGGACCGAGTGAGCCAGACTGGCCGTTAGAGGCGCCGCCAACTTGAACTTTCGCAACGGGCTAACAGCCAGTCTGCCAACTACTTGGCGCGACAGCCACGGCGGGAACCCGGGAACCCTAGAACGTCCGTTGGGGGGCGGCGTTGTACCCTGCAAGAAGGGAGGGGTACATGCAGAGACATCGTTGTCCGGCCTGTGGGATGGCGGAGCTGATCGACGAGGGCGAGGGGCTGTGCTGTCCCCAATGCCTTTGTCAGCCTCAGCCTGCGCGCTCGGCCGGCCGCCGTCCCAGGGCCAGCCGGAGCGACGGAATCGCCAGCAGGAGGAAGAGCGCTCCGAGTGCCCAGAGTGGTATTTTGAAGGCCGCGCCCAACCAGGCCAGCAGCAGGTAGCGCGGTAGCCGGCCCGCGGCCACGGCCGCGAGGTAGGGTCCCAGCGGGTAACGGGCCGCGAACGCCAATGCCTTGAACGGGAAGAACGGCAGCGGGGTGAGGCCTGAGACGGCGATGACCGCGAATGGTGCCCGGCCGAAGAGGCGCATCATGGCTCCGGCCGGACGCGGTAGTTCACGGCCTTGAGTGGCACGGGTGATCAACGGGACGAAGACCCGATGGTCCACCCAGGATGCCAGGACCGTGCCGGCGGTCGCGACGATCGCCGTGGTCCAGGCACCGACCTGCGAGCCATAGAACACCACGACCGGCTCGTGTGGCACCAGCGCCAGGGCCACGTTGGACACGAAGGCGTAAGCGAACAGGGCGAGCAGCACGGGGGTAAACCTTGCTCGCGCCCGTCAAGCCGGGGTCAAGCCGTGATCCTCTATCACCGCACCACGATCGCCGAAGCCCGCGAGATCATGCAGCGCGGCTTCCAGGACCAGAAGTGGGGCTTCGACGTCGAGGGCCTGGTCAGCGATCGCCGGCTCAAGGTGGTGGGCGTCTGGCTCACCGACCGCGTCCCCGAGGCCGACGACGCTCCTCCGGGGGACGCCGTGCTGGAGGTGACCGTGGATCCCATCCCCAAGACGCTGCAGGTCTTCGAGGTCCCCGGAGTGCTGGCCGACGGGAAGTTGTGGGTCATCCCCGCCAACGTGCTCAACCCGGTTGCCAAGGCGCACATCTTGAGAGTGGACCCGCGGACCTCGTGGTGGTTCAAACGAGGAGAGATGGGGGAGGAGGGGCTCGAGGAAGAATGACCGGGCGGCGAAGCGCCGCCCAGTCACCAGGTGGCTCAGGCTGCGGCTGCCTCCTTGTACGGCCACGCCCCCACGACCGCGGCCAAGGGCACATACACCACCCCAGCGGCCACGGTGATCCAGTAGAGATTGGCCGGGAAAAGACCCAGCGGCGCCTCGCCGAGGGCGTGCAAGAACCACAACAGGAACCACACGAACAGCCCGGCCCATGCCGCTGTCTGGGGCCCGGCGCCGAAGCGAGGCCGGATGGCCGCGTACAGCGAGATCATGGCGATGCCCAGCAGGAAGTCGAACACCACAAACCAGAGGATCATGCCGCCGCCCATATCACCCTTTCCCAGAGCGGTCATGGCGGCATTCCACTCATCCATCAGGACCACGCCGTTTAGGACCCAGTCGAACACGTTCAGCACCGCCCCGGCCAGCAACCCCCCCGCGATCACACGACCCCAGTTGATCTTGCCCATGTGGCACCTCGCCTTTGGGAAGGGGATATGGAGACGTCCTACGGTAGGGCGGGCTGCTCCGCAGGGCAAGGGTACCTCGAGGCGGGAATGACTGCGCGAGGGGTAAGGGGCGAGGGGTACCCCTTACCCCTTACCCCTCACCCCTTACGCTTTTCCGTCCAGCCCGCCTGGGGTCTGGCGTTCCGGAACCCACCCCATTACCTTGGCGCCAGCGTTAGGACACGCCTGGTTGGGCGTGGAAGAAACCAGCGAACACGTTAAGCGGGGACCTGGGCACAACGCGCGGGTCCCCGCTTTGCTGGTTAAGCTCACAAGTTCCGCCGTCTCTCGGTTGCCGGACTTCGCCGGCAGGGGGCGGCAGCCCGACGCGGGGGCTTCAAGTCCGCGGAACAGATGGGCGTTGGGTAGGCACGGCATGATGCCGGACTCCCACGAACATCAGCAACAGCGAAAGGGAGTACGGCACATGCGTACGACCGGCAAGGTGAAGTGGTTCAACGAGAGCAAGGGCTTCGGCTTCATCACCCGTGATGACGGCCAGAAGGACTGCTTCGTCCACTACTCGGCCATTCAGGGCAACGGTTTCAAGACCCTGAAGGAAGGCGACAAAGTCGAGTTCGACGTGGTGCAGGGCCAGAAGGGCCCGGCGGCGAACAACGTGACGGTGGTGGGCGCCTAAGCGTCGCTGAACCACCAAGCCGGACGCGGGGCCGTCTCGGGTAACCGGGGCGGCCCCGCGCGCTTACCCCTTACGCTTTTCAGTTCCCCCCTTACGATTTGCGACGTCCTCACACGCGCCGAAACCTGGAAATGCCAAGGAACGCTCCCATGATTACCCGTAGGTTCGTCACGTTGGCCGCTGTGCTCGCGTCGCTGGTGCCGGCGTGGCGTCCGGCCTCCGCTCAGCAACGGGGGCGCCCAGCGCAGCCCGCCGCGGCACCCGCACCCGCGATCAACCCCAGCTGGTACGCCCAGCTCAAGTATCGGTACATCGGCCCCGAGGGCAATCGGGTTTCGTCGGTGACCGGAGTCGCCGGCGATCGAATGACCTACTACGCCGGCGCCGCGTCGGGGGGGATCTTCAAGTCCACCGACGGCGGGATTCATTGGAGCCCGATCTTCGACGACCAGCCGGTCTCCTCCATCGGCGCCCTCGCCGTGGCACCTTCCGACCCCAACGTGGTGTGGGCCGGAACGGGAGAGCCGTTCATCCGGAGCAACATCTCGGTTGGGTGGGGCGTGTTCAAGTCCACCGACGCCGGGAAAACGTGGACCAAGGTGGGGCTGGATGACACGGGCCGCGTGGCGCGGATCGCCATCGATCCCGGGAATGCCGATGTCGTCTATGTGTGCGCCGAGGGCCACAACTACGGCCCGCAGCCGGAGCGGGGCGTGTTCCGCACGGCGGACGGTGGGCGGGCGTGGGAGAAGGTCCTGTTCGTGGACCAGAACACCGGGTGCTCCGACCTGGTGATGGATCCCAACAACCCGCGCATCCTGTTCGCCGGGACCTGGCACGTCGAGATCCACACCTGGGGTCGCGAGTCCGGCGGCCCAGGCTCCGGTCTCTATCGCTCGGCCGATGGCGGAGCCACCTGGAAGGCGCTTGAGGGCAGTGGCCTGCCCAAGAAGCCGTGGGGCAAGGTCGCGGTGGCGATGTCGAAGGCCAACTCGAGCCGGGTGTACGCGTTGATCGAGGTGGGCGACGGCGTACCCTGGCAGGGGCAGGAAACGCAGACCGGGCGGCTGTGGCGCTCCGACGACGGTGGAGCCACCTGGCAGATGATGACCCCGGACCGTCACGTGGCCGGCCGCACCCATTACTACAACCGGATGGCGGCGCTGCCGGACGACCCGGACGAGGCCTATTTCCTCACCGCCTCGTGGGCCAAGACCCTGGACGGCGGCAAGACCATCATGGATCCGCCGTTCGCCGAGGTGCCCGGCTGGGACCACCACGATATCTGGGTAGACCCCACTAATGGCAGCCGGATGATCGTGAGCCACGACGGGGGCGTCTCGATCACGGAGAACCGCGGCCGATCGTGGGTTCTTGTCAATCTCCCCATCGCCCAGATGTACCACGTGATGGTGGATAACCGGATTCCCTACTACGTGTACGGCAACCGGCAGGACGGGCCATCCACGCGCGGCCCCAGCAACAACAAGCTGGGGAGCTTCGGGGACCAGCCCTCGATTCCGCGCGGGCAGTGGAGTCCGGTGAGCGGCGGGGAGAGCGGCTGGGCCACGCCGGACCTGGTGGACACCAACATCGTGTGGTCCAGCGCGTCGGGCTTCGGCTCGGGCACCGGGATCGTGCAGCGATACGACCTGCGCACCAACACGGCCCAGAACGTCGAGGTGTGGCCCCAGGCGCCGTTCGGCTCGCCGGCCGCGGACTTGAAGTACCGCTTCGTGTGGACCTTCCCGCTCACCATCTCGCCGCACGACCACAACAAAGTGTACGTCGGCTCGCAGTACGTGCATCAAACGACCGATGGCGGGAACAGCTGGCGGGAGATCTCCCCCGACCTCACCCGAAATGACAAGAGCCGTCAGCAGATTTCCGGCGGCCTGACACCGGACAACATCGGCGTGGAGTATGCAGGCGTGGTCTTCGCTATCGCCGAGTCCCGCGTGCAGCCGGGCTTGATCTGGGCCGGCACCAACGACGGCCTGCTGCACGTGAGCCAGGACGCTGGCGCGCGTTGGAGCAACGTCACGCCCAACATCCCGGGGCTGCCCGCGTGGATGACGGTGAGCAGCATCGAGCCGTCGCGCTTCGACACGGCCACGGCCTACATCGCGGTGGACGGGCACCAGGTGAACAACCGGGATCCCTGGATCTTCAAGACCACGGACTACGGCAGGACCTGGAGACCTATCGTCAGCGGTATCCCCAGGAGCCCCTTGAGCTACGTCCACGTGGTCAAGGAGGACCCGGTGCGACGCGGCCTGTTGTACGCCGGCACCGAGAACGGGGTGTACGTGTCGTTCAACGACGGCGACCTGTGGCAGCCGTTGCAGAACAACCTGCCGCACGCGCCGGTCTACTGGCTGGTGATCCAGGAGCACTTCGACGACCTGGTGGTCGCGACCTACGGGCGGGGCTTCTGGATCTTGGACGATCTCTCGCCGCTCCGGCGACTCACGCCGGAGGTCACCGCGCGGGATGCGGACCTCCTGCCGCCCAGGCCGGCCTACCGGTTCCGCGGCGGCGAGCCACCCTTCGCGCCCTATTACGATCCGGTCGCCGGCTTCAATCCGCCGTATGGCGCAGACCTCCACTATTGGCTCAAGACGGCCGGGCAGGACAGCACCAAAGACAGCGTCACCATCACCATCACCAGCGCGGGCGGCCGAACCGTCCGCACCATGAAAGGTCCCATGAGGGCCGGCCTCAACCGCGTGTGGTGGGATCTCAATTCCGACCTGACCAAAGAGGCACGGCTCAGGACCAGTCCGAGGTACGCCGGCTACGTCAAGGTGGGACCCGAGGGCATGCCCGCGCCCGGCGTAGGGCGCTGGTCGGTGCTGGTACCGCCCGGCGAGTACACCGTGAAGCTCAAGGTGGGCGATCAGGATTTCACGCAGCGGCTCACCGTGCGCAAGGACCCTGGCTCCGGCGGCAGCGAGCAGGGTATTCAGGCGCAGATGGCCCTGGCCGAGGATCTGTACCACGACATCAACGGGGTGGTAGAGGCTATCAACACCCTGGAGCTGGTCCGCGGCCAGTTGGTGACGCTCAAGACGTTCCTCGCGAGCGACTCCGCCACGGCCGACGTGCGTGCCCAGACCGACTCCCTGGATCAGAGGCTGCTCGCGGTCGAGGAGAACCTGTTCCAGACCCGAGTCACCGGCCGGGGCCAGGACCTCCTCCGCTGGCCCATGAAGTTGGCCGAGCAGCTCCTGTACCTGGCCGGGCAGGTCACCAGCTCCGACTATGCCCCCACCACGCAGCAGCGCGAGGTGCACCAGTTGCTGCACGATCAGCTGGCCACCCATCGCGGACTGCTGGATCAGGTGGTGAGTCGGGACCTCGGGGCGTTCAACCGGTTGTTGCAGCAGCGGAGCCTGCAGGGGATCATGGTCCGGCCGTGATCGCCGCGCTGCTGCTCCGGCCTCGGGGCGATCACCGCTGGGACTGGTTTCTGCGTGGCACGGTCGTCGCCGCGGTTGCGGGCATCGGGTTGGCGATCGCCCTGCCGGCCAGCATCCCGCTGGTGTGGCTTGCCGTGCTGAGCATTCCGGCCAACAGTCCCCTGAGCCCCATTCTGCCGACGCTGTTCGAGCCGATCATCATCGAGGCCGGGAAGTTCGCGAATCCTTGGGCGGTAAGCATCGTGGCACTCGGCGGGTACATGTACACCGAGTACGTCAACTGGCACTTGTATGCCTGGGTGCTGGAGGGCGAGCGCGCGGTGTGGCTGCGGCGGCAGGCGTGGGTGCAGCGGAGCGTGGAGTATTTCGCGCAGGCGCCCTTCACCAGCGTGGTGGTGTTTGCCTTCACGCCGTTGCCGTTCTGGGTGGCGCGCGGGCTGGCGATTCTGCGGAGCTATCGGCTCGCGCCGTTCCTGCTCGCCACTGCGGTGGGTCGGTGGCCGCGGTTCTTTCTCTACGCATGGCTGGGATCGGCCGTGCGCATCCCCGTGTGGGTGCTGGTGGCGGTGATCGTTGGCGGTCTGGTCGCGGTGGTCAGTGGCCGCGTCCGGCGCGGGGAGAGCGTCTTGCGCGAAACGGTACTCGACGCGCCGGACATGGAGGTCGAGGAGGCGGGCTAGGGGCGATGAGAGCGCCGGTGGGCCCCTCCGGGCGCCCAGGTGCGGGTGGCCTCGACGGCACTCGCCGCCGCCCCCCACCCCACTCCCGAGTGCGCCGAGACCACACCGCACCTTAGCGCCCTGCGGGGCCCACCGGCGCTCTCATCGCCATGCCCCACCGCGCCCGAGCGTCGAGTCCACGCCGCACCACAGCGTCCGGAGGGACCCACCAGCGCCGTGCCTGAAGTGAGCGAACTCTACTATTTCGACTATTTCGACCCCTGCTATGCCGTGCCCGGCCGGCGCCCGTTGAACCGTCGCGCCAGCGCGCTCCACCCCAGCACCTTCCCCAGGATCGCCAGGTTGTCACCCAGCAGCTCGCCGGGCGCCTTCTCGGTGTTGGCGCGAGTGCTGATGTAACAGGCGCCGCAGGTATTACGGCAGGAAAACTCCCGCTGCATGGCACGATGGTCGGTGAAGTACGCCATGACCATGGCGCAGGGCGTGAGGCGGCCGTCCGGGTTGACCACCAGGAACTTGTACCCGGCCTGGCACCCACCGATGTGGCCCTCGATCAAGAACTGGTAGAACCTCCACAGCGTGCGCTCCCCGCTATACACCGGAAGCCCGGCGCGCTTCAGCTCGATCACCGCCTCAATAGAGCGCCGCAGCTCCTCCGGAGAGCCGTTGTGCTGGACCAGGCCCTTGGGATCGTCCATGCGCAGCGGGGTGTAGGCCGAGAAGTTGACCGCCACGCCCCAGCGCGCCGCCAAGCGCACGATGTCGGGTAGGTCGCGATAGTTCCAGGCCGTGATGCAGCAATTGAGCGAAATGTCGTCCGGCTCTCCCAGCCCCACGCACTCCGGCACGGCACGATCCAGGTGCTCGAACAACCCAGGAATGCGGCGGAAGTCACTGTGGCGTTGGTCCGGGAAGTCGATGGACAGGGAAAGCTGATGCATGCCGGCGGCCTTGAGCTTGAGGAAGCGCTCCGGCGTCAGCTGCGAGCCGTTGCTGACCACCACCATCCAGGGCAGGCGGCCGGGGTGCGCGATCGCGCGGACGATGTCGTCCACATCGCCCCGCGCCAACGGCTCGCCGCCCGAGATATTGACCACCACGGGGTTGAGCTTGCGGCAAATGGCGGCATATTCGTCGGGCGTCCGTCGCGTTTCCTTGATGGGCCCGCCCCAGTTGCAGTGCCAGCAGTTGGCGGTGCACGCGTGGGTGACCTCGAAGGAGACGGACAGCGGCTGCTTGCGCCACAGGTTCCACGCCGCGTGAGCGAACATGCGGAACGCGATACTCCTGGATACGTTCATCCAGCCCCCTGTGAGGCGTGGTAGCGATGGCGGCGCGGGTGTGAGACCAGGGAGAGGTGTCCGCCGGCCTTGCGAACTTATGGTCTCGTCTCCCCATCTGGCAAGGAAGGTGCCGTGACGCGCCAGTGCCCGAAGTGTGGAGCCCACCTGGATGCGCTGGCCATCCGCTGCACCTGCGGCCATGAACTGCCGGAGGCGCGCGACGCCCGGTCCGATCCGGATGCGCCGCGCTGCGGCGTATGCGGGGCCGCAATGCAGCTGATGGCCCTCACCTGCCCGCACTGCGGGGCCCAGGGCTACCCCGCGCTCCGCCCTCGACGCGGGAAGAAGAGTCTGGGCTCCGAGTAGCGGCCTTCCGCACCGCGCTGCAACTTAGGACCCCAAGTGACGATGACCTGCCACACCGCTGTTCGATTGGCAACACAGGAGCTCGGCACCATGCGCACCCTCACCACGCTCACCCTGGCTGTCGTTCTCGCTCTACCCCTTACCGCGCAGGCGCAGCGCCGTCAGCAGCCGCCGGCGCAGCCGCAGCTGGATCCCTCGCTGTACAGCCAGCTCCGGTATCGGCATGTGGGCCCGGTCGGCAATCGGATCACCTCGGCATACGGCATCCCCGGCGATCCCAATACCTATTACGTCGGCGCCGCCTCGGGGGGCGTGTGGAAGACGACCGACGCCGGCCTCAGCTGGGAGCCGGTGTTCGACGGCCAAACCGCGCAATCGGTGGGGCACCTCGCCCTCGCGCCCTCCAATCCCAACGTCGTTTGGGTCGGCACGGGTGAAGCCCACACGCGGAGTCACATCTCGCTGGGCAACGGGATCTACCAGTCGCTCGATGCGGGCAAGACCTGGACCCACATGGGTCTGGAGAACACCGGCCGGATCGCGCGGGTGGTGATCCATCCCCAGAATCCCGACATTGTGTTCGCCTGCTCGCAGGGGCACAGCTATGGGCCGCAGCCGGAGCGCGGCGTGTATCGCACGGCGGACGGCGGTCGGACCTGGAATCTCGTGCTGCACGTGGACCAGAACACCGGCTGCTCGGACCTGGCGATGGATCCGAGCAATCCCAACATCCTGATCGCGGGGTTCTGGCAGATCGAGATCCGCACCTGGGGCCGGGAGTCCGGCGGGCCGGGGTCGGGCATCTTCAAGTCCACCGACGGCGGACTCACCTGGCGCCGCTTACGAGGGAACGGGCTGCCGGCACGGGACCATGGCAAGGTGGCGGTGGCCATTGCCCGGAGCAATCCCAATCACATCTACGCCTTGATCGAGACCGGCGACGGCGTGCCGTGGCAGGGGCGGCCCGCGGACAGCGGCGAATTGTGGGCCTCGATGAACGGCGGTGAGAACTGGACGCTGGTGACCCACGACCGGCAGCTCGCAGGCCGCACGCAGTATTACTCGCGCGTGGTAGTCCAGCCGGATGACGAGAACGAGGCCTACTTCCTCTCTGCCGCGTTCACGCGGAGCCTGGATGGCGGCCGCACCAGCGTAGACGGCGGGTTTGGAAGTTCGCCCGGCGGCGATAACCACGACATCTGGATCGATCCCACCAACCCGGCTCGCATGATCGTGGGCAACGACGGTGGCGTGTCGATCTCCACCACGCGCGGCCGGGCATGGTATCGCCTGCAGTTGCCGGTGGCGCAGATGTACCACGCCACGGTGGACACCCGGATTCCCTATTTCGTGTACGGCAACCGGCAGGACGGGCCCTCGTACCGCGTGCCCAGCAACAGCCGTACCGGCGGCTTCGGTGGCGGTGGCGGGGGCGGCGGCACCATCGCGCGCTCCGAGTGGTTCTCGGTGGCGGGTGGGGAAAGCGGCTGGGCCACGCCCGACCCGGAGGACCCGGACATCGTGTGGTCCAGCGCCTCGGGCTCGGGCTCGGTGGGCGGCATCGTGACGCGAATGGATCTCCGCACCCGCCAGGCCCATCACGTGGAGGTCTGGCCGGTGAGCACGGGCGGGTGGCCGCCGGCGGAGCTCAAGTATCGGTTCGTGTGGGACGCCCCGCTCACCATCTCCCCGCACGACCATAACAAGGTCTACGTGGGCAGCCAGTACGTGCACGCCACCACCGACGGCGGCAAGAGCTGGCGGGAGATCAGCCCGGACCTGACGCTCAACGACAAGAGTCGTCAGCAGATCTCGGGCGGCCTCACGCCCGATAACATTGGCGTGGAGTACTTCAACGTCGTGTACGCGATTGCCGAGTCGCGTCTGAAGCCAGGGCTGATTTGGGCGGGGACCAATGACGGCTTGGTGCACGTCACGCAGAACGGCGGCCAGAACTGGGCCAATGTGACGGCCAATATCCCCAACCTGCCGCCCTTCGGCACGGTCTGGAGCATCCAGCCCTCGCGGTACGACACGGGAACGGCCTACATCGCGGTGGACTTTCATCAGGTGAACGGGCGGGATCCGCATCTCTACAAGACCACGGACTACGGCCGCACCTGGCGGATGATGGTGAACGGCATTCCCAAGAGTCCTCTCAGCTATACCCACGCCATCCTGGAGGATCCGGTCCGCCGCGGGCTGCTCTACGCCGGCACCGAGAACGCCCTGTACGTCTCGTTCAACGACGGCGAGCTGTGGCAGCCGCTGCAAACCAATCTGCCGCACGCGCCGGTCTACCGGTTGGTGATCCAGGAGCATTTCAACGACCTGGTGGTCTCGACCTACGGCCGAGGCTTCTGGATCCTGGACGACCTCTCGCCGATCCAGCAGCTGACCCCGGAGGTGATGGCGTCCGACGCCCATCTCTTCCGGCCCCGTGCCGGGTACCGGTTCCGCAACATCCCGGGGCAGGCCTCCACCTCCAACGACCCCACGGTCGGGGAGAACCCGCCGTACGGTGCCTCGATCAACTATTGGCTCAAGGCGGCGCCGGCGGGTGACGTCACCATCACCATCCAGCAGCCCAACGGCCAGACGGTGCGAACCCTTCGCGGGACCAAGAACGCCGGCGTGAACCGGATCTCCTGGGACCTCCGGAACGAGCCCACCAAGGAAAGTCGGATGCGGGTGAAACCGCTCTACGCCGATTGGGTCGAGGTCCCTCCGGAGGGACGCGCCGCGCCCGGGCTCGGCCGCTTCTCGGTGCTCATGCCTCCCGGGACCTATACCGTGAAGCTCAGCGTGGGCGGCTGGGAGTCCACACAGCCGCTCGAAGTGCGGAAGGACCCCAACTCCGGCGGGAGCCTCGAGGAGGTCGGGACCCAGGTTGCCCGGCTGCTCGATCTCCAGACCGACATGAACGCCGCGGTGGACCTGTTTGATCAGGTCGAGCTGATCCGGGCCCAGGTCCAGCAGCTGAACCGAACCTTGGGGGCCGACGGCAGCAACGCCGACATCCGCGCCGCCGCGGACTCACTGGAGCAGAAGTTCATCGGGTTCGAGGAGAACGTGCACCAGCTCCGCCTCACCGGCCGGGGCCAGGACGGGGTTCGCTGGCCGATCAAGCTCGCGGGCCGGGTGTCCTACCTGGCCAACGGGATCGCCTCATCGGACTTCGCGCCGACCACCCAGCAGGTGCAGGTGCACGAGATGTTCAAGGGTGAGATTCGGACGCTGCAGGGGCAGCTGGGTCAGCTGATCGGGCGGGATCTCACGCAGTTCAACGAGCGGCTGCGGCAGCGGAACATCCCGAACATCGTGGCCGGGCCGGCCCAGCCAAGGATGGTGCCGTAGAAGCGGGAAACACAGCTGCGTAAGGGGGTGAGGGGTAAGGGGGACCCCTCACCCCTTACCTTACCACTCACGCCGTTCCTTCCCGCCGTTCAGACGGTCGCCGGCTGCGGCGCCACGGCCTCGACGTCGAAGGTGAACTTCACATTCTCCCCCACCATCAGGGCCCCCAGCTCCAACACCTGGTTCCAGCTCAAGCCCCAGGTCTTCCGGTTGAGCGTGCCCGTGACCGAGGCGGCCACCCGCTGGTTGCCCCACGGGTCCTTCACCGGCTCGGCGACTTCGACCTCGAACGTCACGGGGTTGGTGTGGCCGTGCATCGTGAGGTCGCCGGTCACCCGGTAACGCCCCTGGCCCGGCTGCTCGACCCGCGTGGAGCGAAACGTGATGGCCGGGAAGCGCGCGACCTCGAAGAAATCGGGGGAGCGCAGGTGATCGTCCCGCGGCCCCACGCCGGTATCAATGCTTTGGGCCGCGATCGTCGCGTCCACTCCGCGGAGCACGCCGTCTTCGTCCAGCTCCACGCTGCCCGAGAACTCCCGGAACCGCCCGCGGACCGTCGAAATGCCCATGTGCTTCACGCCGAATTCGACGCTGCTGTGCGTGGTGTCGATGTTCCACTGCATAGGTGCCGCCCTCCTGTTGACTGAGATACCGATATCCGTGACAACGACTATTAGCCCAAAACAAACTCCTCTACCGGTTGCCGGTGCGCACCGCTTCGAGCGTCCCGATGAGCGTGGTGATCTGTTCCTTGCCCAGGTGTCCGAACTGGCGATCGTGGAGGGCGCGAATGGGCCCCTCCGCCTCGTCCAGCAACCGGACGCCTTCCTTCGTAATCCGAGTGCGTACCACGCGGCGATCCTCCGCCGACCGCTCCCGGGCAATCAGCCTTCTGGTGTGCAGCCGATCCAGCATGCGGGTGATGTCCGGGTCCCGGGTCACCATGCGCTCGCCGATCTCGCTGCAAGTGCGGCCCTCGTCGCCGGCCCCGCGCAGGATCCGGAGCACGTTGTACTGGGTGGCCGTAAGCCCAAGCGGCTTCAAGGCTTCCGAAAGTTGTCGGTGCACCGCGTCCGCTGTCTTCAAGACGTTGAGGAACGCTTCCTGCGCCGCGCTGGCGAAAGGCCGCCGCTGCTTGATCTCGGCGCGTAACCGGTGAGGCATTCCCAACGATAGTCGTTATAACGATGGTTGTCAAGAGGGCCCTGGCTGGTGAGCAGATCGGAGGAGCAGCGCGGCGACACCGTACACGCCGGCCGCCGCAAGCAACAAGGTCTGCGATCCGGCCTCCAGCGCGATCAGGGCCGCGACCGGCGCGGCCACCACGGACGCGAATCCGTTCGCCGCCCAGGCCCATGCGATACGGGCTCCGTCGGTCCCGGCCAGGCGCCGCAGTCCCGTGACGAACGGCAATCCCATGAGGAACGCCAGGGGAGCCAGGGCGGCCAGGGCCGCGCCGGCCCGCGCCGGCAACGGGGTGGCTTGCACGGCGTGGACCGCGTGAAGCAGGAGCGCGCCGAGGAGCGCCGACACAGTCGCGAGCAAGGCCAGCGGCAGCCAGGGTTTCTTGAGAGCCTGGCGGTCCGACCAGATGCTCCCCAAGCCCGAGCCGACCAATAGACCTGCCAAGACGAGACCTACCGCGTACACCGGGTGGCCCAACAGCAGGCTCAACTGCTGAATGATGGCCAGCTCGGCCGCCAGATAGGCGAAACCGATGAGGCCGAAGTAGGACGCGAGCCGAAGGAGACCAGGCCTGCCGTGCGGGGGTACCGCGACCAGCGCAGGAACAATGAGGAAGGCGAACGCAGCGACCAGGCTCTGCGCCAGCGTGGCGAAGAGGGCCAACACGCCCCATTCGGAGAACGGGAGCCATTCGCCCCGCCCGCGTGCCAGGAACACCTGCAGCGCCGCGGGTCGGAGGAAGTGATGGGGATACGGTCGCGCGTCGGACCTCGGGGCGACATCGAAGGGATAGCGCCGGGCGAACCCGCGGGAGCTGTCTTCACCAGCAGTTGACTGGCGCGCCGCCAGGAACAGCACCGGCTGATCGAGACGGTGGAACTGCGCAGTGGGCGCGGTGACGCCGGGGTACCAGTCCACGTCGAGTTGCCGTTGTGCGGTCCACGCGCGGATGGATGCCACTTCACTTGCCGTGAAGCCGTTCGGCTTGGCGAGCACCGTCACGGTCGCCCAGCTGTGGGCAACCACCAGCGCTTGGTCTGGAGCATGCCCATCGCGGCGCAGGGCATCGGCGACCGCCAGTACCACCCGCACCGGCTCCCTGGGCGGCACCGACAACCACCGGGTGATGGCGAGCACGCCTCCGTCGCGAAGGAGTCGCAGATAGGCCCGGTAGGCATCGGTCGTGTGGAGGAAATCCTCGCTCAGCGCGCGCACGCCGGCGATGGTGTTGCCGGGTCCCCCTTCCGGACCGATGGTGACGAGGTCGTACCGGTCGGTGGTGCGGGCCGCGAAGCTGCGCCCGTCCTGGACAATCCATCGGACGCGGGCGTCACCGGGCGGGGGCGGGGCCGCCAGCCGGGCGACCTCGGGAAGGAGTTCCACCGCCGTGACCTGCCCGGCGCCGTGCCCCAGGGCGTTCGACACCTCCAGCCCGCCGCCGGCGGCGATCACGGCGACCCGCTCTCTGGTGCCCAACGCGTAGGCCACCGAGGAGGGCAGCCAGTCCGCGAACGCCGGTACCATGGCCTGGCCGCCCGCAACGGTGCCGGAGAGTTCGCCGTCGAGAAACAACGCGGTTTGTGGCGGGAACTCTCCCTCATAGGTCAGCGACAGCCCGGGGGCGAACCGAAACGCCGGTGCGTCCACCGCCACCACCCAGCCCAGCGGGCTCCAGGACTCGGCCACGCGCCGGGCGCCGGGGAACGCCTCGACTTGCGGCAGGCCCTTGTAGGGCGACACGTGGAGTCGCGATATGGGACGCGCGGTCACCGCGGCTGCGGCGATCAGCGCGGTCCACGCGAAAACCGGCACCGCACGGGGCACATCAGTGCGCAGCAGGGCGATGGCGCCGAACGCGGCGATCAGGGCGCTGAAGGAGAGCGCCTGCGGAAGCGGGAGCAACCACAACAGGGCGATGCTCAGCAGCGCTCCCACGCCGGAACCGAGGAAGCTGGCACCGTACGTGAGCCCTGGACGCTGGGCCTCCAGCGCCAGCGCCAGCAGGGTCACGAGCGCGGCACCGGCGAAGGGCAGTGCCAGGACCGCGTACAGGAGCACGACCAGCAGCCACTGGTGCGGATGGACTGCCAGCTGAGTTGCGTCGAGGGGAATGCGCGTGGCCAGCGCGGGGCTTAGCAGCAGCGCGATCGGGGTGAGTGTGGCGGACCACGCGAGTCGCGCAGGGTTCCGCGCAGCGCCGGGCTTCCCAACCAGCGCCAGGGCCGAGCCGCTCACCCCGAAGCCCAACATGGCGACACCGATCGCCATGTAGGCGAAGTGATGGAACTGCGCGATGGCGAACAGCCGCACCAGGAGGACTTCGTAGACCAGCGTCCCCGCAGCGACCAGTGCTACGGCGACGGGACGCGCCGGCATCCTGATCGTGTCAACGCAGCCCCGAGAGCATCGGGACGAAGCGCACCGGGAGGAGGTTCTCGGTAGTGACGGCGCCCTCGGCGGACTTCTGGACCAGGATCAGGTTTTGGACGCCGTAGACGCTGCCCACCGGAATCACCATCCGGCCGCCGGGCTTGAGCTGCGAGATCAGCGCGGGTGGGACGTAGCCGGCGGCTGCCGTCACGATCACGGCGTCGAACGGGGCCGCCTCAGGCCACCCGAAGTGACCGTCCGCGTGGCGTAGCCGGACACCCGCGTACCCCAAGCGTTGCAGGCGGGCCTCGGCGCTCTCGGCGAGCGCCTGGAAGATCTCGACGGTGTAGACGTCGCACCCTACGCTTGCGAGGACGGCGGCCTGGTACCCCGAGCCGGTGCCCACCTCCAGCACTTTCATGCCGGGAGCGACGCGGAGCATCTCGGTCATATACGCCACGATGTATGGCTGCGAGATGGTCTGCCCGTAGCCGATGGGCAGTGGGTGATCGCCGTAGGCGTCGGTTCGGTACTCGTCGGGGACGAACTCGTGGCGAGGGACGCGGCGAAGCGCGTCGAGCGTGAGCCGATCCCGCACACCGTAGACTTCGATTGCCGATACCATGGCCAGGCGCTCAGTCCGAAACCGGGCCTCGACCGCCGCTTGACCGCGCGTTGCGGGGGAGACGAGCGCCAGCAACCCGCCCCCCAGTCCGACGACCCTCAACCACATCGCGTATCGCCTCGCTCCGAACGCAGGCTCCGCGGACGGACTAACCCTAAGTTACCTGGGAACCATGAAAGGCGCCGAACGGCGAAGTTCAGCATCGCTTCATACAGCGGGTGGCAGGATCAGCCGTCAGCCGGCCCACAACGGAGTGGTCGATCATGCAGCGCGCATTGATAGTTGGAGCCGCCGGGCGAGACTTTCACAACTTCAACGTCTATTTCCGCGATAACCCGGAGTACACGGTCGTTGGCTTCACCGCCGGACAGCTCCCCAACATCGCGGGCCGTCGCTACCCCGCGGTGCTCGCCGGGACGCGCTACCAGGACGGGATCCCGATCGATGCCGAGAGTGAGCTGTCGCGACTGATCGTCGAGCGCCGGGTGGACGTGGTCGTCTTCGCCTACTCGGACGTCTCCCACGAGCACGTCATGCACCTGGCGTCCCAGGCGCTGGCGGCCGGAGCCGACTATCTCCTGCTGGGGCCGCGCCACACCATGCTACGGGCCCACGTACCAGTGGTGGCCGTGTGCGCGGCACGCACCGGCTCGGGGAAGAGCCAGACCACGCGACGGCTCGCGGCGATTCTCAAACAGGCCGGCAAGCGCGTGGTGGTGGTGCGGCATCCCATGCCGTACGGGGATCTCGCCGAGCAGGCGATGCAGCGGTTCGCGTCGGCGGAGGATCTGGAGCGCCAACATGCCACCATCGAGGAGCGCGAAGAGTACGAGCCGCTGCTGTCTGGGGGGCACGTGGTCTACGCGGGCGTGGACTACGGCGCGATTCTCCGGGCCGCCGAGCGCGAGGCCGACGTGGTGCTCTGGGACGGAGGGAACAACGATTTCCCCTTCTACCAACCGGACCTCCTGGTGGTAGTCATGGACCCGCACCGGGCCGATCACGCAATGCACTACCATCCGGGAGAAGCCGTGGTCCGCATGGCGAACGTGGTGTTGATCAACAAGGTGGATACCGCCGGTCCAGATCAGGTGGCGGCGGCTCAGCGAACCGCCGCCGAGCTCAATCCCAAGGCGGAAGTCGTCATGGCGGCGAGCCCCATCCAGGTGACGGACGGCCAGCAGCTCCGCGGCAAGCGGGTGCTGGTGGTGGAGGATGGGCCCACGCTGACGCACGGCGGGATGCCGTTCGGCGCGGGCTGGATCGCCGCCCGGCGCGACGGCGCGGCCCAGATCGTCGACCCAAGACCGTACGCCGTCGGGTCCATCCGGGAGATCTTCGAGAGGTACCCCCAGACAGGGCCGGTACTGCCGGCGATGGGCTACAGCGCGGCGCAGGTGGCCGAGCTGGCGGAGACCATTCGGCGGGTGCCGGCGGATGTGGTGGTGGTGGCGTCTCCCATCGACCTGCGCCGGCTGGTGGCGCTGGACAAGCCGGCGGTGCGGGTCACCTACGAGCTGCGGGAAGTGGGGGAGCCGACGTTGACCGATGTGTTGGCCCGGCGGGGCCTGCTCGGCGTACCGCCCCCCGGGGCCGCCGCCCCGTGAGTCAGCCGGAGCGCGTGGTGTCCGCGGTCAGCGCGGCACGCCCACGGCGATCAAGTAGACCGGGCGCTCGGCCTTCGGCAGGCCGAGCACGATGGCGACCTGGTCGTCGTCGAACGCACCAATCGGTACCGCGCCCAACTCCAGGGCCGTGGCCTGAAGCAACAGGTTCTGCGCTGCGTGGCCGGTTTCGATGTGGACGTAGCGCTCGGCGCGCGTGCCGTACTTACCGGCGGTGCGCTGGTAGACCGCGGCGACCACGAAGACCGCGCCGGCCTCGCCCACGGCCTCCTGAGAGAGGGCGGCGCGCTGGAGTGCCGGGCGCACATCCCGCAGGATGACGGTCCGCACGCAGTGGCTGCTCGGATCATAGTGCAGCACGCCGCGCTCGGTCGCGGCGTAGAGCTCGAGGGGATAGAGCGCCCCGGCGGATGGCGCCGTTCTCAAACCGCTCGGGCTGGTGACACCCTGCGCCGCCCAGAACAGCTGCGACAGGAGGTCCAGCGAGAACGGGCGCGGTGCGTACTCCCGCACCGAACGGCGGCGCCGCAGCACCGTCTCGAGGGACAACCGGCCGCTGTCACGGGGTGGCGGCAACTCAGTCCACTCGCCGGTACACCTGCTTGCAGGAGCGCGAGGGTCGGCTTCCGGCTGCTTGGTACTACCCGTCATCAGCGTCGCCGGGATGGCGATGAGCCACAGGAGCGGGCCTCGACTAGCCACCGAGCTTCGATAGCTCCACCGTCTTCGGTCGGACCAGCCGCTCGAAATCCCCGTACCCGAGCCTGATCAGCTGGTCGTGGGACCCGGCGTTGAACGCGATCTCTTCGTCTTCGGCGAGACGCTTGGAGGCGAGCACCTCCATGTCGTAGAGATTGCCGAACGGCGGCATCGCGCCGAGTTCGCAGTCTGGAAACAGGTCCCGGAATTCCCGCTCGTCGGCTAGCTCGACCTGAGTGGCTCCCGCGGCGCGCTTCAGCAGCTCGAAGTCGACCCGATCCGACGACGGGAGGACGGCCATCGCCATCTTCCCATCCAGCTTCACGATGACGGTCTTGGCGAGCTCCTTACCCTTGATGTGCGCCGAAGCGGCGATCTCGTTGGCACTGTAGGCAGGCGAGTGCGTGATCGTCACGTATTTCACGCCCTGTTGGTCGAGGAACTCCTTGAGTTTGCGTCCTGGCATCCGTCCCTCGGGACCGGTCCTAGACCCAGCGTAGGGCAGGCTCCGTGAAGTGGGGACAGAGTCCCCATGAGCGCTTCCTTAGGACCGGGGTAAACGCGAGGAGCCTGATTGCGGGCTCTGGAGTCAGTGAGTCCCCGCGACCAGCGAGATCACGATGGAGGCGGCGATCAGAAGGATGATGATCCACTCCAGCGTCTCCATCCGGCGGGTCGCGGCCCGGTCGGCCAGCTTGGCGTAGATGCTCTCAAGCGTTTGCAGCTTTCGGGTGATGGCCGCGTCCCAGTCATTGATCCGGAAGCGGCGGGACACCAGCCCGTACACCCGGGCGAGGTACTGCTCGCCGATCAGCTTGAGCGCGTTGGTCACCTGCTCGAACAGAATGGCGCTGTCCAGCTGAAGCTGGGCCAGCTGCTCCGACCCGGGCCCGTAGGGAGGCAGCAGGCGAAGCCGCCGCGACCGCAGCACCAACCCATAGGCGCGCTCGAGGGCCTCGTCCAGCTGGGTGTCCAGGAACCGCATCTCCAGCAGCTGGGTGTTGGCGAACTCCAGCACCGCCCGCACGTCGTCTCCTTCCGGGTCGAAGATCAGGGCGCCATCGGTGTCGATGAAGGTGGCGTCGCTGGGCCCGAAGGAGAGCCTCGACGCGATGGCGTCGCCCACCTCCTGCTGCGACAGGCTCGCCGGGGCGGCCCGGAGGATCTGGGCGACCAGGCCCGCGTGCTCGGTCCACAGCAGCGCGGCGTCGCAGGCGTCGCGGAACGCCTCGACCTGGAAGACGCAATAGTCTTCGACGAAGTCGGCGATGCGCGGGCGGGTCGCCGCATCGCCCAGCGTCCGCAGCAGGCGCTCCACGTGGGCCCGAGAGTCCGCCAGGAGTTCCTGGTTGCCCCACAGGTCGGCGGAAAGCTGGGGAAGGACCGCGAGCGGGCCTTCGATGGAGATCGCGTAGCTCACGGACACCGCGCCGAAGTCGTATAGCACCACCTCCACGCTTGGAGCGGTGCGATATGACCCGATCGCCACCGGGACGCTCTCCTGGGCCACCCGCAGCGGCCGCGGCCGGTACTCGAAGAACGCCGGTGCTCGGCGCTTCGACTTGACGGTCTGACGCTCTTTGGCAGCGAGCACCCGGCGCTCCGCGGCGTCGAGGTCGATGGTGTAGGCCGCGTCGTACGCGAACAGGGGATAACAGGTACCGCGGGCAATGGTCAGGTCAGCCATGCTGATGTACCATGTAACACTTCCAATCGGTGGTCGCCATGTTGAGGAATGCGAGTGGACCCGTCGCGTTAGTTCTTGCCGTCCTGGGTGCGCCAGCCGCCGGCGCGCAGGAAGGCATCCCGTTCAGCCAGCACGGGACGGTTTCCCAACGCGTGGGGTACACCGACATCGCCATCTCGTATAACCGCCCGGTGGCCCGCGGCCGAACTCTGTTCGGCGGCGTAGTACGCTGGGGCCGCATCTGGAATCCTGGGGCCGACTCGGCCACGACCGTCGAGCTGAGCCGCGACGTGGACATCGAGGGTCAGCAACTGGCGGCGGGGAGCTACACGCTGTGGATGGTCCCTGAACCGGCTCCCGAGCCGTGGACCGTGATCGTGAGCCAGGCGGTCCACGTGTTCCACACCCCATACCCCGGCGAGCAGCACGACGTGCTGCGGCTGTCCGTGACGCCGGAAGAAGGCGCCCACATGGAGGTGCTGGCGTTCTACTTCCCCGTGGTCGCGCCGGATTCCGCAGTGCTACGCATGCACTGGGGGACGACGATCGTCCCGCTCCGCATCCGGGTGCGCAATTAGAGTGCGGGCTGACGGGCCAGGCAGAGTCCCGGAGCGGGCGTCAGTGAAGCGCGCGCCATGTGAACTCCAATCGTCTGCGGCGCGCGCGAACTGCTAGCCCGCGAAGGAACACTGCCTGGCCCGTCAGCCCGCGCGTCACGCCTCCTGCTTGAGGACCGTCGCCGGATCGGTGCGCGCGGCGCGACGGGCCGGGAGGTACGTGGCGAGCAGGGCGACCGCGATGAGCAGGGTGCCAAGCCCGGCGTACAGGATGGGGTCGAGCGGGCTCACCTCGTACAACAGGGTCCGCATGAGGCGGGTCAGGCCCGCCGCCGCCAAAACGCCGATCGCCACGCCGGCGCCGGCCAAGCGGAGTCCCCGCCGCGCAATCCAGCCTAGGACCTCCCGCGCGTCGGCGCCCAGGGCCATGCGGATGCCGATCTCGCGGCTCCGCTGCGCCACCGAGTACGACACCAGGCCGAAGATCCCGACCCCCGCGAGCAGCAGCGCCACCCCGCTGAACGTCGCGAGCAAGACGCTCATTAGCCGGCTGTCGGCGAGGTCGCCGTCTACATAGCCCGCCAGCGGCTGCACCGAGTTGAGCGGGACGTCCGGGTCCATGGCGGCCAGCTCACGGCGCAGCGGCTCCACCAGCGACGCCGGAGCGATGTCGGTCTTGAGAATGACCGAGACCCCGGTTCCCCAGACCCGGAGCGTTTGCGCCATCGGCACGTAGACCTGGATCCGGGACGGATTCGCCAGCTCGTAGTGCCGGATGTTCTTGACCACGCCGACCACCGTGCGGTACACCGGCGCCGCGTCACCGGCGTGGGTCGAGCCTTCCTCCACCTCCCACGTGACCCGTTTCCCGATGGGGTCCTCCCCCGGCCAGAACTTGGCGGCCATGGTCTCGTCGATGATCGCCACCAGGGGCGTCCCGTCGCCGTCGCTCTCGGTGAAGCCGCGTCCCTGGAGCAGCGGAATCCCCATCGCCTGGAAGTAGTCCGGCGTCACGAAGTTGTAGAGGACCGATTCCCGGCGGGTCGGGTCGAAGGGCACGTTGTCGGGCAGGATTCCCATTTCCCAGGACCGGTCGGACAACGGCAGCAGGAGTGAGAGCGCGGCCGTGCGCACGCCGGGCAGTGCCTGGGCTCGCGGCAACAGCTCGTCGAAGAATGCGCGCCACCGTTCCTTGGTGGAGTACGGCTCGTCGGCGAGCCCGACCCTGGCCGTCAGCACGTTGTTGGCGTCAAAGCCCTTGTCCGCGTGGCGCAGATTCTGGAGGCTCTTGAGCATCAGCCCGGCTCCGATCAACAGCACCATGGCGAGCGCCACCTCGGACGACACCAGCGCGGAGCGGAGTCCCTGTCTGGCGCTCGCGCCGCGCGTGCCTTCTCGCAGCTCGAGCCCGGGCTCCAGGTGGGAGGCGCGCAGCGCCGGGATCACCCCGAACAGCAACCCGGCCGTGGTGGTCAGGGCGAGCGTGAACAGAAGCACGCCACCGTCGACCCCGACCCGATCGATGAGCAGTTGCGGAATGGTACTGGGGAGGAGCGGGACCAGCGCCCGCACGGACAGGTACGCCAGTCCCAGGCCCAAGGCGCCTCCCAGCGAGGACAGGACCAGGCTCTCCCCTAACAGGAGTTGCACCAGCTTGCGCCGGCGAGCGCCCATGGCGGAGCGTACCGCGATCTCCCGCCGGCGATCCTCGCCACGCACTAGGACCAGGCTTCCCACGTTCGCCACCGCGATCAGCAGCACGAATCCCACGGCGCCCATCAACACCCAGCTCTGCCGCTTGAGGTCCCGAACGTAGTAGTCGGTCAGCGTCCGGAGCTCGGGATGGGCGATGGGCTGTCCCTCGTGGGCCTCGATCCCGGCGGTGATCCGATCCAGGTCCTGCTGCGCCAACTCGGGCGACATCCCTGGCGCGAGACGCGCAATGGCCCGCGTCCCGAAGGAGCTGCCGCGATCCTCCCATGGGAGGTCGCGGATGGATCCCATCGGCACGTAACCGTCGACCGCGAGGGACGGGAAGCCCACGCCCTCGGGCAGGATCCCAACCACCACATGGGGCTTCTGGTCCAGCACCAACGTCTGCCCGACGACCGCCGGGTCCCCACCCAGGCGCGTCCGCCAGAACTGGTAGCCCAGCACGATGGCAGGCTCCGCGCCGGGTTCGTTCTCGGAGGCGGAGAGCAGACGGCCTTGGTACGGCGCGATGGCGAGGGTTCCGAAGAAGTCTCCTAACACCGCGCGCAGGTTCAGCGCCTGGGCCTGATCTCGCCCCGTGAGGATCATGCCCCACCCCGAGGACGCCCCGACGGCCTGAAACGCGCGGCTCCGGGTCCAGTCGCGGTAGTTGGGGATCGAGTTCGAGATCAGGAATCCCCGCACCGACCGGACGTCCAGCGTTACCAGCTCGCCGGGATGGCGGTAGGGGAGGGGGTCCAGAACCAGCGCTTTGAGGACGGCGAAGATGGCCGTGTTGCCAGCGACGGCCAGCGCGATGGTCAGCGCGCCGACCGTGGTGAAGCCGGGATGCCGGGCGAGCGATCGGAGGGCGAAAGGCATAAGGCCTCGGCGCAGAGTACCTAGGCCTTAGATAGGCGAACCCACCGAAGGGTTGACGGCTACATCACTTCACTGGCCGTGAGCCGCTTCACCAACCGGTAGCAGAACTCAAGCCCGTCGTAGAACCAGACGGCGGCGATCCGCTCGTCCTGCCCGTGGGCGCGGACGTCGTCCGCGTCGCCGAACACGCCGGAAACGCCGTACACCGGGATGCCGGCCTGCCGGAGATAGAGGCCGTCGGTGGCTCCGGTGCTCATGGTGGGGATCACCGGCACACCCAGCCACATCTCTTGGGTGGTTTCCTCAATGGAGCGCAGGATCTCCGGCGTCAGCGGCGACGGCGGGCTCGGCTTCGCCGGGGCGATCGGTGTGATGGAGATCTCAGGATCGGCGACCACGCGCTTGAGCGTCGCCAGTACCTCGTCCGGCGGCTCACCCGGTAAAATCCGGCAGTTCACGGTGGCCCGGGCCCGCTGCGGCAACGCGTTCTCCGCGTGTCCCCCGTCGAGCATGGTCGCCACGCAGGTGGTGCGCAGGCGCGCGTTGTACCCTGGCGTCGCCGCCAGCCGCCGCACGGAGGCCGCGTCGGGTGGGTTTTTGAGGACGCCGCGCATGGCGGCGCCGACCTCCGGGTCCTCGAGCTGGGCCGTGCGCTCGAAGAACGCCTGCGTCACCTCGTTGAGCTTCAGCGGGAAATCGAACGCGGCCACGCGGGACAAGGCGGCCGCCAACTGGTAGATGGCGTTGTCCTTGCGGGGCAGGGAGCTGTGCCCACCCCGATTTGCGACCTCGAGCGTGAAGCTCTGGAACACCTTCTCACTGGCCTGCACGTCGTTGGCCAGGCGCTTCCCGCCTTTGAGGGCGCCGCCCCCGCCCTCGTTCAGCGCGAACGCCGCGTCGATCAGGTCGCGGTGATTCTGCACCAACCAGTCCACACCGTTGTGATCGCCGCCCTCCTCGTCCGCCGTGAGCGCCAGGATGATGTCGCGGTCGGGCACGTAGCCTTCCTGCTTCAAGCGGATCAGGTTCGCGGTCCAGATGGCGGCCTCGTCCTTGTCGTCGCTGGTGCCACGGCCGTAGAACCATCCCTCGCGATCCAGGAAGGTGAAGGGCTCCACGGTCCAGTCCCGCGGATCGGCCTCCACCACGTCGAGGTGCGCCAGCAGGAGAATGGGTCTCTTGCCGGTGGCGCGGCCGCGCAGGCGCACCACCAGGTTGCCGCGGTTCGCCGCGGGGCCGAGGATGCCGATGTCGGCGTCGCTGAACCCGGCGGCACGGAGCCGCGCCGCCATCTTCTCTGCGGCGGCGGTGGTATTGCCCGTGGATTGAGTGGTGTTGGTCTCGATCAGCTCTCGGAGGAGGTCCCGCGCCAGCGCCTGGTACTGCGTGGGGCTCTGGTGCCGGGCCGGCGCTGGGAATTGCGCCCCGGCCGGGCCGGCCAGCGTGGCCAGGACCGCGGGAACGAGCCAGCGGACATGCACAACGAGCATCTAATCCTCGCCGGTGAACGGGAGTGAAGCTGCAGAGGGGGCGGGGAAGCGCCCCCTCCCTGAAGACTATCAGTCCGCGCCCTGTCCCTCCAGCACCGGCTCGCCGGCGACCGGGATGGCCCGCCGCCGGGCCACCCGGTTGCCGAGCCATGCCTGGAACGAGTCGAGATAGATGTAGATGACGGGGGTCACGTACAAGGTCACCAGCTGGGAGACGAACAACCCGCCCACGACCGCGATGCCCAGCGGCTGCCGCGCCTCGGCGCCCGCCCCCAACCCGATCGCGATAGGCAAGGTACCCATCAGCGCGCACATGGTGGTCATCATGATCGGCCGGAACCGGATCAGGCAGGCCTCGGCGATCGCCTCCGCGGGCGCCTTGCCCTCGGTCCGCTGGGCGTCCAGCGCGAAGTCGATCATCATGATGCCGTTCTTCTTCACCAGCCCCACCAGCAGGATCAACCCCACGTAGGAGTAGAGGTTGAGGTCGGTACGGAAGATTAGCAGCGTCAGCAGCGCGCCGAACACCGCAAAGGGGAGCGCCGAGAGAATCGTCAACGGGTGAATGAAGCTCTCGTACAGGACGCCCAGCACCAGGTAGATAACCAGGATCGCCACGATCAGCAGGAAGAACAGGCCGGCCTGGGACTGTTGGAACGCCTGGGCGGTGCCTGAGAAGCTTCCGGTGATGGTGGACGGCAGAACCTCGTTGGCCAGCCGCTGCACCGCGGCGACGCCCTCTCCCAACGACACCCCTTCCTCCAGGTTGAACGAGAGGGTCACCGACGGAAGCTGGCCGGAGTGATTGACGGACTGGGGCCCCAGGATGGGGGTAACGGTCGCCACCGCGCCCAAGGGGACCAGCGCGCCGGTTCGGGAGCGGACGTGGAGCAGGTTGATCGCCGAGGGATCCCGCTGGAATTCGGGCAGCAGCTCCAGAATCACGGGGTAGTCGTTGCTGGTCCCCATGATGGTGGAAATCTGGCGGGACCCGAAGGCGTTGTAGAGCGCGCTCTGCACCTGGCTGATGTTGAGACCCAGCGCCGCCGCCCGATCCCGGTCCACGTCGATCCGAAGCTGCGGGTTGCGCAGCTGGAGATTGCTGGAGACGTCCCGTACCGCTGCCAGGTCCCGCATCCGGGCCTCCAGGACGCGGGACTGCTCGTACAGCTCCTCCAGGTTGGCGCTCTGCAGGGTGAACTGGTAGTTGCTCTGGCCGAAGCGACCGCCGATACGAATGGCCGGCGGATTGCTGAGGAACACGCGCACGCCGGGTATCTGCGACAGCGAAGGCTGGAGGCTCCGGATCACCTGATCCGCGTTCAGGCTCCGGTCACTCGAGGGCTTGAGGTAGACGCTGAGGCGACCTCGGGTGAGCCCGCCGCCGAACGGCCCGCCCATGCCCCCCGAGACCTGCACGCCCTGCACGTTGGGATTCTGCCGCACCACCTCGCTCACCCGGGTCATGTGCTCCACCATCTGCTCCCACGACGTGCCTTCCGCGGCCTCGATGGTCCCGTTGACCGACCCGGTGTCCTGGTTGGGAATGAAGCCCTTGGGCACGATGACGAACAACACGGCCGTCGCTACCAGGATCCCCAGCGAGCCCACCATCGCGGTGCGCCGGTGGCCGAGTACCCAGTGCAGCGTGTCCCGATAGAACACGACGGCGCGTTGCCACATGGCCTCGACGGCGTTGTAGAAACGGCCGTGGCGCAGCTGGTGCTCCCCCTTAAGGAAGCGACTGCACATCATGGGCGTCAGGGTGAGGGACACGAACCCCGAGATGAGGATGGCGGCCGCAATCACCACCGCAAACTCGTGGAACAGGCGGCCCAGGAGCCCCGGCATGAAAAGCAGGGGAATGAACACCGCCACCAGCGACAGCGTCATGGAGAGGATGGTGAAGCTGACCTCCTTGGAGCCGTCCAGCGCGGCCTGGAAGCTGGGTTTCCCCATCTCGACGTGCCGATGAATGTTCTCCAGCATCACGATGGCGTCGTCCACCACGAAGCCCACGGCCAGCGTCAGCGCCATCATGGAGAGGTTGTCCACGCTGAAGCCGAGCAGGGCCATCACGGCGAAGGTCCCGACCACGGACATCGGCAGCGCCATGCTCGGGATCGCGGTGGCGGGGATGTTGCGCAAGAAGAGGAAGATCACCAGCACCACGAGGCCGAGCGTGAGGCCCAGGGTGAACTTCACGTCTGCCACCGACTCCCGGATGGTTTGCGAGCGGTCGTACAGCAGGTTGACTTCGATCGCCGGCGGGAGCTGGGGCAGGATCTCTTCGACCCGGGCCTTGACGGCGTCGGCCACCTGCACCGTGTTGGACCCGGGTTGCCGGCGGACGGACAACACGATGGTCCTGGCGCCGTTGTACCAGTTGCCGGAGCGGGGGTTGGACACCGCGTTCAGGACGTTCCCCACGTCCCCCAGGCGCACGGGCGAGCCATTGCGATACGCGACCGCGATGTCCCGGAAGGCGTCCGCGCTCTGGAGCTGCCCGTTGGACTGCAGGGCCAGCACCTTGTGCCGGCCCCACAAAGCACCCGCCGGAGTGGAGATATTGTTGGTGTTGACCGCGGTCACGACCTCGTCAATGCCGATGCGCCGATAGGCCAGCGCCCGGGGATCCACCTGGACCCGGACCGCGTAGCGCTGGGTTCCCATGATGTCGATCTGGGCCACGCCTTCGATGGTGGAGAGCCGCGGCGCCAGCACGGTTTCGGCGTACTCGTTGACCGTCGAGAGGGGCAGGGTCCTCGAGGCCACCGAGTAGAAGATGACGGGGAAGTCCGTCGGGTTGGCCTTGAAGTACGACGGTGGCTCCCGCATGTCATCCGGCAGTCCGCGCTGAGCCCGGGAGAGGGCGGTCTGCACGTCCTGGGCTGCGGCGTCGATGTTGCGCGACAAGGCGAACTGGAGCGTGATGTTGGTGGAGCCCTGGTTACTGCTCGAGGTGATCTCCTCGATGCCGGGAATGGTGGAAAAGGCCCGCTCGAGCGGGGTCGCCACCGCGGACGCCATGGTCTCGGGGCTGGCGCCCGAGAAGTTGGCGTTCACGTTGATGGTGGGATAGTCAATGGGCGGCAAGTCGCTGACCGGCAGTTGCCGGTAGCCCACGATCCCGAAGATGATGATCCCGGCCATGATCAGCGTCGTAGCGATCGGCCGGCGGATGAAGAGTGCCGCGATGTTCATGAGCGCCCTCGCCGTGGGGCGGGTTGGTCCCGGGCTGGTGCTTGGAGGTTCCGGATCTGGACGCGGGCACCGGGGACCAGGCGGAGCTGCCCGTCGGTCACCACGGTTTCTCCGGCCGTGAGGCCCTGCGTGACGACCACGTCATCCCCCACCGTCCGGCCCACCACGACCGGGCGCGTCTGGGCTTTGTTGTCCTCGCCCACCACGTAGACGTAGTTACCACCTTCCGCCTCGACGACGGCCGGGACGGGAACCATGATGACGTCTCGCTCTTCGTACAGCACCAAGGTGGTGGTCACGAACTGGCCCGGCCAGAGCTGCGCGTCGGTGTTGGGGAACCGGGCCTTCAGCATGATCGTCCCCGTGGTGGTGTCCACCGCGTTATCCACGAAGATGAGCGTGCCGCTCAACGACGTGGTGTCGCTGGTCGGGCGGACCCGCACGACCAGGCTGCTGTCCTGGTGCTGCCGGATGATCGGCAGGAGGGGAGCCGGGACGGCGAATCGGACCAGAATGGGCTGGGTCTGATTCAACGTGACGAGCGGTCCCGACCCCTGAGCCCGCACTACGTTTCCTTCCTTGATGAGCAAGCTGCCGGTCCGCCCGGAAATGGGCGCCCGGATGGTGGTGTATTCGAGATTGAGCCGAGCGTTGTCCACCGCCGCGGAATCGGACTGGATCGTCGCTTCCAGCGACTGGGAGGTGGTCTCGAGCGCCTCGAACTGCTCGGACGTGATGTATTCGCTCTGCGCCAGTCCCTTGTAGCGCTCCACCTGGCGGCGCGCGTTGGCCAGCTGAATCAGGTCGCGCGCCAGGGTCGCCTGCGCTTGTTGCAGCGCGTTCCGGTAGGGGCGAGGATCGATTTGCACCAGTACCTCGCCCTCCCTCACGTCGTCCCCCTCGCGGAACCTCACTGCGGTCACGATCCCGGTGACCTGCGCGGACACGGCCACGGCGCGCATCGGCTCGACCGTGCCCGGGGCGGTGATCTCGAACGGCACGGTCCGCTGCTCGGCCTGGGTGGCCGTCACCGGCACGGCCGGGGGCGCTCCCTGGCGCCGGTTGGAGCAGGCGAGGCCTAGCGGTACGGCGACCAACACCCAGCAGCCGGCGCGCACCCCAACCATCCGTCGGCTCGTGCCGCGCTGCTCCGACCCGTCATGCATTTGGTTGCTCTAATGAGAGATGGCCCCGACGGCGGGAAACCACCCGCCGCGCGCAATGACATCTACTGTACTACGCACCATAGCGTGAGAACGCTGGAAGGCGCACGGCGTCGTGGCTCTTCGATTGGCGTGCCGATCGTCATTCACTCACTTGGCGAGGCGTTCCTCCGCCACCACCTTGGCCACCACCTCGAGCACCTTGGCGCGGGCCCGGTCCACGTCCTGCTGGAGCGGGACCTTGCTCTCGAGCACTTGCTTGTGCTCGCGCCGGACGATCGCGGCCTCGAACGCCGCGAGCGCCTCCTGGATGCGTTGCTGATACTCCATGCCCTTGCTCATCGTTGGCCATCTCCGCTGGAACGGGTGCTGCAATGAGATACACCCGCGGCTCGGAGGCAGCAAGTTCGGATTTCATGCCGAGTTCATCGCCGCTTAAGACCTGGAGCGTGAGGTTCGCTCTGGTATACGGGGGGAGCAGGCTGGTTGAGGATCGCATGAGCCCGGACAAGCGAGAGAAGGAGCCACACGGGCCCGCCGCCCAGCCGGCGGGGATGATGGGTGCGTACCTGACCATCGCCGGCCGCGGCCCGCCGGCCGGCTGCCTCTTCGAGGCCAAGGTGAGCGCCCTCTACTCGGTGGCGTTCGCGATCAAGTTGGGCATGGGACGTGGGGGCAGGGATTTCACCGTGGTGGATCTCGAGGCCTTCTGGGTCCGCCAGCCGGACGGCCCGCGCACCTGGAAGCTGGGCATCCGGGCGCCGGGTGGCCTGGGCCCGAGCGATCTCAGCGACGCCATCGCCACGCTCGCCGCCAAAGGCAAGGACCCGCTCGTCAAGGACGTGCTCCTGGAGTCGCTCGAGGAACGGGACATCGAGCGGTTCCCCCTGGCGGTCGGCGCCGCAGCCGCAAGCTCCCCCTAGGCGAAAGCCCCTCTCGACTCCCCCAGGCCCTTGAAACCGCCCTGGGGGCCCGCCGTAGGGTCGGGTGAGTCCTTCTTTCGCAGGAGCCGCTCCATGTTCAGATCGTTGCTCACGCTGGCCGCGCTGGGCGTCGCCGGCATCGTCGCCTGGAAACTCGTGTGGGTGATGTTGCTCCCCATGCTGTTCGGATTCCTGGCACTCGTCATCAAGATTGCGCTGATCGCGTTGCTGGTGTTCGTGCTGTATCGCATGTTCCGCCGCGTCACGGCTCCCCGCCCCGAAGCATCCTGAGCGTCGCCGCCCGGGTGGGGCCATCCCACCTGACGGCGTCCGGGGAGCCCCCTACCAGATCAGAGCGTGGGTGTACTTCAACATCAGCGCGCGGCTTTGGGAGAAGGGGGGCTCCGGAATCAGGCCGCCCCGGTCGGTATTGACGGTCTCGTTGTACACCAGCCAGAGGTCCCTGCCTTCGCGGAAGTTGTACCGCACCCGCGCGTTGACGCTCGCGGCATCGCCCGAGCTGACGTACTGAAGGAACGTGCTGAGCGAGAGGTGGGCGTCGTAGGCGGTCTGAATGCGCACCCGGGCGACGTGCAGGTCCTCTTTGAGCCCGCGGTCAGAGAACCGGATCTGGTTGAACTGGTAGTCCAGGCCAAGCTCGAGGCGGCTGATGGGATTCCACGCCGGGTTCGCGCCCACACTGAACCGCGATCCGTCATAGAACTGTCCCAGCGCGACGCCGAAGGTAGGCCGGAAGGTCGCCGACATCGGCGCCATGTAACGCAGCTCGCCCTCCCGAAACCAGTAGTCGCCGGGCGGCACGGGGGTTCCGCCGGAAAGGTCGAAGCTGTCCCGCACGCTCTCGTAGCTGGCGCGGTACGTGAGCGTGAGCTGCCCGCCGGTCTTGAGCTCCAGGTTCAGGTTGGGATCGATCAGGGCGGACTCGACCGAGCGGTCCCCATTGCGCAGCCACACCTTGCCCGCCGCGACCATCGCGATGGACCGGAAGGGCGCTTGGCCGGTGCCGAACCGCTGATACCGGAACCGGGTTTCCGAGGAGGAATTGTCGTTGCGTAGGTTGAACCCGAGGCCGGGTAGGTAGCGGCTCCCCGAGCGGATGACCTCCTGGGTGTAGCTCGGGCCCGAGAGGTTGCGGCGCTCGAAGCGCGCCAGCATGCGCGTGCCCTCGAGGCCGCCCGCTCCAGTGCCGAGGGAATCGTCCACCGTCTGGGCCAGCTTGATCGTGAGGTAGTGGTCGCCGAAGGTGCGGATCACGGCGTCGAGGCCGGCGGCCACGTTGTAGGCGCCATCGCCGCGCACCCGATGGGTGAGCATCGCGCCCAAGGTCGAGTTGGCGTTCAGCACCCGTTGCTTGAGCCGCAAGACGCCCAGGTTTTCGGTGGCGAGGCCGCGCTCCGCCGCCGTCTGCATGTCAATGAGTCCCAGGTCCATGCCACCCAGCCGTCCGACCAGGCGAGCGCCGCCCAGGAGACGAATCGGCACCTCCTCGACGAGCCCGATGCGCCGGCTGTGAAACAGCCGATCGAAGTCGCCGAGACTGAAGTCGAAGATGGCCCCGCGCTCCTGGAAGAACTGCCGCTTTTCGGGGAAGAACAGGGAAAAGCGGGTGAGGTTGATCTGCTGGTCGTCGGCTTCGACCTGCGCGAAGTCGGTGTTGGCTGTGAGATCGAGCGTGAGGTTGCTGGTAGGACTCAGCCGCAGGTCGAGCCCGCCTTCGTGCGTGACGTCGTCGGCGAACCGATACCCCGTGCCCGCGGCGTCCAGCGCCGCCGCCCGTGACGCGCCGCCCAGCGCATAGGGCGTGACGTAGACCGGCTGGCGCCGGTGGACCCCCTCGAGCACCATAGGCGTGAACCGCGACGGCTTGGCGAACGCGAGCGGGCCGTAGCTCGGGGGAATGGCGGGGAAGGCGTGGCGCTCGTTCTTGCGGGCGATGAAGCGGTACACGCCGATGCCCATAACCACCCGGCCGTGCGCATCCTGGAAGCCCAGGCTCGAGAACGGGATACGCATCTCGGCGAACCAGCCGTCCGCGGTTCGCGCGGTCGCCGCGTCCCAGAAGGTGTTCCAGTTGGGGTTCATGGGCTCGCCCTGGGAAAACTCGGCGTCATTCGATAACGCCCGGTCGGTCCGCACCCCAGCCGGATTCATCACGAACCAGGAGGCGGTCTGGTGATCGGCATAGGTGTCGAGCAGCACGCCCAGCAAGTCGTCGCCCGAGTATCGGTCCCGGTAGTAGGTGTTGACGCGGATGCCCTTGGGATCCGAGTCGTACATCCGCCCCGAGGCGTAGAAGTAGGTGTCGTCGTACGCCACCCGGATTTCCGTCCGCTCGGTGGGAGCGGCGCGGAACACCGGGCTGAACACCGAGAGGGGGAGCGGGGAGATCTCATCCCAGGCGCGCTCGTTGGGCATGCCGTCGAAGACGATGGGAGCCGACAGACGGGGGATGCGGAGCGTGTCCTGGGGCTGGGCGATCGCGGCCTGCGCGCCGGGCAGTCGGCCCGCAGCGAGCAGGAGTTCAGCTAGGACAAAAGGGACCGCACGGACCGGCATGAAGCAGGCAACTCTAAGGGCTTAGCGGTTGAGGCGCCACTACGCCGGGCCAGAGGTCCGAGTCGGGAAACGCCAGGAAGTGTATCTTTGGTAGCATCCCTCGCGTGAGAACGGCGCCCCTCATGTCTCGACCTCTCGGTCTGTCCGCTCTGTGCGGGACCATCCTGTTCGCCGCCTGCGCCCGAACCGCGCCGCCACCGGCGCCTGGCCCGGCTCCCGATGCCACACCGGCGCTGGCCGCTCCCGAGACGGTCACGGTTCGGGATCGGGAGCAGGACCGGCGGATCGCCGCGATGGAACTCCAGCTTCTCGCTAAGGACGCCCAGATCGACGCCCTGACCCGGCAGCTCGACGACGCCCGGCAGGAAGTGGTGCGCGCGATGGCGCGCCTCCGCACGCTGGCGACCCGGGCCGAAGCGGCTTCCGGCATGGCGGAGGCCGAGTTGGCGGTGCAGTCGCTGCGGGCCAAGGCGGAACGATCGCCCCCGGAGCTGGGCCAGGCCGAACAGCTGCTCACGTTGAGCGGGGGCGAGTTCGCGAACGAGAACTACGGGGGAGCGCTGTATTTGGCGAACCAAGCGAAGGCTGCCGCCCGGGCGGGAGAGAGCCGGGTAGCGGCCCAGCGTCTCACGCCGCGGCCCGGCGAGGTGACCTTCGCGATTCCGGTGCCGCTGCGGGTCGTCTCGCGGGGCAACGTCCGGGAGGGGCCGGGCACCAACTTCCCCGTCGTGTACACGCTTGAAACAGGGGCGCTGGTGCTGGGGCACTCGTACGCCAACGACTGGGTGCGGATCGTGGACGACGACGGCCGGGCCGGCTGGATCACCCGGGGCCTGGTCTCCGGCCGCCGGTAAGCCTACCGCGTCTTTCGCTTTCGCCGAGTCGCTTTGGCAGGAGGCTGGGGTTCCGGGGCAGCGGGGGGCGGCTCGAGGGGCGTTCCCTCCACCTGAACCGGCGCCAGCGCCATTCTCGTCGTCACCACGCAGTTCCGCCCGCGTTCCTTGGCGCGATACAGCGCACCGTCCGCCCCGGCGATGACCGCTTCCGGCGTCGTGCCGTCCACGGGAAACTCGCCGAGCCCGATGCTCAGCGTCACCCTGGACCCCTTGGTGCCGAACACCTCCTCGGCCATCCGCACGCGGATACGCTCCGCCACCTCCAGGGCCCCGTCCAACGGCGTCTCCGGCAACACCACGGTGAACTCCTCCCCGCCGTAGCGCGCGGCATAGTCCGCGGCCCGGACCGCCGCGAGCAGCACTCCGGCCAGCCGCTTCAGCACGTCGTCTCCGGCCAGGTGGCCGAACGCGTCGTTGTACCGCTTGAAGTGATCCACGTCGATCATCAGCAGTGTAAAAGGCCGCACGTTGCGCTCGGCGCGGCGGACCTCCTTCTCCAGCGTCTCCATGAGATGGCGGCGGTTGGGGAGCCCCGTCAGCCCGTCCGTGCGGGACAGCCGCTCCAGTTCCTCCCGGCCTTGCTTGAGCCGCGTCACCATGTCGTTGAAGACCTCGGTGACGTAGGCGGCCTCTCCCCCGCCCACGACCGGAAGCGCCACGGCGAGATCCCCCCCAGCGACCTGCCGCGCGCCCCGCGCCAGCCGGTCCAGCGGCAGCACGACCGTCAGGCCCAGCAGGTAGGCCAGCCCCCCGATCACCACCAGCAGGAGGAGCACCGTCACAAACGTGATCGTACGGAGTCGGGCGATCTGCGCGTACGCCTCGTCGGCCGGGATTTCCGCCACCATCGCCCAGTCGAGCCGGCCGACCGGAGCCAGGGCCCCCAAAACGTCCCGGCCTTCGTGGTTACCGTACTCAACGGAGCCCCGCCCTTCGCGCGTCAGGCGTTCGAGCGTGCGCGTGGCAATCCGCTGAGTCATCAGGGTGGGGTCGCCCCCCGCGGAGCCCACCACCAGCTCGCCGCCCCCGGTCACGAGGTACAGCATCCCCGAGGGCTCCGCGGCGAAGCCCGCCAGCGACGCCGCCACGGGGGTGAGGTTGAGTTTGGCGGCCAGCGCGCCCAGAAAGCGCCCGTCGCTGGTGCTGATGGGAACGCCCAACGTCATGAGGGGCTTCCCCACCGTCGAATCCCAGTAGACCCGGCCCAGGATGGCGTCACGCGTGCGGGCCTGTGCCACCCAGTCTGCGGGTAGCTCCACGGTGCCGGCGCTTCCCGCGGCGCTGCTCGCCACGGCAGCGGCGTTCCGGTCCACCACGATCAGCTCCTCGTAATCCGCGAACCGTTCCTTCACGGACGACAGGTAGTCGCCCAGCCGCCGCACGGCCACGCCGCGCCCGCCGGGGCGCGCGGTGTCGAGGTTCTCGGATACCTCGTAGGAGCTGGCAAAGACCCGCACGTCGTAGAGCCGTTCCTTCATCCAGAGGTCTACTTCCCGGGCGCCTTGTGAGCTGGCCGCGCGCAACGCCTCGGCGATCTTCTGGGTCAGGGCTCGCCGGTTCTGGACGTAGGACAGCACCGCGGTGCTGACCGACGGGATCAGCGTCGCCAGCGCGGCGAAGGCCAGGAATCTCCGCTTGATGCCTTCGGCGCCGAGCGCGCGCAGGACGGACGAGACTTTGAGTTCCCAGGCTTGCAAGCGCACCCCCTCTAGAGCTTTCGCCGCCGCAACGTCTTCTGGTGCACGGACCGGGTGGCGGCGATCCAACGGCCGTCAGGCGATACCTGAGGATGGAGCAGGTCGGCCCGGTCGCGGGTGAGTTGGGTCGCTGCGCCGCCGGTCCGGGCGATGCGGAACAGCTGGAGGCGACCGTCGGCCAGCGCCGCGTACACCAGGCTCTCCCCATCCGGCGACCAGTCCAGCCCGCCGTACGTCGAGTTCCGGAACCCGGTGATCTTGCGGGAAGACCGCCCATCTACGGAGACCACCCAGAGCGCCTGCCGGTCGCCGGTCTCGCGAACCACCAGCGCGATCTCCTCGCCCGCGGGCGACCACGACTCCAGCAGCGTGCCTTCCGCGCCCGGAGGCAGAGCCAGGCGCCGCCGGTCCGTCAGGCGGCCGGTGGCCGGGTCCAGGGTCACGATCCACGGATGCGCCACGCCCGCCGGGCCGTTCCGATCCCACGAGTCGAACACCAAGCGGCGGCCGTCGGGCGACCAATCGGCCATGCCCACCTCCCAGCCCCAATCGGTCAGGCGGATCTCGGTGCTCATGGGCGCATCGGCACGACGGAGGTAGATGTCATCCGTGCTCCCGGGGCTGGCGTAACCGGGAACCGGAACCGGGGAGCGGTGGGAGTGATATGCCAGCCAGCGTCCGTCGGGCGACCACGCGGGGGTGAAGTCTTCGTGGTACCCTTCGACCACCGGCTGGGGAGGCGACGCCGCGCGGGCCGAGTCGTCCACGGACACGACGGCGGCGTCCAGGTTCAGGGCCCAGTCGGCGATCCGCCATCCTCCGACCGTGTACGCCAGCTCGTTCCCGTTTGGACTCCAGTACGGGATCTGGGCGCCGGACACCACCACCCGCGCCTCGCCGCCCTCGACGGGCACCACCACGATCTCGTCCGTGAAGTCGTTGTGGGTCCAGTACAGGAACTCGCCGGTGATCACCGGATAGAAGTCGTCACCCGGGTCTGTTATCACCGCCCGGACCCGCCCGTTGGCGAAGTCGAGCGCATAGATGTCGGTATCCCGGTCTGCGTCGGGCCGGTGCCGGTCGGCCGGGGCTGGGAAGGTGTCGCTCGCCAGCGCGAGGTACACCGTGCGGCTGTCCGGCGAGAGCGAGAGCGCGTTGAAGCGCGGCGGTGCGTCCATGCGCTCGCGGATCGGCCGCACCGCGCCGGTCTCCACGTTCACCCGGTTCAGCGTCGAGAGGCCATCTGGGTGCAGCACCAGCACGTACAGGAGATCGCCCAGGGTGACCCAGCCCAAGCCGGTCACCACACCGTCCAAGTCATAGGGCTCGAGTGCACTGGGCGGTCCAGCCCAGAGCGTGGTCTGGCCGGGGAGGAAGAAGGCGAGCTTGGCGCCGTCCGGGGAGAGCCGGGTGACGGCGTTCTCCGGTACCGTCACGCCGGGAGGTGGCTCACCGCCCCAGGCAATCAGCGCTGCCGGTCCGCCAGCCGCCCGGCGCGCGCCGGGGGAGCGGAACCGTGCGGTATCCTCGCGGCTGGTGTGTAGGTCAATGAGGCGCGCGCCAAACCGGGCGCCGTAGGTCGCCCAGGCGCCATCGGTAGAGACGTCGTAGAAACTCCACCCGTCCTCGAACCAGGTGGGAGGCGTCAGCGTGTACACGGTCTCCGGCCTGGGCGAACAGGCCATAGCCAAGAGGCAGGCGAACATGTTGCGTGCTCGACGCACTCCTTACCCCTCACCCCTCACGCCGTTCTCCTCCACCGCAGTTCAGTACCTCCAACTCAGCGTGTCCGGGTTGGCCGGACGGTTCTTCCGGATCTGCTCCATGAACCGCGGAATGAACATCTGGTGATAGCGCAGCCGGGAGTAGGCGTTGGGCCGGGTGTGATCGCCGTTCCAGCAATGCTCGGCGCGATCACCGTAGTCCACTTCGCCGTCGTAGTACGGATCTTTGGTGCTCTTCAGGAACTCCTCCACCAGATACACGGCGTTGTTGAGGTAGTAGTTGTCCATGTCTCCCACGTAGATGTGGAGCTTGCCCTTGAGCTTGGGGCCCAGGGTGTTCCAGTCGCGCCGCAGGATGTACGACAGGTCGTAGTGCTCCTTCCAGTACTGCGCCACGTCCCGGTCGATCTCGCCGGTCGCCTTGTCCCAGATCGGCTTGGGGTAGCCGTCCGGGCCCACCGGCGAGTAGACCGCCTGCCAGATGTCCCACTGGTCTCCCGAGCGCCCGCGACTCGCCAGCACCGACTCACGGCGATTCATCTCTTCCAGCGTCGAGCGCACCTGGCCCAGCCAGTTGCGGAATCCGGGCCGTGGCGTGCGGCGCCAGCGGCTCTCGTAATAGTACGCGTTCCGGTCCTCGTAGATGTTGACCACCGTGTACGCGCGGAAGTCGATTGGATCCGGGCAGGCGATCCAGGCCCCATTGAAGTCATCGGGGTAGAACATCTGCACCGCCATGGCTTCCCATCCGCCGGTGGAGCCGCCGTAGGTGAAGCGCGCATAGCCCTGACCGATCCCGCGAAACCGCTGCTCGATGTGCGGAATCAGCTCGCGCATGATGGCGTCGCCGTAGGGTCCGTTGTTCGCGGAATTCACAGCGTAGGAGTCGTCGTAGTATGGCGTGGGATGCGCGATCTCAACGGCGAGCACGCGCGGGAATCCGGGACCGGTCCAATCCCGGTATAACTGATACGCGGCTTCGTCCTGGATGCGGTTGTAGCAGTCGAGGCTGAACCGATCGCTGTAGACGCACGGGACGTTGGGATCGGGCGGCGTCTCCCGCCACCCGCCGAAGGTGTACGGGAAGTGGCCGTGGAACACCGCGAGCGGGTAGCGGGCGTTGGGATGAGTGTCGAATCCTTCGGGCAGCAACACGTGCGCGCCCAGGTACACGGGTCGGCCCCAGAAGTCGCTCAGCAGCTTGCTCTGGATTCTCACGTGCTTGACGTACTTGGTCTCGGGCGGGTCGGGAATGGGCGGGATCTCCTGATCCAGCGCGATCCGGATGACCTCGTCCTTCCCGGGATCGATCGTGACCCAGCGTGGCCTGGAGTAGAGGTTCCCGGGCTTGCTGTTCCACTGCTGACCTTCGCCCTGGTCCGGCGGCAACTTGACCACCTGGCCATCGGCGCGGCGAAAGGTCTCATACCGGTTGAGGAGCCCCTGGACCCAATACCGGCCCGTCGGGATGTCCGCGAGGCGCCTCACGGGATACCCCGGCACTTCCCCGTCGAGGGTGGCTTCCTGGCCGGGTCGCAGGCTCTCGACGTCCATCCCGAAGATCACCTGGGTGTTCTGCGCGTCGCTGATCTGAAAGCGCGGCTCGGCCAAGGAGTCGGTGGAGATCATGAGGAGCAGGCGCCCATCCAGCGGCGCCGCGCTTCGGGCCGCCGGGAAGCTCACGCCGAAGCGGGGTCCCGCCGGTTGGCGGGGCCCTGCCGGCGCAGGCCCAGGGGCCCCGGCTGGAGTGAGAATCAACGTGACGGGCAACAGCAGGGTCGAGAGAGAGCGGGCCCGCATGGGTTCCTCGTGAAGAACGGGACGGGAGAAAGTGCGCCCTCGGGGCCGGCGCGGCAACGGCCGGCCCTTTCCACGCGGGGTCCCACCTTCTAGAATTGGCGCGCTCCGGCCAGGCGAGCCTCCCCCTCGTCCGGCCCCACACACCCCCAGTGAGTCCCAGGAGGTCTTTTCGTGAAGACGATAGTTACGGCCGTGAGTTTCGTCTTGGTGGTGGCTTGCACCCCGCGGGAAGCCACCCAACAGGCCAGCTCGCAGGACCCCGCGGCGCGCGGCGGGTATCTCGCCGTCATCGGCGGGTGCGACGACTGCCACACGCCTAAGCTCATGACGCCGCAGGGCCCAGTGCCGGACACCACGCGCCGCCTGTCGGGGCACCCGGCAGGCGAGAGGCTGCCGGCGTTTCCGGGAGCGGTGCTGGGGCCTGACAAGTGGGCGGCGGCGGCGAACAACCACCTGACGGCCTGGGCCGGCCCGTGGGGCGTGAGCTTCGCGGCCAATCTGACCCCGGATGAAACGGGCATGCGCGCGTGGACCGATTCGCTGTTCATCGTCACCATGCGCACCGGGAAACACATGGGGAGCGGGCGCCCCATCCTCCCGCCGATGCCGTATTGGAGCCTCGCGGCGATGACCGATGACGACCTGCGGGCCGTATTCGCCTACTTGCGGACGCTCAAGCCGGTGTCGAACCAGGTGCCGACCCCGCTTCCCCCTGGAGGCGGAGGAAGATAGCCCCGCGTTGATGGATCGCCGGACCGCGCTGCGAACGCTCGGCTGGGGCGGAGCGGGTTTCGTGCTCGGCGGGCTAGGAGATGTTCCGCCGGCGCTGGCCCAGGCACTCCGCCCCGCCGGGCAGGCAGCGGATGATCTGGCCTGGAATTCCGGCGGGCCGCTGGTTGCCTATCCCGAGAAGCTGCCGCTCATTGTTCTCACCGACCGGCCGGTGCAGCTCGAAACACCGCGCCAGTTCTTCCGGCACGGCTTCACTGACAACGCGGCCTTCTTCGTGCGCTGGCATCTCGACCTGCATCCCAACGCCATTGACCTGTCGGCGTGGCGGCTCAATGTCGAGGGCAACGTGGGTCGCGCGCTGTCGCTTTCCCTGGACGACTTGGTGAACCAGTTCACGCCGGTGTCGGTGGCGGCGGTGAACCAGTGTTCCGGCAACAGCCGGAGCCGATTCGAGCCCCGGGTGCCGGGAGGGCAGTGGGGGAACGGCGCCATGGGATGCGCCACCTGGACCGGCGTGCGGTTGCGGGAGCTGCTGGAGATGGCGGGCGTACGGCCGGGGTCGGTCGAAGTGCAGTTCGAGGGTCTGGACCGGGGCCGGGGGCCCGCCGGCCGAGGCTCGCATCGTTACCCCAAGTCGCTCCGGCTGGACGATCCGGTGCTGGACGATTGTCTGGTAGCCTACGGCATGAACGGCCAGCAGCTCCCCATGCTGAACGGTTTTCCGGTGCGGCTCGTGGTTCCCGGGTACTTCGCGACCTATTGGATGAAGTCGCTGACCTGGATCCGGGTGCTGACCCAGCCGGACGAGAACTTCTGGATGAAGACCGCGTACCGGGTGCCGGCGGACCTGCGGGCGGGCCGGGTCGCGACCGTGCCGATCACCCGGATGCCGGTCCGGTCGTTCATCGTGTCGCCGGACGGCAGCGCCCGAATCCCGGCGGGTCTACCTGCGACGGTGCGCGGGATCGCCTTCAGCGGGAACGGGGCGATCACGCGCGTCGAACTCTCGCTGGACGGTGCTCGCTCGTGGCGAGAAGTGAGGCTGGGCGCGGATCACGGGCCCCACGCCTTCCGAACCTGGGAAGCGACGTGGACCCCGCGCGCGGCGGGCGAGGTGTCGCTCGCGGTACGGGCGATTGATGCCCAGGGCGAGGTGCAGCCGGACGCCCCCGTGTGGAATCCGGGCGGCTACGTATGGACTCGCATCGAGCGGCAGGTTCTGACGGTGGGGAGATCCGCGTGAAGGGTGCCAGACTCGCCGCGGTGCTTGCGGCGCTGGTGGTCGGGGGGGCACCGGTGGTGCAGCAGCCGACCCTGCCTCCCGGCGTGGTGCGGGCGGGGGAGTACCGCGTGAGCCCTCCCGCCGCTCCGGCGCCGGTGGTGAGGGGAGCGGTGTACGATGCTGGGCCGTTCCCGCTGAGCACGCCGGACCTGGCGCCCGGCGAGGGACGTGACGCCACGGTCGCGATGTGCTCCGTGTGTCACTCGGTACGATACATCACCATGCAGCCGCGGCTGCCCGCGGAGGCGTGGCAGGCGACCGTGCGCAAGATGATCGACGTGCACGGCGCCGCGATCCCGGAAGGCGTGGCGCAGCAGATCACCGGGTACCTGCTAGTGCATTACGGCTCCAGCGCTCGCTAAGACCTCTGCGAACTCCGGTTAACCCCGGACGATGATCAAGAACTTGGAGCCGACCCAGAACTTCTCCGGCTCCGCGATCCGGAGAACGCTAGCCCTGATCCGCCCCTTTGCGTCTGGCGGCGTGGCCAGAGCTTCCACGTTCTGCCGCGACGCGACCCGGTATTCCGCTTCTTCGGGCAACGGGATCTCCGTCACCTGGTGCTTGTCAATGGGCGTGAATAGCGACGGCTCGAGATGGCGCGCCGGCACCAAGGTCTTGCCGGACTTGCCGAAGATGAACAGGACCCGCGAGCCGCCCTCTTCCTGGATGATCCCGCGCTCCAGGAGTTCCTTCTTGGTCCCCACCACGTAGTACACGGTGTTGTTCTCTTCCTTCAGCGTGCGCACCGTGTCCGTGAGGGCCGCCTTCGCCACCGTGAGCTCGGAGTTCTCCGCCACAAGCTTCTGGACCTGCGCGTTCAATTCCTCCAGCGCGATCTTCTGGCTGGCGATAGTGCTCTCGTAGTTGGCGATGGTGGTTTCCATCGTCGCCCGGAGACTGTCCGACAGCCTGGTGAGATTACCGATCCGCCGTCGGCTGTCCCGGAGCTGCTGCTCCATGGTCGTAAGCCGGTCCCTGACGTAGGCGATCCGAGCGAAGATGCTGTCGCGGGTGGCGGTGCGGGGCGACTCGCTCTTGACCTCGAGTTGCCGGCCCTCGATCTGCACCTTGGCCAGCTCGGCGCTGATGTCGCTCAGCACCCGCGATTGCTCAGCCACTTCCCGAATGAGGCTGTCCTTTTGGGCCATGATCGCGACCTGCTCGGGCGTCGGGCCTCGTTGACAGGCGATGACGCCCAAGCCCGCGGCCACCCAGCCCATCCACCGAGCCCTACTCAACAGTGTCATAGTTGTCTCCTGGCGCATGTCATGTCGTCTCCTCGCTCCGGTGGACATATACCGTGGTTCCGCGTGAGAGTTCCGAAACCTCTCCCGCCCGCTTACCTTCCGGCCCTCGCAGCACGTAGGGTGCAGGAGTTGTGCTATGAAGGCGACGGATATCCGGCGCGGCCACATCGTGATCATCGAGGGGCAGGCATGCCGGGTCATGGATTTTCAGCATCGAACCCCGGGTAACCTCCGGGCGTTCGTACAATTGAGACTGCGGAACCTGGTTACCGGTAACACCTTCGACCAGCGGGTCAGCGCCACCGACTTCCTGGGCGAGGCCCGGGTCGAGACTCGGGAGTGCCAGGTGTTGTACCGGGACAACACCGGGGTCCACGTGATGGAGGTGCACAGCTACGAGCAGTTCACCCTGGACCCGGAAACGGCCGGCGACTTCGGGCCCTGGCTGGACCCCGAGATGCATTTCCAGGTCGAGATGCTGGAGGGCCAACCGATCGGCATCCAGCTCCCGGCGGTGGGCGAATACACCATCGTCGAGACCTCCCCGGTGATGCGCACGGCGACCAAAACGGCGAGCGCCAAGCCGGCCAAGCTGAACAACGGCGTCACTATCCAGGTCCCCGATTTCCTGGGTGAGGGGGACCGCGTGAGGGTGGACCCGCGCAGCGGCACCTACCTCGAGCGCGCCAAGTAACTTCATCGTCTTTTCATACACTTGGCCGTACGTTACCCGCCGATTCCCCCTTGGCGGAGGCCGGTGTGCCGGACCGTTTCCTCGGGCTCAAGAGTCTCATCGGCAACACGCCGCTCCTGGAGATTGACTGCACGTTCCGGGGCCGCCGACGGTTGGTGTACGCCAAAGCCGAACACCTGAACCTGACCGGCAGCGTGAAAGACCGGATGGCCTGGCACATTCTGCGCCGGGCCCACGCCGACGGCACGCTCCGCTCAGGCGCCCGGATCGCCGAAGCGACCAGCGGCAACACCGGCATCTCATTCGCCGCGCTGGGCCGCGCGCTGGGTCACCCGGTGGAGATCTTCATGCCCGACTGGATGAGCGCGGAGCGGATCAACTTGATCCGGTTCTTGGGCGCCGAGGTGCATCTGGTGAGCGCGGCGGAAGGCGGGTTTGTGGGGAGCATTCAGCGGGCCGAGGAGCTGGCCGGGCGAGACGAGAGCGTGTTCTTGCCGCGCCAGTTCTCCAACGCGCACAACATCGAGGCCCATGAGCAGACCACCGGTCCCGAGATCTGGTCTCAACTCGGGTTCCGGGGGATGGTCCCCGACGCGTTCGTGGCGGGCGTGGGCACCGGGGGAACCCTCATGGGGGTGGGACGCTACCTGCGCGGCATGGTGCCTGGCCTGCGGCTCGTCCCCGTGGAACCCGCCAGTTCCCCCACGCTGTCGACCGGTCATTGCGTGGGCCAGCACCGCATCCAGGGCATTTCGGACGAGTTCATCCCGCCCATCGTGGACCTGGACTACCTGGACGACGTCGTCGCGGTGGACGACGGCGACGCGATCCTCATGGCCCAGGCGCTGGCGCGCCAACTCGGCCTGGCGGTGGGCATCTCCTCGGGGGCGAACTTCGTGGCCGCGCTCAAGGTCGTGGACCAGCTGGGCGACGGCGCGGTGGTCGTCACGGTGTTCCCGGACGACAACAAGAAGTACCTCAGCACGGACCTCATGCGGGACGAGCCGGTGCGGGACGGATATCTCACGCCGGACGTTGAGCTCGCGGGCTTCCGCTCGTTCAAACGCAGCTGCGACACCTGCTGCGACCCCGAGGAGTGCGCCGACGGCGTCCCGCTTGGACTCGTGGCGCCGGGAGAACCCATCCCTCAGTGCCCCCTCCGGATTCCGAGGCCGGTTCCGGCGGACTACCTCACCGCGGTTCCCATTCCGCCTACCCGCCCATCCTGTCCGGCGAGGGGTCGCGGCTAGACGGGTCGCCGGGATTGGTGCGGCAGGTCCCGGGCGGGTTTCCCTGGTGGTGTGTAGCTTGTTTCCGATGGATCGGCGGGAACGCGTCATCCTGGTGAACGAGCACGACGTGGTGGTGGGCCAGGCGGAGAAGCAGGCGGCCCACCGAGCGGGCGCGCTGCACCGGGCGTTTTCGGTGTTCGTCCAGGACGGCGCCGGCCGGGTGCTGCTGCAGCGGCGGGCACTGTCGAAGTACCACTCGGGCGGGCTGTGGTCGAACACCTGCTGTGGGCACCCGCGGCCCGGGGAGGACACCCGGGCCGCGGCGGCCCGGCGGCTACGGGAAGAAATGGGGCTCGAGTGTTTTAGATATGTATCATTATTATTATCCCAAATTTGCACAATTAGAAGCAGATGAACTTGATACAAGTATAAAGCGAGGAATTAAAGAAAAAATTTGGAATAGGCTACCATTAAGTTTAACTGCAAAATTTGGTGAAATGATTTATAAACGATTGTAGAAAGTTTTAGTAACAAATTGATTAAAGTATTCTACATATTAAAACCACTCATTCCAAGAAAT
>Ga0209321_10000039_pt1 | contig 56888 bp, 47 predicted proteins | sample Rifsed16ft4_FD_184012 | JGI IMG/M metagenome (GOLD analysis project Ga0209321, IMG submission 184012) | Soil microbial communities from Rifle, Colorado, USA - sediment 16ft 4 - CSP-I_5_4 (version 2) | ecosystem: Environmental > Terrestrial > Deep subsurface > Rock core/Sediment | place: Rifle...
CCCGCCGCTCCTGGGCCGCCCCGTACGAACTTTGGCAATCCGTCACAGATTTCCAGGTTGGCCTGTCGGAAGCGTTAAACGGCAGCAACAATTGGGTCATTTCAGGCGCCCGTACCTATTCCGGCAAGCCGCTCCTCGCCAATGACACCCATCTCGAGCTTACCGTTCCCGACACTTGGTATCTCGTTCACTTGAAGAGTCCGGAGCTGAACGTTCGCGGCTTCGCCCTGCCCGGAATTCCTTGGGTCGTTCTCGGCCACAATGAACATATTGCCTGGGGTGTAACCAATGTCGGCGCTGACGTCCAGGACCTTTTTGTCGAGGAATTTGATCCCGAGCGGCCGGACTACTACCGCACCGCCCCGCGGGGCGGATGGAAGCAAGCCACCCGCTATCGCGAACTCATCAAGGTCAAAGGCAAACCGGATGTCTCGTTTGACGTTCTCGCTACGCATCACGGGCCAGGCATAAGAAAAGACGGCAACCGCATGCTGGCGCTTCGCTGGACGCTCTACGATCCCGGCGCGCTCAGCAATCACCTCCTCTCAATCAATCAGGCGGCAAACTGGCAGCAATTTCTGGAAGCGCTGCGGGATTGGACCTCTCCATCGCAGAATTTTGTCTATGCCGATGACCAGGGCAATATCGGCTATCACGCCGCCGGACGCATTCCACTCCGTCGTAGCGGCGACGGCGCCATGCCTGTCTCGGCCTCGACAGATGCCGGCGAATGGATCGGAACCATTCCCTTCGATGAGCTCCCCCAGGCTTTTAATCCCCCGGGCGGTGTGATTGCCACCGCGAATGCCAGGATTACGCCTGCCGGCTATCCGTTCTACGTCACCGATCGCTGGGAAGCGCCCTATCGCACGGCTCGCATCTACGACCAAATCAATCAGCTTGACAAGCGCGCCGCCCCGGAAGATCTGCTCGCTCTCCAGACAGACAGTTTCAGCTACTTCCACCGATGGTTTGCCGACCAACTCGTCGCCGCCGCCAAAGTTCATCCCCCAACCGATGCCCGCATCCAGCAGGCGATTCAGGCGCTCGATGGCTGGGACGGCCGCGCCACCCTTGATTCGATTGCGCCGACCCTGACGGACCAGGCTCGCCGCCGTTTCCTCACGAAATTGCTCGAAGCAAAGGCAGGCGCGGACTGGCCCGAGTATCGCTGGTTTCGCTCGCCTGTCTTCGTGGAGAACGTACTTCACAAACGGCCGGCTCGGTGGCTCCCACCGGGATTCAAAGACTACGACCAACTCCTTCTCGAAAGCCTCAAGGAAGCCTTCTGGTCGATCGAGCAACAGACTCGCTCGACCGAATTGAAGTCCTGGCAGTGGGGCCCGTTCAATCGTTTGCGCCGCCAGCATCCCTTGGTTTTGCTGCCGATCATCGGCAGGGTTTTTCGCGCGCCCGAAGGCCCCCAGGCGAGTATGGGCTACTCCATCCGCGCTGCCAGGCCGATGTTTGGTCCGGCGATGCGCTTTGTCGCCGATCTTTCCAACCTCGACCGTTCCTTGCTGAACCTTACGGTCGGCGAATCGGGTCAGATCTACAGCCCTCACTATGCGGACCAATATTCAGGTTGGGCCCAAGGCCTGCCGCAGCGCTGGCCGTTCAGCAACCCCAGCTTGGAGCGCGAGACCACCCGGCGGTTGCAGCTCTTGCCGGCTGCCCGCTAGGACGGTCCCAGCCGCTTGTGCTAGAGGCCAAGAACGTTGAGAATGCTCGCATTCCCTATGTCAAAGGGCGAGAAAAGCGCTTATAACTCACCTGCGGCCGGACGCTGCTGAGGTGATATTCAAGATGCCCAGAATGAAGATCGCTACCGGAACACCCTGGGAACCCATCGTGGGTTACTCGCGGGCCGTCCGTGTCGGATCCTTTGTTTTCGTCTCTGGAACCACTGCCACCGACCAAACCGGGAAGATCGTAGGCCACGGCGATCCTTACGCACAAGCCGTACAGGCCCTGCGAAACATTGAAGCGGCACTGCACGCAGCCGGCGCCACCCTGAAGGACGTGGTTCGCACGCGTATCTACGTCACGAATATTGATGATTGGGAAAAAATCGGCCGGGCGCACGGCGAGTTCTTCCGCGAAATTCACCCGGCCACCAGCATGGTGGAAGTGAGCCGCTTGATCGCTCCTGAGATCCTGGTCGAGATTGAAGCGGATGCCGTGATCGTCGAGTAACACAGTGAGTCGGATCGTTAACCCATGTTTGGGCAGAAACCGATAGAAGAATGGTTCCTGAAGTCGCTCCCACCGTCCCAAAAGCAGCAGGAAGCTAGGACCTTCATATGCTGAAAAGATTTTCTAGAGTGGTTCCATAGAAGTTCGACTCATCGGGCGGCCGCTAAAAGAAATCGGCAAAGCACATTTTGGCCATAACGGCCGGCCCATGGTTAACCCTCACCCCGATGAGCGCGCTTCGGCTCACTTCTCATTCCTGGAGGATTAGCTTCCGGTGGGAAGATCTCGACCTTGCGCGGTCGTACAACGGAGCCTATCACGGAGATAAGCAGGATGCTCGCCACCACACCTAGGGCAATGCTAATGGGAATCTTGTAGATGTCGGCAAGGAGCATTTTCGTCCCCACAAAGACGAGGATGGCAGAAAGCCCGTAATGGAGATAGCGAAACAGCTCCATAATCCCGGCCAATGCAAAATAGAGCGACCGCAATCCCAAAATAGCGAACACATTCGAGGTGTACACAATAAACGGATCGAGCGTGATGGCAAGGACGGCCGGAATCGAATCGACTGCAAAGACCACATCCGTCGTTTCAACCACCAGCAGCACGACGAACAACGGCGTGGCAAGGTACTTCCCGCTTCTCTGTGCGAAGAACTTGCCCTCTTCATAGCGGTCCGTAACAGGCATGAACCTCCGGAAGAGTTTCAGCACCGGGTTCCTTTCCGGGTGGATTTCTGTTTCCTTCTGCAACGCCATCTTGATGCCCGTAAAAACCAGGAATGCCCCGAAAACATAGATGATCCAATGAAACTTCTGGATCAGCGTCACGCCCGCGAGGATGAAAATCGCTCGCATGATCAGCGCGCCGAGAATCCCCCAGAAAAGTACCTTATGCCTGTATAGCGAAGGCACACGGAAGTAGGAGAAGATCAGCAAAAAGACAAAGATGTTGTCCACGCTGAGAGAATATTCGATGAGATAACCGGTCAGGAATTCAAGCGCCCTCACCGGGCCCCGCCAGAAGTAAACTCCCAGATTGAACAAAAGCGCCAATGTAATCCAAACCGCACACCACGCGAGGGCTTCTTTGAATTTGATCACATGAGCTTTGCGATGGAAAACTCCCAGATCCAACGCCAGCATCGCAAGCACGAAAACATTGAACAAAACCCACAGCACGACTTGACTGGACATCAAGACTCCTTTGTCTTTTCTGATCTCAGCGAGCTGTATAACCTCCGTCTATGACCAACTTGCTGCCAGTGACGAACTTGGATTCGTCGGATGCAAGGTAAAGAATACCGTAGGCAATATCGTCCGACTCCCGGACATGTCAACTTGGACGGAGACTATCGAGTTACCTCCTGAATGACTCGACCTCCTGTGGAGATCTCCTTCCCAGCTCCTCAACCACTGGAGTCCAAATGTAGCCGGGATGCACGGAGTTGACTCTGATGTTGCCCTTTGCGTAGAGAAGGGCATCGGTCTTGCTCATCAGCCTCACAGCCCCCTTGGATGCGTGATAGGAGGGAATATCCGGCGCACTTACAAGGCCGTAGATGGAGGACAGGTTGATGATGCTTCCGCCGCGCGGGTTCGCTGTGCCAACCGCAGAGCTTATCCGGAGCGTTTCAGGCTCAGCGCGCTCCCCAAATTCCACATCAGTTCCGCCGATAGCTCGGTAATTTCCATCCCTGGAACGACCAGCACCTTGCAGGACAGCGCCAGCGAAATCTCCCCCTGCCCCGGCAGGCGGTAGTTGATGCGGCATGTCTGGCACTCCTGATTCCAGCAGAATCGCCCGTACGGAATCGTCTCCGGGCTCAAGTATTGAAGGCATCGCAGGATCGTGTTGTTCTCCGGCACGCGGAACTTCTTGCCGAGGACACGGATTTCTACCAGTTTCTCATAAGGCCGATAGAGCGACGGTTCCGTCATCCGATACAAAAACACCCCGATATTATCGGGGTGGGGGCAATCTAACAAGCCAATCTGCCGTCGCCGGACGGTCTCCTGACCGGCGTTTGCGGGGGTCGCAAGTTCGTCCCGCTACAAGGGCTCAGACAAAACGCGCCATCAGTTCCTCGAGCCCGGTGCTCGCCGGCACCTTCTGCTGAACCGCCTTCACCCGCTCCTCCATGGTCAGCTTGTCTTCCTCGTAATAGACGCCGACGTAGTGTCGGTCGGTCCGGTAGGCCAGCTCGAGCGCTTTCACCCTGTCTTTTACCGCGTGATCGGCTGGCACGGGCGAAAGGTGCTCCGCGTAATACTTGAACGTATCCACCTTGTTGAACGTCGGGCACGGACTCAGCACATCCACAAAAGAAAACCCTTTGTGATCGATTGCCTTGATGAACAGTTCGGTCAGTTCCCTCGCCTTCCCGGAAAAGCCCTTGGCCACAAATGTCGCGCCGTAAACAATGGCAAATGCCATCGGGTTGATCGGGTCTTCGATGTTTCCGTAGGGCGTGGACTTCGTCACAAACTGAAACGCGCTGGTCGGAGAAGTCTGCCCTTTTGTCAACCCGTAGATGTTGTTGTCCATGATGATGTAGGTGATGTCCGGGTTGCGGCGGATGGCGTGCGGCATGTGGCCCGCGCCAATCGAAAACCCGTCGCCGTCGCCCCCCATTCCCACAACGTGCAGTCGCGGGTTGGCCAGCTTGATACCTGTCGCCAGGGGAAGCACTCGCCCGTGCACGCCGTGGAAGCCGTAACTGTTTACGAAATACGGGATGCGGCTGGAACAGCCGATGCCGGAAACCAACACCAAATCCTTCGTCTCGTAACCCTTGGCTTCAAATGCCTCATAAACAGCCCGTAGCACCCCAAAATCGCCGCAGCCCGGGCACCACGTCGGCTTTACCTCGCTCTTGTAGTCGATAACTGCGGTTTCTGGCATGTTTCGGCAACCTCCTCAATCTTTTCCAGGATCGTTTGTGGACGGAACGGCAGTCCCCCGTAGATATTCTGACGGACGATGGCGCCGCTATAGACGCGGCGCAGCAGCGTGGCAAATTGCCCCTGCGAGTTTACTTCTGGCACAATCAATGTCTTGACGTTCTCTAGCGTCCGGTCCAGGTATCCGTCCCCAAGCGGATAGAGAACTCGCGGATAGAACGAGCAAATCTTGATGCCCTTTTCGAGCGCTCGCTCGGTCGCTTCGCGAACCGCCCCCAATGTCGAACCCCAACTGATAATCCCCAGTTCGGACGCTCGATCTCCATAGATCTCGACTGGCGGAAAATCAGCCAGCGCTGCCCGCAGCTTGCGAAAGCGTTTGTCCACCATGTTCATATGATTCGCCGGGTCGTAGTTGGGCCGGCCGGATTCGGTATGCTCCAGCCCGCAGGCCACGTGGATCCCGTCCGCGGTGCCTGGATGGGCCATGGGCGACACGCCCGATTCCGTCAACTGATACCGCTTGTAGCGCTCGCCGCCGTTGCCCGCCCACTTGACCCGCTCGACAACCCTGACCTTGCTCAAGTCGGGCTTCGGGATGGACTCGGTTCGGTTGGAAAGCGACTGGTCGGAGAGCAAGAGCACCGGTATCTGGTACTTTTCGGCCAAATTGAAAGCGGTCACTGTCGAGTAGAAACAGTCTTCTACATTGTAGGGTGCGATGACAATCCGCGGCGCCTCGCCGTGATTTCCATAGACCGCTAGGTTGAGATCCGATTGCTCCGTTTTCGTGGGCATGCCGGTGGAGGGACCGGCTCGCTGGATGTCCGCAATGACCAGGGGAATTTCCGCCATCCCCGCCAAACCGAGCAGCTCCGTCATCAACGAAAGTCCGGGCCCGGCCGTGGCGCTCATCGCCCGGTGCCCGGCAAACGACGCCCCGATCGCCATCGCCACCGAAGCAATTTCGTCTTCCGCTTGGATCACCACCCCTCCCAACTGCGGCAGCACCCCGGCCAGATACTCCATGATGTCGCTCGCCGGCGTGATCGGATAGCCGAAATAGTGCCGGCACCCCGCAACCACCGCTCCCAACCCGACCGCTTCATTTCCGGAAATCACTATTCGCTCGTCCGATGGCTTCACCGGAATGCGCAGCGATTCGAGACCTGGAAAATTTTTCTCCACGTAGTCGCACCCTGCCTTCACCGCATCGACGTTCTTGTCAATGACCGACTGCCCCTTCTTTGCAAATTTTTCCCGCACTAGTTTTTCGAGGTAGTCTTTCGGAATCCAGAAGAGTCGCCCCAGCGCCCCAAGCGCCACCATGTTCTTGGCCAGCGGCATCTTGATCTGGTTCTTGGCGATCTCGGTTAGCGGCAGGCCCACTTTTGCGAAGGGTATGGCGCTTGCCTTCACGCTTTCGGTGTCGTAGAGCACCATACCCCCCTCGCGCAACTCCAGGTAGTGCTTGTCGTAGCCTTCTTGGTTGAAAGCCAGGAGGAGATCCAGATCGTCTCCATGAGAATAGAGATTATGATCACTCAACCGAAGCTGATATATGGCGTGACCGCCCTTGATTTCCGCAGGATAGGTTCGGAAGGTGTACACATAGAAGCCGGCACGAGCCGCAGCCAGCGTAAGTAGCTCTCCCGTCGAAATAACACCTTCGCCTGATTCGCCGCCAATCCGGATCACAATATCATGCCGGGCCAATTCACTCCTCCCCAGCCTGCGCCAAATTCCATGCTAACCGATAGCCGTCCCCAAATCAATTACAGACGCTCTCCACAGTCTCCTTCGACGCATGAGATTTCCCTAGCGGGAGCAGAAAGCTCATGCTTGGCTCTTGATTGCGATCGCGGTTCGCGATGGCAAGTCTTCCAACGGCCGGTCCCAGGATGTTTTCACGCGGTGGCTGCTCGGCCGTAGTAGGGTTCGCCCTCGCTCGACATCAAGACTCAAAGTCCATACACGCCGCCGAACGTGCCCAGCAACACGCTTGACAGGACGTCACTAGCTGCCTTCCCACCGGAAGAACTGCCCCAGGTGGCGGAATTTCTCGTAGCGGCGTCGCAAAAGTTCATCCTTGTCGAGCCGGTCGAGTTCCTCGAGCGAACGCCGCAGGACAGGATCGAGCAATGCCGCTGCCCGGTCGTGATCTCGATGGGCTCCTCCGTCCGGCTCGGAGACAATCTCATCGATCAGTTGCATGGCCAGCAAGTCGGCCGCCGTCAACTTCAACGCCGCCGCAGCCAGTTCGGCGCGGGCCGCATCGCGCCACATGATCGAAGCGCATCCTTCCGGTGAAATCACCGAGTAGATCGCGGTCTCCGACATGTTTACCTTGTCGCCGACGGCAATCGCCAGCGCCCCCCCCGAGCCCCCTTCACCCGTCACACTCACCACAATCGGCACCGCCAGTTTTACAATTTCGCGCAAATTGCGCGCAATCGCTTCTGCCTGGCCCCGTTCTTCGGCGTCTATTCCCGGGTAGGCGCCGGGGGTATCCACAAAGCAGAGGATTGCCCGGTCGAACTTGGCCGCCATTTGCATCGCTCGCAGCGCCTTGCGATACCCTTCTGGCTTCGGCATCCCGAAGTTCCGCGCCAGCTTCTGTCTGGTGTCCCTGCCCTTCTGGTGGCCAACTACCATGACCGGTCGCCCATGGAATTTGGCAAGGCCGCAGACGATGGCTGCGTCGTCGGCAAAACTCCGGTCACCGTGGACTTCGCTAAAATCGGTAAAAAGCCGTTGCACGTAGTCGAGCGTGTAGGGACGATGCGGATGGCGAGCGAGTTGCGTGCGTTGCCACGCCGAGAGGTGCGCAAAAAACTCGCGCTTTAACTCCTGCACTTCCCGCCGCAGCCGCTCCAGCTCCTCGCTCGTACCCGATCCTTTCCCGGCGAGCCTCGCCAGCTCCTCCATCTCCTGCTCGAGCTTCTCAATGTTCCCGCGCTCTTTGAGGTCGGCCATCTCTCTTCCCACTCCTGCAAAACGCTACCGGATCACGTGGACGGCATTCTTGCCGCAAATCTCGCGCAACCGCTCGACCAATTCCCGGTCCGGGTTGACCCGCAACTCCTTCCCCGTCTCCATCGTCGCCCGGTAGCCGTCGCCCTCCAGGTCAAAAGCTACCCGGCAACTTCCCGGCTTGCGCGCAAACAGAGCCCGCAGCAAATCCACACCGGCCATGCCCAGCGCGTCAGGATCCACCCGGACGCGAATGACGGTCGGCGCTGGCTCGGCGGCATCTTCAAGCGGCTTGGCATCGGAAACCATCACCCTCGTTCCCGCGTCCTCGATGCTCAACTTGCCTTTGATCAACAGCGCCGCATCCGCCTTGATGAAATGTTCGAGCCGGCTGTACGCTTCCGGGAAGACCAGTAGATCGACGATTCCCGTCATGTCCTCCAGCTCGACCATCGCCCAGCGGTCACCCTTCTTGCTGCGCATGATGCGAATGCCGCTGACCAAACCCGCCAACCGCACCTCTTCCCCGTGGTTCCCTTCTTCCAGGCTTTCCGCGCGCTTCACCGTCAGCTCCTCCAGCCGCGAGGCATATTTCGCCAGAGGATGGCCGGAAATGTAGAAGCCCAGCGTCTCCTTCTCGTAGGCAAGAAGTTTGTGTTCCGGCCACTCATCGACCTCGGGCATTCCCACCGGTCGCGACTGGCCCATTTCCCTTTCGATGTCGCCCAGAAGACCAAACGACCCTTGGCCGCTTTGCCGGTCTCGCTGCTTCTTCTGGGCTCTTTCGATAGCCCGATCAAGTCCGGCAAATAGCTCCGCGCGGTGGCCGCCGAGCGAATCTAGGGCTCCCGATTTCACCAAACTCTCGAGTACTCGTTTGTTCAGCAGCCGGAGCTCAATTTCTTCGCAGAACTGGAAGAGAGTCGTGAATTTCCCCAACCGCTGACGCGCTTCCAAAATGCCGCCCACCGTGTTCTCACCCACGTTGCGGATGGCTGCCAGCCCGAAGCGAATCGCCTCCCCTGCCGGCGTGAAGTTTGTGGAGGAACTGTTCACGTCCGGCGGCAATACCGTAATGTTCATCTCGCGGCACTCGTTGATGTACTTGACGATCTTCTCCGTCTTGCCCATTTCCGAGGTAAGCAGCGCCGCCATGAACTCGACCGGATAGTGCACCTTCAGATAGCCAGTCTGGTAGGCAAGCAGCGCATACGCCGCCGAATGAGATTTGGCAAAGCCGTATCCGGCAAATTGTTCCATCAGGTCAAAGATCTTCGAAGCTTTCTTTTCCGGAACCTTGTGCGACCGGCAGCCTGCCAGGAACCTCTCGCGTTGCGCCGCCATTTCCTCCGGCTTCTTTTTCCCCATCGCCCGGCGCAGTAAATCCGCATCGCCCAACGAAAAACCCGCCAGCCGGTTGGCAATTTGCATCACTTGTTCCTGATAGACAATCACCCCGTACGTCTCCGCCAGTATGTCTTCGAGCTCCGGCAAATCGTATTCGACCTTCTTTTCACCCTGTTTGCGCTGGATGAAGTAGTCAATCATCCCGCCCTGGATTGGCCCGGGGCGGTAAAGCGCGTTCAGCGCTGTCAGGTCCTCAATGCGTTGCGGCTCGTACCGGCGGAGGATTTCGCGCATCCCCGGTGATTCAAACTGGAAGATGCCGCTCGTGTTTGCTTCGGCGAACAGGCGGTAGGTTGCCGGGTCATCCAAAGGAATATTCTCAAGCTCGAGCTTCGCGCCACGGTTGCCCTCAATGAGCTTCACCGCGTCGTCCAGCACGGTGAGCGTGGCCAACGCCAGAAAGTCCATCTTCAGCAGCCCCAGCCGTTCCAGCTCGTTCATGTCATACTGGGTGACAATTTCCTCGCGGTTGGTCTTGTAGAGCGGAACGATCTCGGTCAGCGGCTCAGGGGAGATGACAACTCCGGCCGCGTGCGTCGATGCGTGACGTACAAGCCCCTCTAGTTTTCGGGCAACCTCAATCAACTCCTTGACCCGGCCTTCCCGCTCCTGCGCCGCTTTCAAGGGCGGCGACTTTGCCAGCGCATCGTCAAGCGTAATGTTCAACTCGGCTGGCACCATTTTTGCCAGCCGGTCCGCCTCGGCATACGGCATTTCCATGACTCGAGCCGTGTCCTTGATGACTGCCTTGGCTGCCATGGTTCCGAACGTGATGATCTGGGCTACGTTGTCGCGGCCATATTTCTCCCGCACGTAGCGAATCACCTCATCCCGCCGGCGCATGCAGAAATCAATGTCAATATCCGGCAGCGACACCCGCTCCGGATTCAGAAAACGCTCAAACAGCAAACCGTATTGCAGCGGATCAATGTTCGTAATCCCGAGAGAATAGCTTGCCAGCGACCCGGCCGCCGATCCTCGTCCCGGCCCCACCGGAATCTCCTGGGTGCGGGCGTAGGCAATGAAATCGGACACGATCAGAAAGTAGCCGGCAAAGCGCATCTTCTGGATCATCTGGATTTCGCGGCTGAGGCGTGCCTCGTATTCGGCCAGCTTGTGCCGCAGCAAGCCTTTCTGGGCCGCCGCCTCCAGCCGCGGTACCCGTGCGGCGAATCCCTCGCGCACCATCTTTTCAAAATAGCTGTCGGGCGAGTGCCCCTCGGGCACGTCAAAGTGCGGAAAGGGATTCCGGATTCGTTCGAGCTTCACGTGACACCGCTCCGCAACCTCGACCGTCCGGTCGAGCACTTCGGGAATTTCCCCGAACGGCTTCATCATTTCTTCGCGTGTCTTGAAATAGAACTCCTCGGTAGCAAATTTCATGCGGGAGGGATCGCTGAGCGTCTTGCCGGTCTGGATACAGACCAGCACGTCCTGCGCCCGGGCGTCTTCGCGGTGGAGGTAGTGGCAGTCATTCGTCGCCACCAGCGTAATCCCTGTCTCGCGCGACAGCCGGACCAGCTCCGGATTGATCCGCTGCTCGGTGTCAACCCCCTGGTCTTGGATTTCCAGATAGAAATTCCCTTTGCCGAAAATCTCCTGAAACTCGTAGGCAGCGCTTTTGGCCGCCTTGTAATTGCCTTCGGCCAGCGCTGAAGCCACTTCGCCGCGCAGGCACCCCGACGTAGCAATCAACCCGCGGCTGTGCTGGCGCAGCAGCTCCTTGTCGATGCGCGGCTTGTAGTAAAACCCTTCGAGGAAGCCCGCCGACACGAGCTTGATCAGGTTGCGATAGCCCTCGTTCGATTCGCAAAGGATCAAAAGGTGGTGAGCCCGCTCGCCGTCCTGGCTGCTCGTGCGGTCAAACCGTGAGGCCCTGGCAACATAGACCTCGCACCCGATGATGGGTTTGATCCCTTTGGTGACTGCCTCATGGTAAAAGCGCGATGCGGCAAAAAGATTCCCGTGGTCGGTCACCGCCACCGCCGGCATCTTCAGCCGGACGGCGTGTTCCACCAGCGCCGAGATTTCGCAAGCGCCGTCGAGAAGGCTGTAATCGGTGTGAACATGGAGATGAACAAAATTCGAGTGCCGCATTTCCGTCATTGTAGCAGAAGCGAGTTGAGGCGACAAAAATTACCGGGGATGATTCCAAACCCACCCGGCATCTTTTTCCCTTCCATCGCTCTGCTCCCTTCGCCGTTGCCCGTCGCTCGCCAGCAAGCGAAATCCCGTGCCAGCCCGATTTCATCGAGCCTCGGCCAAGATAAGCCTGATTCCAACGGGGACAGAAAGCACGTAGCCATGGCAACGCCCGGCAAAAGCGGGTAAGGATCAGTGGCGCTTCTTGGATTCTTGCCTCGGTTTTCCCCGCCTTGTCTGCTTCGCCCGATGTCGAATCGTGGATCCCAGACTCTTGGCGGGCAATCTCGGCCGTGCCCTGGGACGCCGAGCTCTGGGTTTGTGGGCGGCCGACTTCGTCGGTGACCGAACGGGCGCGGCTGGCTTCGGCTTGGGCTCTGCTCGCGTAGCGGGTGCCGCTTCCGGCCTTGCCCGCGGCTCGCCTGCCGGACTGCCAGGGACAGGCATGTGCGCCGATGGCGCGGCGAGGGTACGCGCGGCTTTGGCGCCGGCTGCCTTTTGAGCGACCGCCCTCGTTTTCAGCTTCGCCTTTTCCTTTTCTTTTGGCGGCCGTTTCCGTGCCTTCTTCGGCTCTGGCACGCCGGCGATCTTGCGGAGCAATTTGCTTTGCTCGTTCTTGCTTCGCTTCTTCGTCTCGAGCGCCTGGAAAAAGAATTCCTTCAGAATCTGGTCGAATCTTGGCCCGCGCGGAATGCCGTAGCCCTCAAGCTCGACGACGGGTAGCTCTCTCTGAAACAATCGATGCTTCAAGAGGTGGTTTCGGATCTTGCTCTGAACCTTGACTTGTCCAAACTCGCACAAGACAAAGGTTAACAAGCCGATAGGAACCGTTTCGAGATATTGGTAGCAGGGCCGCAACTGCGAAGTTTTTGGCCCCAGCAGCATCTTGGCCACCCGCTGCGCCTCGCCTTCCAGATCGAAAAGCTCCGCGACTTCGGCCGCCCGCAGCCCAAAGTTGCCCACCGCGGTGGAACGCTCGCGTCCCTTGAGCCGTCTGAGCACGTAGTGCATGACCGCCACAAAAAGATTGCCCCGCCAGCCATAGTCGGCAAGCAGGTCGCGCATCTTGATGAGTTGCGCCAAGCCGGAATGGTCGGGATGCCGCCGCGCCAGGTTCGGGTGGATCACGCTGATGACCCCGCGCTCCTCCCACTTCTTCAGCACACCAATCGGCTTGGCCTCCCTGGCCAGTTCTTTCATCTCGCGACCCAGTCCCGCTCCCGAAATCGTCCCGTACAATTTCCTCTCGATGGCGATATCCAGCAACCCGCTGGTTCGCTCATCGGGCTTGAATCCCAATCGCGAACTGAACCGGATAATCCGCAGGATGCGCAACGGGTCATTGGTAAAGCTGTGGGTCGTCAGGGTACGGATTTCCCGCTTTTCGATGTCAGCCAAGCCGTTGGCCGGGTCAAGCAGCAACCCGCGCGAAGCCGGGTTAAGCGACAGGGCGATGGCATTCACCGAGAAATCTCGCCGGCGCAAATCATCAAAGATGCTTCCGGGGCGAATTTCGGGCTTGTCGCCCGGCCGCGGAAATATCTCGCTGCGCGCTGACGATATCTCGGCCAAAACACCGCTGCGAAAGACAACTTCAGCCGAGCGCAGATTCTCGTCAATCTCCACGCTCTCCGTTTCTTCCGGCTCCAATTCCTTGACAATGCGCAGCGCGTTTCCCTCGACCGCGAAATCCAGGTCTCGGATCGGCTGGCCGCAAATCAAGTCGCGGATAGCCCCCCCAACCAGATAGATGTTGACCTCCATCTGTTGCGCAAGGCCCTGCAAGCGCGAGACGACCCGGCGCTGGTCGGGCGTGAGCCGGCTCTCCAAAAGAAAGACGTAATCCGGCATTGCTCTCCTTCAGCGTGAATCCTTCCCGCCGCGGCCGGAATCCCTCATGTTGAATCCTTCGGGATCCATCCTTCCTCGGGCGGGCAGGCAATGAACATGTCTCCGCATCTAGATGAACTTCAGGCGCGCGGATGGTGCGCCCGATAAACTTCCTTGAGACGGTCTTTCATCACGTGCGTATAAATTTGGGTCGTCGAAATGTCGGCGTGGCCGAGCATCAATTGCACCGACCGCAGGTCCGCGCCGCGCTCGAGCAGATGGGTCGCAAAACTATGCCGCAGCTTGTGCGGCGCGAGCGGGCCGCGAATTCCCGCTCGCCGTCCGTGGGCTGCCAGAATTTTCCACAATCCGACGCGGCTTATCCTGCGGCCAAAGCGGTTCACGAAAAGAAAAGGGGTCGCGCGTTGCCGGTTCTCGCGCCCTGTACCGGGCGCCATCCGACGCCGCAGGAGCTTCGGCCGGCCCCGGCGCAAGTACCTCTCGAGCGCAGCAAGCGCCGCCTTCCCCACAGGCACTAGCCGTTCTTTGTCTCCCTTCCCCAGGCAACGCACATAACCCATGTCGGCTTGCAGGTCAGCGGTCTTGATCCCCGTCAATTCGCTCACCCGCATCCCGGTAGAATAGAGCAGCTCCAACATCGCCTTGTCGCGTAAGCCCAGCGGTGTTCGTTCCGTCGGTGCCGCCAGGAGTTTCTCCACCTCTTCCATAGCCAACGCCTTGGGCAGGGTCCGCCAGGTTTTCGGTGATTCTACATGGCGAGTGGGATCCTCGGCGATATACTCTTCCCTTCGCAAGAATCCGAAGAAGTTTCTTAACGCGCTCAAATGGCGCGCCACCGAGCGCGAGTCCAGCTTCTGTTGGTAGAGCCAGCCCAGAAAGTCCAGGACATCGCCGCGGGTCACCTTCTTGAAGGGCAACTTGCGCTCTTGAGCGTAGCGGGCAAATTTCAGCAGGTCGCGCCGGTAGGCCTGGACGCTGTTTTCCGCCAGCCCCCGCTCTACCCTTGCATAATTAAGAAACCATTGGACTTGTGCTTCCACCTTGGGTCTTTACCCTTGGCTTCCCAGGGACTGCCCGGATTCATCCCGGCCTATATGTCGGGCTCAAGGCCCGACACTCCCTTAAGAACGCTACTAGCTCTCCATGCCCCGCCCGGCCGCGTCCCGCCTCAAAGCAATACCGTAAACTTCATGCAGCTCTTCACAGCGGAGCATCCACGCCAGGGCCAGGTAAAAGCCGGTCGCAGCACCGATAATAAACACAAAAATCCCGATCCGGTGCCACAGCCTCACAAATTGCTCAAAGTGTAACACCCGGAGCATCGCCCAGCAAAAGATCCCCATGGCCGCCGAGCACAACCCAATCTTGGCGATCGAGGACAGCATGGGTCGCTCGGCAAATTCACCGAAACGCCGCCGAAAAACCCATAGCAGGATCAAACAATTGAAGTAAGCCGCCAGAGCCGTGGCGAACGCCGGGCCACCGTTCCTGAAAAAGTCAAAAAACAGCCGGTAGAACAGCCCATTGAACAGAAGATTGACCACCACCGCTGACGCTGCAACCGCAACCGGCGTCTTTGTGTCCTTGGTCGAATAGAACGCCGGCACCACCAACTTTACAGCGGCGAATGCCGGGAGCCCAGTGGCGTAAAAAAAGAGCGCCCAGGAAGTAAGCGCGGTGGATTCCGCAGTGAATCGCCCGTGCTGGAAGAGCACCTCGATAATCGGTCGCGCCAGAACCATCATCCCTACCGTGGCGGGAATGGTGATGAAGGAGACAATCCTCAGGCTGAAAGCCAGCGTATGCTTCAGCCCGGTGACGTCTCGCTCCGCCGCTTGCCGCGACATGATCGGCAGAATCGCGGTAGCCACGGCAATCGCATAACCCCCCAGGACTAACTCCGTTACCCGGTCGGCAAAGTTCAACGATGCCAGGCTACCCTCCGGCATCTTCGCCGCCGTCGCAAAAACCCTGTCCACGAGAAAATTGATTTGATACACCCCGATACCGAAGAACCCCGGAACCATCAGCTTGCCCACCGCTCGAATCCCGGGATGAGAAAAAGACACGCCGAAATCGAAGGTCATTCCCCGCTCGCGCAGTTGCGGCATCTGAATCAGAAACTGAAGGGCTCCGCCAAGCAAGACTCCGAGCGACAGGGCCACTCCCGGCTCAGGGAAGTACCGGAGAAAGAAAGGGAACGAAGCGGCGATGATCGCCAGATTGAGCAGAATGGGCGTGGCGGCGGGTAAGCCGAACACGTGAAAGCTATTCAGGATGGCCATGGACAACGCCGCCAACCCGATGAAAAACAGATAGGGGAAGATGATTCGATTCAGATGGACGGCCAGTTCCCACTCTGTTGTCGTTGCCGAAAACATCGTCAGCACCCGCACCAGATAGGGCGAAAAGACAATCCCGAGGGCCGTCATCACCGCCAACACAATCGCCAGCGTCCAAAAGAGACGGTTGGCAAACTCCCAGACCTCCTTTTTTGACTTTGCGGTGAGGTACTGAGTGAAGATGGGAATGAACGAAGCGGTCAGCGATCCCTCGCCCACCAACCGCCGGAAAAGGTTGGGGATGCCGTAGGCGAGATAGTAGGAGTCCGCCGACAGTGTGGTTCCCAGGACAAAGGCGATGCGCTGCTCCCGGATGTAGCCGAGAATGCGACTGATGATGGTGATGAAGGTGATGACGCCAGCGGACCTGAGGATCTGTCTTTTTTCCGTCAAATCGCCTTCCGCCTCAGTCCCGCCGTGGCGGGATCATTCCTGCGCGAAGCGAGCGCATCTTAGCATAAGCCCCAAAGCGGGCAAAGTGCCGCCCCTCTTGGCATTGCCGCCGGGTCAATCGAACATGAGCGCCATCTTCCACCCAAGCTGTCATCCTGAGCGGAGCGAAGGATCTGCTTGTTCGGACTCCTCTTCGCTCCGGCCCTTTTGCCGGCACTGGTCACGGGCCGCCGGTCGCTGGGCACTGCCTTGCCCTGAGCAGCGCAGCCGAAGGGTCGCCGGCCCTGGCCACTGGTCGCTCGCCAACGGCCTCCCGGACACCTTTATGCGCCTCTGGCCTCATTGCCGGAGACGAGCAGCCCTGGGAGGAACGACCGCATAGTCAATCAGCGTCCGAGTTTGCTACTCTTGCCTGGCAGTTTTTGAATCTCGACCATGTGAGGCAGTGCCATGAAATTGGCGGAACTGGCTCGTAAGCTGGACTGTCAGCTCGAAGGTGACGGCGACCTTGAAATCACCGGCGTTGCGGGAATTGACCGGGCGCAACCGGGTGAGATTACCTTCCTCACCAACCCGCGGTACAAACCGTGGCTCAAACAAACACGCGCTTCGGCGATCATTGTCGCGCGCGAGGCCGAGCCGCCCGGGTTGCCCTGTCTTCGCTCGGACAATCCCTATCTCGCTTTTGCTCGGGCGGTGGAATTGTTCTACCAGCTGCCCCGTCCCGCTCCCGGCATCCACCCCACTGCGGTCATTGCCAAATCGGCTCAGATTGGCCCGAATGCCAGCATCGGTCCCTATTGTTTTGTGGACGAAGAGGTCACCATCGGAAAGAACGCTGTGCTACACAGCTTCGTCGCGATCTACCGGGGCGCCAAGATGGGCGATGACTTTTTCGCGCATTCGCATGCCGTCGTGCGTGAATTCTGCCGAATCGGCCATCGCGTCACGCTCCAGAACGGCGCCATGGTCGGGCCGGATGGCTTTGGCTTTGCCCGCCGCGCCGATGCGAGCTACCACAAAATTGTTCAGGCGGGCACCACCGTCATTGAGGATGACGTTGAGATTCAGGCGAACGCTTGCATTGACCGCGCCACCGTCGGCGAAACCCGGATCCGTCGCGGCACCAAGATTGACAATCTCGTCCAGGTCGGCCATGCCTCCACGGTGGGGGAAGACACCCTGCTTTGTGCCCAGGCCGGCTTGGCGGGCAGCACCCACATCGGCAATCGCGTCATCCTCGCCGGCCAGGTCGGCTGCGCCGGACATTTGACCGTCGGCGACGGCGCCATCGCCACCGCTCAGACCGGCATTCCCAACGATGTGCCGGCCGGCCAAATCGTCTCCGGCTATCCAGCCATGGAAAACAAACTCTGGCGCAAATGTGCTGCCGTTTACGCCCGCTTGCCTGAGCTCCAAAAAACCGTCCGGGAATTAAAGGAAAAATGGATGGGACAGAACTGAAAACAGCACTCTTCTGCTGGTTCTATTTTCTATGTTCTATTTTCTATTTTCTATCTCAGATCGTTGCTCCCTCTTCCGCCATTCCTTGAGAGGCGCCGCGAAGCTCAAGCGGTAAAGCGGAGGCGATGATCTCTCGAACCTTTTGCGCCAGAACATCCCGGTCCTCGATCCCGTAGCCGGTCGTCTCCACCGGCCGATGGAATGTAATTCGAACCACTCCCGGCCGCAACGCCATCTCGCCTTTCGCCATACATCTTTCCGCCCCTTCAATCGTGACCGGCACAATGGGCACGCCGGCCTTGATGGCCAGCACAAATGGCCCCTTCTTGAACACACCCAGCACCCCGCCATGGCTGCGGGTTCCTTCCGGGTAAATAAGATACGGAAGCCCCGATTTCAACCCATCGACGGCTCGCTCGGCGCTGGCGATCGCTGCCTCGCGATTGCTCCGGTCCAGGGCAACAAATCCGGCCATGCGCATGGCAATATTCAGGATCGGAATGCGGAAAAATTCTTTTTTCCCCAGAATGGCAACTCGCGGCAGCAACGGTACGAGTGCTGGGGGGTCCACATTGCTCGTATGGTTCGGCATGAAAACGCAAGCCCGACCGCGCAAAACGTTTTCTTCACCGAACACCTCAATGCGGATGCGCGCCAGCCACAACCCTGCCCGCGCCCCGGCCAGACTGACGGCGTACAACGCTTCGATCGATCCGACCACGAGTGAATAGAGGATCATGGGCGGCCCAAGGATGAGCAAGTACAGCATGAGAAATCCGGTGACTAAAATCCCACGTAGCTGATTCAAGGCTCAGTAATCCCCTTCAAAAGTCCCTCCCGGATGCGCTGCTCAAGGAGGCTGGCAACCGGCTTTTCAAAAACCTCAAATTCCTCAACGCTTCGGATTGCGAGCCGAAAACGGCACGTATGCTCGGTGTCTCCTCGCTTCACGCGCAGCCGGACGCGCTCTCCGGGTCTTCGGCTTCGCACCGCCCGTGCAATGTCCCGCGGCAGACTCTTCTCGTCGAGAGCAATCAACTCGTCTCCAGCCTGCACCCCGGCCTGCGCAGCCGGCGAACCCGCTGTGATGTCCGTCACGTAGTGTTTTCCACCACGCCGATAAGTGTCAAAGCCGAGCCAGGCCGCTTCTCGCTTCTCCGATCGAAGGGCCAGCCCGGCGTAACCCAGATATGTTCCATAGGGCAGTTCCTCCGTGCCGGCAACGTAGCGGGCAAAGAATTCTCGGAAACTCGTGCCCCCTATCGCTTCGCATGCCGTCTCGATGTCACGCTGATCGTCGTAAAACTTGCTCTGGATCGCATAATGCTGATAGAGCTGCCTCATCAGATCATCGAGGCTTCGGCGATTGCCCGTGGCACGACGAATGCCCAGGTCGAGGAGTATTCCAAGAAGCTCGCCCTTGTTGTAGTAAGAGATGCTGAATTCCGGTCGCGCATAGTGGGGATATTTTTCGAGCCACGCATCCAGCGAGGCTTCTTCCGCGCTCCTCCAGGCGCGAGCAGGGCGCGATTGAAGAACCTCCATCTGTCGCGCCAGTTCCGAGTAGAAGTGCTCCCGGCTGTACAACCCCGTGCGCACCAGCGTCAAATCGGCATAGGTGCTTGTCACGCCCTCGGCGAACCAGAGCGCTCGGCTGTACTGCTCTTGCGTGTAGTCCACCGGCTCGAGCGATTGCGGCCGTATGCGCTTCACATTCCAGAGGTGAAAGAATTCATGGGCGGTGACAGGCGCAAGTGAGCCGGGGTCGTTCTTGATGTCGTCGGCGCGTAGGAAAATTGCCGTCGAGTTCTTGTGCTCCATTCCCCCGCCCGACTCAGGCAAAAAGTGGTAGAGGAAGAGGTACTCGGCAAAGGGAACTCCGCCCATCAGCTTGGTTTGGTAGGCGACGATTCGCTCGATGGTCGTTTTGATTTGATCCAGCCGATAGACGGCGGGATTCCCATCGATCACGATCCGGTACCGGGCTGAGCCGACCAGCACCACCGTCTCCTCGAAATCGCCGATTTCCACCGGAGCGTCCGCAAGCTCGTCGTAGTTTGGGGCGACGTACCGCTTGGTGCTGTCGTCCCAACGCAGGGCAGTGGCAATCCGCCAACTTTCGGGAACGTCGGCGAACCCAAGCGTGGCTGGTTCGCCTTTCCGGCCCACCACATAGCAAAGCACCGATGCCAGATTCAGGAAGGCATGACGGGAGTTGAGCTGCGAGCTGTAGGCATCGGGTTGATCCCAGTAGATGTCGTAGCGCACGGTTACGGAAGTTCCGGAGGTGATGACGCGCCACGTCTGCTTGTCAAGCTTGCGCACCGGAAGCGGCTGGGCGGCGCTGTCCGTGGCGCGAAGCGCAACGATGTATTGGGCAAAGTCCCGCACCCGATAGAGCGCGTTCCAGGCGGGCATTTGAACCGTCAGCTCCGGGCCAGCTTCAGCTACTCGCATCTCTACGTGGAAAAAATGTTTGTCCGGCTCACGGAGCGAGATGCGATATTCGATCGGGGAACCTTGGCCGCCTGAGGGCTGGCTGGCCAGCGCGACGCCGGCCAGCGGGAGGCATAACCAGCCAAGCAGCACGGCGATATGGTTTTTACCCGGCATTCTCATCGTCTGGGGGTATCCTTCAGGCCGTTCGCTCGCGCAACCGTTCCAGGATCCGATCAGGAAGATTTTCAAATCCTCCGTTCGAAAGCGCTACGACAACATCTCCGCGGCGAGCCTCGGTTGCTACACGCCGAACGATCGTTTCCACGTCCGGCATGGCTGCCGCCGTCTTACCTTGCTTCACCAGAGCTACGGCCACACTCTCAGGCGAAAGGCGCTCCGCGTCACTCAGCAGGTGGGGGCGATTCACCGGCGCAATCAAAATACAATCGGCGAGGCTGAGCGCTTCCGGCAAGACAGACTCGAAGACCCTCCGGCGCAGCGTGTTCGAGCGAGGCTCGAAGAGCGCCCAAATCCGCCGGCCAGGATACTTCGCCGTGATCCCCTCGAGTGTCGCTCGAATGGCGGTCGGATGATGGGCGAAATCATCTATGACGGTGACTCCGGCCACTTCGCCCTTCACCTCCATCCGCCGGCGCACGCTGCGAAACGTGCGAACCGCCTCCTCGATCACTTCCCTTTCTATTCCGGATTCGACGCCAGCCGCCGTAGCCGCCAGGACGTTCAGCGCGTTGCATTCTCCTGAAAGCGATGTCTCACACCGGACGCGGCCACCCTTATCGTTCTCCGCGTCGAAGCTCATGCCCCCGGGCGAATGCTTGAGCCCCTGTACCACCCACCGGGATCCACTGGACTTCTTCAGGCCATACGCTATGACCGGACAAAATGCCTTGGCCGTGCACTCGCGCACCGCTTCCCCCTCCCCCCAGGCAACAATCCATCCCCGGCTCGGTACCAGGTTCACCAGTCGTTTGAAGGCGAGCTTGACTGCATCCAGGTCGGCATAGATGTCGGCGTGGTCATATTCGACCGACGTCAAAATCAAGCCATCCGGTCGGTAATGGAAGAACTTGGAGGACTTGTCGAAATAGGCCGAGTCGTACTCGTCCCCCTCGATGATGAAATCGGGCCCTCCGCCCAGCCCGTAGCTCGAACCAACATTTTCCCCGATGCCACCGATCAAGAAATTCGGTTTGCGGCCTCCAACCTGAAAAATCCAGGCGAGCAGCGCGGCAGTCGTAGTCTTGCCGTGCGTGCCGGCCACGACGAGCGACTGTTTCCCCGCAAGAAAGTGCTCGGCCACCACCTGCGGCAAGGAACGATAAGCAATCCGTTCGTCCAGCACGTATTCCAGCTCGACGTTCCCGCGCGAGATGGCATTGCCGACCACGACGAGGTCCGGTCGGGGCCGCAAATTCTCTGGTGAAAACCCGGTGGCGTAGTGAATTTGAAGCCGGTCGAGAAAATCGGACATGGGCGGATAGGTCCCGGAGTCAGAGCCGGTGACCTCGAAGCCCCGGTCGCGGAGCATTCCCGCCAACGATGCCATCGCTGCTCCGCAGATCCCGATGAGGTGAATGTGCCGGACCGCCTCCATCGGTCAGCGCACCGCCGGCTCAAGGATTTCGAGTTTCATTTCGTCCGTCACCGTGAGCCGCGCCGGCACCCCCAGGGGCAAGGTGAGTTGCGGCCCATCTACATGGCCAGCGGGAAGGCCGAACCCGACCGGGACGGAAAAATCGTGGAAAAATCTTCGCAAGACATCGAGCAGATTGTACTTTTGCCCGGGGGGATTGCAGTCCGGCATCTTTCCGAAAACGATGCCACGCACGTCCCGAAATTTTCCCGCCGCCCGCAACTGCAGGAGCATCCGGTCAACTTGGTAGGGCTTCACCCCCGTGTCTTCCATAAACAGGATGGCCCCGCTCGTTTCAATCTCGCACGCCGTTCCGATGCCGGCCGCCAGCAAGGAGAGGCACCCACCTTCCAGAATTCCCTGGGCCTCTCCCGGCCGAATCATTTCTCCCTCCCAGGGCAGCGTCCATCCGGAGCGATTCTGCATGACCGCCAGCTCGAACGATGCCCGGTTATAGCCCCGGTCGCCCTCGGAAAATCCGCTTGCTACCATAGGCCCTTGAAACACCACCCAGTTCAACTCGCGCCGGAAAAATTGTTGCAGCATCGTGATGTCACTGTAACCCATGAATACCTTCGGATGTGGCCTGAGAAATTCCAGGTTCAACGTCGGCGGCAAATAGCCGGCCCCGTATCCACCGCGCACGCAAAGCACTCCCCCAACAGCCGAGTTCGCAAACATCTCCATGATTTCCTTGCTGCGGCGTTCGACCGGCCCGGCGAAAAACAGATCTTGGGCGAGGAGGTCAACGCGCCGCTGTGTGCGGAAGCCAAGCTTGCGCAGCTCACCCTCCCCGCGCTCGACCAGCTCCGGTTCCGCCGAGCTCGCCGGCGCGACGATTCCGATCAAATCATTAACCTTTAACGCAGCAGGCTTGACGGCGACACTCATCTGGGTTAGAGAAAGAGGCTGGGGAGTGCGTCTCTACTGCCAATCGGCGCTTGAGTATAGCAGCTATGTCCCACAATACAATCTCTTCGCATATGTTCAAAGCTGATCTCCATTGCCACAGCTATTTCTCCGGACGCGCCAAACACATGCGGCTCATCGGCGCCCGCGATTGCTATTCGCCCCCGCGCGACGTCTATCTCACCGCCAGGCGGCGCGGGATGAACCTGGTTACCATCACCGACCATGATTCGATTGATGGCTGTCGGCAGCTCCTGGATGAGATGGGGAATCTACCCGACTTTGTCATCGGCGAAGAGGTTACGACGTTTGTCCCCGAATTCGGCGATTCCATCCATATCGCTGTCTATGGAATCACCGAGGCCCACCACAGCGACCTTCAACACCTGGCCGGCAACGCTTCCGAGCTGGTCGCCTATTTACGACAGCATCAGATCCTTTTCGCCCTGAACCATTTTTTCCACGATTTTCGCCACCACCGTCGCCTGGGCGAATATCTTCATACCATGGCCCATCTGTTCGGCGTGGTCGAGGTTCAGAATGGCGCCATGCAGGCCGAGCACAACGAGATGGTCACCGAAGTCCTCGAATTCTTGAGCCAACAGGGAAAGAAATTTTCGTGTATTGCCGGGAGCGATGCGCACACCCTCCGCCGCATCGGCACGACCTATACCGCTAGCTTTGCTCGCACCAGGGAAGAGTTTCTGGGCGATATCCGCAACGGCCGGACCTTCGTGCGCGGCAGGCACGCTACCCACCTCGCTATCGCTCTCGACATTTACGGAGTCGTTCTCCGCTACTACCCCAACGTGCTGACCAATCGGAAAGAATTCGGCTTTTGGGAACGCCTCAAGAACATCGCCCTTAGCCTGGGCTGCTCGCCCTTTCTGTTCATTCCCTATGTCATCGCCCTCAAGCACGCCCGCCGTGAAAGGCAACACCTCGCTCATCTTCGCCAAGCTCTTTCCAGACTCTATCCCGGTGAGCGGACTTCCCCGGCCACCTAGCTGCGTGCTCAAAATCCCGCCGACATTGCCTTGCCCCGATATATCGGGGCCAAGGCTTCAGGACGCCGGGCGGAACTGGCCTCCCGCAGCGTGGGGTGGGCGTTGTTGCCTGAACTCTGCCCCGGCAAGACAAGTTCACTCGCTGCTCTCCAACTGAATTAACGACACTCAAAATCTCGTGTCTGCGGGAATCCTGGGAGGGCTCTTCAGCGGCCTTGTTCCAGCAGGCGAAAGCGCTTGACATGCTCCTTCAGGATGCAACGGTCCATTACGACATTCAGGCCGGCTTTGCGAGCGGCCTCCCCTGCTTCTTCATGAAGGACTCCCTCTTGCATCCACACCGTCTTCGCGCCGATCGCTATCGCTGAAGCGACAACCGGCGGAACCTCGTCGGAGCGGCGGAAGACGTTCACGATGTCCACTTTCATCGGAACATCCTCCAACCGATGATAGGATTTCTCGCCGAGAACTTCCTTTTCGTTCGGGTTGACCGGAATAATCCGGTAGCCGACCGATTGCATGTAGCGGCTCACGCCAAAGCTGGGCCGGTAAGCTTTGGCGGACAGGCCCACGACAGCGATGACCTTGCTGTTTTTGAGAATTTCTCCGATTCGATCGTCCATCCTCTAACCCATCTTGAAGGGAAAGGCGTATGCATTCACACGAAGGTGGATCTTACTTTTTCGAAGGCCTTCAAGAATATTTCATTTTCCTCCTGGGTGCCAACCGTGACGCGTATGGCAGTGGGAAAACCCATGAACGCCATGGGGCGCACGATGACCCCTTCGCGCTTGAGAAGTTCAAAGACCTCGTCCCCGTCGCACCCCACGTCCACCAAGACAAAATTCGTAACCGATGGGACAAACTTCACGCCCATCCGCGTCAGACCGTCGCCAAGAAACTTCAGTCCGCGGTTGTTCGACTCCACCGACCGCCGAATGTGATCCCCATCGTCCAACGCAGCCAGCGCGGCAGCTTGCGCAATGGCCGAGGTGTTGAATGGCGAGCGGATGCGATTCAGGTAGCCGAGCAGCTCAGGCCGGCCAATGCCATAACCAATCCGCAAACCAGCCAGCCCGTGGGCCTTCGAGAACGTGCGCAAGACCAGCAGATTCCTGCCCTCTCGCACGTAGCCAAGCGAACGCGAATAGTCCGCACGCTGTACGTAGTCGAAGTACGCCTCGTCAAGCACCACGACCACGTGCTCCGGCACCCGCTGGAAGAACCGGTCAAACTCCGTTGCCGTGAACATGGTGCCGGTTGGATTGTTCGGATTGGCCAGGAAAATGGCTTTGGTGCGCTCCCCAATCCCCCCCGAGATTGCCTCCAGGTCATACGCTGAGTTCTTGAGTGGAACGCGCACCAACTGCGCGCCCACCTCCTGTGCGGCAATGTAGTACATGGCGAACGACCCGTCCGAGGTCAGCACTTCATCCTCGCGCGCAACAAAGGTCCGCGCCACCAGCTCAATCAATTCGGTCGAGCCGGCGCCGAGAATGATTTCGTCCATGGATACGCCCAGCCGGGCGGCCAGCTTTTCGCGCAGATAGTAGCCGCTGCCGTCCGGGTAGCGATTCGCCAGAGGAAGAAATTGCATAATGGCATTCACCGCTTTGGGCGAAGGGCCCAGCGGGTTTTCGTTCGAGGCCAGCTTGATGGCCTTGACTTTCAGCTCGCGCTCGATTTCTTCTACCGGTTTCCCCGGCACGTACGGTCGCAGCTTGGTGATGTAAGTAGGAATCAGATCAATGAGCGTGCGCTTCATGGAATTGCGCCGGAATGACTGCATCTCTCCTTTGTTCAGAGTGAGCTAGGTCAAAATCTTTTGCTTTGCCCGAGCTGTTTCCCGCCGCCTACTCGGTTTTTCCTGCCGGCCCTGCGGCTGCCGTCGAGGCCTGTTCCCCGATGGAACCAGTTGGCTCAACCGCCGCTGGCAATTCAGGCGGCTGTCCCTCGCTGCCCAAAGCGCTCTTCGCCAGCTCTTCAAATTCCTCGAGGCTCGGCAGCTCGCTCACATCTTTGAGGCCAAAGCGAACCAGGAAATCCCTGGAGGTGCGATACAAAATCGGCCGGCCGATGCAGTGCTTGCGGCCAGCGGTCGTGACCAGCTTCTTTTCAAGAAGCGTATGGATCACTCCGCTCGTGTTTACCCCCCGGATTTCCTGGATTTCCGGGAGCGTGACCGGTTGCTTGTAAGCTACGACGGCGAGCGTTTCCAGCGCTGGCAGCGAAAGGCGCAATGGCGCCTGCAGACTCTTGATGAATTGTCGCAGAACCTCGTGGTGCTCCGGCTTGGTCGAGAGGCGATATCCGCCGGCAACCTCGCGGATTTCAATCCCTCGGTCGGGCGCCGCGCTGGCCGCAATCAACTCGTCCATGGCCGCCCGAATTTCACGGCGATCTTGTTCGGGCAAGACTCTTACGATCTGGTCGATCGTGACAGGGTCCTCCGTCACATAGATAATCGCCTCCAGGATTGCCTTCATCTCTTCTCGCGTCATAGCGCCTACTGGTAGGACTGTTCAATGGACGGCATGAGCCGCCCCTCTTCGCTGAAGACCCTGTCAAACATCCGATGCTTGCGTAGAAAGATGTCGCTAAAACTTTTCGGCTGCGTCAACACGACCGCTTGCAGCCGCACCAGCTCCAACACCGCCAAAAAGGCCACAATCATCCCCTGACGGCTCCGGCAGGATGAAAAAAACTGGGTCAGCGAAACCGGCTCTGTGGCAGCCAACAACCGCCGCCGCAGCGCTTCGATCATCTGCGTGACCGTGACCTGCTCTCCCGCTATACCCAGCGTCGGCGGCTCTTTGACCCGTTCCAATACTTCTCGGAACACCCGCACCAGGTCAAAGAGCGACACCGCAATCTCGCCCTGCTCCTCTTCAACCTCATATAGAGACAGATCCGGCTTGGACCAGACGTGCGCCTCGATCTGCTGTTTTTGGTGGAGCATCTGGGCCGCCTGCTTGAATTTCTCATGCTCCAGCAGCCGGTGCACGAGCTCCGTCCGTGGGTCGATCTGCCCCTCCGGACCCGCCAGCGGGTCGGGCGGCAGCAACATTCTGGACTTGATGTAGATGAGCGTGGCTGCCGTCAGGACAAACTCGCCGGCGATGTCTATGTTCAGTTGCTCGAGCCGGTGCAGGTAGTCGAGATACTGCGCGGTAATCTTCGCTATCGGAATGTCGTAGATGTCGATTTCCTGCTGGCGGATAAGGTCGAGCAAAAGATCGAGCGGACCCTCATAGATCGGAAGCTGCACTTTGTAGGCTGACGGTGTTCCCACGTGCCTCAATCCCCGGGAGCAACGGATGACTTTCTTGCTGGCTCCTGGCGAAAGACCAGCTTCATGGCCTCCCGGACATGCTCCATCGTCTTTCTCGCCACTCGTCGTGCTCGCTTGGAGCCCTCGACCAGAATGGCCCGGACATCGTCGGGCCGCTGCTCGTAGTTGCTCCGCCGCTCGCGGATCGGCTCCACATTTCTGAGCAAATTGTCCGCCATTATTTTCTTGCAATCGATACAACCGATAGCGGCCGAACGGCACTCGCGGTCGATTTGCGCAATCGTGTCGGGCGGCGAATAGAGCTTGTGAAATCCATAGAACACCGGGCAAACATCCGGATTGCCCGGGTCGGTGCGACGAACCCGCGCCGGGTCCGTCACCATGGTCCGTATCTTTTCCCGAATGGAGCCCTCGTCTTCGCCGATGAAGATCGCGTTGTTATAACTCTTGCTCATTTTTCGGCCATCGGTTCCGGGCAGCCGTGGCGACCGGGTAAGCAAGGCTTCCGGCTCCACCAACACCGAAAACATTCGCCCATCAATCTTCTCCCGTTGAAAGACTTCCTGCCAATGGCCCGGCTCAAATCCGCGAAACCATTTGACAATTTCCGAGCGAATCATCGTGCGATCTTCGCCGCTGATCTCTGCCTTGCCGAGGGCGCGAAGGTTCAAAGCCTGCCCGGCATTTGCCAGTTCCACGATACGAAGCAGTTGTCTGCGCTTTCCCGCCCGCCACGCCCCTTCGGTGACCACCGGGAAGAAACCGTTGAAACGCCGCACAATTTCCCGGGCGAGCTCAACATGAGGAACTTGATCTTCTCCGACGGGCACATAATTCGCCCCGTAGATCACGATGTCAGCCGCTTGCAGCAGCGGGTAGCCCAAAAACCCGTACATCCCGAGATCTTTCTCCTTCATCTGTTCGATCTGCTCTTTGTAAGTCGGCACTCGCTCGAGCCAGCTAAGCGGGGTCACCATGGAAAGGAGCAGGTGCAGCTCGGCATGTTCGGGCACTTCTGACTGTACAAAGAGTACGGAGCGCGCCGGGTCAAGGCCTGCTGCCAGCCAGTCCGTGGCCACCTCAAGGCGGTTCTGGGCTACCTCCGACGTGTCGTCGTAATCCGTCGTCAGCGCATGCCAGTCGGCAATGAAGTAGTAGCATTCATACTTGTCCTGCAGCTTGACCCAATTCTCCAGCGCCCCAACAAGGTTGCCGAGGTGCAATTTCCCCGTCGGGCGCATTCCACTCAACACTCGCTTTTTGCGAGCCATGATTGGCTAGACCCCGCTCCCGCTCGCAGCCAGAAGGTCGCGGGCAATGATCATCCGCTGCACTTCGCTGGTGCCTTCGTAAATCGTGGTGACGCGGGCATCGCGGTACATTCGTTCCACGTCTGAATCACGCGAATATCCGGAACTACCCAGAATCTGTACAGCCTTGGCCGCGACACGGTTCGCCATCTCGGAAGCATAAAGCTTTGCTCGCGAAGCGTAAGCCCCGAGTCGCCCCCCGCCGAGGTCGCGCACGTGGGCCGCCTGGTAGGTCAGCATGCGCGCCGCCTGAATTTCCGTCTCCATGTCCGCCAGCATCCATTGAATCGCCTGGAACTCGGCAATGTTTTTGCCGAACGCTTTTCGCTGGCGGGCATGTTTCACCGCTTCTTCAAACGCTCCTTGAGCGATGCCCACGCACTGCGCCGCGATTCCTACGCGGCCTCCATCGAGCGCCTCCAGCGCGATCTTCAGTCCCTGGCCTTCGTCACCAAGACGATTTTCAACCGGAACCTGGCAATCAGCCAGAAGAATTTCAGCCGAGTGAGACATGCGCAAGCCCATTTTGTCTTCGTACCGGGCGATGCGGAAACCGGGAAAGTTAGGCTCCACCAGAAAAGCGCTGACGCCGCGAGCGCCTTGGCCGGGTCCGCTAACCGCCATGATGAGATAAACGCCGCTCACCCCGCCGTTCGTTACCCAGCTCTTTGTTCCGTTCAGGAAGTAGTCATCCCCGCGCCGCTCCGCGCGAGTTTGAATACCCGCTGAATCGGAGCCGGCCTGCGGTTCGGTCAAGCAGAAGGCGCCCAGCATCTCGCCCCGGGCGCAGGGCACCAGGTATTTCTTCTTCTGCGCTTCCGTGCCATGGCGAAAGATCGGCATGCACACAACCGAGGTGTTCACGCTCACCGTAACCGCCGTTGTCGCGCAAACGCGCGCCATCTCCTCCAGCGCAATGGCGTAGCTCAGCGAATCGCTCCCGCTCCCGCCGTACTCTTCCGGAACGAGCATGCCGAGAAATCCCATTTCGCCAAGCTTGCGAATCTGCTCGGCAGGAAATTTTTCGTCACGTTCCAGTTGTCGAAGGAGAGGGCGAAGCTCGGTTTCCATGAACTGGCGCACAGTATCGCGCACCAGTTTTTGATCTTCGGTGAGAGAAAAATCCATGTAATCAGTGATGAACGCACGCTTACGTCAACGGCGAATATTAGCACAAGGTCCTTGCAAAGGCCACTTGGTGGAAATGGATGGAAATGTTGTTCAACCGGCAACAGGCATTTGGCGTCTTCCCCTGATCCCGCCGGGTGGCCGCTAACAGTGCTGTGCGAAGAAAATCGCGCATCTTCGCAAGCCCACACCTTGCGCCTAACTTGTTGAGAGTGGAGCCCGATGCTATACTTTTCGTTTGTTGCGCCGCGCAGGAGAGCGAAATTGAGTTCCTTCTGGCTCTGGGTCGCGTTATTTCTCTATTCCCTGGGTTTGGTTCACTCCATCATTACCGTCGTCACTCGAAGACAAGTCATTTTCCGCGTGGCTTTGCTTGCTTTCTCGCTGGGCTTTGTGTTTCATCTGGTTTCGCTCGTCGAGCACGCTTTCCTGACCCATCGGTGGCCGGTGACGACGGTCGCCGAGGCCACTTCCCTGTTCGCGTTCATCATCACTGCCGGGTTTCTGCTCGTCTATGCCCTGACGGGCGTCAACTCGCTCAGCGTTCTTGTCTTCCCCATCGTATTCGTGATGACGCTGGCCGCCGCCACCAGCCAGCCGGCACTCGGGCCCATCGCTTCCCCGCTCTTGCGCGCCACTTGGGTCCCTGTTCATATCTCGTTTGCCCTGGTGGGTTACACCGCTCTCGTTATCAGTTTTCTTGCTGGCATCATGTATCTGATCCAGGAACGCGAGCTAAAGCGCCACCGTCCGCGAACGTTCTACTATCGGCTGCCGCCGCTTGAGGATATTGACCGGATCGCTTCGCGGACCCTGGCCGTCGGCTTCCCGTTCTTGACCGTGGCGATCATTCTCGGCGCGCTCGGCGCCTCTTCCACATGGGGTCCGAGCTGGATGCGAGACGCCAAGGTGTTGCTCTCATTCCTTCTCTGGTTCATCTACGTCATGCTGGTTTATTCGCGGGTAGCCGCCGGTTGGCGCGGCCGCAAGGCAGCGTACTTTGCCATGGTGGGCTTGGTCGCGGCGCTGGCAAGCTGGGCGGGTAACTATTTGAGTGCTCATCATTCGTTCATTCCCCCGCGATAGGCTTGCCCGACAGGTCGGGGAGCGGAATCAACGATGAACCTCGCTCTCGTGGGTCTCAATCATCGGACTGCTCCGGTAGAAATTCGGGAACAGCTTTGCTTTTCCGAAAAGGAACTACCGTCGGCTCTCGAGCAAGTGCGTGCCTTGGATGGGATCACGGAAGCGATCATCTTTTCCACCTGCAATCGGGTGGAGCTTCTGGCCAGTGGTGCAGACGGCTGCGATGTCGCCGCGGCCCTGGCGCGATTTCTCTCCGAAAACCGCTCTTTTCCCCTGATCAATCTCGAACAGCATCTCTACCGGCACCGGCAGCGTGACGCCATCCGCCACATTTTCCGCGTGGCCGCGAGCCTGGATTCGATGGTTCTCGGCGAACCGCAGATCCTCGGCCAGGTCAAAGCCGCCTTTACCATGGCCAAGACAGCGGGAACGGTCGGCGCCTTGCTCGAGGAGCTTTTGACCGGGGCTTTTCACGTCGCCAAGCGAGTTCGCACGGAAACCGCGATCGGTACGGCGGCTGTCTCCATCAGCTACGCGGCCGTCGAACTGGCCAAGAAGATTTTTGGCCGATTGGAAGGCAAAACGGTTCTGGTCATTGGCGCTGGCAAGATGAGCGAGTTGGCGGCCAAGCATTTGCTCAGCTCGGGGGCTTCCACCGTTTTTGTTGCCAACCGGACGCACGAGCGGGCGCACGAGCTGGCGCAGATCTTCGGCGGCAAGGCCATTCGCTTTGAAAACCTGCCCGACTACATCGAGCAATCCGATATCATCATCAGCTCGACAGGCGCCCCGCACCACATCATTCGGAAATCCGACGCTCAGAAGTTCCTCGCTCGGCGCAAGAATCGGCCCATGTTTTTCGTGGACATTGCCGTGCCGCGCGACATCGACCCCGAAATCAATCAGCTCGACAACATCTTCCTTTACGACATTGACGACCTCGAGCAGGTCGTCGAGGCAAACCGGAAAGAGCGAGCCCGCGAGGCCCAGATTGCGGAAGAGATCGTCAGTCGAGAAGCGGAAAAGCTGATCCACCGGCTCAAAGCTCTGGACGTGGTGCCGACGATTGTTTCCTTGCAGCAGCGGCTGGAGGAAGTGCGCGCCGAGGAGCTGGAACGCGCCCGGTCCAAGCTCGGTCCACTCACCCCCGAACAGGAGCAGGCGGTGGATTTTGTGACTCGCAGCATGGTCAACAAGATTTTGCATTCGCCCATCCAGCAACTGAAATCAGTCGCCAGGCAGCCGGATGGGTTGCGGCTGGTCGAATTTGTGAAAAAGGTTTTTAACCTGAAGGATTAACGCTTTGTCTCCCGATACTCTTGTGATCGGCTCCCGCGGCAGTGCTCTCGCCCTCTGGCAAGCCGGTTGGGCCAGGGCGAGGCTCGAAGAGCAACACAGCATCTCTGCCCGCATCGCGGTGATCCAAACGACGGGTGACAAAATCACCGACGTTCCTCTTGGTCAGATGGGCGGCAGCAAAGCGCTCTTCACCAAGGAAATTGAAGAGGCCCTCCTCGCCCATCGCGTGGACCTGGCTGTACACAGTATGAAAGATGTGCCCACCGAATTGCCCGCCGGGCTCGTGATCGCCGCCGTGAGTGAGCGCGAAGATCCACGCGATGCGTGGATTTCTCGTTCCGGCGCCACGCTGAAGGATTTGCCGGGCGGCAGGGTCGGCACCAGCAGCCTTCGGCGGACATGCCAGTTGCGCCTTCTTCGCCCGGACCTGGAAATTAGGCCCTTGCGTGGCAATCTCGACACGCGCCTGCGGAAATTGGATGAAGGACAGTTCGAGGCCATCGTGCTGGCCGCGGCGGGATTGAAGCGGCTGGGGCTTGAATCGCGCGTCACCGAGTTCTTTTCCCCCGAGCGCATGATCCCGGCAGTTGGCCAGGGTGCGCTGGCCATCGAAATCCGCCACCAAGACACGCGGACAGGGCAGTTCATTGCTTGCCTCGATCACCTCTCGACGCGTCTGGCAACGCTCGCCGAGCGTTCCCTTCTCCGAAGGCTCGGTGGCGGTTGCCAGGTGCCGATTGCCGCCAACGCTGCCATCCAGAGCGATACCTTGCGACTGGTTGCCCTGGTCGCGTCGCCGGACGGGGCTTGCGTGGTGCGCGGGACAAGGTCTGGCCCGGTGGGCAGCGCTGAGGAGATCGGCCAACGTCTGGCGGAGGAGCTTCTCGAGCGCGGCGCCGGCAAAATTTTGGCGGAGATTTACTCGCACTCAGCCCTAGCGCCACCGGGTGCCGGATAGCGACCTCATGCCCAAGCAGTCTTCCGTCGGAAAGGTCTATCTCGTCGGCGCTGGGCCGGGCGATCCCGGGCTGCTGACCCTGCGTGCCCGCGAAATCCTCGAACGCGCCGGCGTTGTTGTCTTCGACCACCTTGCCAATCCAGAGCTGCTCGCTCTGGCTCCCCCAAAAGCGAAGCGCATTTACGCGGGCAAACAGGCTGGCGCGCATGCCCTTTCGCAGGACAGGATCAATCGTCTGCTCGCAAACGAGGCAAAGCGCGGCAAGATTGTCGTCCGGCTCAAGGGCGGCGATCCCTTCATTTTTGGTCGTGGCGGCGAGGAGGCTGAGGCGCTGGCTGCGGCGGCGGTTCCCTTTGAGATCATCCCGGGAGTCAGTTCCGGCTATGCCGCTCCTGCCTACGCTGGCATCCCGGTAACGCATCGCGCCGTTGCGTCCTCCGTTGCTTTTATCACCGGACACGAAGACCCCGAGAAAGGCGCCCGAGGCTTGGTTGTGGACGCGCGGCGGGGCGCATCCGTTGACGGTGAGCGTTCACCCCAGGCCGACTTGGGCGGAGCGGTGTCTTCGCTCCACTGGGCCGAGCTCGCCACTGGGGTAGACACGCTTGTGTTCTTTATGGGCCTGCGAAATCTTCCCGTCATCGCCAGCAAGCTAATCACTCACGGCCGGCCGTCGCGCACGCCAGTGGCGGTGATCCGATGGGGGACGCGGCCGGACCAGCAGGTGGTTACCGGGACGCTGACCGACATCGCCGCTCGCGTCGAAGAAGCAGGCCTCGAGCCCCCGGCCTTGACCGTGGTGGGCGACGTCGTCGCGCTGCGCGAGAAGCTCGGCTGGTTCGAGAAGAAAGCGCTTTTCGGCCGGCGCATCGTCATCACCCGCGCCCGCCACCAAGCAAGCGCGCTTCGTCGCGCTCTGGAAGAACTTGGTGCTCAGGTCATCGAACTGCCGACGATCGCCATCGCCCGTCCCCGCAGTTGGCGGGACCTCGACCGCGCCATCCGCCGGCTTGATCAATACGAGTGGGTTCTCTTTACGAGCGCGAACGGGGTGCGAAAATTTTTTGAGCGGATTGCGGCGGCGCAAAAGGATGTGCGAGCCATGGGTTCCGCCCGTCTCTGCGCCATCGGACCCGCCACGGCCAAGGAACTGGCCGGATATCACCTGCGAGCCGATATCGTCCCCAACGAGTATCGCGCCGAAGGTATCGTTCAGGCGCTCAAAAGATATGATCTTCGCGGCAAAAAGATTCTATTGCCCCGAGCGCGCGTCGCCCGGGATGTGGTTCCCAGGGAGCTCGGCCGGCTCGGCGCGACGGTAGATGTCGTCGAAGCCTACCGCGCCGTCATTCCGAGAGAAAACAAAAAGCTGGCACATGAAATCTTTTCTCACTCACGGCCGGACATGATTACTTTCACAAGCTCATCGACCGTCGAGAATTTTGCTGCCCTTTTGGACGTGAGGTCACTCAAGAAGATTCTCGCCGGCGTGAAAATTGCCTCCATCGGCCCCATCACCAGCCGCAACATTCGCCGCTTCGGTTGCCGTCCGGCCATCCAGGCAAATTACTACACGATTCCTGCGCTGGTGGAGGCGATCCAGGAATACTTTAGTCGCCAGCATAGTTGAGGGTGCGCGGGTGGCGGTGTTTTCGCGGCCTGCGGTCCCTCGGATTTCGATTTTCTTGCCCGGAAACTACCGCCGGTTGGCAGAGCCGGCAACCTGCGCTGACAACCGCAAACCTAGCCCAACAATCTGAACAAGTACTCCAGTACCATTGCACTTGGCTCGCTGCGCAAGGCAGAATCGCAATGCCCAGCGGGGGGAGTAAAACATGCGTCCATGGGCCATCGCCGCGCTAACAGTGCTTTTTGCTTTGTCAGCAGGCACATTTCTGTTTGCAAAGGGACCCGGAAACAAGAAGGATCCGGGCGGTCCCGGGCAAAGAGGCAAATCCACTTCGGTGAGTGTCGTCGTTTCAATGCCGGGTAAGAAGGCAGCCGCTCCACGCTCAACGCCACCCGGTTGGAGCCAGGGCAAGAAGACCGGCTGGCGCGGTGGAGCGGAACCTCCCGGACAGGCCAAGAAATCCGGCACAAGTTCTGTCGTCGTCCACGCCAGCGCGACAGGCCGGACGTCAGCGTCCAGACCAGCGCGTTCGGCAGGCGCTTCGGCGGCAAGAACAACGAGAAACTCAGGCAAGGCCTCCGCTCACTCCGGCGCTGGCCATCGCAAACCCTAGCCGACAAAGGACAAGGTAGCGCAGGCCGCGGCTGATCCTCGCGCCCTGCGGCAGTTCGAGTTTGGATGGAAGAAGGACGGCAGGTTGCCAACGAACGGCAACCGGCGCCGCCACCAATGCGCTAGCCGGGTCTTTGCCAGTAGGCTCGGCGCTCGCGGGACTTGAGGAGCCAACCGCGCCCGTCCCAGGCGACAAACTTGACCAGAGCGTTCGGAGGAGCCCGCTCGATCCAGTAAACTGACTGGCCATCGGGCACGCGTACGATCACTTTCCACGACATGATTTTTCCCGCCGGGGTCGCCACGGCTTCTGTTCCCGCCACCTCAATCTCGGCATCCTGAAATCCCAGCGGAGACGCCCGGTTAGTGATAAGCGAGGGCAGAAGGCGTGTCCTGATCTTCAGACCTTCGCGGAAGCTAAGCGCGCGCAGGCTCACCGGCAATTGGTCCTCGAGCAAATCACCGGCCAGCAAATCGAGTGGCTGGGCGCCATCGCCCTGGCCGTCGAAGTAGGAATGGAATTCTATTTCCGCTTTCGGCCCCCAGGCGCGAACTTCCTTGAACGTATTCCCACACCATTCCTGGCTGCCCACAGTCAGCTTTACCATTTGTTGGGCGCGGTCGCGCCGGACGAACACACTCGTCAGAAAATGGTAAGGATAATTTTCGGTGGGATAGGCATGGATCTGGTTGAGCTTCAGAACCGGCAGAAGCGGCTTCCCCTCATAAGGCGGATCAGCTTTGACGTACAGCTTCTCGGTGAATTCTTCCTTGACGAGAATGAGCACCGCATCATAGGAGCGCGGCTTTCCGTACTGGACGCGGCGGGCGGCGTAAGTGGCTACTTCCGCCAGACCATCGTCCCAGAGCGGCGCTTCCGCCCAGCGCTCGTCAAAAGATTCGTCGCTCGCCACCCTCAACCACTCCGCTTCCCCCAGGGCGGGGCCAGCTTTCGCCGCCGGGGCCGCTGGCGGAGGGCTCCGGCGAAGATGCAAATAACCGGCAACCACTGGCACCAGCAATACGAAGACGGCAATGATCCAACCTTTCCCACGCATCTTTCACCCCACTAAGCAAATGAACAATCGGTCTCGTGGAAACTGCGTCAGCTCGTTCCCACTTTTCGATTTTCGCTTTTCGACTTTCGGTTTTCGAATTACAGCTTGAGCAGTTCGCGCAGGCGTTTTGTCTGGGCGCGGCTGACCGGAATCTCGGTTTGTTTCTTGTCGTCCATGCGCAGTTGGTAGGAGGACTTGAACCAGGGCACAACCTCTTTGATCCGGTTGATGTTGACCAGATAAGAGCGATGCGCGCGCCAGAAAACGCTCGCGTCGAGGCTGCCTTGCAACTCTTCGATCGTCCGGAAGTTCGATTGGCCTTCCAACTCTCGCGTCACAATCGTAATGAGACCGTCCTCGATGGAGGAATAGATCATCTCTTCCGCGTCAATCAGGAACAGCCGTTGAGCGCTTTTGAGGAGCAGCTTGACCCTCTTGCCGGGCTTCCGCTCAAGCTGATGGATGAGCGACTCAATGCGCTCGGCCGGCGACGATCGCGCTTCCAGGAGCTTTCGTGCCCGCGCCACCGCTTTGCCCACCCGAAGCTTGTCGAAAGGTTTGAGGAGATAGTCCACCGCGTTCACTTCAAAGGCATGCACCGCGTAATGATCGTACGCCGTGGCGAAAACGATGTAGGGCACACGAAGATGTCTGTCCACAAGCTTCTTGATCACCCCAAAACCATCGAGTCCCGGCATCTGCACGTCCAGGAAAACCAGGTCCGGGTCGTGTTCCTTGATAAGCTGAACCGCCTCCACGCCGTTCCGGCCCTGCGCGATCAGATTGATTTCTGGAAAAGCTTTCAGCAGGAAGGCCAGCTCGTCTCGAGCCGGCTTCTCATCATCAACGATGAGGGCAGAAATCTGCATCTCTTGGTCGCTCGCCAACCCGGCACCCCCCCGACGACGCCCAAAAGTATAGACACCGCTGCCGCCACGGTCAACCTGACAGCGCCAGACGATATGCTATAGTAGCCGAGAGGTGGTGAATGGAGGCAAGAGAGTTCGCGCAACACGTTGATTCTTTCCTTCGGCCCGCCACATTTCCGCTGGCCATTCGCATGCTCGCGCCGGGCGAAGTTCCGCCGGCAAAAGTCAAGCAGCCCAAGCGCGACCTGAACATTGAAATCGCCGTGTGCCAGGCGGTCAGCATGGCGCGGCGGTACGGTTGGACGCTGGCTGTCGGGCGCGAGGACGTGAATTGCGTGCTCACCAAAACCGCATTTGGCTTTGAGAAAGAGCTTCCTTACTACTCCGAGGGCAACTGTGCCTGCGGCATGTACACGGAAACGAAAGCGGCCGGCGCGAAAACGGAAGCCGCAACGCACAAATTTCCTCACGGCAAATACGACCGCATCCTGGTTGGGCCGGCCGCTCGAGCCGACTATTCGCCCGATGTTCTGCTCATGTACGGCAATTCGGCGCAGGTGTTGCGGCTTGTCACGGCGGCGCTGTGGAAGCGCGGAGGCGCCCTCACCTCTTCCTTCACCGGTCGCCTCGATTGCTCCGATGAGATCATTCGCACGATCGAAAGCCAGGACTACCAGGTGATCTTGCCCTGCTATGGCGACCGCGTGTTCGCTCACACCGAGGATTGGGAAATGGCTTTCTCCTTGCCGGCATCGAAGATGGAAGAATTGGTGGATGGCCTCAAAGGTACCTACGCCGGCGGCATTCGCTACCCGATTCCGACCTTCTTGCGTTACAGCCCGCAGTATCCGGAGAAGTATAACGAGCTGGCGCGGTTGTGGGCGGAGGAAAAGAAATAATCCTCGAGCAAGAGCGGCTGCCCGGGCATGGGCGGCCTGCTTTGTGATTCTGTGTTGCCCAGGCCGGGCATGCCTGCCCCGCTCATGTGCGTGAAGATGAGCGCCAAAATGAAACTTTCATCCAAGTATAAGGTCAAAGGTTCTCGGGTCATCTTCCGGGGCCCGATCTTTACTGTCCGGCGGGACCTGGTCGTCGAACCGGGAAATATCAAAGCCATCCGCGACGTGGTGGAACACCGTGGCTCGGTTGTCCTGCTGCCCATCTTTCCCGACGGGAAGATTCTCATGGTCCGGCAATATCGCCACGCGGTCAAGCGTTCTCTCTGGGAACTGGTCGCCGGGCACATCGAGCCGGGCGAATCGCCGCTCGCCGCTGCGCGCCGTGAGTTGAGGGAAGAAGCTGGATACCGGGCCGCGCGCTGTGTCCGGCTACTCGCCTTTTTCCCGACTCCGGGCTTTGTGAGCGAAAGGATGGTTCTCTATCGCCTGGAAGGCTTGCGCCCGGGCCAGGCAGCGCCGGAGGACGACGAAAGGATCGTCTCGCGGAAATTCTCCTTGTCGCAATTGCTGCGGATGATCCGCCGCGGAAGGATTGCGGACGCCAAGTCCATCGCCGGCATCCTGTTTTATGCGATCTTTTCCAAACGAAGAGCTGATGCGACGCTTGGGCCACGGTTGGGGCGTCCGGCATGAACCTGCATGAAAACATTCGGCTGCTTCGAAAAAACCCCAGTGCAGGCCAGCCCGGCTTGCCACTTGACAGTCCAAGCGCCTTTGGTAGAATTCGCTGCTGTTGCGGGCTTGCCGAATGGTACGCGAACGACCGGAACCACAGGGCGCGGCGGATTTTTTTCTATTCAAGGGCGACTCCTGCCATGGCGGGATGACGGCACACAACAGCTTGAATGTCTCTCAGGAGGAAGGTAAGTGAAAGCGACAGGACGCGTAAAATGGTTCAATAACAGCAAGGGGTACGGCTTCATCGGCCAGGACGACGGTACCGACGTTTTTGTGCACTACACCGCGATCGTCGGTGATAGCTACAAGACCCTGCAAGAAGGGGAATTGGTCGAGTTCGAGATCGTTCAGGGCCAGAAGGGACCCCAGGCTGCCAACGTCGTCAAGATATCATAAACCTCACCGACGACAACTTCGGAGGCCTCCGCGGAAGCGGCGGCCTCCATTTGTTTGCCCACCTCGAATGGGCACGCCCCAATCGCCCTCGTCCTTTCCGGTAGCAAAGATTGGACTGCCCCGAAGTTTAGGGATGGGGATTAGGGCTTCGTTTTTTTCTGATAAAAACCAAGACCCTTCAAAGAAGAGCAGGCTTCGCTACCCATTTCATTTTAGGCTGAGCGATAATGGGAGGGAACGAGGGCCAGCATGCCGGCCAATCTCACCCCTGAATACCTCCACGCCGAAAAGCGGTTCAAAGCCGCACAAACGGGCAGCGAAAAACTTGACGCCCTCGAAGAGATGCTTGCGACGATTCCCAAACATAAAGGCACCGAGAAAATGCAGGCGGACATCAAGCGCCGTATGGCCAAGGTGCGCGGCGAGCTGCAGCACAAGGGCGGGCCTGCCCGCGGTGCTGCTGTTCCCCATATCGAAAAGCAGGGCGCCGGCCAGGTGGTTTTGATCGGCGCCCCCAACACCGGCAAATCGCTTCTTGTTCGGAAACTGACGCACGCCACGCCGGAGGTGGCTGAGTATCCCTTCACCACGCGCCTGCCCTGTCCCGGCATGATGCCGTTTGAAGACATTCAAATTCAGCTTGTTGATTTGCCGCCCGTCCATCCGCAATCTTTGGAAAGTTGGCTGCCGCAGGTGATTCGTTACGCCGATGCAGCCTTGCTGGTGGTAGATCTGGGTGCGCCCGATTTGCTGGACGAGATTGAAACCACGGTCGGCCAATTGGAAAAATCGAGGATCCTCCTGCGGCACCAGCCTCTGCTTGACCGGCCAGCAGGCCTCCCTGCCGGAACGGCCACTCCGGCCGGATGCATTGCGCTCCCAACGCTCCTGGTGGCCAACAAGCGAGATATGCCCGGGGCCGGAGAAAATGCTTCGGCGCTTGAGGAACTCTATCGCGGCCGGTTCCCCATGATTTCTGTGTCTGCGGATTCGGGCGAGGGGCTTGAGGATTTGAAGCGCGCCATCTTCACCCGGCTGGATATTCTGCGCGTTTACACAAAAGCACCCGGCAAGAAAGCGGACTACACCGCGCCCTATGTCCTGAAGCGCGGCGCCACCGTCGTCACCCTCGCCGAACGCGTCCACAAGGATCTTGCCCAATCCTTTCGATACGCTCGCGTTTGGGGCCACGGAAAGTTTGAAGGCCAGATGGTCCAGCGCGACTACGCGCTGGTGGATCGCGACGTCATTGAGCTCCATTGTTAGGTCGTGGTTTCGCTTATAATCTTCGACGGAGTTCGGCATGGAAAATCGGGAGATTGCCAAGATCCTGCGCGAGACCGCCAACCTGCTCGAGCTCGATGGCGCTCAGATTGGCCGCTACCGCAGCTACGAGAAGTCTGCCCAGGTGATTGAATCCCTATCCGAGCGCATCGAAGACATTGCCCGCGACCCCGCCGGGGATTTGACGGCGCTTCCCGCGATTGGCGATCGCATGGCCGAGCATATCCAGGAAATCGTGAGCACCGGCGGCTACAAACTTCACCGGCAACTGCTCAAGAAATATCCGCCGACCATCCTGGAGGTCCTCTCGCTGCAAGGGCTTGGTCCCAAGAAGGTTGCTGTCCTCTGGAAAACTTTCAAAGCGGGCACTGTCTCGGACGTTGAAAATCTTGCCCGCGAGGGCAAGTTGCGCGACCTGGCTGGCTTTGGCGAAAAGACCGAGCAAAACATTTTGAAGGCGGTTGAAGTCCACAAACGTTCGGCCGGCCGGTTCCACATCCACGTGGCCGACGGCACGGCGGCATTGCTTGTGGATTATATCGAAAGGCTCGGGGACCGCGTCGAGAGCATCACCCCGGCTGGCTCTCTCCGCCGCGGCAAGGAGACCATCGGCGATCTCGACTTGCTGCTGATTTCCGAAAACGGCAAAGCGGTGAGCGAGCACACCTTGAAATACCCCGAGATTGACCAGGTGCTGGCTCACGGGGAGAACAAGGTCAGTTTCCGGCTAAGAAATACCCTGCAAGTGGACGTGCGCATTTTGGACAAGAAGAATTTTGGCGCGGCGTTGATGTACTTCACCGGTTCCAAGGAGCATAATATCGCCCTCCGCGGCCTGGCCAACAAACTGGGCTATACGCTGAACGAATACGGGCTATCCACCCTCAAGGGCAACCGCATAGTGGCCAGCCGCACCGAGGAAGAAATCTACCACCGCCTCGGCTTGCACTACATTGAACCCGAACTTCGAGAGAACACCGGCGAAATCGAGGCCGCGCTGAAAAACAAGCTTCCCCGGCTGGTTGCGCTCAACGACATTCGCGGCGACCTTCAGATGCACACCACCGCCAGCGACGGCAAAAACTCCATTGAGGAGATGGCACAGGCCGCCAAGAGGCTCGGCTACAAGTACATCGCACTTACCGAACATTCCAAAGCGGTCACGGTGGCGAACGGCCTCGATGAGAAGCGCGCGCTCCAGCAGATCAAGAAAATTCGCGAGGCCCAAAAACGCACCGACGGCATTCGGCTCTTGGCCGGGATGGAAGTGGACATCAACAAAGACGGCTCGCTCGATCTGGATGATGAAGTCTTGGCGCAGCTCGACGTTGTCGTTTGCTCTGTCCACTCCTACATGAACATGGAATCGTCCGCCATGACCGACCGGCTGCTGCGCGCCATGGCGAACAAGCGCCTTCAGATTCTGGCCCATCCCACCGGACGCCTGCTGTTGCGTCGCGATCCCTTCCCCTTTGATATCCAAAAGGTTTTGGACGAGGCCAAGAAGCGCGGCGTGGTGATGGAACTGAATGCCTTTCCCGACAGGCTGGACTTGAAGGACATTCACCTTCGCATGGCCAAGGAGCGGGGAGTGAAAATCGTTATTTCCACCGATGCCCACGCCACCACCCACCTGGAGTGGATGCCATACGGTGTGAAGATGGCCCGGCGCGGCTGGCTCGAAAAGAAGGATGTCCTCAATACCCTCCCCCTCGACAAGATGATGGCGGAGTTGAGGGGAAATGGGCCGTAGTCCGCGGCGAGAGAGTGTGCCGGCTGTTTCGCCGGCAAGCCGCCGCGGCCTTTCAAGCCTGCTGGACAGGCTCGACATCGCACCACTTGTGCCGGCTCGGATACACCTAAAGCACGTAAACAAGTTGTTTTGAGAAGACCGGGGCCTCCATCGAGCATTCCAGCATGCCGACCGTGGTGCCAGAGAGGGGTTGCAAGGCAAGAGCATTTTCGACATCATAGCGCATCGCTCAGCGGCGACCGTTTCGAAGCCCCTTACCACATGGCACGGGGCAAACCATTGCCGAGGAGAAACCTGAATTTATGGAGCGTCCTGCCAAAATTCCTCCGGCCAAGGGCAAGATTGGAGTCCTCACACCCGGCATGGGGGCGGTGACAACCACTTTTTTCGCGGGCGTGGAAGCCGTGCGCCGCGGCCTGGCCAAGCCTTTCGGTTCGTTGACCCAGTTGGGTACCATTCGGCTTGGCAAGCGTACGGAAAATCGCGTACCGAAGATCAGCAAATTTGTGCCGCTTGCTTCTCTCGACGATCTGGTGTTTGGCGGCTGGGATATTTTCCCGGATAGCGCCTACCAGGCAGCGATCAAGGCCGGCGTGCTCGAGCGCTCGCTCGTGCACCAGTTGAAACCCTTTTTGAACAGCATCCGACCCATGAAGGCGGTCTTCCATAAAAACTACGTCAAGAGGCTCGACGGGCCCAACGTCAAAAAAGCCAAAACGAAGTGGGATCTTGCCCTGAAGCTCAAGGACGATATGGCGAAGTTCAAGGAGAAGAACAAGTGCGACCGCCTGATCATGGTTTGGTGCGCTTCCACCGAGGTGTATCGCAAACCCTCGGAGGTCCACAAGGACGCCGCCAGCTTCGTGCGCGCGCTCAAAGAAAACCACGAGGACATTGCCCCCAGCATGATCTACGCGTACGCGGCGATCACGAGCGGCGTCCCCTTTGCCAATGGCGCGCCCAACTTGACCGTGGACATCCCGGCCATGATTGAACTCGCGCAATCGAACAACGTGCCGATCTGCGGCAAGGACTTCAAGACCGGACAGACGCTCATGAAAACCATCGTCGCCCCCGGGCTCAAAGCGCGCATGCTTGGCGTGGACGGCTGGTTCTCCACCAACATTTTGGGCAACCGGGACGGCGAGGTGCTGGACGACCCGGAATCCTTCAAAACGAAAGAAGAATCCAAGTTAGGCGTGCTCGAATACATCCTTCAACCGCAGGTCTATCCGGAGCTTTACGGCAAGCTCTACCACAAGGTGCGCATCAATTACTATCCGCCTCGGGGCGATAACAAGGAAGGCTGGGACAGCATTGATATTTTCGGCTGGCTGGGCTACCCGATGCAGATCAAGATCGATTTCCTGTGCCGCGATTCGATCCTGGCGGCGCCCATTGTTCTCGATCTCGTTCTCCTCCTCGATCTTGCCAAGCGCGCCCGGATGCGCGGCATCCAGGAGTGGCTGTCGTTTTATTTCAAAAGTCCCATGTGCGCCCCTGAGCTTTATCCCGAGCACGACCTTTTCATCCAGCTCATGAAGCTCAAAAACACCCTCCGCTGGCTCAAGGGCGAGAAATTGATCACGCACCTGGGCACGGAATACTATGACTAATCGCTTGCCAGGAAGGTTCGAAAATGACTTTCCAAGAATTTGAACGCCAAGTGGACGCATTGAAGCGAGGCCCGGCGCTGCTCGAGCACGTTACCCGAGACATGAGCGACGCTGCCCTGCGCACTCCGCCACAGCCTGACAAATGGTCGCCCATCCAAATCGTCGCTCATCTGGCGGATGTCGAGCTCGTCTATGGCTACCGCATGCGGCAGGTGCTGGCTGACGCGAATCCAACCTTCGCTCCGATTGATCAGAATGCCTGGGCCAAACGATTCCGCTACCGGGAGGCTGCCCTTGCTGACAAGCTCGAGCTTTTTCGGGCAGCGCGCAAGGCCACGCTCAGCCTTCTCGACCTTGCTGCACCGGAGGACATGGAACGCAAAGGCTTTCATCCCGAATATCAAAAGCATTACACCCTTGGTGACCTGGTTCAGACCCTGGCCAACCACGACGCCAACCACATCGGCCAAATCGAACGCCTGAAACAGCAAAACCCTGGTAAATAGCTGAAGTGGGGAGCACTGAGGCCCGCTTCGATTTTCGCTTTTCGATTTTCGGCAGTCGGAGGCTATCGAGCTCCGTCGCCGGACGCAACTGACTGCACGAGAGCTTCACGAGCTTCCGGGGGAATAATTTCCCAATTGCCCGTGGGCTTGGTGGGGAGCGTGCCATTCCGCGTCACGAAATCAATCAGCAGGTCGCGGACTTCCACGGCCGACTGAAAAAGAATCGGCGCATGCCGAAGCATGGTGTACTGTCCGCCGCCGGCATAACGATAGCTGTTGACGGCGAGTCGTAGTTTCTGTTGCGGCTGGAGCGGCTGGTCATGGAATTTCAAATCCACGATGCGGCTGCCCGGCGGCCGGCGCAAATCAATTTTGTAGGAGACGCCCTCGGCCATGTCGTAGTTGTAGCCGAACAGCTTTCCGCTGGTCAGGGGAGTCCCGGGTGCAACCGGCCAGCCTTGGAAATATTCGGCTGCATGTTCCAGGGCCAGCTTCAGGGCCTTCCCGGTCATTTCCACGGTGTAGAGAGTGTTTTCGTAAAAGTAGAGCGAAGCGATCTGGCGCACGGTAACAGGCCCCGCTGGGATTTTGGCGGCGGGATTGAAGACGGAAGCCAAGGCCACATCCGCCTTGCCGTATTCCATCTCTGCCTTCAGAATGAGATCCACGAGGGGGTTATCCTCATAGCGCGCATTCTGCGCGCTGAGTGTTTTGTCCACGCGCGCGATCGGCGTCTCGAGATACTTCTGCGTGGCTTCTTCGTGCTCCCTCGTCATCACCAGGATTTCGGGGTCGGCAACAACCTCGTCCGTTACCCGGATGACCTTGCTCTGTTTTGCTTCCACCTTCCAGCGCCCGTCGCGCCTGCTCAAACTCAGATCCACTTGCGCCACTGACTGCGCCCAATTCTTCGGCTGGGTCAGCAGAACCCCTTTGACGAACCGTCCCTCCACTTCCTGATGCGTGTGACCGAAGATGATGGCGTCAATCCCTGGAATGCTGTGAGCGAGTTCCCATACGGCATTCTCCCCAGGAACCTGCCCAGGATGAATCTGGCCCGTCTCCGTATCGCGGTCCAAACCCGAATGGACAATCAGGATGACGACATCAGCTCTCTCCCGGTTTCGCAAAATGGAGACGAATTTGCGCGCCGTGGAAACAATGCCTTGAAACTTATAGCCCGTATAGTGTTCGGGCAGCTCCCAGCGAGGAATACCGGGTGTGGTGAGACCCAGAATCCCCACCCGCACACCGGCAACCTCCTTGACCAGGTATGGCGGAAAGGCGCGCACCGGGTCGGCATAGACCCCGCGGGTATTGGCGCTGAGCCAGGGAAATCTTGATTCCTTCTTTGCCTTCCATAGCGCCTTCAGCCCAAAATTGAATTCGTGATTTCCCACAGCCATTGCGTCATAGCCCATCCGGTTCATCACCAGGACGACCGGGTTGGGCCGCTCCAGGTCTCTGCGACTGAAGTAGTAACCCAGCGGCGTCCCTTGAATCGTATCGCCACAATCCACGAGCAGCGTGTTCGGATTCTGAGCGCGAATGCTCTGGATGATGGTAAAGGCCTTGGCCAAGCCGCGATTGGCCGGCTGGTTTCGATAATAGTCCAGCGGCCAGATATTGGCGTGCGTATCGGTGGTGGCGGCGATGGTGATCCGTACTTCTTCCGCTGCCAGGGGAGCGACGGCAAAAAAGAAAAGCAGAAGCAGGATGGCGGAGCGTCGGAAAAAAGCTAGCGTCGTTCCAACCGGACGGAACCTGCGATCCTTACGGGCAAGGCCGTGTCCCTCACTGTTCGACGATGGGCGGCAATGGGACGAGAACGGTTGGATCAGCGAGAGCATCGGCTTCAGCCCTAGACTTTGCCCGTCAGCAAGGCCTTCTTGACCTCGCCAATGGCCCGCGTGACATCAATATCGCGAGGACAGGCATCCACGCAGTTGAAGATCGTCCGGCAGCGCCAAACGCCGTCGCCTCCATTGAGAATGGCCAGGCGCTCCTCCTTTGCTGCATCGCGGCTATCAAAGAGGAAGCGATGGCCCTGCACGATCGCGGCCGGTCCCAGATAGTCCGGGTTTGCCCAGTAGGAGGGACAGGCAGTGGTGCAGCAAGCACAGAGAATGCATTTGGTGGTGTCGTCAAAACGCTCGCGCTGGAGGATGCTTTGGCGGCGCTCCTTATCGGGGTCAGGGTCGCCCGACTGCAGATAGGGCTTGATGCCGCGGTATTTTGCAAAGAAAGCGTCCATGTCCACAACCAGGTCCTTGATGACCTTGAAGCCGCGCAGGGGCTCGATGGTGATGCGCCCACCCAGGTTTTTGATGAGCTCGCGGCAGGCCAGCCGGTTCCGGCCATTGAGGAGCATCGCGTCCGAACCACAAATGCCGTGACCACAGGAGCGGCGGTAAGCCAGCGTTCCGTCTTGATGCCACTTGACCGTATTCAGGACATCGAGGAGGCGGTCGGTGGGCTCGGCTTCGACCGTGTAGGACTCGAAGTGAGCTTCCTTGTCCCTGGCCGGGTCGAAGCGCTTGATCTTCAGGGTAATTTGCATCGTGGTTCCCTATCTTTCGCGCCGGACAGATTCAATATTTCCGCTCCTGCGGCTGATACTTCGTAATGACCACCGGCTTATAGGTCAATCGTGGTCCCTTGTCCGTCTGGTAGAAGAGAGTGTGCTTGAGCCACTGAGCGTCGTCGCGCTGGGGAAAATCCTCGCGATAGTGCGCCCCGCGGCTCTCGTCTCGCGCCACGGCGCCGACGACGATCGTTTCGGCCAGATCGATCAAATACCCCAGCTCCAGGGTCTCAAGCAATTCGGTGTTGAAAACCGAGCCTCTGTCCCGCACCCGAACCTGCCTGTACCGCTCGCGCAGCTCGGCGAGCTTCGCCTGCATGGCCTTTAGCTGCGTTGCGTCGCGGAAGACCGATGCCTTGTCCATCATATCGTTCTGGAGTGTCTCCCGGATGGCTGCGGCCGATTCCTTGCCGCTGGCGGTCCGCAACGCCTCAATCTGCTGCCGAGCGAAGCCGTCCGGCTCGGGAGGAAGTGGCGGCCAATCCGCGGCATTCACCAGCTTCAGCATGTCCCGGCCGGCGCGCCGTCCAAAAACCAGGATGTCCACCAACGAGTTCGTCCCCAAACGATTCGCGCCGTGGACGGAAACACAGGCCACCTCCCCGGCAGCATACATGCCCGGAACGACCGTATTCTTCTCGTCGCACAGCACCCGACCGTCCATGTCGGTCGGGATGCCCCCCATGGGATAATGCGCGGTGGGTTGCACCGGAATCGGCTCCTTCACCGGGTCAATACCAAGGTAGGTGCGCACAAAGTCGGTGACGTCGGGCAATTTTTCCTCGAGGATTTTGCGGTCAAGGTGGGTCAAATCCAGATGGAAATAGTTTTTCCCGTCGATCCCCAATCCGTTGCGGGCTTCCAGGTACATGGCCCGGGAGATGATGTCGCGAGGCGCCAGATCAAGCAGCGTAGGCGAGTAACGCTGCATGAAGCGCTCGCCCTTGCGGTTGCGCAGGATGCCGCCTTCCCCACGCGCCCCCTCGGTGATGAGGATGCCCATCTTGTAGATGCCCGTGGGGTGGAACTGGAAAAATTCCATGTCCTCCAACGGGATGCCCCGGCGAAGGCAAATGGCCATCCCGTCGCCCGTCAGCGCGTGGCCGTTGGACGTAATCTGATAGATGCGCCCGCAACCCCCGGAGGCAAAGAGCAGCGCCTTGGCGTGGAAGAGGTGCAGCTCGCCCGTGGCTGCCTGGATGGCGACCACCCCGACCGCGCGACCATTCTCCAGCAGGACGTCCACCACCTGGAATTCGTCAAAGAAGTGCACTTGCTGCTTGATGCACTGCTGGTAGAGCGTTTGGAGAATCATGTGACCGGTACGGTCAGCCGCATAGCAGGACCGGCGAACAGGTGCCTTGCCAAATTCTTTCGTGTGGCCGCCGAACCGCCGCTGGGCAATCCTTCCCTCCTCGGTGCGGGAGAAGGGTAGCCCCATATGCTCGAGGTCATAGACGGTCTCAACCGCCTCGCGGCACATCATTTCGGCGGCGTCCTGATCCACCAGGTAGTCGCCTCCCTTTACCGTGTCAAAGGTGTGCCACTCGGGGTGGTCCTCTTCCATGTTCCCGAGCGCCGCCCCAATTCCACCCTGGGCGGTGCCGGTGTGAGAGCGGATCGGGTAAAGCTTGCTCAAGACCGCCAGATTGCATTTGCCGGCAAGCTGCACGGCGCCCATCAACCCCGCGCCGCCGCCTCCGATGATCACTGCATCATATCTATGAATTTCAGCCACCGGTTGACCCCGTTAGACTTTCGGGACGAAAGTCAAGATCGTGTACGAACCTAGAATGTAGATAACGAAAGCGAGCAGATAAAGCACAGCGAGGGTGGTGGTGCGGCGGCCGCCCGGACGAAAGTAGTCGTCCACCAGCACACGCGCCCCATTGAAGCCATGAAGCAGCGCCAGGGAGAGCATCAGCCAGTCGTAAATCCGCCAAAAGGGCAGCGCGTAGCGCCGAGCGACAAAAGCGTAATCAATCACATCCACGTTGTTGATGATATGCATGACGGCCAGATGAATGAGCGCCATGAAGAGCAGCACAACCCCCGAGACGCGCATAAAAATCCATGCGCTCAACTCCAAGCCCCCCAACGGCCGAATATGTCCACCTGCTCCGCTGATTCCCATGGTCGTTCTCCTGGTTCCCTTCCGATTCATCTCTCCTGGAATCACTCCCGCCGATCTTGTCCCAAGCCAGCCATTTCGATTCTCTCCGGATTCGGCCGCGCCGCAACGCGCCAACAGCGCTAGAATTTCACAAACGACTTAAGCATCCACAACGCGCCGGGAACAAAAATGACGGTGAAAAGAACCATCTCAGCATAAAAAAGCGCCCGCTGCTTCCTCCCCAACTCCGGCCAGAAATCCAAAATCGTGATCCGGATGCCGTTGATCGCGTGATAGAGGAGCGCCGCCGCCAGGGCGATTTCTCCATAGCGAAAGAGCGGCAGCCGGTAGAGCGCCATCACCTTGTTGTAAAGTTCAGGGCCATAGCAGATGAACATCGTGTCCACTACGTGGATGACAAAAAACAACAACACGCCAATGCCCGTCACCCGGTGCAGCACCCAGGCCAACTGGCCGGGGCCTCCGCGATAGCCGAGCCAGGCAAAAATTCCTCCGCGACCTTCGTCCATGTCGAGCCTCCTCCGGAAACAGCTTGCGGTTGCCTCGGCACCCGCGCCCGCACTCAAGGCAGAAGCCAACGTCTGCCCTCGGTCAAAAGGAATTCCCCGGTCCGCCGCAACGGCCTCCCGCCTTCAGCATCTGCGGACTTTCTTGGCAGTCTTCTGGGGACGTAGCGCACAAACATCCTTCTTCGAACGGGGCGGCGGGATAGAAAGGACAACCTCTCTATATGCGGTCAGGCGGGGCCATCGAATACGCCCGCTTCCCTTGTCCCGACTCGTCGGAACTAGAGAGAATCCATATCCTACACAAAGCAAAAGTCTCGTTCAACTTCGTTCTGAGCATCCTTTCATCGAGGAACATGAAGAGCGCACCGTTGCCCGGCGCGGTATATTGTGGCATTCTGTCTTCCCCGTATCCCGGAGGGTCCTCACCATGCCGCGTGCTCTGTCGTCAGGGTTTGTCGGTTTCCTTATACTCGCGGCCATTCCGCTTGGGTCTCGCCCAGCTCAAGACTTGAAGGAGCGCGCGCAAAGGATCCAGCGCGAAGCGATTGTCGTGGATACGCATGCCGATACCCCGCAACGCATGCTGGATGAAGATTTCGATTTGGATCACCGTGACCCCGAAGGTGCTATAGACATCCCCCGCATGAGGGAGGGCGGGTTGGACGCGACGTTTCAATCCATCTGGGTCAACGTCAGGACCCAGGGTGCCCCGGCTGTCGAACGCTCGCTCAAACTCATCGATGCCGTGCGCGAACAGGCCCGGCGTCACCCGGACAAGCTGATGCTCGCCACCACCGCTGAGGATATCCGCCGCGCCAAACGCCAGGGAAAAATCGCGTTGCTCATGGGCTTGGAAGGCGGGCACATGATAGACAGCGACCTGCGTTTGCTCCGGACGTACCACGCGCTTGGCGTGCGGTATATGACCCTGACGCACAGCAAGAACACGGATTGGGCCGACAGCTCTACCGACACCCCGGCCCACGATGGCCTTTCTGACTTTGGCAAAGCGGTCGTGCGCGAAATGAACCGGCTGGGCATGATGGTGGACATCTCCCATGTTTCCGACAAGACCTTCTACGATGCCGTTGCCACCTCGAAAGCGCCGCTCATCGCCTCCCATTCCTCCTGCCGCGCCTTGAACGACCACCCGCGCAACATCAGCGACGACATGATCCGCGCTCTCGCGAAAAACGGCGGGGTCATGCAAATCAACTTTTACGCCGGGTTCCTGAACCAAAAGTATCTTGATGAATCCCGCAAGCACCGAGACCAATTCAGCAAACGGCGCGACGCCATTGAGGCGAAGTATGCGAGCGACCACAAGAAACGCGCGGAGGAGATCCGGCGGCTCGACATCGAAAATCACCGTTCGCTTCCCAAGGTGGCCTGGACGGACATCGTGGATCACATCGATCACGTCGTGAAACTTGTCGGTGTGGACCATGTGGGTCTCGGTTCGGACTTCGACGGGGCTGACATGCCGGAGGGAATGGAAGATGCCTCCCGCCTTCCGCAATTGACGGAAGAACTTCTGCGGCGCGGGTACAGCGACGGGGACATCAAGAAAATTCTGGGTGGGAATGTGTTGCGCGTCATGGCGAAGGTAGATAAAGTAAGCCGGCTCGAGCACTCGGCGCCTTGAGTATTGGATTTCGATCTCAGCTCGGAAACTTGGAATTTCAGATTCGAGTTATCGTATTTCAAAAAAACGGAGATATGCAAACATGGATCGAACGTGGTTTTGCCTCCCGGCTGTCGTGACTCTTCTCGTCACTGCCTTCCTTTGGGCGCAAGAACCGGCTGCGCCGTCGCCCGCCAGCCCGCCCGCTCAACCAGCGCGCGAGGACGGCCTTTACGCAACCCTGGAGACTTCTTTGGGAAACATCGTGGCGCGGCTTTTCGAAAAAGAGGCGCCTGCCACCGTCGGTAGCTTTGTAGCTCTTTCCAGGGGCACCAAGCCCTGGACGAATCCAAAAACCGGGGCGCCGATGGCCGGCAAACCGCTTTATTCGAACGTGCTTTTTCACCGCGTCATCCCGGGCTTTATGATCCAGACCGGCGATCCCAAGGGCGACGGCACCGGAGACATCGGCTTCACCATCCCCGATGAATTCGTCCCCAGCCTCCAATACGACCATCCCGGGCGGTTGGGCATGGCCAACATCGGCCAACCCAACACCGGCGCTTCCCAGTTTTTCATCACCCTTGTCCCCACCATGCCCCTCAACTACAAGCACACCATTTTTGGGCAAGTCATCGAAGGCCAGGAAGTCGCGGAAAAAATTGCCGCTGTTCCGAAAAAGCGCAACAGCATGGGGGAGATGGCCTCACCGGTTACGCCTGTTTATCTAAAGAGAGTGGTCATCGAGCGTGTCGGCCCGGAGCCGGAAAAGCCCAAGCCAACGGCGCGCAAGACGAAGCCCGCCTAGTCCCGTTCCAACTATTTGGGGCCATTTTCCGCAAGCCACACGGCATCCTTTATTGATCATACAGGATCGAGATGTATAGGCTCATTAAGTTGGAACGGCACTAGTCGCGTCGTGCCCGGCGCACGTGTTCGTTTCCCCTATCCACTTCGAAGTGTGGAAACCAGGGCGACCCTTGCCGCCCCAGCATAGCTCTCTTCCCGACCGCCATGTGTGACGGGGCCGTAAAGATTTGCAAGAAACTTGCAACAGACTGTCAGGACAGGGGGTTAGGAACTGAGAACAAAGTTGCATGAGCTTCTTGCCTTTTAGGGTAGAATAGGCGTAGAAAATTGCTTGCCTTGGCACCCCAGCCTGGTTTTTTGCCCAGCCTTGAACAGATGGAGTCGAGCCATGCTTGTCCTCGCTGTTGCGCTTGCTTGGTTGTCACTGTCCGGGCTGGTGTCGTTGGTGGCGCTTCGTCGCGGATTGCCGGCCGTTGAATTCTTTGCGGTCTCGCTTCTCATCAGCCCCGTCCTCGCCCTTCCCTTCGCGATGCTTTTTCGTGACCCGGAAAAAATGATCCGCGCCGGCAAGGCGCGTCGCTGTCCTTTTTGCCAGCACGTGGTCAAGATCAAAACGGAAATCTGTCCGCACTGCGGCCTGGGGATTCCAAGCGCCTCCGAACGGCTGCAGGATTCGGCCCGGGCATCCATCCAGCCGGAAGCCTCCGTGCCGAGCAAGGTTGCTGAGCCAGCTCCGGTTGGGGTCGCCACAAGGGCCCAAAAAGATTTTGAGGCGAGACGAGCCGCCACCGCAACAACCGCCGTCCACACTGACGCCCTCAAGGTCGTCAAGATGCGCGCGCCGCAACCCGCGACTGAGCCCGCCACCGTGGCTTCGTCTGGCCGGCCGGAGGAGCGACTTGTCGAGGACGAGTCCCGTCGTCTCGCCCTTTCCCCCTGGAAAAAGCCTTCGACGATCGCGGCGCTTACTTTGGTCGCAATCCTGATGTTCACCGGGATTGGGTTGCTGGTTCGCGCTTCGCGCCAGCGCGCGGCCGCAGCGGCGCCGGAACTTTTTCAAGCGGAAGTAGCTGTCTCCACTCCAACCTGGGTGGCATTGTTCTCGGATGAGGAAAAGGTATTTGTCGGCGCTCTCGAACCCGGCAAGAGCATGGTCTTTTCGGCAAAACAAAAACTCACCGTCTCCGCCGAGACCCCCGACAACGTCACCGTCAAAGTCAACGGCACACCAGCCGTCTTCCTCGGGCAGCAATTTTCCACGCTGGTCGTGCGCAAAGGCGAGGCCATGACCCGATCGCACTGATCGGCGCGGCGGCCCAGACTTTCGCGTGGGTGGCATGCATCAACAATAATGGGCGGGTCAGATCGGCCCGCCCATTGGAGCCCGTTGTTTGCTTCGGATTTCAACCGCCGCCCGAAGCTCTGCGCTACAGTTTCATCACCTCAACCAATTCTTTGACGCCCGCGGCCGATTTCTTGAGGGCGGCATCTTCTTCCGGCGTCAATTTGATCTCGATGATTTGCTCGACGCCCCTCGCTCCCAGTTTCACCGGCACGCCCACAAAGACCCCTTGGATGCCGTATTCACCTTCCAGATAGACCGAACAGGGCAGGATTTTCTTCTTATCTTTGAGGATCGATTCCACCATCTCGGCGACCGCCGCCCCGGGAGCGTAATAGGCGCTCCCCGTCTTGAGCAAGGAAACAATCTCGCCCCCGCCCTTGCGGGTGCGCTCGACAATGGCGTCTATTTTCTCCTTCGGCAGGAGTTCCGCCAGAGGGATGCCAGCCACGTTGGTGTAGCGGACCAGCGGCACCATGTCGTCGCCATGACCGCCCAGAACGAACGCAAAAATGTTTTCCACAGAAACGTTCAGCTCCATGGCGATAAAAGCACGGAAGCGAGCCGTGTCCAGCACTCCGGCCATGCCGAGGACGCGGTTCTTGGAAAAACCGCTGATCTTCCACGCCGCTTGCGCCATGGCGTCGAGCGGGTTGGTGACCATGACGAGAATGCTATTGGGTGAATACTTGACGCATGGCTCGACGACCGCCTTGATGACCTCGTAGTTCTTCATCAAGAGGTCGTCGCGGCTCATGCCCGGCTTGCGCGGAAAACCGGCGGTGATGACGATAATGTCTGAATTGGCCGTGTCCTTGTAATCGTTCGTGCCCCGGATGAATGCATCGTATCCCTCAATCGGCCCGGTTTCGAGCATGTCGAGGCCTTTCCCTTGAGGAAGCCCGTCAATGATGTCCGTCATTACGACGTCGGCTAGCTCTTTGTTGGCAATGAGCTGCGCCACCGTCGCCCCCACGTGCCCTGCTCCAACCACTGTCACTTTTCTGCGCATAAATCCGCTCCTCAGTAGTGAAATCTACTTCAGCCACCGGAATAGGTTGAGGATAATGAGACAGATGATTGCGCCCCAAAAGTAGCCACCGAACATTGCGCCCGCAAATTTGTCCCCCGTCCTTCCAAATATCCCGGATCCCACCTTCGATTTAACCAAATACAAATGCTGGCCGTGTTGGGTTGCTGAGAAAAACATCCCAACAAGGATGACCTGGTATATCCAATGACCGCTCACATAAGCGACTGTGACTTGCGATAATCCCAGCGCAAGGATCGCGCCGGCGATTATTCCATATCCGATGGTCGCGAAGAACTGCCGAGGCAGCGCATCGCCGAACAGTTCGCCTCTGCTCTCAGCGACCTCGACTATCCTGTCCGATTTCCTCTGTGCGAGCAGGCCAATTGGAAGTGGTAAAACCATGTTTGCCACTACCAGCGCAACGTAGGTGCCGACAGCCCATAAAACAAATCTAATCATGGATAAGAAATACCTGTAGCTGAACAGTTCGAACTACCGCGCGGCGACAACCTCCTGCATGTTCTCGACGATGGCAGAAGCAAACTCGCTCGTCCGGAGCTTTGTGGCGCCCGGCATCTGCCGCTCGAGGTCGTAGGTCACGCGCTTCTGTTGGATGGTGCGCTCGATTCCCTGCTCGATAAGCCGGCCGACTTCCTTCCAGCCCATGTATTCGAACATCATCGCCCCGGAAAGAATCAACGAGCCGGGATTGACCATGTCCTTGTCGGCGTATTTGGGCGCGGTGCCGTGGGTCGCCTCAAAGACGCCAAAGCCGTCGCCGATGTTTCCGCCCGGCGCCATCCCGAGACCGCCTACCTGCGCCGCGCAGGCGTCAGAGATGTAGTCGCCGTTCAGATTGGGCGTGGCCAGAATATCGTATTCATCCGGGCGGAGCAAAACCTGCTGAAACATCGAATCGGCAATGCGATCGTTGATTTGGATCTTCCCTTCTGGAATTTTCCCGCCCAGGTTGTTGGTCACCTCCTCTTCGATAACGGTGACGTTCGCGAATTCTTCTTTGGCCACTTCATAGCCCCACTGGCGGAAGGCGCCCTCGGTAAATTTCATGATGTTGCCTTTGTGCATGAGGGTGACGCGCTTGCGGCCTGTCTCCAGGGCATATTGAATGGCTCGCCGCACCAACCGCTTCGATCCGAATGGCGACATCGGCTTGACCCCAACGCCTGAGTCAGAACGAATCTTCTTGCCGAGGCTGGCGACAAATGCAATCATGCGCTTCGCCTCCTCGCTCCCGGACGCCCATTCGATGCCGGCGTACACGTCCTCGGTATTCTCGCGGAAGACCACGATATTCATTTTCTCCGGATGCACCACCGGCGAAGGCACACCCGCAAAGTAACGCACAGGCCGCCAACAAACGTATAGATCGAGCACCTGGCGCAGGGTGACGTTCAAGCTGCGGATCCCGCCGCCAACCGGGGTCGTAAGCGGACCCTTGATGGCGATGCGAAAATCGCGGATCGCTTCCACCGTGTCGTCCGGCAGCCAGGTATTGAACTTCTGGAACGACTTTTCTCCGGCAAAGATTTCATACCAGACTATTCGTCGTTTTCCTTCGTAGGCCTTCTCCACCGCCGCGTCAAATACACGCGAGGCGGCTTTCCAGATATCGCGGCCGGTTCCGTCACCTTCAATAAAGGGAATCAACGGGCGATCCGGAACGCTGAACTTGCCGTTGGCATACAGGGTCGGCTGGCCATCCTTGGGTACGGGGTTTTGATTGTAGGAATCTCTCGGCACAACATCCTCCCGGGCACGATCTTAATGGGAATACCAAATTAAGCGCGGCGTGAAATTCGGGGAACGCGAAAAACCACGAAAACCGATATCAAAAGAGCTTCGTCCACTCTCCTGGCGGCGCATGCCCGGCCGCAGACGGCGGAAGCTATCCCGCGGCATGCATCTGCTTGATGTAGTTCAGCAGCCCGCCAGCCAGCACAATTTGCCGCTGTCGTTCGCTGAGCCCGTGCTTGACCGGGAACGTCGTGCCCTTGGCCAGGTTCTTGATGACGAGTGGCTTGTCTTCAGCGAGCGATTTGCGAACGTCGGCGATTTGCAGGCGGTCGCCCTGTTCCAATTTCTCGTAGTCGGCCTCGTTCGTGAACTGCAACGGCAGAATCCCGAAATTGACCAGGTTACTCCAATGGATGCGGGCGAACGACTTTGCCAAAACAAACTTGATGCCAAGGTACATCGGCGCGAGCGCAGCATGCTCGCGGCTCGAACCCTGGCCGTAATTGGAGCCTCCCACGACGAAGCCGCCGTGTCGCTCCTTGGCCCGCTCGGCGAATTTCTCATCCACCCGGGCGAACACAAACTGGGAAATCGCCGGAATGTTCGAGCGCAACGGCAGGATCTTGGCGCCCGCCGGCATGATGTGGTCGGTCGTGATATTGTCGCCCACTTTGAGGAGCACCTCGCCTTCGAGCTGCTCGCCGAGTGGCTGGGCGATGGGCAGCGGCTTGATGTTGGGCCCCCGAAGTACTTCCACGGTTTCGGGCTTGTCCGCGGGCGGAAGAATCATGCGGTCATCGATCAAGTACTTGTCCGGCAACCCGACGTCAACGGGCGCGCCGAGTTTGCGCGGGTCGGTGATGACGCCGTAGAGCGCCGTCGCCGCGCAAGTCTCCGGGCTGGTGAGATAGACCTTCGCGTCAGCCGTTCCGCTCCGCCCCTCGAAGTTCCGATTGAAACTGCGAACCGAAACCCCGCCT
>Ga0209321_10000040_pt1 | contig 56049 bp, 64 predicted proteins | sample Rifsed16ft4_FD_184012 | JGI IMG/M metagenome (GOLD analysis project Ga0209321, IMG submission 184012) | Soil microbial communities from Rifle, Colorado, USA - sediment 16ft 4 - CSP-I_5_4 (version 2) | ecosystem: Environmental > Terrestrial > Deep subsurface > Rock core/Sediment | place: Rifle...
TGGTAATAGTCATTTACGAATAGTTCTTTAGTTTATCAAAAAATGAATCATTGAAGATCATAGTCTTTTGTTTCTGGACTAAGAATTGTTGGAATGATTACTATAATAGCGCCTATGATGATATTTAGACCTAGAGCAAGTGGGACCATATCTGGTGTCATTAACGACATAAGACTTAGAGCTATTAGAGGAGACCAAGAGCCAAAAATTAGTCCCCCATTATAAGAGAGTCCAACTGCACTGTTCCGAATTTCTGTGGAAAATCTTTCAGAAAAAAATGCAGGTATTGGACCTGAAGCAGTGGATATAACGAATGCGTAAATTATAACAAAAAAAACTATTGAAAAACCTCCACTTAAAATTCCAAAAGCGGTTGGAATTGCCACAATAATTGAAGCAATTACAAAATATAGTATAGCTTTCTTTCGTCCAATTTTTTGAGAAAGCCAACCGGTAAAAATCATCCCTATCCATGAGAAAACCGTAGCAAAAATCATTATATTTGCAATATCAAACCTTTCAAAGGTTCCAAATTCCGCCAGATACGTTGGCAAAATGCTAATTGAACCATGATACATGTACACCATGCCAGTCATTACAAAAGCGCATAAAAAAAATGCCTTTCTATTTTTTTTATTTATTATTTTTTTAAACGGTGATCTTTCAAGAGATTTAGTTTGTTTTACAGCAACCCATAAAGCGGATTCATCCATTTTTAGCCTCACGAAAAGTGCCACAACTCCTGGGATGATTCCAGTAAAAAATAATACTCTCCATCCCCATTCATCAAAAGCATTACCACTAAACTGTATGGTTACCATTTGAAATACAATTGCTGCTAACAGAAAACCAAAAGAGAACCCACTTTGTAAAAATCCTGAAAACAAACCACGTTTTTGTTTTGGGATGCTTTCCATGGTAATTACTGCTCCACTTCCCCATTCTCCTCCTGCAAAAATTCCTTGTACTAGTCTAATGAGTATCAATAAGATTGGAGCGATAATACCTACTGTTACATAAGTTGGCAATAGTCCAACTGAAAAGGTCGCAATAGAAAATCCCATTATTGTAATTACCATAGATTTTTTTCTACCAAACTTATCACCATAGAGTCCAAAAATCGCTCCTCCCAATGGACGCATTATCAATGTGACCGTATATGTTGCAAAAGTTGCAAGAATGCTGAAAAGTTGATTCTCTGATGGAAAAAATAGTTGACTTATAGATGGCACAACTAACAACATTAAGACTATATCGTATCCGTCTAATGACCAACCTAGAAACGATCCAATCACGATCTTTTTTTGGGCTAATGTTAATCCTGACATGTTGGGATTCCATTCATCTCTAGATGTGCTTGCTTTTTGGGTTTTCTAATGTAGATTTAGTCAATTTTTTAAAACTTTTCATTTGTATCAGGAAAATTATACAGTATATTTTTAGATTTTTAAAAATGTATTACTTGAAGAAAATAAAAGAAAAAAGGAGTATTATTTTAGAACTTATTGTGCTTCCATTCTAGAAAGCCAGTCGGACTCTTCTGTTTTCTTTTCATTAGTGCTTATTGCGTCATGGCTTGATGACGCTTGCTGCACAGGTGTAATTATTGGTGCAGATATGGGTTGCGTGTGTTGTTGAATTGGTATTTCTGGAGCTTGTTCTGGTACTTCGGGAAGTTTGGTTTGTACTTCTGACTCACTTTGGGTGCCGAGATAAGATATTGCTTCCTCTTGAAGTTGCTGTCGTGGTGCTTCTGTAATCTGAACCTCCACTGAAAGGTCTTGAAGACGTCTTTGAACATTTGAAATTTCTGCCTGTTCATGAGTAATGTGCTCAATCAAATCACTAGTTTGTGTCTTTACCGACTCAAACGTTGACTCAGAGATTTCGTTACTCTTGTACTGCATCTTTGCGTCAAAGATGAGCATTTTAACTGATTTTATTTGCTCGTCTAATTCTGCAGTCCTTGCATCTAGTTGGGCGTTGATTTTGTTTTCTGTTTCATCCAATATAGATAGTTTTGATTTGTATTTTTCGTGTAGCATTTCTGCTGATTCTTTCATGTCATCATTTTCAGAAACTAGATCAATCAGTGCCTTTAGACGACGAAGAGTTAGTCCTTTTTCTCTCAATAATCGTTGAGAATCAAGCCTCCATTTAGGAATGAAGATTACAACATCAGTCTGGACAACAAGTTGCTCAAATTGAATTTGCCTTAAACCATCTGCGCCACAATCGACTCCAACTGTCTGTATGCTGCCATCGATATCGCTTATTGTTCCAACGACTTTACCTACAGGTGTGCCGTACATGTCCTTGACTTTCTTTCCGATAATCTGGATTTCGTCGTTACTCATAGGCTATGGTTTAAAGATTGCTATAACCGACAAAGTGTTAACAAGGTTTCTAGTTTTAGTAAGAACAATTTAACTAAAGTCAAATCCTAATTATAGTAATTTTAAAATTTGATACATATGTTTCAAAGCATATGATAACGAGAGAAGAATTGGAGCAAATTTTACAATTTGTTTCAAAACGATGGATTGACATTTCTCGAGATCCAGAAAATAAAGCTATGAATACTCTACCAAGTAGTTTTTGGATGAATTCTATTGGAGGAAAAGCTGGTAAGGGAAGATGGGTAACCATGTTAATGTATACAGAACAAGAAGCAGATGCAAATGCATTCAAGGAAGTTTTGCTACGTTGGCAAGCAAAAGGAATGCAAAAAACTCCAGATTTAGATCTTATTCAAATAAAAAAAGGATAGGTTATTAATAATTAGAAAACTTTCGATTGTATTGTCTGATAAGTTTTCAAAGTCTGAAAAAAAGATTCTTTTGAATCATTTTTCTAATGCGGATGATTCAGTGTTTGCTGTAACTACCCCACAGCAAGTAGATCGAGGTGCACTAATGTCACGCTACAGTAGAACAGACAAGAGCATGCGTAGAGTTTTTCTTGATGAATTTTTGGCAAACAAAAAAAGAGGAGAAGAGTTTTACACTAGAGTTTTAATTGAATATGGAGATGACTCTGTAGCAGAGTTAGGAGCTGCACAGATTGCAGTTGAAGGTTTATCAAATATTGCAGTAAAAAAAATCGAAGATCGTAGAATAGGGTTATCCTATCTTGAGAAATCATCAAGATATGTTGCATGGAATAAAAAAGAAAATGGAGTTTACAAATTCTACAGAGACTCTACAATAATGAGTTCTAAATTTGCTGACAAATACCTAGAATCTTGTAATTTGGATTTTGATGTATACTCACAAAACTTTGAACCAATGATAAAGTATGTCAGGGAAAAATATCCAATAGAAAAATATTCATTCAAAGATTCTAGCGGAGTTGAAAAACAATTTGCAAAGCTAAAAGATAGTGCTGATATAAAATCTGCGGAAATCATCTATAGAGGTTCAACGAAGGCTAAAGCACTTGACATTTTACGTGGGCTCTTACCTGCGTCAACATTAACTAATGTTGGCATCACAGGTAATGGTAGAGCCTTTGAGTATCTGTTAACAATTCTCTATAGCTCAGATTTAGAAGAAGAGAAAATTCTAGCTGCAAAAATAAAGCGTGAATTAGATTCTACCATAAAGTCGTTTGTTAGACGGTCAGATGATAAATACGGAAAAGCAATGCAAAATTACCTTCAGAATATTCGTAAAACCGCTCTAAAATTTACTAAGAGATATGTCAGCGGGGATTCACCAAAAATGAGCCTAACTAAATTAGTAGATTATGAACCAGAGTCTGCGGCAATAGATAAGGTAATTACTGCTATTCTTTATGAGCAGTCGCCTGGAATTCCCTATCACAAGATACTTTCTAATGTCAAAAAAATGTCACTCGGTAAAAAAAATCAAATGCTGTTAACTTTTTCCAGATTACGAAAAAATAGACGACATAGACCAGGACGTGCGTTTGAGATGGTAAATTATACCTTTGATTTAATTAATAATTTTGGCATGTTCAGAGACTTTCATAGACATAGAGTACTTACACTTGAACGACAACTTCTAACAACAAATCATGGATTTAAAATGCCAAAAGAGATTTCCATTCTTGGAATTGATAAGGACTTTAAAGATTGTATGTACAAATCAAAAGAGGTCTTTAAAGTGGTTAGAAAAAAACATCCCGCACATGCGCAGTATGTTGTAAATTTTGCATATAATTATCCATATTTTATGCGGTTAAATTTACGAGAAGCTTGTCATTTAATTGAACTACGAACAGTGCCACAAGGACATATAGATTACAGAGATGTTGCACAAAATATGTTCAAAGAGATCAAGAAGGTACATCCAAATTTAAGTAAAATTATAAGGTTTGTAGATTTAAAAAAATACGAGTTAGAAAGATTTGAATCAGAAAAAAGAACTGAAGAAAAAAAGAGGAAGCGTTGACATTGTCATCTGATGAAACGGTTTCAAAAACTGATGAAGAATGGCAAAAGATCCTTACACCTGAACAATACAGAGTTTGTAGAAAAAAAGATACTGAAAGACCATTTACAGGAAAATATAACGATTGTAAAGAAAATGGAATGTACAAATGTTCATGTTGTGGTAATGAATTATTTGATTCTAATTCAAAATTTGAATCGGGAACAGGTTGGCCGAGTTTTTTTATGCCAATAAATGATGAAAATATCAAATGCGAATCAGATACCGCTTATGGAATGATTAGAACGGAGGTTATGTGTAAAAAATGTGGTGCCCATTTGGGACATGTTTTTGATGATGGACCACAACCCACCAACCTTCGATTTTGTATTAATTCTGTTTCATTAAATCTTGATAAAAAAAATGAATGATATTGTTTTTTGACACGGAAAAACTCATTAGATGAGATGATATCTTACGGATTTGTGGTAAATTGCGATTAATTCTTTGCGGTTTTGGAGTAGTTGGTCAAAGCCTTGCAAAACTATTGGAATCAAGGTCTGAAGATCTGTATGCTAGATTTGGCTTAAAACCTAGAATTGTTGGCGTGTTTGATACTAAAGGAAGTGCAGTAGAGTCTGCTGGGTTAGATTTATCTAAATTGATAAATGTCAAAAAAAAATACGGAACTATAAAAAAATACAGTTCTTCTAAAAACAACCTGTCTGGAGTGGATTTGATAAAAAGCCTTGATGCAGATGTACTTGTTGAAACTACTGCAAGTAATTATAAAGATGCAGAACCTGGAATGACACACATTACTGAAGCAATGAAACACGGATTACATGTGATTTCTGTGAACAAAGGACCATTAGCATTAGCTTTTCCATCTTTGATGGAACTTGCAATCTACAACCAAGTTTTGTTAAGGTTTAGTGGGACGGTAGGAGGGGGCACACCAATTTTAGATTATGCTAAAAATAGTTTACTTGGCGAGAGAATCGTATCTTTTGAAGGTATACTAAATGGTACGACAAATTACATTCTTACAAACATGGCAAATGGAATGTCCTTTAAAGATGCCCTTAATGATGCAAAACAAAAGGGATATGTCGAAGCTGATGAATCGCTTGACTTGGACGGTCTTGATGCAGCAGCAAAGCTTGTAATTTTGGCAAACTGGGTAATGGAGCTTAAAGTAACCATGCCTGATATCAAGCGGACTGGAATTCGAAATGTTTCAGCGGATGATATAAAAAATGCAGCCAAAAAAAATTGTGCGGTAAAGTTGATAGCCTCCTGTAACAAAGAGCTTATTGTCTCCCCTAGAGAGATTTCTTTAGATGATCCTTTATGCGTAAATGGCACTCTAAACGCTATTTCGTTTACTTCAGAACATTCAGGAACTCAAACCATCATTGGTAGAGGTGCAGGGGGTATAGAAACAGCTAGCTCCATTATACGTGACCTCCTTGATATTAGACAAGAGATTTCAAAAATTTGAAATCCAATCTAATTTCCAAGAGTGAAACTGCTGAAGTTGTCAAGGAGATTTCTTCTCAATGGAAAATTGATCTTCCAAGAATAAAGAATCTAAAGTTTCATTATCTGGAAGATGATGTTCTAATTATTACAGGATCTGGACTGAAGGCAATAAAGACAGGTGATGTCTACCTTCCGTTTTTAACCGAAACTGAGATTCTCAAAAAGTTTCCTTATGTTATGGTAGATATGGGTGCTGTAAAATTCATGTGTAATGGGGCAAATGTAATGAGGCCAGGCATTACTAACTATTCACAGTTTGAAAAAGATCAATTGGTGTGTATAATCGAAGAATCACAACACAAATTTCTTGCTGTAGGACTATCATGTGTCCCAAGTTCAGAGATGGAATCATTAAGCAAAGGAGAGATTGTAAAAAATATGCATTATATTTCTGATAAATATTGGGAATCTGGTAAATCAATCAGAGATTAATTTATTTTTTCAGTAGACATTGTAGAGCCTTTTTTGTTTATGACAAGCATATCAATGCCGTCACCACTAAAAGAGTCTCTCATACTGGCTGAACGAATTGCTTTTATTGCTAGATCTTTTGCTTCTTGTTCAGTCATGTTTTTTTTGAATTGTGGGTCTAAAACTCCAAGGGCCATCTCTGCGCCAGTTCCAACTGCCGCATATTCATCTGGAAGAACTGAACCTAATGGATCTAATGTATAGATAGCGGGTTTTCCTACAACGCCTCCAACGATAACCTGAGTCAAGAGGGGGAAGTATCTTCTTTCATACATCATATTTGACATCATTTTTGCAACAGAGTTTGGTGGAATTTCACGTTTGAGCTCCATATTTCGGATTTTTGCCAAAGCTGCGATCTGAAGAGATAAAATTTGCATATCTGCTACCAAACCCGCACATGCGGCTCCAACTTTTGGTGTTATTTGAAATGTTTTCTTTGTAGTTTTACTTACAAGAAAGTTTCCATAAGCAATTCTACGTTCACTTGCAAAAACTACACCCTCATCATATGTGATTCCTACTGCTGTAGCTCCAGGCATGTACATGTATGACATATTCCAGATTGTTTCTGAGTACAATAAAGTCCTTTCTACATATCAAATGCGAAATAATTGACACTAATAGTTTAAAACCACTTTATTGTCTGGTCGTCTTATTGACTGAAGCAGTATTCCGTGAAAATAAGTTACATGATATAGCTCACATGGGGATAAGAGCAGCTATTGGAGTAATTTTCATTCTTCACGGAACTGGAAAATTTAATCCAGGCTTTGTAGGCTTTTTGACAGGCCCATTGGGACTACCAGCAGAGATGCAGATTCCAATTGCACTTGCAGAAACAATTCCTGGGATACTGCTAATTATTGGTATTTTATCAAGAATATCTTCATCTCTTTTATCGATAATAATGCTTGGTGCAATTTTCTATGTAAAAGGTGCAGCAAGTATTACAGGAGATGGAGGTATTGAATTTGAGTTAATTCTTCTTGCATCAAACCTAGTAATTATTGTGGCAGGCCCTGGTAGAATTTCTGCAGCACATGCAATTAAAAAATTACCAAGATTCTTACATTAATTTTTAAAAAAATTTAATTTCCAAATTTTTCTAGAATTTGACAAATGCACTTAGTTGTCTTTTTTAAAAGATCAATACGTGCAAATTCGTTTGGAGAATGAATTCTAGCAAACATATAGGTACTTCCAATCGAAATGCACGGAGCCTGTAAAATGTTAGTAAACGAATACATCGGTCCTGTTCCTGCATTTGAAATGTTTATAATCGATTTTCCAAAAATCTCGTCAGCTGAATTTTTTACTTGAGATACAAAAGGATGAGTGGGATCAGTTCTCGCAGCAGCCTCACCATGATAAACTTTGATCTTAATATCCCCATATCCTTTAGATTTTAGGTGTCTATTGAGTCTAGAAATCTGTTTTTTGGGAATCATTTCTGGAACAAGACGAAAGTCTATTTTTACCAAGGCCTCACATGGAAGAACAGTTTTTGCACCTTTACCGGTATAACCAGATACAAACCCTGCAATATTACAAGTTGCACCTCCGGCTAGAGCCTTTTTTATTTCCAAGCCCTTCTTATCATCAACAAAATTTTTTATTCCAAACTCTTTTTTGAAGAATGTTTCTTCAAATGGTTCTGAATTAAGAATTTTCAGATCTGACTTTGTAAACGGTTTAACTTCCTTATACCAATCTTTAATCAGAATTTTTCCTTTAGAATCACGTAATGTATTGACGGCTTCAATTAGTCGCCATGCAGGGTTTTTAATTATTACAGCTAAGCTAGAATGAGCGTCTCTTATCGATTCTCTTTTTGATAGCTCAACAAAAAGCAATCCTTTCATGCCAAGCCCAATTATTGGTCGATTCTTAGAATCAACATAACCAAATTCCCAGATTACACCGTCACAAGAAAATTTTTTTTTAAATTTTATTAGGTATTTATCAATATGAGCGCTGCCAGTTTCCTCTTCTCCCTCAACAACAAATTTTACATTGCAAGGCACATCGCCTGTGGCTTTCAGATATGCCTCGACTGCCTTTATTCTAGTAATTAGTTCTCCTTTATCATCAGATGAACCACGACCAAAAATTTTATTTCCTCTTATTTTTCCACTAAATGGTTCATCATCCCAGAGATCAAAAGGTTCGGCAGGTTGGACATCATAATGATTATAGAATAGGATTGTTTTCTCAGGATTTTTTTTCGAACTTACTTCTCCATATACTACAGGGGCAATTCCTTTTTTTAGACGTAAAATCTCAGAGGATATTCCAGATTTTTTCATAATTTTAGCAACTAGCTTTGCACATTCTTCTATCCCCTCGTTTTTTGCAGATACACTGGGCTGTCGTATCAAAGTTTGAAGTTGTGAAACAAGTCCATTCAAATTATTATCAACGAATTTGAGAACTTTTTTCGAGTCAATCACCTGACACGATCAAAAGGTTTGAGTACGGTTGGCAAAGCCTCAATAAGGTCAGTCGCAACCATATGCAATCCTATCTTCCGTTGAACTAATTTACCAGCCAAACCATTTACAAACGCTGCTGCAGATGCAGACTCTAATGCATTTCTGTTTCTTGCAAGAAAGGAAGCGACAATACCCGATAACACATCTCCAGTGCCACCTACAGTCATTGCGGGTATATTCTTTGGATTTAGAAAAGTTTTTTGTCCATCAGATATGATGTCAGTTGGTCCCTTCAGAAGGATTGTAAGTGAATTTTTTTTTGCATATTTTTCAACCATAGATGTTCTTTCTTTGACAGAATTTGGCGGAATCTCTCCAAACAATCTTTTGAATTCACCTGCATGTGGAGTTACAACCACATTTTTATTTGGAAGTAAAGGCAATATGCCGCTTACTAGCGCACTTGCGTCAAGTGATAACCTAACATCACTGTCTAAGAGTGGTTTTAATAATGTTTTAAGGGATTCGATATCTTTGATTGCCAATCCCATTCCAATTGTAGCAGAATCCAAACCATGAGGAATTTGTCCCAAAAGTTTGTTTGCGGCTCCCCTAGTAAGTTTTGAATCAACAAGCGGTAACACAATTAGATTTGGGGAAATTGCCCGTGTAGATTGTGCATTTATTTTTGGAACACTTGTGTAAACAAGATCTGCTCCTGAACGTAATGCGGCTAGGGAAGAGAGTATGGGGGCGCCATGATAGATGTAACTACCACCAACAACCAGTACTTTGCCATTGTCACCCTTTCGTGATTTTATCTTTCTTTCTGGAATGAATTTTTTAACTATGTTTGATTGAAGGTTTTTTGCTACCAATAGACTTTTTATTTTTTTTAGATGAATAAATAGTCTCTTTACAAATATTGTTTAAGAACTCTGACTTTTGGCATTTTCTGCCTTTATCAGCTGATCAATGGTTTTTAGAACTTCAATGGATTTTTTCTCAACTTGCTCTGCTAACCAATCTCTTTCTATTTTCAGCTGTATTTCAGCATCGCTTAATTTTTTCAATGTAATCTTTAAACTCTGATTAAGTTCCTCAGAATGTTTTTTTTCTACTTGAAGTTGGGCATTAGTAGATTCCAATTGATTTACTTTAGTATCCAAAGCAGCTGTTAGTTCAGATAACACTTGCTCTTTCTGCTTGCTTTCCCTTTCTTTTTGTTCAAGTTCTTTTATTTTTTCATTAAGGAGATTTGATATGTCTTCAAGGAGCCTTTCTCTTTGAATTGCTTTTAATTGTGTAAGATCCTCTGAAAAGTTTAGTTTTGCAAGATCCTCTTTTGTGATAGGCTCTACAAATGAATATTGATTTCCTCTTTTTTCAATTTTCTCTTTTGCTCTAACTAGATTCTCAATTTTTTTATCTAGCGATGTGCTATCTTTTGCAGAAACTGCCTTATCCAGTTTATAGGTTGACAATCTTAGTCAAAAAATAAACGTCATTTATTGCTATTAGGATGTGTTTGTTTGAATCGTACAGACCTAGTTTAACCAGAAAATGAAATTGGGTATTTTAAATTATTTTTGGAAATTGATTCCATGTATAGAAATCATTTTGTTTTTGATTTATCGTTTTTACTGATTGTTCTTCTTAATTTTTCCCTTTCAAAAAAAGCTTTTCTTGCATAAGCTAGATAAGTAGTGTGACCAATTCCTTGGAATGAATGTCTTGTTTTTCCTTCTCTTGCTTCAATAGTACGTAAAATGTGTTCTGTACACTCAATGTCGGTAAATTCATTTTGAATTAATGAAGAGGTAAGTTTTTCGAGCTGATTCATTGTGGGACATATAGCAAACAATCCTCCGCTACCTTTCAACATCTTTCTAGCTTGTGGAACTACAGTCCATGGATCTCCTAGATCAATTAATACAAGATCTGCATTTGATACTGGCATTTTTTTTGCGACCTTAAGATCTAGCTTCTTCATTGTAACATATTTTATCAAATTCGCTTTTTCGATATTTTTTTGAGCTATCTTCATAAATCCTGAATCAACATCAAATGTGTAAACATGCCCATTGGGCTTTACAATACTTGCAACAAAAGAGGTAAGGGAACCACTTCCTGTACCTATCTCTACAACCTTCTGACCACTTTCAAGTCCAGCCCTAGCTGCAATATAGCCAAGGTCTTTTGGATATACAATTTGAGTCCCATGTTGAATTTTCATAATAAAGTCATGAATAGTTGGTTCAAGCAAATAGACGTACTTGTCTTTATTAGTCACAAGTTTTGAGCCGTACTCTTTACCTATTGCGTCAGAATGGCGAATTACACCAATATGAGTATGAAGTTCTTTTTCCTTTGATATTTTCGCTAGCCATTTTTTTGTACTGTTAAAAAAAAATAACACATAGGAATCTTGTTTTATTTTATTCATAGATTAGACCTCAATTTTTTTAAATAATAAGTTACTGCATTATTGAATATTCAGCACTATGTAGTTTGAGAAATTCTAAAAATTCCTTAATATGTCAAATTAAGTAGTTTTTTAGAAGGTTCTTCCTTTTTGAATCTTCTTTAATGCATCCAAGTAATCTCTTACCTGGGCATGGGTTGGTTCCAATTCCTTTAAATTTTTAATATCAACATTTAGTTTTTCTAATTCGTAATAAATTTCCTTATCTTCTATTGTATCTACTAGTACCTGTAATGAAAAAGGTTTTTGCATTAATTCTATAATTTGTTTCAAATTTTTAATTGAGTCTTTAAGGGTATTTTCTACAAAAGCAGATGCAAATATTATTCGTTGTTTTGGAACGATTGAGAGTATTTCAGTTGCTACATCCATGCCGTTCTTTTTTGGCATTTGATAATCAAGTATTACAACATCAAAAGGAGAATCTGAGCTTGATTCATCATTTTTTTGGTCAAACCATCTTTCATATTCTTTACGATAAGCAGAAAGACACTTGTCTCCATCATTTGTAATTATTGTAGAGTGATTATTTTTTTCTAAAAACTCCTTATACTGAGATAACAAATCTGCTTCATCTTCTGCGATTAAAATCTTCATGATTATCAGTAATTATTAGAACATTGAGTATTTAGGAATTTTTTAATAAAAATTTCTAGCTTGAGGTAGTTGTAGATAAAACAACGTTTTCCTTATTGACCATCTCTATTGTTTCAATGACACTATCAATTTCATATGGTTTATAGATCATTGCGGATGCTTTTAGTTCAACTAATTTTTTTTCGGTATCAGATGTCAAATCAGCTGTGACCATAATTATCTTGGCGGCTGGATCTAATTTTCGAATTTGTTCCAAACCGTAAAAACCATCATAATCAGGCATCATTACATCTAAAAGTACTACGTCAGGCTTGTGTTGTTTATACAATTCAACTGCAGACTTTCCATCATATCCTCTTCCTAAAACTTTAATATCTTTTATAGCAAGATATTCACAAAAAACTTCCACTGTATCTCTATCGTCATCAACAACAATTACACTAGTCATTTCTAATTACCTCTTTTGGGTTTTCAAAAGAATCCCAGCATACATTATGATACCAATTTTTATCATAAATCATCACGCCTTCTTCCATATCCAAATCTGAACCACAGAACGCACAGAGCTTTGAATAATTAGGACTGTCAACTAAAATGGCGCTATTGTTCCTGGAAACCATGATAATATTCATGACTAATTTTGATAATATCCTCTTGTATGTCCGGCATGAACATACCCACCTATTGACTAGACAACAATTGATGTTCACTACATCATATTAGGTGATAGAATGCCCAGAAGACCTAAAGCATTATGAATAGTTGATTTGAAGGAACTGACCAGGCATAACCTTTCATTAATCAATGATTTATTTTTGTCATCAAGAACTTTTACATGTTCATAAAATGCATTAAAGGTCACAGCTAAAGTATAACAATACCTGGCAATTACTTTTGGGGAAAAATTATTTGCTGCATCTACAATCTGTAAATCAAATTTCCCTATTTGTTTAATGAGGGCAATTTCAAATTCATTATCCAGTAATTCAAAGGAGACCCCAAAATTAGGTACGAATCCGGCCTTTTCTAAAATTCGAGAGGCTCTTGCGTGAGTATATTGTATGTATGGAGCAGTATCACCTTCCAAACTCATTGATTTTGATAGATCAAAAGTAATTATTTTATCTAAATCTTGTTTTATCATCTCATAGCGAATGGTTCCAATTGCCACATCATGTGCTATTTGTTGTAAAATTTTTTCATCAAGTTCTGGATTTCTTTTTTTAGTTTCCTCAAACGTTTTTTTCTCTAGTAAATCAATAATCGAATCTGCATTAACGTAAAGACCCTTTCTCCCTGACATTTGGGTAGTTTTACCTTGCGTATCAATTCCTAGGGTTTTTGCAGTAGTTGAGCTTAAAGTAACTGATTCGTAGCCAAGATGAACATATGCTTTTTCATCTGACTTGAATTTAGACATTAAATTAGTGATTATTTTCTGTAGTCTAGATTGTCTAGAATCTATAATTGTAAGAACCTTGTCGGCAGTAAAGTCTTGTTTTGATTCTGTGCTTTTGTCAAGAGTTGTTTGCCATAGAATTTTTCCATTTTCTTGAGTTGCATAATGTGTATAATAGAAGGGATCTGGAAGCAATCCTAATTTCCAGGCAGCATATGGAATATCCTTTGCAATGTATGTTGCAGTACCGTTACTTCTAACAAGAACTTTATCTTCTTCATTTTTTTCTCCTTTGATTACCCAGCAATTGGCATTTTTTCCTTCTTTTTCAAGATGGGTTAATTTCATTTCTTTCATTTTTTCAAAAACTTGTTTCCATAATCCTGAACGAATTATTTGCGATTCAAAATTAAGACAATCGTAAGAGGCAGATAATTTCCAACATGTTTTTAGCTGATCAGAGAGGACTTTTTTAGTTATCTTTTCTGCAAATTTAGCAATATCTGATTTTTCATCTTCTAAAGATTGTAGGACTTTTTTTCTGGTTTCTTCCAGATCGGGATTGGAGGAATATTTCTCAGTGGTTTTAACATAAACAACATCTCCACAATATTGATCAAATTTTTGGCCAGGTGGTGGATTTTCAGAAAACCCACCATATTTGAAACCAACAATGATGTCAGCTACTTGTAATCCCGAATCATCAATGTAGTTGAGTACCTTAACATCAAAGTTGGTCTGACGAAGAATCCGTGCAACTGTATCACCAAGGACAATGTTTCGGACATGTCCTATATGCAGCGCTTTATTGGGATTGACACTAGTATGTTCTATCACAATCCTTGATTTTTTACCCAAATCCAGAAATCCATAATCATCTTTTACAGAGGCTTTTAGAATAATCGTATTTAGTTGTGAATAATTTGCAAAAAAGTTAATGTACCCAGACTGGTGAGCATCCACTTTTTTGATAAGTTTTCCAAGATATGGTTGGTACTTTTCTGAAATTATTTTTGCTACCTCATATGGTTTTTTCTTTAGATGTTTTGCAAGTAAGAATGACACGTTACATGTAACATCTCCAAAGTTTAATTTTGTGGGCTCTACAACAAAGGAGATTTGTGGGAGATCAAGTTCGTCAATAATTTTTTGAATGTTTAAGTTAATTTCTTCAAGCAATATTTTGAAGGTCATTTACTAAACCTCTGAAAGTTTTGGAGCTAATTTATCAAGTGCTTCAATTAGACCATCTCCAGATTTTCCTGAAACGCTAAAGCTAGCTTGGGACTGGACAAACTCTGAAGAATTTCCAAGTGCTATGCTAGTTTTTGCTATTTTAAATAAAGGAATATCTGTGTCACTGTCTCCTATAGCAATTACATCGTCTCGAGTTATTGATAACATTTTCATTACCTCTTTGAAGCCTCGAGCTTTGTCGATCCCTTTTGAATTGATATGAAATGCATACTGACTATCAGAGAGTATCACAGGTAAATTATTTTCATTTACAAAATTGTTTGCAGATTCTATGTCAAATGATCTTTCAAGTACAACTTCAGTCATACGAGGAAAAACAGGTTTTTCATTCACATTGTCAATATTTGATTTTAATAATTCAAATGCTTGAAAACACTCATCTTTATTTCCTAATAATTTATGGTCATTAGGTCCAGAGGTAATACAACCACCATTTTCCCCCACAGCAATGTGGGTTGTACCCCCAAAGATTGACAGTAAATATCCTTCAACTGAAGATCGTCCAGAAACAAAAATTACGTTATGACCAATTTTTTTCAAATGACGTAAGGCACTTAATGCATCAAGATTAATTCTCCCCACGCCATTTTCGGTAATAGTACCATCAATGTCAACTGCAAATGTTTTTTGTTTCAATAAATCTCATATTACAAGCCAGATAATAATTGCTACGTAATCAAAAATCATCTACAAATTACAAATGAAAATAGATTAGTGGGATGATTAAAATGATATCGGTATGACTAAAAAAGGAATAATTGAGGAGATATTTAGTAAAGCAAAATTCGCAGATGATCCCATGTTATACAGGGTATTTTACAGGGATTTTGATAGTATAAAAGAATTGACATTACCTGACTTTCTTAAGGAATCAAATAATTTTGAAACTATACCGGTTACTAGAATCCAATTGATTAAGAAAAATAATAAGATTTTATTTAAAAAGTCTGAACATGAGTTGAGTTAATTGGGAATTCCTGAAAAAATAAAGGCCATCCAAGATGAGATGGGACGAACACAAGTAAACAAAGCAACTGAGCATCATCTTGGTTTACTAAGAGCTAAAATTGCAAAATTAAAACGAGAACAAGAGACAAAATCAAAAAAAGGCAGTGTTTCTGATGGTTTTGATGTAAGGAGAGCTGGGGATGCGACAGTTGTCTTAATTGGTTTACCAAGCGTGGGGAAATCTACTCTACTTAATAAATTGACTTCTGCCAAATCATCTGTAGCTGCATTTCAATTCACCACTCTTACAGTTGTTCCTGGCATGATGAATTATCGAGGAGCAAAAATTCAGATTTTAGATTTGCCTGGAATAATTAAAGGTGCATCAACTGGCAAAGGCCTTGGCAAGAGAGTTCTTTCTGTTGCAAGAAATGCAGATTTAGTATTATTGGTTTTAGATGTATTTCAACCATATCACGAAGATGTTCTTGTTACAGAGTTGGCCAATATCGGAATCCGATTAAATCAAAAACCTCCAAATATCATCATAGAACAAAGTAATATTGGCGGGATTTCAATAGCACAACAAGTAAAATTAACTAAAATATCTGAAAAACTTCTAAAAGATATCCTTCATGTTTACGGAATAACCAGTGCAAGAGTTGTGATAAGAGAAGATGTAGAGTCTGATCAAATTGTTGATTTTTTATCAGGCAGTAAAACCTATGCTAATTCTCTTACGCTAATTAACAAAATAGACTTGGTAGATGATGAATTTCTAAATGATTTAAAATCAAAAATCAAGTCAGAATTCATCACAATATCTGCCGATTCAAACAAAAATCTTGATATTCTCAAAGAGAAGATATACGAGAAACTTAGGTTCATGAGAATTTACATGAAGCCCAAAGGTGGGGAAACCGATTTCAAAGAACCACTTATCGCAAGAGAGGGATCCACAGTACTTGATATTTGTAACAAACTACATCGTAATATGAAAAAACAGTTCAGGTATGGAATGGTTTGGGGGAAAAGTGTGAAATTTGGTGGTCAAAGGGTTGGAATTAATCATGTATTAGAAGATGAAGATGTATTAACTATAATCAAAACACGTGAAATGTAAGAAAAAATTTAGTATGACTAAAAATAATGATAATGTGGAAAAAGATTTCGAGAACAGATGGTGTAAGTTTTGTATTGCCAAAACCAAACAAGAGATCATTTTTCAACCAAAAATTCCAACTTACAAACGTAGAAGACAATACAAATGTACAATTTGTGGACAAACAACATGGTTACAAGGTAGACGTCCATCAGCTGAAAGTGTATACTAGGCTGAATGCTAAGATATAATCAACTAAACATTTGTGATGGCGGAGAAGATTGCGTTCCTTTTATTGAGGTTTTCTCGACAGAGAATTTTCTATCGTTTGGAATTATAGATAATTTTACTGATGTATTGATGGCATAGTGAGGGGTTCCATCAGGATTATTATAATTGGTAGCAATTCCTACTCGATCTAAATCAACTTTTACTTTTACAATTGTGCCATCTTCAAGTTTGAAGGATACAAATTCATTTTCTAATCTTTCGTAATCCAGCATTTTAAATTCGATTTTATTTGGTTTTTGACTCATCAAACATTACTCAGTTCTTAATCATATTTGAACATATTACTAATACAGGTAACTCATCAATTTGATTTGTTCTTGTGTAGTAATGATGTTTTTTGAAGTTAGTATGTGTAATAATTCCTTAAACAGTATTTTATTTTCCTCTGACATTCCAGCAGCGCCTTTTTCTCCTGGTGGACCTGGAGGACCCCTAGGACCTATCGCTCCTGGCGGACCTTGTTCTCCTCTTGTACCCTGTTCACCTTGTGGACCTGGAGTACCTGCTGGACCTCTTTCTCCTTGAGGACCTTGTATCCCTTGAGGACCTATTGGACCTTTTTCTCCTGGTGGACCTGCTTGTCCTCTTGGACCTTGTGGACCCTGTGGACCTATTGGGCCCTTATCACCTGGAGGGCCTGATGGACCTGTAAGACCTTTTTCTCCTTGAGTACCTGGTGGGCCTTTATCACCTTTGTCTCCTGGAGTTCCAGGAACTCCTGTTAATCCTTTATCACCAGGTTTCCCTTGAGGTCCTTGAGTTCCTTTATCACCTTCTATGCCAGGATCTCCTGTTCTTCCTGTTTCACCTTTAGAACCTGGTTCTCCTGTTGGACCTTTATCTCCAGCTGCACCCCTAGGCCCCCGTTCACCTGTAGTACCCTTGTCTCCTTTATCACCTGGAGAACCCTGTACTCCTTTGTCACCTTTCTCGCCAGTGAAACCTGGAGTGCCTTTGTCTCCTTTATCTCCCTTATCTCCAGTTAGCCCCTTGTCACCTTTATCTCCTCTTGGTCCTGTAGGACCTTTGTCTCCTTTGTCACCAGGTGGACCTGTATCTCCTTTGTCACCAGGTGGGCCTTCAGGACCTTGATCACCTTGTGGACCTGGAGGACCTGTTCTTCCTTTATCTCCTCCTTGACCGGATGTTACACGAGAACTTCGTTCTATTGGAATACCATATTCATCACGAGGTGATACTGTTTCTTTCTGAATTTTTGCAGGGGTTCTAAAATCAGGTTCTCTTGATGGAGTTTCAATCTTAGGTTTTACAGGTTTACGCATTGAGGTTTTGGAAATTTGTACATCAAAAACTGAATTTAAAGAAGAAAACTGATCTGAAACTATCACCCAGACAGAATCAGAATCTAATACTGATTGCGGTAAGGGGTTTTCATTGCTTCCTAAAATTTCGGTAAATTTTCGGTCTTGTACTCTTAAATGAAAATCGTCTTTCCACAGAGTTGGAAAATTTTTTTCAATTAGGCTTTTTTCAGAAGGCTTTTTATCAGAAATTGCGATTTGGACCTCAAAAACCCCCGAAGGTAGTTTGAAAGGAGAAGTTCCTTGAATCTCGATTTTAGGGCTAGTAGACACTACCGAAGGTGGAATTATGAAGTATTTTTGTATTTACCATTTTGAAAAAGAGTGAGATCAATGGTAGAACTAGGAAAATTTTAGGAATAGTATTTATCTAGAGAAAATTCGTTAAAGTAATCTGTATGAAGAAACCCTTCAAAAAGAAACCAGAAGAAAAAAAAGAAGAAACTAGTCTCACTGATGCTGATTATAATAGAAACAAACTTTTCAAAAAAGGCGTTAATTTAATGGCTGATGAAAAGCTTGAAGATGCTGTACAAGTCTTTGAGCAAGTTTTGAGAATAGATCCAGATAATGTTGATGCACTTTTAAAATTAGGCTATGCAAGATTTCATTTAGATGATCATTTAGATGCTTTGAGAGTTTATGATAAGATTTTAGATATCGACGTAACAAATGCAGAAGCTTGGAATTTAAAAGCTTTGGTACATTATGAACAAAAAAACTATGCAAAGGCACTTGACTCTGTTGAAAAATCAATTGAATCTGAACCAACCTTTGGTATGGCATGGTATAACAAGGCATGTTTTCTTTCTCTTTTAAATCAAATACCTGAATCATTAGAGGCACTAAAGCGAGCAATAGAGATTGATGTTAAAAATGCAAAAAGAGCTGTTAAGGACAAAGATTTTGTAAATGTCCGTGTGGAAGAAGGTTTTAAACGAATTGTTGAAATTGTTGTTTTAGAGTCTATCAGACAAGGGTATCATACAATTGGTTCCATGGTGTGGACTACTTTCCTTGATAAGGCTGATGCGCTAGATGCACTTTCAAAATTAATTGAAAAAGGGCTTGTTGTTAAACATCAAAAACAGCAAGGATTTAGTAAAATAGACACTTATGATCTTACTCCAGAAATGGCAAAAAAAGTTGGAGTTGAAAAGAGAGGATTGCTTGGAATAACGCAGAAAAGATTACCAAGTACGATAAAAAATCTAAAAGAAATTAGTCAAGCGATTCAAACCGTCAAATCATCTATCGAGGAAGAAGATATTGAAAAAACAATTGATAATTTTGATTTATTTATTGATTCAACAAAATTTGGTCAGCAAATGATAGACCAATTTTTTGAAAGTCATAGAGAAATTAGGCTATGGAAGATTAGACTGAAGGATAGAGGGATTGACTATTTACATGAAAATAAGAAGAAAATGTTAGATGTTTTTGATGATATTGAGGCTACAGTAACCCAAAAGTTACGCAATGAGGTAGCCCAGAACTAAGTTTTGATATTTATTCAGCAGAAAGATCCCAATAGTGTGCGTTTTCTTGTTTGTCAATTGGTTTGTTCAGATTTTTCCATTCCTTAAATGAACGAACATACAATTTCACATTTGGAAAGTTGACTGATTTTAAGGCATAATACGCCAACCCAGAGAGCGTGCCAACACTACCACAATATGTTATTATCTCAGCATCTGGTTTGATTCCTCTATTTTCAAGCAATCTTTTCATTTCTTCTTTTGAACGTAAAATTTTCTCTGATGTACCAAGAGTTCTATATGGAATGTTAACTGCACCAGGAATATGTTGTTCTAAGAAATTTAATCTCTCTCGATTATCCAACAAAATGACATCTTTTTTTTCTTTAGCCTTTTCAAGATAGTCAACAGTCGCCATAATTTCTGGATGAAGTTTTATAGAGTGGTTTTTTGATGTAATGGAAGGCACTTTAGTATCGGTTTCAAGCCCCAAAGAATTCCACTGCCCATAAGTCAATTCAAGTAGTGAAACATCGCTATGACCTAGATATTCTAATGTCCAGGCAACCCTAGATGCCAAAGCCCCAAAAGTATCATCATAAACTACTACCGAGGTTTCATCGTCGATTCCAAGATTGTTTACAAGTTTAACTACACGTTCTGGGGCATCATCTGATAATAAAGTTGCCAGAGGTAAATTAACTGATGTGGGTATGTGATTTTTTTTATAATCTTCTTCTCTTCTAACGTCAATTACTCTGACGCTCTTATCGCGGATCTCAGAACGAAGAGTATCGACGTCAGTGGTAACACGCATGATTTTTTCTTTACTCAAGCAGCACATTCACCTTTTCCAGTGATTGTGTGATAGTTTTTGTCACTACCATAATCCAAATAGAAATCTGCATCTTCTTCTTTGGTTGGGGGCACTATGTGAGGAGATAGAATTTGTTTCAAATCATTCACAGATTTTATTTCAGAATTTTCATTACCCCTAACAATTCTATTAATCCATGACGAAAGAGTATCCTCAGATTTTTTGTTTTTCTTAAACGATTCAATTATTTTGAGAATTACTGGAATTATCCTTTTAGCTGGAACGCGCATACAGTTTACGCCCAACATAGCATCACCATCTGAACGTCCACCTAGTGACATCTGATAAAGTGGATACATGTCTTTACCAACTCTACCGCCACCTCCGTAAAATCCAATTGTGGCAATTTCATGTTGGCCACAAGAATTAGGGCAGCCACTAATTTTAATTGTAGAGTCTCTCAAGTCATCATCTTCATCCAGTTTTAATTCAAGAAACTTTCTTTGAATCTCCTTTGCAAGTCTGTGAGAGTTAGTAAGTGCCAAATTACATGAGGTAGTTCCTGAACATCCTATTGGGGATGCCATTGTAAGAGAACCAGGATTTGCTAGTCCTACTTCAATTAAACGAGAATACAATCTAGGGAGATCACTTTCCTGTATCCATCTAAAGACTATATCCTGAGAAAATCCATTTCTAGCAAAACCCTCTGCTGAAAACTCTCTACAAATTTTTGCAAGAGCATGAAGATGATTGGCGGTTATATCGCCAGCTTCTAAGTTAATAAAAACTGAATTATATCCATCCTGTTTTTGTTTAAATGTGGAAGTTTTAATCCAACGGGAATATCCTTCAGGGGTTGGCTTTCCGTCAGTGTCAGATATAGTTATCGGCCTTTTAATTTCGGTAGGAGTGTCATCTACATCAAGTTTTACAATTACTGATTGAGTAGCTCTTACAATGGCTCTTTCTTTTAACACCAAGTTTTGGAATTTTTCCCATCCCATCTCGTCAACTAAATATCTCATTCGGTTTCTTGCCATATTTTTTCTATCACCCATTCTATCAAATATTCTGAGAACTGCAATAGAAGTGTACAACACATCATCTTCAGGAGTAAAATCTTCTAATTGATGTCCAACAAATGATTTGTTCCCAAGACCGCCACCTAAGAAGATCTTAAAACCGCGTTGTTTCTTTCCGTCAAGTTCCCTTATTTGAGGTATTAATCCAACATCAACTATTCTTGCCATTCCATGTTTTTCACAGCATGTAAAATTGAATTTGAATTTCCTTGGAAGGTTTTGATTTAATGGATTTCTTAAAAGAAACTTTGCAGTAGCGATGGCATATGGGGTTACATCAAATTCTTCAGCACTACATACGCCAGCAAGAGGGCTGCACATTACATTTCTAACAGTATTACCACATGCTTCTCGTGAGGTTAAACCAACTTCGGTCAATCCACGCATAATTTCTGATACATCTTCTAAAACTACCCAGTGAAGTTGGATGTTTTGTCTTGTAGAAATATGAGCACTTCCAATTGAGAACGTCTCACTAAGTTGAGCAATTTTTTCTAATTGAGTCGGATAAATTTCCCCAGCTGGTATTTTAATTCGAACCATTGCATAATCATCAGTCATTCTTGTACCATATGCACCATGCTGTAGTCTAAAGCGTCGAAAATTATCATGATCAATTTTTCCTTGTCGATAGAGTTTTACCGTCTTTGCAAAATTGTCAGCTTCTTCGATTTTTGCCCAGTTTACTCTAGGCAATTTAGAATCAGGACTAGTTTGTTTTAGATTAGATATTGTCAATGTTCAAAAAAGGTTCTTCGAGTTTAGATATAAATTTTTGAGAGTAGGAATTTTAACCGTAATTTACGATATAGTAGCCATATCTTGCCACTTGATAGTCTTTCTAGATTCATAGAATAACATATAGTATAATTTGACATTCTATGAATTAGGTAATACTAATGGTGTGAATCAATAATTAGTTTACATGTATGTTTTTTTAGTAGATTAACGATATCAGTTTATGGATAATGTATGTTTTTTATGTAAACAAATTTTTCAACCAAGTAGTTTGAAAACATCTAGATCAAGATTTAAGATAATGGGAATTACGCCCCCAGAGGGAATGGGAGTAACTGATAGAATTTGCAATAAATGTTTACACAAGATGTATGATGAACAAATAAAACAAGATAGTGTTAAACAATTGAAAAAAAATATGGCAAAAGATCTATTGTGGTATAGAAATAGGGATCTTACCACTCTACCTAAAAAAATTGAAATTGAAAAAAAGAAAAAATTTCTTCAAGAGTAACTAAGTTTAATAAGATTTTGCCAAATACGAGGAAACTATTAATGGGTTTTATTATGGATTAGTACATGCAAGAATCAGTTAACGAAGAAAGACCACAAAAAATTTTTACAGATGTAAGAGAGGTCGATATCACTAAAGCAATTGTAAATGAATTTCATTCAGTTTTAATTGATAGAGCAGAATCTGATGTAATTATAATTGGTGCCGGACCAGCTGGTCTAACTGCAGGACGTGAATTATCTAGTATGGGCTTTAAAGTACTGATAATTGAACAAAACAACTACCTAGGAGGTGGATATTGGTTAGGCGGATATATGATGAATCCTGTTACTGTAAGAGAGCCTGCTCAAAAGATTTGGGATGAATTAGGTATTCCATATAAGAAAGTAGCAAATGGATTGTATCTCACCCCAGGCCCTCATGCTGTTTCTAAATTGATAGCTGCCGCATGTGATGCTGGGGTAAAGTTTCTGAATTTAACAAAGTTTGATGATTTGGTTTTAAAGAACGGTCGTGTTGCTGGGGTTGTAGTAAACTGGATGCCGGTATCTGCATTGCCACGAAACATCACATGTGTTGATCCAATAGCATTAGAATCAAAAATGGTGATTGATTCATCAGGTCACGATTCTGTAGCAGTAAAACGTCTCGTAGATAGAAAGCTTGTAGAATGGAAGGGTATGAACCCAATGTGGGTTGATGAAGGAGAAGAGTATGTCGTTGAAAAAACAGGTGAAGTCTTTCCAGGATTAGTGGTTGCAGGTATGTCTGTGACTGAGACATATGGTTTGGCAAGAATGGGGCCAACTTTTGGCTCTATGCTATTTTCAGGTAAAAAAGCTGCAGAAGTTACCGCAGCCAAAATCAAAGAGTTAGAAAGATAACTAACTTAATCTCAAATAGTTTATTGAAAATTTCAAAAATTTTTCTATATGATGAGCCATCAGTGCCAGAAATAAATATTAATCAATTAGCGGATTTTATCAAAAAAAACTTCGCAATAGATATAGAAGTGCGTAAAAATATTTTCTCAAATGTAAAAGAAACTACTGCCAAGCAACTTGCATCATGTAGAATCTTTAACACTAGAAAGCCGTTTGAATTTCATTCCCCTAGCGCAGAAGAGATTGAATTTGAAAAAAATAGTTTTCAAAACTCCTCAAAAATAAAAAACATTATCATGTATGATGGATTTGAATTTCAAAAAATTCTTTCTGATTTAATTTCCGAGGCAGAAAATTCAGCAAATAATTTTCATCTTATTTTTACAAATAGACTGATGTGCACTTATGATTATAATGATTATCGATATCATGGAAGAGCCATAATATGTTCAAACCCATCTATAATTTCCACTACAGGCATAATTGAGGCACCTGCAAAACCTAAAGAATACTATATTGAATTGATTTCAAATATGGCTCAAGGTCTTAATCTTGAATCGATTAAGAAAAAATATCGAGGGGCTTATTTAGAATATCATGATGAGCGTATTTCAACAATAGTCGAAGGGTATGCCATGCAGGCATTATTCTATTACCTTACAGGAGAGCCATTTTGTGAACTTGAGGAATGTCGTCTGTTTAATCCACATTGGCAAAAGGAACTTCTCCACTCACAGATTGAGATTGGTAAACTTTGTAAAAAGCATCAAAAAATTCTTGGGGATTTGGTGCTTGATTTAAATTCATGAGTTTAAAATTTAATTCATGATGTCAAGTGCTGCGGGGGAAACTCAGGTAGTTGACAAGGGTTTAGGAAAAAAACCTCCAAGTAAACCAAATGAAAAAAAGACAAAATTTGATGTCATAATTATTGGAGCCGGACCTGCAGGATATACTGCTGGAATTTATTGCTCACGTGCAAGACGTGATACTCTAATTCTTTCAGGCATACTTCCAGGGGGGCAGCTTGTGAATACAACCGATGTAGAAAACTATCCAGGTTTTGAAAATGGTATCATGGGGCCTGATCTTATGATAAATATTAGAAAGCAGACAGAAAGAATGGGCACTACTATTATTGATGATGAAGTAGTTAACGTAGATTTTAAACACAGGCCCTTCAAAGTTCTCACTGCATCGGAAGAGTATGAAGGAGATGCGATAATAATTTGCACCGGAGCTAATCCAAGAAAGCTAGGATTGGAAGGGGAAACAACCTATGGAGGCAAAGGTGTATCGTATTGTGCAACTTGTGATGGTCCATTTTTTAGAAATCAAGAATTGGTTGTTGCAGGAGGTGGAGACTCTGCAATTGAAGAAGCTACATTCCTTACAAAATTTGCATCTACTATTCATCTTGTACATAGAAGAGAGCAGCTTAGGGCAAGCAAGATAATGCAAGAAAGAGCATTTGCAGATAAAAAGATCAAGTTTCATTGGAATAAGACAGTAGAAGAAATAATTGGAAATGGAAAAGTGCAGAAAGTAGTTCTTAGAGATACTAAAACCAATGAGAAAACAACACTTGAGGTAGGAGGGATCTTTGTGGCAATTGGTCATGACCCTAACACCAAACTTTTCGCTAATCAAATTGAGTTAGATAAACAAGGCTATATCGTCCTTAAAGAAAATACAAAAACCAGTGTAAAAGGAGTCTTTGCTGCGGGAGATGTTCACGATAGAAGATATCGTCAAGCAATAACTGCAGCGGGTTTTGGATGCATGGCAGCCATCGAAGTTGATAAGTTCCTATCAGAGAACTAGAAAGAATTTTCAGATCTATCCTTGTCTGTTCATTTTGATCAGACATTTACAGATACTAGTTGTTTTACAATTAACTCCATATGGAAAAATCTGATTATGTTGAATTTAGAATTTCAAGATTAGTTGAAATGACATGGAGAGTGTAGATTTTGTTTAGGAATACAAAAACAAGTTTTAAGATAGGTGGCTTAGTTGGAATCATCATTCTGTTTTTAGGAATAACTGTGATGTTTGGTGTTTTCCAGATGTCTAAAGTTAGCAATGAAATTATTGAAATTTCTGAACAATACACTCCGCTGTATGAAATAGTATCAGACATTAGATTCCAAAAATCAAATCAAGAGGTTAGTCTTGAGAAAATTATCAGATTTGCAGAGACTGGTAACATGAGAGAACTAGAAAAAACAAAGGAGAGTTTTTGGTTAAGCGGTAGAACCATTGATTCCAACATAGAGAGAGGTAAAAACATAGTGAATGTAGGAATGGATATAGCAATATCAGGAAAATCAGGGGAGGAATTTGATATGTTATATCAAAAATTATCCAACATAGATAGAATTTATAATCAATATGAAAATCTTGTAGGCGAATTATTTTTTGAATTAGATAATGATCTTTTGTTAGATCAGATCCAAATAACTGAAAACCAATTAGAAATTGAACTAGATTCAACTTTAGCCTCATTATCAATCCTTGCAGATGAATCTACAAGTCAGATTGAAGATAATGAAAGAGATTCACTTACTGGGCAAATTGTAATCATAACAATTGTTGGAGCAATAGCAGCTACACTTGGGTTCTTTATCAGTCAAATAAACAGTGATTTGAAAAAAGAGGTTGATTTGAAAACCATTGAATTGAAAACAGCAAATGAAAAATTGAAGGAGTTAGATAAAATGAAAGATGAGTTTATTGGAATAGCTTCACATGAGCTAAAAAGTCCAATTCAACCAATATTGGGTTTTGCGGAATTAGCAAAATCAGGAGATATTGATCAAAAAGAAGCCTGGGATGGGGTATTAGAGCTTGCAAATAAGTTACAAGACTTGGCAAATGCAGTGCTTGATGTAACTAGAATTGAGAACAATAGATTAGAATTACAAATAGAAAAGATTCCGATTAATGATATTATTTTAGAAATTACTAAATCCCAAAAAATAAGCCTCAAAAAACCTATAATCATTAGAGAAAATCTTGATGAAAACATTGTAGTTGAAGTAGATAGGGTTAGAATTGGTCAGGTGTTCAGGAATCTTCTAAATAATGCAATAAAATTTACGCCAAAGGGGACTATAACTATAGACACTCATGTGTATCCAGATGAAAATAAAATCCAAGTTAGAGTTTTGGATACTGGTTTGGGAATTCCTAAAGAAGTTTTACCTAGGATTTTTGAAAAATTTGTTACAAAAGGTCTCAAACACGAAGAACAATCAGGAACCGGACTTGGGCTATTCTTATGTAAAGGCATCATAGAAGCTCACGGTGGAAAAATATCAGCACAAAATAATTTTGATGGCGGAGCAACATTTGAATTTACTATACCCGTCGTAAACAAGGAGCAAATTCAAAGCCCTCCAGAATTATCTACAAATTAGATATTCGCCTGTTCGTTTAATTCAGACAAACTCTATGTTAAACTCCATTTGGAAATATTACAGATGAGGAAATAATAGCTTTGAATGTTTTAGTAGCTGAAGATAATCTTTTTACAATTCAACAATACAAGCGTATACTTGAAAAAAATGGTTGTAAAGTTACAGTTGCTTATGATGGAGATGAATGTATACAAAAATTTAATGAAGCATTCTTGACTTTAAATCCTGATTCATTAGAATTAGGTCCCTTTGATGTAGTGCTAATTGACAATAACATGCCAAAAAAAAGTGGTGCTGAAGCAGCAAAAGAGATTTTAGAAAGATGTCCAAAACAGAGAATAATTTTTGCATCAGCATACAACATTAGTTCTATCTTAACTGCACCAGGCATATTGAAGGAATCTGTTGAAGTATTACAAAAGCCCTTTTCTCTAAATACAATGATAGCTAAAATTCAAACAAGATGATAAGAAAATCACATGTAAGCTAGTTTTGAGACGTATTTTGCTTTTTTTAATGACTTGTCGAATTCTTCTTCGGTCATAATTTTTTGTTCTGAATAGATGCTTTTGAATTTCCTACCATCATCTGCAAATATTCCTACCACATAACCTTTCTCTATGGGGTATTTTTTCATTGAAGCATAGACTGCAGCTGATGATGGGCTAATCAGAAGTCCATCCTTTTCAAATACCTCTTTTACTACCCCAAAAGCTTCAGCATTTGTAACTGATACCCAATCATCAACAACACTTTCTCGTTTTAGGAACAAATCAGGTTTTGCTGATTCTTCAAAATTTCTCCATCCTTGGATTAAGTGATTTTTTTGTGGTTGGCATCCAATTATCTTGATATTTGGATTCTTCTCTTTGAGATATGTTCCTATTCCAGTTATAGTACCTCCAGTACCTACTCCGGTAAAAAAGTGAGTCACCTTGCCTTCGGTTTGTTTCCATATTTCTGGTCCGGTTCCTTTGTAGTGACCCATAAAATTAGCTTCGTTAGTATACTGATTTGGAGAATAATACGTATCTGGTCTTGATGATGCGATGGATGTTGCCAAAGCAATACTTTGATCAGTACCTGCTCCTACTTTGGGACACAGATCGTCAGATGTTTCATATAACTTTGCACCAAGTAATTCAATAATTTTTTTAGTTTCATTACTTGCTTTTTCTGGTATGACAATCTCTACTCCATATCCTAACAATTTGGCAATTCCTGTTAGAGCAATTCCAGTGTTTCCTGAAGTAGGTTCGATGATAATACTGTGACCTTTTTTCAATATTCCTCGTTCTTCTGCATCTTTTATCATCCAATATGCTGCCCTATCTTTGACTGAGCCAAATGGATTATGACCTTCAAGTTTTGCAAAATATGTTACATTATCGTTTGTAAGAGAGTCAAGTTTTACAAGTGGAGTATTACCAATTTGATTTAGAATAGATAAATCAGTTTCAACTTTTGTAGCCATGTATTACTTCACCTTTTTAATAGAAAACTCGATTACGTTATCATTTTTTTTCAAACTTAATAGCTCGTGACCATTTCTGTTTACCCATCTTGAAATGTCATCTTCAGCTGCAGGATCATCTGCACGTACTGTTAGTATTTCACCTACTTGCATTTTTTCAATTGCAATCTTTGTACGAAATACTGGTTCTGGGCAAAACAAGCCTACTGCATCTAATTTTATAGATTCTGTATCTGAAATTTTAAGTCACCTATTTTATGATCTTTGTTTTGTCATATTAAAATCTATTTGGGAATTCAGAAATGTTACACCAATGTATAAGAGAAAATTAGTATTACCTAACAATAAAAATTCTCACAAAGCTTTCGTAAAGATAACTAATGGATTTCTTTCATTCATGAAATTTGAGTCAAGGTTTTGATAATTAATTTTGTGTGAGATTCTTTTTAGGAAATAAAGACAGAATTTGTAGAACACTGTCCAGAGGTAACTATCTTGATCAAGATCATATACTTTGAGCAAAAATGAAAAAAGCCCTACAGCGTTAGGATGATGTTCTTTAACATAATCGAAAATATAGTCTTTAGAATTATTAATCTTGAATTTTATGTGATCTAATGTTTCTTCTGGTAGAGTGTAACCCGTGTTGAGAATTTTAATTTGATTATGCTTCATTGCATATAAGATATCATCAAGTGTATTCTCAGATTCGATTACATTTACACATCTTCCAAGAGTTGAGCTAACGTGTGAATCACTTCCAGATACCTTGGTCATATTATTTTCTAAGGCAAATTGATTTGCTTTTGCGTTTGAAATCACGTCAATATTGTTACTATTGAATACTTCAATCATATCACATGTCTTTGCTTTTTCTCTTAGCGCATCAACTAAACTAAATGGATGAGGAGCAGACGAAACTCCACCTTGTTTTTTTACCTCATCGATTATTTCCTCTATAGTAAGACCATCTGGAATTTCTCGATGTATGCCATATGCTAACACATGTGCACCAATGTCAGTGGTTACTTCCTCAGCAGGATAAACTTGAAGATTTTTGAATTTGTTATGTTCATTTCTGTATTTGACCATTTGAGAATATCCATCAAGAGTATTGTGATTCGTTACAAACAATGCTTCAAGATTCAAGTCATTTGCCCGCTCTAATTGGTCTCTAATAGTAACATTGCAATCGTATGGCGGCTCTTCTTTGCCCAAATGAAAATTGGAAAATAAATTATGACAGTGTAATTCAGATCTAATAGACAATTTCAAAATGAATTTTATAATTGATGTTATATTCTTATCTTAACCGGTACTCAAGAAATAATTAACGAAATAAATCCTCATTTTCTGGTCTGATTATTGAATTAATTTTTGAATGTGATTCTTTGTACTTGTAATTACGTACAAGAACTGCTGGGCAATTTAGTGTCTTTCCCATCACAAGCTCTGCTGCCGAACATAGTTCATCTGCTATAGCAATAGCTGTAACACGTAATATTTTTCCAAAACTGTCCTTTGTACCTTGGTAATCAAGTATCGAATCCATTCCTGCAATTCCAATTGCACAGTTTGTCTGACCCATCCTAAAAGGCCTACCAAATGTATCAGATACAAGAATGGCTACTTTCTTCTTGGTTTTTTCTAGAATTTGTCTTTGTATGGACAATGCTGATTTATCAGAATCAAGAGGAAGTAGTGTTGCATAACCAGTCTCTACGTTACTTTCATCTACTCCTGCATTTGCACAGACGAATCCTTGATTTGTTTCAACAATAATTATTTCGTTTTCCATTCTTACAATTCTTTTTGATTCTGAAAGAATCACTTCAATAAGTTTTGGATCCTTGTTATATTCTGCACCTATACCTAATGCAAGATTAGATGGTATTACTTCAGAAAGATTAATTGTTCTGCCTTCTTGTTTAGATATTATTTTCTGGGAAATTACAAGTATGTCACCATCTTGAATTTTCTGTTTTGCTGAAGAAAGAATTAGATCAGATAACTTATCACCTCTGTTAATTTCCTTTTTGATATGAACAGGAATAATTTCCAGGGTCATTAACTTAGTTAGAAAGAACTTCATTTAAGGGTGTTATTTACCATCCAAAAAAATATGGTTTAGGCGATGGTTGGTGATTCTATTTTAAGATGATAATGCTGGTTTATGATATCAATTATTTTGACAAGATTCTTTTCTTCAAGTGTTACTGTTGCCAAGTCTTTGACTAAATCCTGTGCTCTGTAAGCAATTCCCAAGCCGCATATATCAAACAATTTAACATCGTTTGCACCATCTACTGCAACAACAATATCTTCTTTTTTTTCTCCCCATTCTTTTATTTTGATCCTTGCAGATTTTGCTTTATCGGAATCTACATTAATTTTAACACCATCAATTTTTCCGTTTTTGAATAGTAGCTCGTTTGAGTAAATATAATCCAAATCCAACTCTTTTTTGAGTCTGTCAGTCATTATTGTGAATCCTCCTGAGATTGCCATTAGTCTCCATCCTGCTTTCTTTAAAGCCCGACATGTTTCTCTTGCACCAGTCATAATTGGTAACGAATTGGCAACCTCTTGACAGATAGCAAGATCAAGACCTTTGAGTAAATTTATTCTAGTTTTTAGTCCCTCTTCCCAATTGATTTCACCTTGGATTCCTTTTTTAGTAATTTCCCAAATTTCTTTTTCCTTGTTTATCTTTTCGGCTAGAATTGGCAGATATTCTGCATCAAAAAGCACTCCTTCAACATCAAAAATTACTAACAATTACTTTCTGTTTGTGAACTAAAACTAGAATATATTAAAGTTTAACAAGTTTTTGATCGCCAACATCTATTAATAAATCGAATATTGTAACTAACAACAGAATGGAAGAGCTAGAGCACAAATACGAAGTAGAAATAAAAGCTACTGAAGAACGCCAAAAAATTCCTGATAATGTAAAGGAGGAATTAAGGGGATCAGGAATGATGGATGAGAAAGGAAAGCTCAAACTAAAAGGAGTCAGCCCGAAAATGCTCAAAAAAATGAAAATGGAGTATGTAGATTGTCCAGTTCTAAAAGATCACATACATTTTGTCCAATGCTTTGTTTGCCCAAATTTTCAAAGTAGAGTTATTGGAAAGGTTCTCTGTAAAGGGGATTCGCTCTAAAACAAGAAAAGCTCATTAGTATTGATTTTCATGAAGTGGTAAATTGAGCAAAGAAATAGGAATTACTGTTACAAAAAATGATGACTTTAGTGAATGGTATACACAGGTGGTTCTAAAGGCTGAACTTGCAGATTATGCACCAGTCAAAGGACTCATTGTTCTTAGGCCAGACGGGTACTCTATTTGGGAATCAATAAGATCTGCTTTAGATGAAAAATTTAGAAAAGAAGGAATAAGAAATGGATTTTTACCAGTACTAATTCCTGAATCACTTTTAGGTAAAGAAAAAAAGCATTTTGCTGGATTTAATCCAGAGGCTTTTTGGGTAACGCATTCAGGGAATAATGAGATAGGAGACAGACTTGCTTTACGACCAACTTCTGAGACTCTAGCTTACTCGATGTATTCAAAATGGATTAAGAGTTGGCGTGATCTACCTCTAAAAATTAATTTTTGGAATACTGCATTACGAGCAGAAATTAAAGCAACAAAGCCTTTTCTTAGAAATTCAGAATTTTTGTGGCAAGAAGGACATACAGTTCACACTACTCCTAAAGAAGCTGAAGAAGAGGTAATGAAAATTTTAGATATTTACAAAAAAACAGTTGAGGAAGAACTTGCAATTCCTGTAATCACTGGGAAAAAAAGCGAGAAGGAAAAATTCGTAGGAGCAGTTTATACAACAACAATGGAATCACTAATGCCAGATGGCAAGGCACTTCAGATGGGGACATCCCACTTCTTAGGACAGAACTTTGCAAAACCGTTTGATGTAAAGTTTTCAGACAAGGACAATGTTGAAAATTATGCGTGGCAAACATCGTGGGGAGTATCATGGAGACTAATCGGAGCAATGATTATGGTACACGGGGATAACAAGGGTCTTGTATTGCCGCCAAAAGTTTCACCAATTCAAGTTGTAATAGTTCCAATATACTATTCTGAAGCTGATGCCAAAAAGGTAATAGAAAAGGCAAATGAAATTGAAAAGATTTTACTTGATAAAAAAATACGTGTTCATGTGGATAGAAGAAGTGAGCTAACTCCTGGCTTCAAATTTCACGATTGGGAGCTTAAAGGTATTCCCTTACGAATTGAAATTGGTCCAAAAGATATTGCAAAGCAGAAAGTGGTAATTGCCACAAGGCATAATCAAGAAAAAACGGATCTTGCGATAGATAAAATTGATGGAGAGATAAATGTAATCCTAGAGAAAATTCAAAATGAAATGTTTGATGCTGCTAAAAAAATGCTTCAAGAAAGAAGCAGATCTGTAGACGACTATGAAAAATTTAAAGAAGAATTAGAAAAAGGTGGTTTCTTGTATGCTCCATGGTGTGGTGATGAAAACTGTGAAGAAAAAATTAAGGAAGAAACAGGAGCTGAAATACGAGTAATTCCTTTTGAGGAAAAAAATCAGAATACAAAGTGTGTTTATTGTGGTAAATCAAGTTCCATTACATCAATTTTTGCTAGAGGATACTAGCAAGCATTTGGCAGTAAATTTAAAACGCGCCAAGTTTTGATTGTAAATAATTCATGACCGCTATCTCAGAATCAAAAAGCTTATTGGATTCATTTAATGAGACAAGAACCCGCACTCTAGAATTAGTAAAAACCCTCGAAAAAGACGATTTTGTGGTACAAACCGCAGATTATACGAGCCCACCAAAATGGCACCTGGGCCATGTCAGCTGGATTTACGAGGTGGTTCTAAGCAAATTAAATAGAGATTATGAATTTTATTCAAAAGAATTTTCTGAATATCTAAATTCGTATTATCATCAGTTTGGAGAACCACATGATAAAGGTAAGAGAGGAATTATGTCAAGACCCACAGTAGAACAAGTTTTTGAATATTTTGAGATAGTTAATCAACGTGTAACAAAATTTCTTGAAACTAGTTCAGTTTCAAGTAAGACAGATCAGCTCCTAACAATTGGAATGCATCATGAGTGTCAACATCAAGAGCTACTTGTGTATGATCTGCAACACTTACTTGCAGATGAATATAGACCAGTGAAAAAAAATTCTCCTCCTACACCATCTAAAGTAGAACCAAAGTCTGTAGCAATTAGTGGGGGGTTATACACAATGGGATATCATGGGGATGGCTTTTCTTATGACATTGAGCGGCCAGAACATAAGGTCTTCCTTAATGATTACAGAATTGATGCATTTCCTGTCACAAACGGGCAGTATTTGAGTTTCATAGAGGATGGAGGGTATGAAGATTACAAGTACTGGTTATCAGATGGCTGGGATACAGTAAAGAAAAATAATTGGCAGTCTCCAATGTACTGGGAAAAAGAAAATGGGAGATGGATGATACGTGATTTTCTTGGTAAACGAAAGATTCATCCAAATGAGCCTGTTTGTCATGTAAGCTTCTATGAAGCTGACGCATATTGCAGATGGGCGGGAAAAAGATTACCTACTGAAGCAGAATGGGAAAAGGCAGCATGTTGGAACGAAACAAAAATGAGAAAAACAATATTCCCTTGGGGTAATGAGACTCCTAACCAAAAAAATGCAAACTTGTTGGAATCCTATCTTTGGAGTTGTTCTGAGATAGGGTCGTATCCTGATGGCAAGAGCAGCTATGGGTGTTATCAGATGATTGGTGACGTTTGGGAATGGACTACGTCTGAATTTGTTGGTTATCCTGGGTTCAAAACAGGTTTTTCAGAATACAATGACAAGTGGTTTACAAACCAAAAGGTTCTACGGGGAGGATCATTTGGAACACCTCAAATGTCCATACGAGGAAGTTATAGGAACTTCTTCAGATTAGATGAAAGATGGTTATTTTCTGGATTCAGGTGTGCTGAAGATGCCTAGTGTTTTGAAGCCAGAAATAGGGCATATGGTTTGTTTGTATCTTGCCAGATTTTTTCTAACCTGAATCCTGCTCTACGCAGGATATTTTCAATTTGAGGAATGGAATATTTATGAGAATGCTCAGTGTGAATCAACTCATCTTTTTCTATATCTAATAACAAATCAGCTTTTTTAATTTCCACCGTTTGTTTTTCTAATGAACGTAAATACATCTCAATTCTTTGTTTTTTCTCATTGTAAATTGCATGATGAACAAACTGTGAAAGATCAAAGTCAGCACTCAATTCATCATTAATTCTCGATAACACGTTTAGGTTAAAGTTAGCAGTAATTCCTTTAGGGTCATCGTATGCTTTTTCTAAAACTTTTTTATCTTTGACAAGGTCGAGACCTAGGAAAAATAAATCATTTTTTTTCATGATGGAAGAAATTTTGTGTAGAAATGCAAAACCAAGTTCAGGAGTAAAATTGCCAAAGCTAGAACCTAAAAATGCAATCAAGTTGGGTTTATCGTCATATTGCTCTACAAATTCTAATCCGCCTTCATAGGAATCAATAATTCCAGTAATTGATAGGTTCTCATAATCTTCTAATAGTTTCTGTGAGCTTTCTTGCAAGATATCAGAAATGTCTATTGGAAAATACTCTATTTTATTTTGAATGCTTGTTAGAACGTCTAAGAGTAGTCTGGTTTTTACAGCAGAGCCGCTGCCAAGCTCAACTAATCTAATATCTTTAGAAATAAACTGGATAAGGTCGTTTCCAATTTTTTTTAAAAGTTCTGTTTCAGTCCTTGTCAAATAATATTCTGGCAGTTCACATATTTCATCAAATATCGCTGAGCCTTTAATATCATAAAAAAATTTAGGGCTAATTGATTTTTCTTTTTGATTAAGACTGTAAGATATTTCTTTAGCAAAGGTTTTTTCAGATTTTGAAGAGGCTGGTTTAAAATAGCATAGCCTCGAATTTATTTCAAAATGTCTGTATCCTAGTGATTTTTGGAGAGTTTTTGTACTCAAGTGTGTTACGACCCGGTTTTTATACATAAATGCCTTATCCCAAATTGATGAGCGATATCCTCAATGTGGAGAATCTCACAAAGCATTTTGTAAAAAAGGGATTTTTTAGCTCCAAGGCCTCTATTGTAAAGGCAGTTGATGATGTTTCTTTTTCGCTTGTGGAAGGCGAGGTTTTTGTTCTTGCTGGGGAATCGGGGTCTGGAAAATCAACTATTGCAAGGCTGATCATGAAGGCAATTGAAGCAAATTCTGGGAAAATAATTTTCCAAGGAGAGGAAATTGGAAATGATTCTAAAAGTCTTGAAAAAATTAGGATGTCGTGTCAGATGGTACACCAGGACCCATACGATTCTATCAATCCACGTATGAAGGTTTTTGATATTGTTTTAGAACCACTTGAAATTCATAAAATTGGTAATAAAGAAGAGCGACATAGACGAGTCATAGATGCATTACGTGAAGTAAGATTAGAGCCTGCTGATGAGATTGCTAAAAAATATCCACATGAGCTGTCTGGAGGACAACGCCAAAGAATAGTTCTTGCAAGAGCTCTTGTGTTAAAACCCAAAGTAATCATTGCAGATGAGCCAGTGTCAATGCTTGATGTGTCAGTTCGTGCAGAAGTGTTAGAGCTAATGGAATATCTTCAAAAAAAGCACAATATCTCATTTATTTACATCACTCATGATTTAGCGACTGCAAGACATTTTGGACAACGAATTGCTATTTTGTATTTGGGAAAGATAGTAGAAATTGGTAGAATAGACCAGGTTTTGTTGCATCCAAAGCACCCCTATACACAAGCTCTCATTGATGCACTATCAGAACCAAACCCAGATAATCTACACAAGGAAAAAAAGATTCGAATCAATGAGCCACTAGACATTGATGTGTATAAAGGATGCAGGTTTCGCGCAAGATGTCCATATGCAATTGAACAGTGTAAGGAAGAACCTCCTTTGGAGAGTATAGGTGATGGAAGAGACGTCGCTTGTTTTGTTAAGTTAGATTAATCCTTCAGTTCTAGATCTAAATGAATTTTTTAGATATGAAATCTAGATGGGGAAAACGCTAACCTACATCAACTCAAGCTTGTCTTGTTTTCCCCAAACAAGCGAGGATCGGGTTAGCACTTGGCATTCATTACAAATTTTGTATTTAAAACTAATTATGTAATCATTGAAGGCAATCGTTTGTCTTTGTAAGTTACAATATGAGAAACCCCATTTTTTGGATAAACACCATAGATGAGCTTTGCCTTTTCCACCACAGAGTCCTTTAGAGACACCATAAGGAATTGACTGCCTTTTGATCTTTCCTCGATAATTTTTGCAAGTTTTTCAGAGTTTGGTGCATCCAAGTGTGCATCTATTTCATCAAATAGATAAAATGGCGAGGGCTTGAGCTTCTGCAAAGCCAGTACAAACACTACTGCAGCAAGAGTCTTCTCACCACCACTAATTGAGGTAGATGTTCTTTTTGGCTTGTCTTTGAATTGTATCATGTATGTAATTCCAGATGAGAAGATATCGTCTTCGTTTTCTAGCTCTAGCCATGCATTTCCTCCTGTCATTTTTGAAAATATTACACGAATTTCCTTGTCAACTATATCAAAGGCATCTAAGAATGTCTGGCGTTTGTCCTTTTCAATTGACTCGATGAATTTTACTATGCTGTTTCGCTCTTCTTCTAGCTCGTTTTTCCTAGTAGACATGGAACGATAACCTGTTGCAAGGTCGATGTATTGCTCTGCTGCTCTTCGATTAATTGATTCTGATAATACTCGTTGTTCAGCAGAAAGTGCCTTTAGAATTGGTTCGACCTCAAAGGTTTCAATTGATTCTGTATATCCATAATGTGAAATCAGTTTTTGAATTTGGGATTCATTTTCTCCAAGCTCTTTTAAATCCCGTGAAAGTGCGTCTGATTGTCTTTCTCTGGTGCTGATCTCTTTTGTAAGTGAGTGCTCCTTATCATGTAGTTCGTGTAGTTTTGAATCAAACTCGTTTACTTGGGAAACTGATTTGCCCGAAGTGGAGATGAGTTCTTGTTCTTTTTCTCTAAGTTTTACTAGATTTTCACTTGTTGCGGCATATTCTTTTTCCAGGATTCGTAATCGGGTTTCTAGCTGATGCTTTTCCTCATTAAGTGAAACATGTTCTTCATGAAGGTTTTTGGATTTTAATTTTTCAGCAGTTTCCTGTGCTGTAAATTGTGCAAGCTCTGACTCTTTTTCTTTGAGCTCAGAAACTATGTTAGATTGTTGGGTTGTGATCGCTGATTTTTTCTCATTTAATCTTGATAATTCCTGTGCGATTTTTGTTTGCCTTGGATCTGAATAGTTTTCTGAAACGATTCTAATTCGTTCTTCTAATGATAAAACGTATGAATCTTGCTTTGCAATTTCTGTTTGTAAATATTCTATTCTACGCGTCAGGTGTGAATTTCTTGATGAAAGTTGTCCTCCCATCCTCGATGTAGAAATTAATTTTGTTTTCAAGTCTGAATAATTGTTTGAAGTAGTGGCAAGGCCTGTTTCAGAAATTGAAAGTCTATCGTTATAATTTTTTAAAGCATTTTCAACTCGTTTGAGTTTGTACTTTTTACTTTGGATGTATTTTCGAAGTAAATCTATTGAGCGATTTAATCCATCAATCGAAGTACTCATTGTAATTATTTTGGTGAGCCTTGAGATTTTGGAATTAAAATCGATTACTACAGAGCCTGCTTTGGCCTCAAAAAATTCGCCTTCCAAGGTAACTGCTTTGTATCCAGTCTTTGATATGTTAAGGGCATCCTCCCTTGATTTTACTAAAACGACATTACCAAAAAGCAGGGTTTTGAGTGATGAGAATTTACCGTTACATTTAATGAAATCTGATAGCATTCCTATGATTTTAGAGTCTTTAGGAGGGGAGATTGTTAATTTGGGTATAGCATCAAGGGGAATAATTTTCAATTTTGGTAATTTTTTAGAGCGAACAAAGTCAGCAAGATTTAGGAGAGTAGTAAAGTCTTTGACAACAATTGCTTTGATCATATCTGAACTAACAGCTAATGCTGCACGTTCGTATTCTTTATCCCATGAAAGTATTTCATAAACTAAACCTTGTATGCCAAGTGCATCAGAGTCACTTTTTAGTTGTGAAATTGAATAATCTTCGTGCATGATTCCTTTTACTACTCTAATCTTTGTTTCGTATTGAGCAGTACTCTTGCTTGCTTTTTCTAAAATAAGACTTACATCATCAATATCTTTTTGAATCTTTTCACGTTGTTGATTAAGTTTGTTTATTCTAGTTTTTAGCTCATCAATTGCAGCTTTATGATTTACAATTACTGATTCAAGTTTTTGTTTTAAGCGTTCAAGATTGTTTGATTGTTGATCAAATTCGCTGTTCTTTATTGTGTTAAGATTAATTTTGTTTTCAATGTCATTTTTTTCAGATTCAAGTTTTGATAATGATAATTTTGCTGCATTGAATTTGCTGTTAAGACTTTTTATTTTATTATCTACTTCAAGTTTTTTTATAGATATTTCAGATTGCTCTCTTCGAACTTTACTTAATTCATAATCAATTGTTTTTACTTCTTCGTTAATACGTCTCCTTTCGTCATTTGTTTGTTGTATGGATAAACGCATTTGAGTGATTGTAGAATCAAGAGATTCTCTACCTACTTGCAATGTTTCTAATTCTGACTTTATTTCTGGCAGTCTTGTTTCAATATGTTCAAATCTTTTCTTTGCAGTGTTAATTTCACTTTTTTCCTGTTCTGATTTTTGAATAGATTCAGTTAGCTCTGAATCAATTGTGGCTTTGGATTGATTGTAAGCGTTTACCTCATCCATGAATTTTTTTTTCTGAGATTCTATCTCATGTGCTTCTTTTCTAATTGTGGTGCGCTCCTCCTCAAATTTTTTGATTTCAGAGGTTAAGGCGTGAAAATTTCGCTCTTTTGATAGTTTGGAGACTTTGAGGGTTTTTAGCTTATTTGCAGACTCTATAGCATTGAATCTGTTTACCTCTCTAGTTAGCAAATCGTTCCTAAGTTGCTGGTTTCTTTCCTCTTCTAACTCGTCTATTCGCTTTTTGATTTCGCCCATTTTTGCCATGGCGACTTCTAATCTGCGATCTGCTTGTTCTAGCTGTTCTTCAGACTCTTTCTTTTTTTCGTCAAAATAGGAAAGACCGATAAGATCCTCAATTGACTGTCTTTTTTCTTCAGATGTAAATTCAGAAATTCTTGTAACTGTTCCCTGCTGTACTGCATTTAGTTGGTGCAAACCCGCATTTGCCATATCAAGTAGATCAATAATCTGGGATCTGTGTGTCTGTTTTTTGTCAATATAGTAGATATTTTCTCCCTTATCATCCATCTCTCTTGTAAAAGTGACTGAATCAGAGTCAACAGGAATTTTTCTATCAGAGTTATCAAAGTGCACGCTGACCCTTGCCATCTTTGGTCCACGTCGGTCTCCCTCAATATCGTGTATGAGAGAGCGCAGCTTGTCTACTCTCATTGTTTTTGGGCGGTTTTCTCCTAGTGCAAAAATTATGGCGTCTAAAATATTGCTTTTCCCAGAACCGTTTGGTCCAGAAATTGATACTAGTCCAGGCTGGAAATCTACAGTTGTATTTTTAAATCCAAAGGATTTGAAACCAAACATTTCAACTTTTGTTATATGAACCAATATCAGAATTTTTCATTTGGCTAGAATAATCGAATACGAACAAGTTTAGTTGACTAGAAACTAGAATTATTGTAATTCTACATTCATGAAGCGCAGTTACCTAGACTAGGAACTAGACTATGCCGTTATTGGAAGAATTGTAGGTTTTAGTTACTTTCAGTTAACTTAAGAATTTGTTCAATAAGTTGGAACTGGTTTGCACTTGGTTCCGTGCTAATTAATAGGAGTTCCGTTTTGCTGACTGGCATAGTGATTTGTTTTACCTTTTCATAGGCAGTTGTAGAATATTTAGCATCACCAATCCTATGCGAAAGGTTTCCACGAGCCTCCCATCTGCGTGACGCATAATACTGTGACATCTTGACTTCTTCTGGATTTAACAGACTAGAAATATTTTTATGAGAACTTTCCGCCACTCTATCTCCATTTTGATTCAAGATAGCAACAAAACGAATTAGAGGATCTAATGTCATTATTTCATTACACAGCTTATCATAATCCATATAGGATTACTATACAGGAACGATTAATAATTATTCTAAAACCAAGTCCCTATCAGACCATGCCCCCATTTTTGGGACAATTTTAGACCCATATTCTAGCCAAGTAAGGAAATGGTACAAAAAGGCTCTGGTTTCCCAGGCAGATTAGATTTTCAGATAGTAGAAAATTTTCTTAATTACCTTTAATGAATACCTCTAGCTCGTTTCTAGCATCAGGATCACTCATTTGTTTTGGAGGATGTTTCATCAAGTACGCGCAAGCCGATATTACTGGCCCACCAATGCCTCTATCAAGTGCAAGCCTTGCTAATCTTATTGCATCAATTACAATTCCTGCAGAGTTTGCCTTGTCATCAACTTCTAGTCTAACTTCCATATTGTATGGAATGTTTGCCCATTGTCTTCCCTCGATTCTCATAAACATCAATTTTGTATTACCTAAAAATGGAATAAAGTCTGAAGGACCTACATAGATCTGATCATCATCTAGTCGTTTCCTTAACTGGCTTTGTACGCTTTCAGTTTTAGAGATTCGTTTACTGACTAGGCGTTCTTGTTCCTTCATATTCAAAAAGTCTGTGTTGCCACCTACATTGATTTGATAAGTCTTTTCGATTTTTGTTCCTCGGTCATCACACAAGCGTGCAAGTGTTCTATGTACAATTGTTGCACCAACTTGACCTTTAATGTCGTCTCCAATTAGAGGAAGATTTTTTTCAGCAAATTTCTTTCCCCACGCATCATTGGATGCAATAAAAGATGGTATACAGTTGACAAATGCACAGTTAGTATCCAAACAAATTTGTGCCCAAAATTGGGTAACTTTTTCAGAACCCACAGGTAGATAAGATACAAGGATTTCAGCACCAGTTTCCTTTATGATTTTTTTAATTTCTTCAGCAAGCTGGGCGTCTGTTTTGTTGCTTTTAATTGGATTGACTTTATTTTCTACCCAAATACCTACGCCATCAAGAATTGGACTTTCATAAACCTTCGCTGAAGTTTTGGGCATTTTGTTTTTAGGTACCCAGTTGACCATGTTAGGTGATTCATAAATTGCCTCATTGATTGTCTTTCCAATCTTATTGTCACCAACATCAAATCCTGCTACAAAATCTAAATCATGAATGGAAAAATCACCGATTTTATTGTGCATAATACCGATAACCTCTTGAGAAGGATTTTGTGTATAGTATTCTATTCCTTGAATTAAACCAGAAAAACAGTTGCCAATTCCGATTAGGCCGACCTTGATTTTTTTGCCCATCCAAATTTTGTCTCTTTGGACTTGTTTTAAAGTTTCCTACAATAGTGCGGTTTAGTTGTTTTTGCATAGATTTTTCAAAGGCAGAATTTTATAACCGAATTTTTGTGTGGAGTACATGATTAAACTCGGAAGACCAGTCAAAGACATTGTCATAGAAAAAGATACAGATATTGAAGAAATATTTTCCGAGTTGCAACAATCGGGAGGATTTGAATCAAGAAACCTTGCTGAAGGATTAGATATTTTATCAAGTATGATTTCAGATAAAAAATGTTTAAAGTTTCTTTCATTTGTGGGAGCGATTGTATCAACGGGTTTGCGTGGAATAATTAAAGATATGATCAAAAACAAATGGTTTGATGTTGTTATTACAACATGTGGTGCTTTGGATCATGATATTGCAAGATATTATTCAAATTACAATGAAGGATCATTTACACTTGATGACAAGCAACTTGCAAAGCAACATATCCACAGATTGGGAAATGTTCTAGTTCCTATGAAAAGTTATGGACCACTAATCGAAGAAAAGGTACAATCTTTTTTGGAAGAAGCATACAAAGAAGGTAAAAGAGAAATTTCCACTGCTGAGCTTTCAAAAATTATTGGAAAACACATGGGTAAGAATTCATTTCTTTATTGGGCTTACAAAAACGATATTCCTGTAATTGTTCCAGGAATAATGGATGGTGCAGTAGGGAGTCAGGTGTGGCTCTTTACGCAAAAACATCATGATTTTCATCTAAATATCATTGCAGACTCGGAGATTCTCTCAGAATTAATTTTTAAAGCCAAAAAATCTGGTGCTTTAATGCTTGGTGGAGGAATTTCTAAACATCACACTTTATGGTGGAACCAATATCGAGAAGGATTAGATTATGCTTTGTACATTACTACTGCACAAGAGTTTGACGGCAGCCTAAGTGGTGCACTTGTGCGTGAGGCCATTTCCTGGGGAAAGGTTACCCAAAAAGCAAAACAATCTACCATACATGCAGAGGCAACAACCATTCTTCCATTTTTGTATGCAGCCTTACTTAGCAAACTAAAACACAATTTGTAACAAAACTATTAAGCGCTAAAACAGGCATTAGACTCATGAGCGAATCCCAAAATATTAGGATTAAAGAAACCATACCAATTAACATCGAGGGAGGATTTCTAGTTGATGGATTTCCGTCAATTGGTTTTACAAGCGCCATTGCAACTGAATCATTGATTCATACTTCACAATTTGAGTTGGGAGGAATTATTGATTCAGATAATTTTCCTCCAGTCAGCATAATAAAAGATGGCGTCCCAAATTATCCCACAAGAATTTTTGTAAATCAAGACCTAAAGGTTGCAGTATTTTCTTCATATCTTACACTTCATGAATCCTTACACAGAACTATGGCATCACAAATGTTAGAGTGGGCAAAAAAACACAAATGTTCACTTGTCATAAGCAGTGTTGCAGTAAAATCTGCTGTAAATGAAAATCAAGTTGTCGCAGCAGGAAGTACGGAATCTGCAAAAAGCAAACTAAAACAAGCTGGGTTTTTAGTTTTACAGCATGGTACTATTCCTGGGATTCCAGGTTCTTTGTTAAATGAAGGAATGTTAAACAACCAAGATGTCGCAGTTGTTTTGTTTAATGCAAAAGATTCAGGACCTGACTTTAAAGCAAGTGTTCATTTATGCTTGGCGATGGCTAAGCTTATGCCTGGTGTTTCATGTAATATAGAATCCTTACAAAAGGATGCAGAAACTGCTGAAAAAGAAATCAAAGAAACAGATCAGGAAGCAAAGCATCTTAAAGATTACATGTATAGATAATAATTCTTCAAGATGGAACAGTTACTGGGGTTTGCTGCAGTTGTAATTGTTATTTCAGCCTCAGGAGTAATGTCGCCTGGTCCATTATTTACTGCTAATATTTTCTATGGCATGAAAGGTGGAACAAAAGCTGGTCTGAAAATGGCATACGGCCATACAGTTGTAGAGTTACCTTTGATAATTTTACTTGGCGTTGGAGCTTTATCTTTAGAAACCATTCCAGAGTTTCGAACATACATTGCAATAATTGGGGCAGTAGGACTTTTTGCATTTGCAGGTATACAGTTAAGACAAGTTTTCAAACAAAATGTTGAGTCTGGATTTAAAACAAAACATGGACCATTTCTAGCAGGCATTTTTCTTAGTGCATTAAATCCATTCTTCATAATTTGGTGGTTGACAATTGGTTTCAAATTGATATCAGACTCGCTAATTTTATGGTCTTTTTGGGGAATAGGGATTATGTTCTTGCTTCACATTTGGATGGATTATGCTTGGCTTTCATCAACTGCTATGATATCATCAAGAATTTCCAAGGTTTTATCCAATAGAAATTTCAAATTTTTGATAGCAGTGTTAAGCATAGCTTTAGTGTACTTTGGAATTACTTTTCTAATTGAAGCGTTTGTTTAACCACAATCTAAAATTTCAATATAGGGTTCACATTGTTCATTAAATTCTAATATTTTATCCACTGTTTTTTCACAAAATTCTGGATCTTCATTTTTTTCAAAGGTTTTGATATCTTCCAATAAAGTAATGTGTTGTATTCCACAAGAATTCAATTCACCTGAGCTAAAAACTAGTACTGCAATTGAAATTATAATAATAACAATAATGCTTTTAATTATCTTGGGGTTTTTTAATGTCAATTTCTATTGTTGAAACATTTCTTTGTCTTCCATCTTGGGAGGTCAATGAATCTGATGCTATTCTTACATCACTTACTATGTACCCTACAGAGTTCATTCTTTTGACAATCATTTGAGAAACATCAACTGCTTGAGTAATTCTTTTTCCTCTGGCTTTGATTGTAACTGTTGGTTGGCCTGAAAGCTGCGTTAATGTTGCAGTTACATATGTCATAATTGGTTTTGTTCCAACATAAATGACATTTCGAATATGTTCTTCACTATCATCGTCAGTGCTTTGTGATTCTTGCCTGGGAGTTTCTTGAGGTTCTGATGGTATCTCTTTTTCTGGTTCTGAGAGCATCGGTTCTGGCTCAGGAGCAGATAACATGGGCTCAGGGTCTGGGCTTGATAATTCTGGCTCTGGGGCAGTCTCGGATTCAAAAGGTACATCTAGAGGCTTTTCTTGTTCAACCTTTTTTTTCTGAAATTCTGAGAAAATTTCTTCTGCGTCAGTTAGCTTGTCATCACTCATTATAATGCCTATAAAAAAAACAGAGCCTTTAGCATTTATTTAATGTTTAATGTCTTTTTGCTCGACATATTCCTCTAAAAATTTTTCGGCTTCTTCTTTGTTAGAGATTGCTTTGATTTTTTGAACCAAGTCTTTTTCTTCTATTTCATAACAATTTAGAACATCTTGAACGTCTTTATAGAAAAGAAGGACTTTATCTTGAAAAACACAATGGTAGAGTTTTTCTCTTTCCATCTTTTCAGGCTGTATTTTTATTCCATCATCGCCTGGGGAGACCGGATACACCTACCTCAATATGTTAAAACGCTATTTAGATGATTCTTGCCCCGATATTGTAATATGTATTTCAAAAGAATATTGATTGTTGCCAAGCAGAGTTGTATTTCACATTGATTTTGACTATTTTTATGCTCAATGTGAGGAAATCCGCTCACCTGAACTAAAAACAAAGCCAGTTGCAGTTTGTGTATTTTCTGACAGAGGCGGAGACAGTGGTGCAATTGCAACAGCAAACTATACTGCAAGAAAATATGGGGTAAAATCTGGATTACCAATTAGGTTTGCAAAAAAAAGACTCGAAGAGAGGGCTGACGCAGTTTTTTTACCAACAGATTTTGAATACTATTCAGATATGTCAGAAAAATCAATGAATGTAATCAAAGAGTATGCAGATATTTTTGAATATGTTGGAAAAGATGAGGCATATTTGGACGTTACAAAAAAAACTGAATCTGACTTTAAAAAAGCAAGTCATTTAGCGCAACAAATAAAAAATTCAGTAAGATCCAAAGTTAAACTGACTTGTTCAATTGGAGTATCTCCAAATAAGTTAGTGTCTAAAATTGCATCTGATTACAAAAAACCTGATGGCTTGACAGTTGTGCCCCCTGAAAGAATAGAGAATTTTCTTGAACCTCTAAAAATTCGTGTAATTCCAGGAATAGGAAAGAAAACAGAAGAAAAGTTTTCTGAAATGAAATTAGAAACAATTGGAGAATTAAAGTCACTTGATGTATTTACCCTAAGCCAACAATTTGGTAGAAAGACTGGTACATACATTTTCAATGCTGTGAGAGGAATTGACGATGAGCCTGTAAAAGAAAGAGAACCAAGAATTCAATTTAGCAAAATTGTTACTCTAAAAAAAGATTCTAAAGAGTATGACTTTCTTGAAGAAGCCTTGAAAGAACTTTGTAAGGAACTGTACTCTGTTGTTCTTAAAAACAATAGAATGTTCAAATCAGTTGGAATACAATTTGTTCAATCTGATCTATCAAATAAATCAAAATCAAAAATGCTAAAAAATCCTACACTAAATCTTGAAGAATTAGAGAAAACAGCAAAGCAACTTTTGCATGAGGCGTTGGAAAATCAAACCATTCCAGTTAGAAGACTTGGTGTAAAGGTCTCTGAGCTATCAGAGGTAGAAGGTCAAAGGGATATTACGAGTTATTTTTAGGTGGCTTTATCTTCCACTTTTGATGCTTCAAGTTTTTTAAGACGTTTTGTTTCTATCGCGGTCACTATCAATAAGAAAATAAACAGCCATGGAAGAAACATTATTTCCCCTGCAACTGAATGAAATTCTTCAAATTCTACTGCATTTGTAGAAACTTTGAGTGCAAATAATGAAAGGGAAAAAATTCTTATCATATTGACGCCTATTGTTCCAAGAATTCCAATTGTAAAGTATACAATTTTTCTGTTTTTTTGGATGTTCATTTTTAACAAAAATGCCATCATCACAAGAGAATAGATAATTACGCTGTGCACGCCTGCAGATGGCCAAAATACCTGTAATGCAAAAGGGCCGTGATCACCTTTTAGAAAAAGCAAATTATCTCTAGCAGTAGCAATTCCAAGGTCAAATGTAGTAATTATCCAAGCATTTGTTTGTACAAGGTATGGTACAACATATTGTAATGGACCCAATGTGTCATAAGGAAAAAAGGCATCAAGCGAGAGTATGACTGCACTTCCACCAAGGAAAATTGGACCTGCTGGAGAAATTCTAACCCATTTTGTGCCAAAAAAGATGAAAAGTGTAGCAACCATAAAGGCTGTCATCACAATAAAATCCCACATCCACGTCCAAGAAAAAATTAGCTGTACATCATAAATTTCCGCACCCCCTTCAATGTACTCACGCAAACCGTATTCCAATCCAATCAAGTAAGCAATCGTAATTGCAGCAAGAGGTACTACTGCTAGAAGACGCTTTGTTGGGATGTTTAATTTTAGACCGACAAGCTCAGCAACTACAAATGCTAAAGCAAACAAAAATCCACCTCTCCCCTGATTCCAACTTAGGCTAAAAGAATCAGGAAAAACTACTAATGCAAATAAGATCGGACTAGAAATCAACAAAATTCCAGCGATCAGATTCTTATTTTGCAATAATTAATTCGACAAAAATGATTATAAATAGTGCACTTGCCCCAACAGTTTTAATTATATACCAATAACCTTTCTTCAACTTAACGTGGAAAAAACTGTGCGACACGATCAAAAAATAAAGTTCTCCAATCTTGTCAGTGATTTTTCTCTGGAACAATTAGCAAACATTATGAAAAATGCACGAGCACTTGATGAGTTAGGACAATATGAAGAGGCGATTTCTTGGTATGATTTAGCAATTGCAAAAAACCCAATAGACCCAATTCCGTGGTATGACAAAGGAAATGTTTTTGATAGTATTGGAAAGTATGGTGAAGCCATATCCTGCTATGATAAGGTCTTAGAAATCATTCCAAATGATACTAGTGCAATGTACAACAAGGCAACTGTACTTTCTAGGATAGGAAAATATGAAGAAGCAAATTCTTGTTATGATAAAATAATATCAATTGATCCTATACATACAGGTGCTCTATACAACAAGAGGGTTACTTTGAATAAATTAGGAATGCATTATGGTGTTATTCCAATGAAACAAAAGCAGATATTGTAAAATTTTTGGAATAAAATTAAAACTCCACTCAAAAAAAATCAGTTATTGATTTTTGTTTCATTTTTTTGAAAAGCTCACCCTTTGCTAACCATTCTAATTTACTAATGCTCATTGATTTACAGGCATGATTAATCCCATCATCGAGGCTTGAAGCGATGAAAGGCTGTTCTTTCATAGCAGCTCTTATTCCTTCACGTACCTGCCATACACCTACAGGTATTGCATACTCTGGCCTGATTTCACGCAACACTAAAACTGCAGCTTGCGTTTTATTTTTTGCTAAATACTCTGCAACACCAAGTTTTGCAGCAAAGTATGCCCCAGCAATTGCAGGAGGATGATCAATTCCTCTTGCATCCTCATAGTCTGAACCAAATCCAATCTGTCCTTGTTCGTCATACCAAGCTTCTTCCATTTCAAACAACCATCTATGAGGAAATAAAATAATTGAAAACATGTTGCCAAGATGATTAAATGAGAAAACCTTGCAACAGTCAATTAATTGATAATCTAAAATCTCTGTGACAAGTGATTTTGAAATAATGTCGTCAGTTGCAGTAATACTCCATCTAGTTGGAACAAGTTTTCTTTTTTTGCCAAACATTCCAATGCTAAAACATTTTTGAATTTGTGAGAGATCTATGCCAGTGTTATAGAGTTTTAACACCGCATCTTCTGCTTTTAGATCTTTGTCATAGTAAGCATTTTCAATTGTTCTTTGAGCAGATGAACCGGAGAACTTGGCTTTTTTTATTTCTCCTATTGGTCCAAAGGGAGCACTTTCGCCATCAATGGTAGTTATTGGAACAGTGTTTTTATGGAATTCAATATCAGAGTCAGTTGGACGAGATGACATTGCAACTTCTTGAAGATTTTCAATGAAACGACCCTCTGGTTCCAATACAGAGACCTTCTTAATTCCTCTTACAAGACTGAGTCTAAAATTAACGATTTCTTCAAGACTTTTTCCTAACCATCGTTCCGGAATATCAAGAAGACTAGTATCACCGTGAACTGGTGGTACCATTGGGCCAACATTCACCTTAGGATAATTGTACGTACCAACAAAAACCGATGGAGGGCTAGAACCACTCAATGAATTTGACGAAAATAGATTCCCATATCTTGATAGATACTCTCTCCAATTAGCCTCAATTGATTTTCGAATCTCTTTTGAGCTACGAGACACCAATTTCGTACATATTTTGAGCCTATTAATCTGACTAAATTTGAAATTTGACCTTGGGTAAAGATACAATTTTTTAATTTGAATTAACTTTCACAGAGTATGGGAGTAGAGCGAATTGTTTCTTTTTTCCCAAGTGCCACAGAATTGCTTTATGAGCTTGGAGTAGGAGACAAAATTTTTGGGGTAACCCATGAATGCCTTTATCCTGAAAATGCAAAATCAAAGCCTCGGGTAATTAATTCCGTTTTTAATCCTAATACCATGTCAAGCAGAGAAATCGATGATAAGATTGTAGAGCTAATGAGAGATGGTAAAGAAATCTACAAGATTGATGAAGAAAATCTAAGACAAGCTAGGCCAGATTTAATAATTTCGCAGGATACATGCGAGGTATGTTCAGCGTATACTAGTCATGTCACCAAGGCGCTAGAAATTTTGGATAAAAAACCAGAGATTTATCCATTAAATCCTCATGACGTTAAGGGAATTTTAGACAGTATTGATAATGTTGCAAAAAAAATTGGCATGGAGGAAAAGGGAAGGGAGTTAATACAGTCACTTCAAAAACGGATTGATTTTATTCAAAGCAAAAACTTTGATAGCAGACCTAGAGTTTTAGCATTAGAATGGCTTGAACCATTTTTCACTTCTGGTCATTGGGTTCCAGAGATGATTGAAATTGCTGGAGGAAAAAATGAGATTAGTTCTAAAGGAGAACAATCAAGAAGAATGAAAATTGAGGAGATAGTACAGTCTGATCCAGATATTATTGTGTTAATGCCATGTGGTTTTGATGTAGAGCGTACAGTTTCAGAATATAAAAAAATTCTTCAAAACGATCGAGACTGGAACAAGATTCGTGCAGTACGGCAGCAAAATGTATTTGCAGTTGATGCCAACTCATATTTTAGTAAACCAAGTCTTAGAACGGTCACAGGTATTGAAATTTTAGCAAAGATAATTCATCCTGAGATATTTGAAAAAATAAAAAATCCAGAAGTATCCTTCAAACAGATCAAGTCTTAAAGCACTTAATCTTCTTCTGTTTCGGTTAGCTCATCAGCCTCAGAATCTCTTCTACTTGGCCTTATCGGAATAAAGATCACTGACATTTTCTAGTATGATTTCAAGAAGGGCAATGATAGGCTTCCCGGTTACAAAAAATTGCCTCTTTGGTTAGATTCTTCACGTTTAGGGTTTTTGAGACAATAAGAGGAATAAAAAACCAATTTCAAATCTAATCAACAAAATTTTATTTACTATGAAATTTATCGATGAAAGGTAATGCCGCCAGTCCATATTGATGAATTAATAGAGTATTTGAAAAAAATAACAGGACATGAATTTACTGAAATGGAAAAATTTACTATTTTAGAACTTATTCATTTTGGAAGATCAAGTAAGAAAAAAGACGGAAAATACTACATGTCTCCACCAGGGTAATTCTGCCACAAAACACCTAAATGATTTGTTAGGAAAGAATTTCATTTCAGTGTTTATTCCAAGCTTGTTCAAATTCAACAAGCACCTTGTGAAATGCTAAAATTTTATATAGAAATTATAAGGCGACTGGATCTTTTTTCCCCACGTCCTATCTCGGGTGTTTTAAACGAGATTCAGTCGCCAATAAATTATAATTTTACTAAGTGTTAATTTTACATTCAACTGCAAGAGATTTTACTGTTGCATAGTATGTGTATGCCAAAATTGCAATCGCGACAAGTCTTATTGGTATTTCATAGTTTGCCAAAAATGCAGTAGCAATTCCGCCAGCTGCACCAAATGTCGAAATGACTGCAAATCCTATCGGACCACAGCTACATGCACCAGCTGCTGCGCCAATTAATGAACCAAATAGGCCCCCGCCCATCTTTTTTTTCGGACTGTTACGAAATGCATTGATTCTATACACATTCATGGCAAGAACTAATCCAGACAGTGCAGAAACAACTAGAATTAAGAAGAAGCTGATTTCACCGCCACTAGGAATATGTGCAATGATATATGGTTCAAGAAATATGAATTCAGAAATTATTGAGAGCGGAATTAACATTCCAACAAAGATTGCTACTGCTAAAATGATATATCTATAATCTGCAAATACTAGTTTTATCATCTGTGCCATTTTAGATCATTGAATCTATTACGTCTTTGAATACTGCATATGGTTGTGCGCCTACTAATTTTTGTTGTTGTCCATTAGAATTTACAATGATGAATGTAGGGGTAGCTGAAGCCCCTTGTTTTTTTGCTTCATTAATGTTAAACTGTACTCTCTTGTTGAATTTACCAGAGTCAATGCAACTATCAAATAATTCCATATCTAATCCTAAACTAAATGCAAATGCCTTGAGGCGCTCTGAATTTGCCCAACCAGAATCTATTCCCTCTTGAGAAGTATACAAAAGATCATGAAATTCCCAGTATTTTCCTTGTTCTTCTGCACAATAAGTTGCAGCAGCAGCCTTTGGGGAATCACGCCCAAGAAAAGCCAAGTCAACAAAAACTAGATTAGCTTTTCCAGTTTCAATATAATTTTCAACCACTGAGTCTCTTGTGTTATGAAACCAATTATAACATTGATGACATTGGTAATCACCAAATTCAATAATGGTGATAGGAGCAGAATCTGAACCTAAAATTGGAGAACCCATTGCAGTAGAAACTGTTCCATGTGTTTGTCCCATGTCAAGATTTAGAGATTCATTTACAGATTGAGATACAGAAATGGATGCTATAATAGCGATAATGACTATAGCTGCAATTCCACTAAAAATTATTCCTTTCTTTTTCATGAAACAGTTCTTTCCCAATAATTTAAAAAACTTGTTCCAAATTTTACATTCAAGCTAGTGTGAGAGTGTTATTTTGGCTTTTTGAACAAACCTACAATTTTCCCCAATACCGTGTCTATGGGACAAGATTGGGATGATACGCCAGATGAATGCCTAGAAGAATGTTTGTCATATTGTTGCTTGGAATTAAATACTTCATTACATTTTTCGCAATAGATCTTTGATACGTTTGCTTTATTGGATGATTTATCCATGTTATCTTTAACAATTTAGGATTTATAAATAATCCTCCTAATTTTCTGAAATAAAATTAACTTATAGATAATGGATTTTTACGTGATTGTTGTATTCAACTTCATATTGAGTAACAAAACCACAATGAGTACAAGAAAACATTTGTGCTGGGGGCCTTGATTCTCTTTCTATTGTTTTACCAGAAATTGATTTTATTAAAATTACGTCTGCTTTAGAAATTACTGCAAAGTTTCTTGCCTCTCCTATTGAATCAAGAAATTCCTTTATTGAAGTAATTACCTCAGTTTCGTCTATTACATCTTCATCTTGTATGGGAGATAACACGAACTCATGTAGCTTTAATGTAGGGATAGCCCCTACCTGGTCTGAAACATAAACAAGTAATTCAGATTTTATGGATTCGACTTCTCTACAGTCGACAGTAATCATAAAACAACACCAATTTGAATACTATTTTAGTTTAATACCAGATTAGAAGAGTGGTTTTTCGAAAATTAGGATTTGCTAATAACCTTTTCTAACTTTTTTCCTTTTTATTCTAATTTACAGATGATTTTGTTTAACAAATAGAGAATGGTTTATGACATGATTATTCATCTAGTATGATTTGAATTTCATGGTATGAAGGATTCAGAGTCGTTTGCTGTAGAAAGTGGATATGGCTCAAAAGTTGTTGAATGGTTAAATGAAGAAGCAAAGAAACAGAATGTAAAATTCGAAGCTAGACTATATGGACATACCATCACAACACAGAATTTTGGCTCCTTTGAAATGTTTTCTTGGGTTGGAGATGTACAGGTTGCTAGAAAACTAATAATCAAAGCTAGCAAACGATTTAAAATCAAAGTTATTGAAGGAGGTTACAAAACCAAAGAGCGAATTTTTCATACGAAAAAATCAGATTACGCCATAGTGAGGAGGGGAGACAAAGTAATAGGACATTTAGAGTTAGAAGCTTCAAGATTTGCAAGTGAAAAGTGGCAGGTAAAAGAAGAAGAAAGAAAATAGAGGCTTTGTTTTAGTTTCAATTCCAGAAAGATACTTAATCACATTTAGAACAAAAAACCTTGTGACTCGAATTGGTGTAATTGGAACAGGTATGTTAGGTAAGGCAGTTGGTTTGCATCTATTAGAGTCAGGATATCAATTAACTGTCTACAACCGAACCAAAAGCAAAACAGAAGAGTTGAAAAATCATGGAGCCACAGTAGTAGATTCACCCAAAGATGTTGCAAGATCATCAGATTTGGTTATTACAATAGTAAAGGATGCTAATGCAGTAAAGGATGTCTCATTTGGAAAAGACGGAATAGTTGATGGCAAGCATGATGATTTGATTGTAGCTGATATGAGTACAATTAATCCAAATGCATCTAAGGAAATTGCAAAACAGTTTAGTAAACATGGAATTATAATGCTTGATACTCCGGTTATGGGAGGACCTAATGTTGCAATCACTGGAAAATTAGTATTAATGGCAGCAGGGGATAAAGATGCATTTGAGACGCACAAAAAAATTTTTGAAACCATAGCTAGCAAAACATTTTTCCTTGGACCAAATGGTACTGCTCATTCGGTAAAGCTTGCAATGAATCTTCAAATTGGAATGCTTGCACTTGCATTATCAGAAGGAATAACTCTTGCAAGAGGTGCTGGAGTTGACCCAGAGGTATTTTTATCGATTTTAAATTCTACCTACTTTAAAACAGGTATGAGTGAAAATAAGGCATACAATATGATAAAAGATGAATATTCTCCAACATTTACTCTAAGCAATTTAAAAAAAGATTTAGACACTATTAACGAAGCTGCCAAAGAATTTGGTCTTAAACTGCCAATGGCTACAAAAGCAAATGAGATCTACAAAAAAGCAAATGATGAAGGATTTGGGGATCTTGATTATACTGGAATCCTTGCCTACCTAAAGAAAGCTGCGAAATTAGTAGATTAGCACAATTAATTTAAGATGACTGGAATAATCATAGGTACATGCGCCTCAAAGACAAAGTGGCAGTTGTAACTGGTGCCTCAAGTGAAATTGGCATTAGTATCGTTAAGAGGTTTGTTGAAGAAGGTGCAAAAGTTGTATTGTTGGGAAGAAAACTTGATTCACTTGAAAAGGCAAGAACTACAATTAGTAATAAAAATGCCACAGTATCTATGCAGTGTGACATTACAGATGAAGCACAAGTGCTTCAGACAGTTGAACAAATTCTTAACAAGTATGGCAGTATTGACATTTTGGTAAATAGTGCAGGAGCTATAAATGATCCAATTCACTTTCACGAAATGCCTGATTCTGAAATAACAAAATTGATTGATGTAAACATGTATGGTGTTTTTAAGATGACTAAAGCTGTTCTCCCAAATATGCGTGAAAACAAGAATGGGTGTATTATCAATATAGGTTCAATCTCAAGCGAACGTGCTATTCCAAAAGTGCATTTGGCAGTTTATTCAGCTACAAAGGCAGCAATTAGTATGTTTACAAAAGCAATTGCAGTAGAGTATGCAAGATCAAATGTTCGATGTAACTGTGTAAATCCTGGTATAATTAATTCCGGAATGATTAAACCGTATCTAGATGATCCTCAAGCCAGAAAAGTTCTGGAAGATAGATTGCCTTTGAATAGAATTGGACAACCTGTAGATGTTGCAAATGCAGTCTTGTACTTGGCTTCAGATGAAGCAAACTGGATTACTGGAACAATTCTTAATGTAGATGGTGGCAAAACATCTTCAGAAGGCTAGTTTTCCTGAAGCAAGGTCTTTGCAAGTAATTGTGCAACCCGTAATGGCTCAGGAAACGATCCTTGAAGAGTGAGCTCATTTAGCAGATGCTTCACATCAGAAATGCTGCATCCTTCTTTTCTCACGTAAACATCGTATGATGTATGAAGAGTAATTTGTTCACGATCTCCTAATTCTTTGTATTCTTTTAGTTTAGTTTCATATGAGTTTGGAAAATGATGTTTAATTGCGTCATCAATGCCTTCAGACTCTTTGTAGGTAACGCCAATTACTGGAATGTTTAATGATTCAGAAATTTTTTTCAAATCTACAATGTTATACATCGAGATGATGATTCCAGAAATAAGCAAATAGCTAATATCGGGTCTTTCAAGTTTTTTGTACATTGACAATATTACCTCTGTTGCATCATCTCCTTCCAAGGTTGAGTTACCAAAAACAAATCCATCAATTACAAAATCTCGTCGCATTACGACACCTGCAAGAACTGATTTTTTTGAATTTTGAGTAAAACTTTCTGCGATAGCTAATCCTCGTAATCCTTTTTTTTCAAGATGAAGATGGCGCATTGGGTTTTCTCCTAGAATAGACCCTATAAGAAAGGCCAGTAACTATTACAATCGCAATGGTAGTTAGAGACCATACTGCAAATGGTACTATCTCGGGTTCTGCCATATTATTTAGAAACTATCAAACTATTAGAACGCTAGTTTTAGAATTAATGGGTTTTGACTGTTAGGAATAAAATAAATACATT
>Ga0209321_10000043_pt1 | contig 55627 bp, 77 predicted proteins | sample Rifsed16ft4_FD_184012 | JGI IMG/M metagenome (GOLD analysis project Ga0209321, IMG submission 184012) | Soil microbial communities from Rifle, Colorado, USA - sediment 16ft 4 - CSP-I_5_4 (version 2) | ecosystem: Environmental > Terrestrial > Deep subsurface > Rock core/Sediment | place: Rifle...
CGGCAGTTTTATCTCTTTCCGCGACAAGACACCCCGTCGCATGGGATACGAACGGTTCAATCAGTTCAACCACGATGTTGTAATCCCTGCTATCACCTACCCTTGTCAGGATGTCTTTTAGCCGGTAATCATACCAGTATTCCGCACGTTCCCGCCCCACAATTACAACGGTACGATCATCAATATCCGTCGAATCGTACCGGCCAACCATCGAGCTTAATACATAGATCTCCATTGTCTTAATCCCCTTGTTATACATTCACACCGGCTCACGTACCGGCACCGCTTATCGCTCCATACCCGCAACCGCAGCAACCAGACCGCACGCCCGGCACTTATCATTGCTCACGAATTGCCAACTTGCATGGCCACACGGCAACCTCTCACCGGTACGATACCACCGCACCCCGCCAGCGATAGCCGCCGCCTTACTCAGTAACCCGTCAGGCTTTGCGTCAGGCAGCATCACTACAGCCGGGTAATGCTTGACGTGCCAATCGTACCATTTTTCGCTAGATAGCCGCTTTGTTTCCAATCGTTCCGCTTTCGTCGCTTTTCGCTTTGTCATTACCATTTCTCCCCAGGGTTTTCCATCTCCCATTGCGTTATACGCCGCTCACGTTCAGCTTCCGTTATCGGTGTAGGGTTATTGTTGCCGACTTGCACACCGGTAAGATTATTCCAACCGCAGATATTACATAGGCCGGTTATATTCACATGCCATTGGTGTGTCCCTGTTACCGGGTCACCTTGCAACTCTTTCGCGCCACGTGGACCCGTTGACGCATAGAACCATTTAATAGCGCAATCGGCCAACTCAGGGTTTTTCCGCTCATGTACCCAAGCATCAACAGCAGCCTTACTCCAATTCGTTGCCCGGCACGATGGGCAAGCCTTAGGCAATCCAGCAACCTTGCTTATCCAATCATTACCGCACTTGTCACACTTGCACCGGCCAGGCTCTAGCAACCCCTCAGGGTCGAATGGATCGACACCACCCCACTTCACCCGCTTGCACTTGGGGCATTGCACCGGGACCGTCTCAGCAGACCGCGACACCCAAGAACCGCCGCACCATGCACAGGTACACGGCACGCCAACCGTCACACTCGGCACCGCCGCTGCAGCAACCCGCACCACCGGGGCAGACAGCAGCCGCCCCGTGCTATTATGTAGCCCGTCCCAATCTTTCCGCTTGCACCTTTTGCACTGGACAGGATGTCCCGGTTTATTACTATTCCACTCCATCCCGCACTTTAAACACTTGTATGACTGAGTTGCCATGTGGTACCCCTTTACCGTAGTTATTATGAAACTCTGATACGACGTAGTAACACAGATTTCTACTGACTACAACAGCAACAAGCATTTATTTTCACACGCCTCACAGCGGCCAGCAGCCGACGCTGTAACTACCTGTAATTACGTCACCGGCCACCCCGTTACTCCATATGCTATTCCAACCATGATAGAGTAGCGGGAAATCAATAATTTCAGTCACTTAACCCTTCTCTATTTTAATCCCTTTACTTTCTATTAGTTAATGTATAGTGGTGATGATAAAAGATAAATATGTGATGTTATTACTGTATTATATAATAGAATAATAGATTCAATATTTATCTTTTATCACTAATTACATAGGCGATATGGAGCGCGCCACTGGGATTCAGATTTATTCAATGAAATCAACAACCCCAGAACGATTACAGGAAAATACAGCCATTGGGAGTTCTGGCCACCGCTCACCTCGTCACACGGCCAGGCAGCGCCGCATGTGATCATGCCTCTTGACACACGGCACACCCATGCGTTATTATCCCGCGAGGCAAATAGTCAGTGAGTACATTTTCAACACACCAGTGAGTAAAAGGAATACTCAGTTATGGAAGACTTTGATCCAGAAGGGATTTTTGCAGCAGCGGCAGCGCCGAGTGTGACAGCCACACCCACAGCAAGGACGTATATCACGAAGCGCGGGAACACCGCCACGGTACCAGGCAAACCCAAGGGAACATTGACGCATAGGACTAGAAAGGCGATCAAACTTGTGGTAGATCATGGAGTTGAGCCGAAAGACGCCTATAATCTGGTACATAACAAAGAGCCATCCGCAGCAGCGGTATCTATTCTAAAGGCTCATTGTTCAGAATACTCCTTGCACACGGTCGAAATGCAGCGTCTGGCCGGGTCCGTGGTCAAAAATGCACTCAAGGGAAAACCCCTCAAAACGAGCCGCCTGATCATCGACAAAGCGACCGGACGGCCAGTCATGAGGGAAGACGACCCGACGCAACCCCTTGAATACATTGAGAAGGTCTACCCCAGTCACACGAACATGCTAGCCGCCGCCTCAATGGTCCAGGATCGAGTTGACCCAATAGTCAGGCAGAACATTAATTTGAACGGAAATTTGGCCGATTACCTTCCGTTTGAGCTGGATCGGTATAAATGACGGGCATCTGGCCAGGTGATCGAGGGGGCGATTGGTAAGTAGATCAATAACTTAGGGGCATTTTACAAGGCATTGTATCAATGAACCATCGCCCATTGATCTACCGTATGTTGTGTTTGGTATCGTGAACCCGCATGGATAGGCGATCTAGCTCCAGCAACCGGGGAGCCAGGCTGGAAATTCTGTGCATTCCGCCAGGGAGGGGGAGCCATGACCCCTTTTGCGGCTCGTTGAGTAAAGGCCGCCACCCACCTGACAGGGTGCGTACAAAAATTTACAAATCGGTTAAATGAGTCATTGACAGGCGTATCAATGATATAGTATTCTCCTGGTATCAAATCACAGGAGGACACACCGATGACAGTCTACGGGTATGGAAGGGTCTCAACCGCAGCACAGCACCTTGACGCACAGATCGAACAGCTCACAGCGGCAGGATGTCAACACATCTACAAGGAGAAGGTCAGCGGGGCCAAGGATGACCGACCCGAACTGACCACACTCATGGGCAGGCTCACCAAGGGCGATGTACTGGTCATCTGCAAGATTGACCGCATAGCTCGCAGCACACAGCACCTACTGACCATCGTAGAGGACTTGACCAAGCGAGGTGTGACCTTCCGCATTCTCAATGTGAATATCGACACCAGCACCCCCACAGGTAAGGTGATGCTGACGGTACTCGGTGCCATCGCCCAATTTGAGCGGGAGATGATGCTGGAGCGGCAGCGTGACGGTATCATTCGGGCACAATCCGAGAAGCGGTACAAAGGCCGCCACCCGAGCGCCAGGAACCAAACCGAACAGGTGATGGCTCTACTCGACATGGGATTTACACGGCTGGCCGCAGCACGCCAGTTGGGTATCGGATCGGCGTCGGTGTACCGGATACTGCGCCAGCAGAAGGCTGGTGTGAAATGAGAGAGATACCACTAGGTAGAGGGTACACCGCTCTGGTTGACGATGAGGATTATGAGCGGTTGTCACAGTTCAGATGGTACGTCTACGACCATCGGGAGAGTAGATCAGCATACGCCCGCCGGGTGTCGCTTGGAAAAATGGCTGATAAGAAGCATGTGGCTATGCACAGAGAGATAATGGGTTTTCCTGATGGTCCGGTTGACCACATTAACGGAAACGGACTGGACAACAGACGTTGTAACCTGCGGTTGAGTACTTATTCAGGTAATAGCCAGAACAGACGACCCAATCAGAAGCCAACATCGTCAGGTTACAAAGGTGTATGGTGGCGTAAAAGAGACAAAAAATGGGAGGCACGTATATATGCTGGTGGGGTAGAGCATAGATTGGGTTATTTTACTGATGTAGTTGAAGCAGCCAAAGTGTACAACGACGCTGCTATCCGACTACATGGTGAATTTGCTAAATTGAACGATTTGTTTGATCCAGCCGGGTTGATTGCACTCGATGAATGCATTGCTACACCGAAGATGGGTAAACCCACAGGATCAAAAGTCATGGGTCGCCCAAAAATCGTTCGACCAGATGGTTGGATGCGACCGAATAAGCCACGTAAACCTAGAAGGGTGCAACTCGACGCGATCAGAGCGATGTTGGATGCTGGTGTGTCGAGGAAAGATACCGCCATTTTGCTTGGTATCAGCCTAACGTCCGTATACACTGCGTTGAAGGGAGCCACCAATGCCCCCACGTAAACCCACCTACACGACCGCCAAGGCCACTGGCGGCATGACCCACGTCATGGGCGTCTCTCACACCCGCATCCAGCAGATCGAGCGGGAGGCTATTGGCAAGATACGGCGGGGGTTGGCCGGTATGGACCTGATCCCCGATGAGTCGCGCCTGGACCCGGTGATTTACGCTTGACCAGGCAGGGTGCAATAACCCCTTGACATAGCCCTCACACACGGGCATAGTATTGCCGCGCAGGGCAACAGCACACGGAGGTGTGACCATGACACAGCGACAGCAGCGAATGATAACACTCAGCAGGTTGTTCACGATCCCGTGCTGGTATCTAGCACCCCATCGCGCTATACCAGTGGATTTCGACAAACCGTTCACCGCCGTATGGCGGCCAGCGGAGGTGTGACCATGAAGCAACAGGTGAAGTCACCAGCCAAGCGGGGCACGATCCCCATCACCACAGTGTGTAGGGCTGTAGCTCAGGTGCTGCACGACCGTCAGTCCAGCAAAGCCGCCAAGGTGGCCGATGGGTTGGACCTCACTCAGCGCCGTGGCTAAGCGACCACCCGCTCCCATCACTCAACTCCGCTTCCACGGCATCCAGATCAAGTCGCTTGAGTGCTTCAAAGCATTCGCGGCCAGTGTGTCGGACATCGAGGAACGCTGCGGGGTGCATGAGGTCGAGATAACCCTCAGCCAGATATTTTTCTGCCCCTGGATCGACGTGGAGCAGTGCCGCAGCACCCACATGGAACGCCTGCTGATCGGGCTGATTGAACGACTGGACACGGGGAGGTAGCATGGGATACTGGTGCGTCTGGTGTAACCGCGAGATACAGTGTGTCGATGGGTTAGTTGTCCACGATGACGTTTACCATCCCGCCGATTTCGTGTACGACAGCGACGAGGTTGCTGTACAGTGACATACCGCGATGCCATAGAGTCGATCATCACACTAGCCATCACGACGGTATGCCCATTCGTCCGGCGCATCATTGTCGAGGAAGTGTTGAACATACTGGATGAGACCCCGTGTGACAATACCGCTTGACATACGCACCACACAGCGTTAATGTGTTTGCGCTCCTACCTTTAGCGGGGGAAAATCTGGCACCACACCAGACCGGAGCGCGAAGTTTATAAAACTGCTATTAGCTCAATTTGGTAGAGCACTCCGTTTGGGACGGAGAGGTTAAATGTTCAAGTCATTTATAGCAGACCAATTTGAACTTGTTGACAGTTGTTCAAAACATATGTTACAAACGCATCATCTTATGTTTAGGAGACTATCAATGAGTCAATGGACACCTGAGTATAGAATTGAGTACGATCAAAAACGATACCAATCTAAACGAGCAGAGATTGTGGAGCAACGTAAACAACGAAGACAAAACCAACAACAATGGCTTCGTGAGTATAAACAGACCTTAAGTTGTGTTCGTTGTGGTGAGTCACATCCTGCTTGCTTAGACTTTCACCACAGAGATGCAGCACAAAAAGATTTTGTTATTGCAAATAACCTAACTCTAGGTAGAAAACGTATCTTAGCAGAAATTAGCAAATGTGATGTGTTATGTGCAAATTGCCACAGAAAAGAGCATAATCTAGTTTAACCGTTGGTTCAAATCCAACCGCTCCGACCACAAAAATAACTCTTCAAAAGGATACTACCTATGAAAGAGACTCACATTTTCGCAGAAATCCTCGAACAATCCGCAATCGACCAATTCAACAGCGCAATGGAGCAGGATTTCGCCGTCAAAGGCGCTCTCATGCCGGATGCCCACACAGGCTACACCCTGCCCATCGGCGCGGTAATAGCCACAGACGGTGTGATCATCCCGTCATGGGTCGGCTACGACATCGGCTGCGGCATGTGCGCTGTTCCGACCACGTTTAACAAGGCACCTGTGGCTAAATATGCGGTGGGAATTTTCAACAGCGTTTACAGTGCTGTGCCGGTCGGGTTCAACCACAACCAGAAGGATACGGCATGGCAAGGACCGGAGTGTACACCTGCCACCGCTGCAATTTTCAGTAAAAACGGTCTGCGCCAACTCGGGTCGCTCGGCAGCGGCAACCATTTCATCGAAATTGGGTATGACGAGACCGACAGGGTGTGGATCATCGTTCACTCGGGGTCCAGAGGGATCGGGCACGCCGTCGCCACCCACTACATGAAAATGGCATCCTGCGACGGTAGGGCAAGGGAGGGTCATTTCGGATTCCATACAAGATCGTCCGAGGGTCGGGCGTACATCACCGATCTTGCTTTTTGCCTTGCATTCGCCCTGGAAAACCGGCACCAGATCATTCAACGAGTCGTGCGGGAAATGACCCACTACTGTGACGGCTCCGCCGATTGGCAGCAACTGATCAACCGCAATCACAACCACGCCGAGTGGAAAGACGGGCTGTGGGTTCATCGTAAGGGGGCTACCCACGCCGAGGTGGGCATGATGGGTGTTATCCCAGGCAACATGCGGGACGGCTCTTTCATCGTTGAGGGCAAAGGCAACCCCGATGCGCTGTGGTCCAGTTCACATGGGGCAGGCAGGGTGATGGGTCGTAAAGAGGCTCAACGCAAACTGAACGTGGATGATTTCAGGGCGACCATGTGTGGTGTGACAGCCAAGGTGGGCAATGATACGCTGGACGAATCGCCGTTGGCTTACAAGGACATCTTCGACGTAATGCGTCAGCAGTCTGAGATGGTCCGAGTGGTTCACCACATCAAACCGCTGATCAACATCAAAGGGTAACCGATGGCTGTCAAGTTCACACCGCACCCTCAGATCGCATCCTGCAAAAGCGTCTACGACGCCGCATTGCTGGAGTTGCGTAAGACCCTCGGCCTCAGTCACAAGCTGCAGGGTGACGACATCCACACCCTCGCCAAGCACCCTGATTTCCCTTACAGGACGTGGTATCGCTACCGCTACGAGGACATCTTCCGTGACATAGCCGGCGGGGAGGACCACGACCGTGAGGCCCGGGCCAAGGGCGCCCAACGGATGCTCATCACCAACGACATCTTCTACATCCTGATTTGGGTCATGGGGATCGAGAAGGCCAACCATCCGTTTGTGGTCACACAGTGCCGGATGCTGCAGGACGGTCCTCAATCCGACACACTGGACGTATGGGCACGTTTTCATTACAAATCATTAACAATTACCATAGCCGAAACGCTCCAGTACCACCTCAAGTACCCCGAGGAATGTACCTGCATCCTCGGTTACGCCCGTCCGGTCGCCAAGAAGTTCCTACGCGCCATCAAAACCCTGTGCGAACAATCCGTGCTGCTCAAATGGGCGTTTGAGGACGTTCTGTGGCCGAATCCGGCGCAGGATGCCCCGAAATGGAGTGAGGACGACGGAATTGTGTTCCGACGTAAGGCCGCCAGCCGTGGTGAGAGCACCGTGGAGGCATACGGTCTGACGGAAGGAAGCCCGACAGGAAGGCACTACGAACGCATCATTTTTGACGATATTGAGACCGAGGACATCGCCGGCAGCCCGAAAATGCTGGAGGAAGTGTTCAGCAAGTTCCAGATGTGCGTCTACAACCTCGGCACAGGGTCCGACAACGACAAACGCAGGGTCATAGGCACCTACTACTCATGGGTAGGACCTGTAAAACGCATCGGTGACATGAAATTTGAGGAAACCAAGGACGCCGAGGGTAACGTAGTCCCGGGGCGCCCGATGTGGCAATTGCGCGTGGTGCCGGCGACCGATGACGGTACGATCAACGGCAAGCCTGTACTGCTCGATCCCGACACCTGGGAGCGCATCAAGCGTACCAAGCACGTAAACAGCCAGCAGCTCTGCGACCCGTCGCCCCGCGAGGACATCACGCTCGACAAAGGGATGCTGCAACCCATCGCACCTGAGTTCCTGCGGGTCGGCAAGTGGGCTGATCGGTTTAAGATGATGGTCATCGACCAGGCGGGTGGCACGGACACGAACATCACCGGCCCGGGTGACCTGTGGTCCATTGGCGTGGTCAGCATCGTGCCGAGCGACAGCCTCGCCAGGCGTTTAGGCGACGAAGCAACCGACGATGACCTGGGTATCAGCGACGTGTGCCTGGAGGACGTGGTGGCCGACCAGATGACCCACAGCCAGGCAGTGGATACCATCGTCAGGATGTACCTGAAGCACGGTATGATCATGCAGATGGGCGTGGAAAAGGTCGGTCTGAGCACCACGGAGGTCCACGTAGCCGATGCACTGGCCGCCAAGGGCCGCAAGCTGAGTGTGATCAACGGCAGCCTGTTCCTGCTGCGGCCCGCTGGCCGCAAACTGGAGAACCGCATATCGAGCGCGTTGGAATGGCCGTTGAATAATTCGAAGCTGTACTATTCGACTGGCATAGCAAAGGAATATATCGACAAGATGAAGGCTGAAATGGACCAATTCGGCTTCGCTCATAGCGATATTCTCAACATGTGGAGTTATGCCTACGACATGTTCCGAGTGTTCCCGTTTCACCGCTACGCGAAGCGCAAGGTACAGAGCGTCACATCACTGATGGCACAGGGGAGCGGCATCGGGCAGCGACCCAGAGGCGAATGGGGGTAGGTACACAGGCCCGGAGGGGTCAAGGGGGTTATATGCAATTCGTAGGATTTCCAAAGATGGCAAGGCTTTCACGCGAAGTAATCATTACCGAAAAGATCGACGGTACCAACGCTCAGGTGTTTATCTCGGACCTTTCCGAGTGGGATTACGACCCTGAACAACTGATTTTCAAAAGCAACAACATCGGTCTATTCGCCGGCAGCCGTACACGGTGGGTCACCCCCGAGGATGACAACTACGGGTTTGCCAAATGGTGCCAGACCAACGCAGAAGACCTGATGAATCTCGGAATCGGTCAACATTTCGGCGAGTGGTGGGGCCAGGGTATCCAACGCAAATATGGATTGCTGGACAAGCGATTCAGCCTGTTCAACGTAAGCCGGTGGGGTGAAGACCGACCAGCTTGCTGCGGGGTAGTACCGACGCTTTACAAGGGTATCTTCACCACCGAGATGGTGGACGAGTGTGTAAACGATCTAAGGTCCAAAGGCAGTGTGGCCGCCCCGGGTTTTATGAAACCGGAAGGAGTGATCGTGTATCACACGGCGGCTGGTATCGGGTTCAAGAAGACCCTGGACAAAGACGAATCACCCAAATCACTCGTAGGTCTGTCGTGACCGCCGCCAGGGTACGAGTAACCAACCGAGCAGGCAAGTGGACCTGCAAAGGCCCACAAGGGCATGTTGGCAAGGGGCGCACCCGGTGGGCGGCGATGGTCGCATACGCTACACGCGGCAGACGGTGGACGGGCGGGTGTGACCATGCGATGTCAGACCAAGCATTGCATCAGTGGAAAAACCCGATGGGCCACACGCAAAGCCGCTCTGACATCAGCCAGTTTCACAATGCAGTGCCGCTGTACGCGTACAAGTGCCCAGTGTGTCGGGATTTCCACATAACTAGTCAACAGAGGGGGTAGGGGCGATGGGCGACGAGACATGCAAATGCTGCAATTGCGGGTATGAATGGAAACGCGGGCAGGATGGTCAGCACAGTTGTTCATCGGTTTTACGTGCCGAGGTAGAGAGGTTGCGTGCCGAGGTGGCTGAAAAACAGGCAAACTATGAAGACTGTCGAGGTGAGTGCAATCGAGCAGAGGAACGCGTGGGATTACTGGAATCCTATGCCGGTTGTGCGATCAATATCATCCTCAACCAGGTTGATATGGCAAAGCCTGAGTGGTGTTTTGTAGAAATTGAGAACGACTACGGTAAGAGTGTCAAAGTTGGTGAGTGGAGTCCGAGAGACGGCGGCTACGACGGTGTGAGAATAACCGTTGAGGACATAATAAAAACCCTTGACAACCGTCACACACAAGCATAGGCTACCCGCGACAGTACCATACACACCACACGACCGCATATTGGGGGTTGTGTGCCAGCCGGTAAACCAAAAGGGACGGATACCGCACGATGGCAAAACCCCGATCCACCACTGCATCCAATACGCCGCGCACAGCCGTGCAAAAGTTCCTATCAGCCCGTGTGAAGGAACTCGACGCCGACCTGTTAGCCGATCAGCATAATCGCCTAGCAGCCGTCGAGGACCTGAAGTTCGCTACGGTCCCGGGTGCCATGTGGGACTCCACGGTGCTTGACGAGCGCAAGGAAGACGGTCGGCCATCCCTTGAAGTAAACCTGTTCCCCCAATTTATCAACCAGGTGACCGGCGACATACGCCATAACCGCCCCCGTGCCCGTATCACCCCCGGTGACTCCACAGCAGACGTTCAGATCGCCCGCATCCGTGAAGGTATCATCGCTGACTCCGAGTACCAGTCGAACAGCGACTACATCTACGTCGAGGCGGCGACCAGCAACGTGACGTGTGGCTATGGCGCATGGCGCATACGCACCCGCTACACCGAAGAAAACCCCTTCATTCAGGAGTTCTACGACGAACTGATCCCCAACCCGTTCACGGTGGTCATGGACCGGCACGCCGTCTGCCCCATCTATTCCGACGCCGAGCGCGGCTGGATAATCAGCAAGATACCCGTTGACGACTTCAAGGCCAAGTACCCGGGCAAGAATGTGCCGGGTGACTCCATGCCCGTTGGCGAGGGTCTGAGCTACCAGAACTGGTTCGACACTGAGACCGTCACAGTTGCCGAGTATTTCGTCCGTAAGAAACACAAGCGAACCATGTGCCTGATGTCTGACGGCAGTGTGATCGCTAAGGCCGATGTGCCGGCGCTGCCCCCTGCCACCGCATCACTGACCGCACCAGCGGCCACCGCATCGGTGCCGCCTGAGTTGAGTTCGGAACAGCCCCTTGCCCCTCCCAATGAGCTACCCGCAATTCCTCAGACGGCACCGGTACTACCCCCACAGCCGCAGGCACCCACCATCATCCGTGAGGCCGACGCCGAGTACACCACCGTCAAGCAGTACATCATCACCGCGTCCGACATCCTGTCCAAGAATGGTCTGGAAGGCGAGGACGTGCCCGGGTCGTACATCCCGATCATCCTGCTGACCGGCCACCGGACCAATATCGAGGGCAAGACGTACATCTCCGGTCTGGTACGGAACGCCAAGGACTCAGCCAAGTACGTCAATTACTCAGCCAGTGCGCTTGCCGAGCGGATCGCCCTGGAGCCGAAAGCCCCTTGGGTCGGTACGGCTCGCCAGTTTGAAGGCTACGAGGATGACTACCAGAACGCCAACAGGAAGAACTTGCCGTTCCTGAAGTACAACGCCGACCAGACCGAGCAGGGTAACCCACTCCCCCCGCCCATGCGCCAAGGCCCGGGGCCGCTGCCAGCCGCTCTGTTCAGCCAACTCCAGACCGCCATGGGCATGTTTGAGAGCACCATAGGGATGCACGGCGCCGACCTCGGCCAAGCCGGCCCTGAGCGCACCGGAGCCGCTGTGACCGCCCGCCAGAAGCCCGGTGACGTTCGGACGTTCAGCTACATCGACAACCTGGCCCGGGGCATCGCGCACGGTGCCAAGATCAAGAACGAGATGATCCCCGAACTATACGATACGCCCCGCGACGTGCGACTACGTGGCCTGGATGACACCGAGACCTACCTGCCTGTCAACATGACGGTCAGGGACGCCTATAACGCCATACAGGCGCACCCCGAACGCTACAAGGGGATGAACACGACCCGTCTGGTCGCAGCCGGCCAGCGTGGCGGGTGGGACGCCAAATTCAACGACATCACAGCCGGTCGGTACGCGGTCAAGGTGACAGTCGGCCCATCGTACGCTACACAGCGCCAGGAGAGCAGCGAGTACATGCTGCGTCTAGTCTCGGCGCTGCCCAAGCAGATGGGTCTCGGTGCCGACCTGATCGTGGGCAACTCGGGTGTGGTGGGCGCCGATGTGCTGGCCGAGCGGATCAAGAAGACCCTGCCGCCGGGCATCGCCAAACCGACCCCGGGTGAAGAGCCGATGCCTCCGCAGCCACCCAACCCCATGGCACAGATGCAAATGGAGAAGGTCAAACTGGAGCAGGAGAAGGTTAAGTTGCAAGCCGCCAAGGTCGAGGTTGAGAAACTGAGGGTTGGCAAAGAGGCACAGGGCGAGATGTCGAGCCTGAGACAAGAGATACTGAGCGTGCTGGCCGAGTTACATGGTCACACACCACAGGCAGCAGCACAGCAGCAGGCGGTGCCGGCCAACGGGCAAGTATCACCATTCTAAAGGGATGCCGCCTATCGGGCAAGCAAGGAGAGGAAAATGGAAGTTACTGACGGGAGTGTGACCACCACCACGGAGCCTGTAGCACCTGTCGAGCCGGTAACCCCGGCACCAGCCGAGCCACCGACCGACCCTGCGCTCACCGACCCCCCGGCACCGGTCGAGCCACCCGCTGAGCCTGATAGCACAACGGGACTCAAGGCAGCGGCGGCAGCGGAACGGCGAAAACGACAGGAGCGCGACGAGCAGCTACGACAGGCACGCGAGGAAGCGGCATTTCTCCGTGGGCAACTTGCCGCAGCCACACCGGCACCGCCCGCCGAGCCGGTCGCACCGTCAGGTCCACCGGTCGCACCCAAGTCCGATGACTACGAGTCATGGGATGATTTTCAGGCAGCCGACCGTCAGTACATCGTCAAACTGGCCGAACACAACGTCCTACAGCGCATCGAGCAGCGCGACCAGCACCTGGTGCAACAGCGCACTCAACAGGAGACGGACACCAAGTGGGAGAAGCAGCGGGTCACAGCGGTCACACGCTACCCCGACTTCCAAGAGGTGATCAGCAATCCGGCATTCGGTCAGTCAGCCACCGTTGCCGAGGTCATCAAGTCCAGCGAGAACGGCGCCGACGTGGCGTACTACCTCGGGACCAACCTGGCTGAATGCAACCGCATCAACGCCCTGCCGCCGATCCAGGCTGCAATGGCACTCGGGCAGATCGCCGCCACCCTCGCCAACAAACCGGCACCGGCACCGCCCCGCGCAGTATCCCAGGCACCCGAGCCGATTGCCACGGTGCCATTGGGTGTAAGCCCACAACCGTTTGACCCTGAGACGGCTAGCTACAAGGAGTATGTCGCACACCGCCAAGCATCAATGAGACCTCTACGCAGGTAAAATAAAAGGAGAAATACCATGGGTAGTAACGTAATTTTAACGGACGCGGTGATCGCGAAAGAGGCCATGATGGAGTTTCAGAACACCATCGGCTTCCTGAAAGGCGTTCGCAAGCAGTATTCCAGCGAGTTCGCTCGTTCCGGCGCTCAGATCGGCAACACGATCAACGTCAAGAAACCGAAACGCTGGACCGTCCAGCAGGGACCGGCCATCGTACCGCAGGGTCAGACCGACGAGACGGTACCCCTGACCCTCAACCGCTTCTGGACCATCCCGATGTCTTTCAGCGATGTCGAGCGCACACTGCACATCGAAGAGTTCCGTAAGCAGTACATCGTGCCGGCGATCAGCAAGATGGCATCGCAGATGGACCTGGAGTGCCATGTGGCTGCCTGCACCGGTCTCTACCCGACCGCCAACAGCCTCGGCTCCTACGCCTGCCCGGGCGCCGGCCCGATCAACACCGTCATCGGCACCCCCGGTACCACCATCGGCACGGCGGGCGGATCGGCTGCGGGTCTCTTGCAGTACAATGCGCCGACCGCATTCCTGAACGCCGGCCTGCTGCTGGACAACCAGTGTGCCCCGAACGACGGCAACCGTCACATGGTCCTCAACTCGGCTGCACACGCCAGCTCGGTCGCCAGCCTGTCGGGCCTGTTCAACCCGCAGGGTCTGATGGCCGAGCAGTACCGCAAAGGATACCTGGGTGATGCTCTCGGCTTCCAGTTCGCCAAGGATCAGAACGTCTACTCCTTCACCAGCGGTACCCGCGCCATCTCCGGTGCCGAGACCACCACCACGGTCGCATGGACAGCCGGTGCAACACCCTCGGCAACCATGGTCTTCACGGCGGCTTCCGGCGACAACACCAAAACCCTGGTCCCGGGCGACGCGTTCACTGTCGCCAACGTCTACGCGGTCAACCCCGACAACCAGCAGAACACCGGCATCCTGTACCAGTTCGTCGTGGCCGAAGCGGTCACCCTGGCAACCGGCGCCAACAACGTGGTCGTCAGCAACCCGCCCAAGGTAGTCGGCCCGACTACCGCATACGGCACCGTAGCCGTTGTGGCAACCAGCGCCACCGCAGCCGTGGTGTTCACGACCGGCGCGGCATCCACGGTCAGCCCGCAGAACATGGCTTTCCACGAATCGGCATTCACACTCGGTACCGCCGACCTCCCCATCGACATGCCGAACTGCCGCGCAACCCGCGTCAGCGAGGAAGGAATCTCGATGCGAATCGTTACGGGTTATGACATCATGAGTTCGGCTACGATAACGAGATTGGATGTTTTGGGCGGATTTGCTGTACATCGGCCAGAATGGGCCGTTAGACTTGCCTCATGAGTAAGTAGTTGATTTACTTAGGTTTTCTCCGAGCAGCACACGCCAGTTTCATGGTTTCAGCATTGGTCATGGGTGGGGTAGTCAGACTTTTAGTAACATCCCATTTTCGGACCTTAATACGGTCCCATAGGGTGCCAACGGTAAGTCCGACTATCTCCGCCCATTCCGTGAGACACTTTGTCTCCCCGTTGTAAGTAAGAAGAGTGTTAGTGGATTTATTTCGGGAGTTTTCAGAATGGGTCACCCATCGACAGTTAAAAGGCCCATAATCCCCATCGTTGTCGATTCGGTCGATCTGGAGACCAACAGCGTGGCCGTAATGCATATCCTCAAGAAATTTATCCATATCGTGCCAGTCTGGGCACACAGATATGCCCCTACCGCCGTACCGGGTGTATCTCTTGTTTGTAGGATCGTAGCATCGGTTCATCATGTTTCGCCACACTATAAACAGGGGTTCGCCCCACCGACCGTGTTTTTTACGGGAGCAGCCACAACTGATAGCGGGTCGGTTTTTGGTCCTCAACTGATTGACACGGGTGATAAAACCAGTCACACCACATTTGCAATCGCACCGGGCGATGTAGTTGTACGTCCCCTCAATAACGTAAGTCTCTCGGACAGTGAGACCGCCGTACACTTCACCGGGTTTGATGCAGTCAAAATCCTTCTGGACAAGTCTCTGGTCTGGTTTAAGTTTCATTTTCAATCCTCCTTTGGGGTGTGTGGTGCGAATGTTTTGTACCACACAGTAAGTTAACTTGCAACACCTTTTCGTCACTCTAACCGATTGACCACACAATAAGGAGAAATAACCATGTCTCTCGATTCTACCACATTCGTACAATACGGCCCGCTGTCGGGCACCCTGCCCATCGGTATGCGTGCTGGTGCTGATCAGGCAGCCGTCACCACGACCGCAGCCACCTCGACCACGCCGTTCGGGTTCGGTGCAGCGGCCCAAGCCGACGCAATCGTCGCACTGTGCAATGAGATGAGAGCAACCCTGGTTGCGGCGGGTCTGATGAAAGGCGAGGCGTAGTATGCCGCCTAAACTTCCGACGATCCAGAACCGCAAACCCAAGGTCAAGGCCAAGCCATCAGGCGGCATGACCATCACGGTCGGCAAGCCGATGGCCGGCATGAAGATGAAGAACTGCTGATAACCAGAGGGCCGGTGTGACTATCTACCACCGGCCCTCGCTACATGTGAGCCACCATGCACATCCTATTCGCCACCCCATCATACCGAGGTATCACCTACGCGCCGTTTCTCGACTCGCTGGAGCAGACCATTGCCCTGTGTACTGAGCGCGGCCACACAACCGAGTTTTACATGGTGACGGGTTGCTGCTACGTGCAGACGGCCCGTAACCAGATTGTCAAGCATTTCCTCGACTCAGGCGCCGACGTGCTGTTCTTCTTGGATGACGACATATCCTGGCCGGCGACCGCCGCGCTCAAGGTGATCGAGACCCCGGGCGAAGTGGTCGCCGGCATCTACCCGCTCAAGACCGAGCCGCTACGCTTCCCGGTCGTCATCCACACCACGCCCAACGACTGCCCTGTGCAGCGTGCTGACGGCTGTGTGGCTGCCGCAGCGGTGCCCACCGGCTTCCTGTGCATCCACCGGAGCGCCCTGGAGCGTATGGTGGCAGCGTACCCGGGTCAGCGGTACGTGTGCGATGAGAACGGTGAGATGTACGACCTGTTCCCCCAAGGGGTGAGCGGTGGCCGATGGGTCGGTGAGGATTACGCATTCTGCCGCCTGTGGAGGGAAATAGGTGGGGAGATGTGGGTAGTGTGCAATATTTCATTTACACACGGCTCACAGAGTGGTAACTTCCATGACTATCTGATGGGGGGGGGTGACGGTATGGACAGTGTACCGGTACAACAGACCTGTTTCTGGTTACAAGATAAACGATGCCCTCGCTGTGGCTCGTCACTGATCAGTGACGGCAAACACATATGGTGCTCGTTTGTGGGTAATCGTGAGCAGAAGGGCTGTAGTTATGGTATCGATGGTACGAAAGTGCCGTTGAATGCGGAGGGGTAGATGGCGAGGGTAAACGTAGGCAAGAGAATTTTCACCGATCCCAACGGGATATTCAAGACCATATCGGTATTCAGCGAGGTGGAGCCTGCACCCGAGGTCAACCAGATACGCGAGTTCCGACCCAATCTGGCTGAGATACTGGCACAGGCCGCCGCCGAGCAGCAGGCCGCCGAGCAGCAAGCCGCCGAGCCGGTCACACCGCTGACAGAGCATCGTGACGTGTCTATGGCGCCTGTGATCGGTCTGATTGAGCAGTTGGCACCCGAGCCGCCCGTAGCCGCACCTGCCAAACCCAAGCGGCCATACAAGCCGAGACCGTACAAGCCGCGACCCAAGAAGAAGCTGTGACGTGAGGTGTGACCATGCAGGTACGAGAACTATTCATAGCGATCCTTGAGGTCGTAGGCGTCGTGACCCTTGACGAGCAACCGGAAGCCAGTGATATGCAGAAAGTCCGTCGCCACGTCAACCTGCTACTTGGCAGCCTATCAGCTCGGCACCTGGTCCAACTCACCCCCACCACCGAGTCGTTCACCCTGACAGCCGGTGTGGCCGCCTACACCATCGGCCCATCAGCCGACCTGAACACCGCCAAGCCGATTAGCATCCTCGCTGCCCATATCAACGGTCTACCACTCGACCTAGCGACCCAGGGCGAGTACAGCGTATGGCCGTCACCCACACGCGAACTCTATTACGATGCCGGCGCCACTCAGTCAGCCGCCCCGGGTATCATCCACATCAACCCCACGCCCGATGCCGCCGACACCCTGACCATCGACAGTCTCAAATACCTGACCTCGTTCAGCGCCCTGACCGACACGGTGACTTTCCCCGACGCCTATCTTGCCATGTTGACCTACAACGGCGCAATGGCTTGCTGGAGACCGCTCGGACGCACCGGCCCCCCGCCACCCGACATACGGATGATGGCTGAGAGGACCATGAAGGTCATCGAGAACATGAACGCCCGACCCATGATCATGAGGACCGATGTGCCGAGCGTCACGGGCGGTAGGTATAACATACTGACAGGAGAATACCAATGACACGTATCCTACTCACCCTGACCGTGCTGCTCACCCTGACCGTCACCGCTGCCATAGCCGAGAACCAGGGCGACGGGTCGTTACTCTACCGAGGTACCTACGTACAGGGCTGGTCACCCAATGGGTTGTACTCAGCGACGGCGACCGCCAGCGCGACCTATGATCTGACCAATTTTCTGGCGTATGGCATCTACTGCGCGTCGGATTGCTCGGCCAGGCTCATGTCAACCAGCGCCAAGGGTACCTACCCACAATTCACCATACCCGGGGGATCGTGGTATGTGGGGGTCAAGAACATAGCCACACCGTTCATGAACGTCTCTGGCGCCCACCAGTGGCAGCAGCAATGAAACGGGCAGCGTGTGTGGTCATACTGCTGACGCTGTGCGGCTCGGCTGCAGCGATCAGTTGGCCGCTCGGGGGTATAGGCGGTCGGTCAGTGGGGTCGCAATGGGTCGATTTGGTGCCGTCGCTATCGTGGTCACCATCGTCCCTCGCATTCAGTAATCACTCCACCGGCACGCTGACCAGTGCCACGTTCACCCTGTCGAACTCAGGCAACGACACCGCCGAGGATGTGACAACCAGCGTCACTGGTGCCGGGTTCAGGCTCTACAGCTCAACCACATTCGGCAACATCTCATCGGGCCGCAGCCGCACGGCAAAGGTGGCATTTGAGCCGGTGGCAGGGGTGGCATACAGCGGGTTCTTGAGCTACTCTGCGCCGAACATAGCTAGGGTGGGAGCTGCGTTGAGTGGGACGGGGGTAGCCCCTGAAGGGGTCGATTCAACGCCGGATGCCTTCATCTTTACGGATCAGACAGACGTAGCCCTTTCATCCACCATCACCTCTGCCACTATTACCGTTACCGGTATCGACACGGCATCGGTAATCAGCGTGACGGGCGGCACGTATGACGTTAACGCCAGTGGGAGCTTCACTGCCAGCAGCGGCACAGTCAGCAACGGCGACACTGTGAGGGCGCAACATACCAGTTCGGCCAGCAACTCCGCGGCTACCGACACCGTTGTGACCATCGGGGGCGTAAGCGGTACGTTCAGCAGTACGACGCTGGCAGTCGATCCCTACACTATCTATTGGGCTAACTCTGTGACCTGTGCAGACGGCGTAAGTTCTACCGTAGTTGGTGCCTGCACCACAACCAATGCCTTTAGTTCGATGACTGATTCGCTAGCCCAAATGAGCGTCAACGGTAACGCTCTAGTAGTCACCATGAGTGCGTCGTCCACAACTGCGACAGCCAACAAAACCGCGATGACGGCACATCAGGATGTCCGGTGGCAAGCAGATGTAAAATTCGGAAGCGTCACTGCAACCGGCAATTTCAGCCAACTTGGCAGAGTGTCCGGTCCCATCAACAGCATGACCGCCATGCCGGAAGTTTACACCTCTGGAGGGGTGATAGCCGGTATACGGATCAAGTATCAAGATGGCGACCTGACACAGCACACATCGGCCAACTACCCCTATGCGTTCCAGGCCGGAATTACCTATACAATCGCAATGATGATAAAAGGGAGTACCGACACAGCAACCACTGATGGTTACTACAGTCTGACAATAAATGGTGCCGATATTATTCCTGAAACAGCGATCAAAACAGCAGGGGTTACGCTCAACGCTGCAACATTCGGTGTACAGCTACAGTCAGGGGCGACGACCAACATTATTACTTTTGACAACCTTTCAGTGGGGTATAAATGATGGGATATATAGTGCTGACGGCGGTATCTATCTTGTGGGCGTCTTTTGCTCACGCCGATCCTGCTCAGTTCACAGGGCTGCTCACGGACTCGGTGGACTACACCTGCGTGAGTACAGGGGTGACCCCCTGTACAACATGGCCATTGCCGGCGCAACCTGCGTTTGGATCGACCTATGTTGACCCGCTGTTCGGGACGACCATAAAACGCATCAATGCCCCAACTGTTTGCGACCCAGGAGTAGGGGGGTGGTTACCCTGCGAAGAACGCCAGTTTATGCCGAACTATCCAAAACAGCAGGCATGGAACGCTGATGGAACTAAGTATGTCCTGACTGACCAGTATAGTAACCCTATACTGTACAGTTCTGCTACTGATGCAGCCGTACAAGCTATACCAAAATTGCAGTCACACGCGCAAAAAGATTTAAAATGGTCAAATAGTGATCCTGATTTATTATATGTGGCGAAACTTCTCACTATATCTTCATACGTACCAAGCACTGATACCCTGACTGCGCTGCACAACTTTACATGCACAGATGGAACAGACAATGGGGATAGAGTTGATAACGGTGATGAAGGAAATTCGTCCTACAGCGACAGGTATTGGGCATTAAGATGTTATAAAGCTGCTGCACCCGCAAGCGGGAAACAGCTTAAATATTTCACGTATGATGCACAAACAGATACGATTTTGGCAGACAAAACGCCTGACGATCTATGCGGCGGAACATGCCCTTCGGCGGCAAATAACAAATTTGTGGACTGGATGGGTTTTAGCCCTTCAGGTGATTACGTGATTGTTAACTATACTGTTATTGGTAATGGTAACGATTCACTTGGACATGTCAGAGGGACAGGCACAGAACTTTTTGACAAAGAGTTAAATTATATCGGGTACATTACTAACAACCACGAACATCAGGATATTGGATATGATGTTAACGGTGTTGAGGTTCTTGTCGGAATGTGGGAGAGCACAAGTGAGGTCACAAAGGAACGGCTTGGCTATATCCATAAACTAAGCGATATCGCTCCAACTTACGTTGCGCCAAAGCTTGTCACGTTCCCATGTACATACTCCTATCTTACTTCGACGTGTGGCGGCGGATCAGGACAGTACAACCAAGGCCATATTTCCATGCGAGCATCGCAGGACGTAAATAGCACAACAAAAGGGTGGGCGCTTTGGTCATCGTACAGACCAGTTGACTCTACCGGCAGAGGTTGGGGAGCGAATGAATTATTTGCAGTAAAAATAGATTCGACTGTAGCAAACAGCACCACATGGCATCGCATCGGTAGAACCATGTCAATCAGGAATACCACTTACAACGCCGAACCACATGCTACGGTCAACCGTGACTGGACTAAAGTACTGTGGGGATCGAACTGGAACACCGCAGAAGGTCCAATCAATGCTTATATGATAACACTGGACGGTTCGGCTAACCCCGCAGACCTTGTAGTACCCACAACCACCGCCAACAAACCCGCAGGCCGCTACGCCGCAACGCAGACGGTCACCCTGTCAGCCAGCGAGACGGCAACCACGCGCTACTGCTTCGGCGCAGGCTGCACCCCCTCGGTCACATACTCGGCACCGTTCAAAGTATTGCAAAACCTGGCGCGGCAGACCTACTGCTATGCCAGCACCGATGCCGCGCTGAACGCTGAGGCGACCAGGTGTGTGATTCTGACGAAACAACGGAGGCGATAACATGGCCCGTACCATAGGAGAATACCAATGAGTCCTTTACCATTCCTGTTCCATGCCGACCGATTGGATAGATCGGTAGCCAAGTGGCCGGATGCCTTTGAAGTGGTCAGGATGGACATGCAGAGCGAGCCGAAGTACTACGGCGGTCTGCACTCTGACGGCATGTTCATCATTCGCAAACACAGCACCACGGACGGTGACGAGCACATTGTATTCTACCTCGGCGCCCCGGGCGAAACGCTGGCGACCAAGTGGGCGGATAGAGCGTCGGTCACCTACGTCGAGTATGACGACGTTATCTTAGAGTAGGAGGCGACATGTTATATCTTTTATGCGGTGTGATCATCGGGCTGGTTATCGGTCGGCTGCTGTGGTATACGGTGCCCGATGCAGTCACACCGGCACCCGATGCAGTCACACCGGCACCCGCCGCGCATCAGTATGACCCGATATCCAGGATGCCAGTCAGGAAATTGTTGCTGTTGGTGTTCCTGCTCATATCCTCCACGACATACGCAGCCAGCATAGCCGTCATGGACCCGTTTACCAAGGGACCAAAAGCACTGGTGGCTGGTGATGGTATTGCTTTTACAGGCAGTACGATATCAGCGACGGGCATACCTGCTGGCGGAGTAACGCAGGCGGCGTTCGACTCGTACTCGGCGGCACAGGCTGTGGCTCTCGCCGGCAAGCTCTCCACCACCGGCACAGCAGCCAACAGTCTCCAACTCGGCGGCGAGGATGCGGCTACGGTACTGGATGGTGCGGCTAAGGGGGCTACGGCGCTGCAGCCGGACAACGAGGTTTACGCAGCCAGTTACAACGGCGGGGCGCTCAACTCAGCAACTATCATTGCAGCAATAACGGGTATCGGTAGCGCGACCAAAACCCTCGTCTTGTCCCCTGGTGACTGGGCCATGTCTACAAGCGTCACCATACCAGCCAACATTACTCTTAGGGTCATGCATGGGGCCGCAATCGTGAGGACATCAGGCGACTTGACAATAAACGGGCCACTGGAAGTGAGACAGGAAACATGGCTGAAAGGGTTTACGGCAAACAGACTCAAGCTTGGCAGCAAAGTTACTCAAATCTATGCTGATTGGTCTGATGCTGTAGGAGACGGTACAGTAAATGACTCAGCGCCTATCTGCTCAATCATCAATGCAGGGTCTCCAGGGGCCAATGTATATCTTAATGGGAGCAAGAAATATAATGTTTCCGACACTTGCTACTCTGTCAGCTCCATAAAATTGTGGGGTAATGGAGCCACCATCGTAAATAACGCAGAATCTGTGTCTTTAAGTTTTGGAGGGGGCAAGACCACTCTTACAGGCCAAGCTGTCGAGTGGACAGCAGGAGTCAACACCTTCACCCTTCCCGCTGGTCACGGCGCAGTGGTCGGAGACTTAGTTGTATCCGCCAATAGCACGCCGTACAGTACTAGCGGTAGCTCGTACCAACGTGGGGTTTTTACCGAAATAACAAAGATTGTAGGAAACTTGGCAAGTATAAGTGTGCCAGCAAAGACCACTTTTACCGCTGATACGTTCCAAGTTCTTTATAGAGTCGATGGGCTAGAGGTCCACGATTTAATCTTCGACAACAGTGCAACCACGCTAGCATCCTCGGGCATGTGGGTACAGGGTAAAGACATAGAAATAGACAATATTGAAGCTCAAGGTTCCTATTACGCTAATGCGGGGATGAGAGTAACCGCCATGCGTGGCCTAATCAGCAACGTGCAGTCAACTGGTTACATCGGACAGGCGCCGTACTGTATAACTAATGGCGGCGACGGCGGCAGGCCATGCGGCTACGGAATGACTGTGTACGGCCATGCCGTCACCATAGACCACTCCACATTTGCTGACTCCAAACACTCACTGTCTTTATCCCTTGGAGAGTTTACTTCCAGTGGGATTGAAATTTCAAACAGTTTCATAACTCAAGACCCAGCACTGTACGGCGTGCCAGGAGCAGGTACCGCTGGCCCTCTTTACATGATGGCTCTTGACATGCACAACAATATTTCTGAAGTCTACGTTCACGGAACTACCATCATCGGGGCCAGCGATTACGGGGCTGTCAGTATCCGTGGTGGTGGAGATGGCGTGAAGTTCTACGGTAATACAATTCACTTTTGGAATAATACAGGGAATAAAAGTTCCATATTCAAGGTTCAAGATGCAGACTTGGTGGATCTGGATATAACCAACAACACGATCACAGCCGTAGCCGCAGATACTCCATTAGTCGTGGACGGGAATGGTTTTACCGCCGACCCTGCCCTAGTTAAAACGCTTCACAATAGGATGATAAACATAACCCATGCAGGGAATAACCCGCCACTGGACAATGTGAGTGGAACAGCGTCGGGGCTTTCAGCGGCTTACATTGATTGGGCTGCGTCATCAGGTGGGTCCAGTATTGCGAATAAGCCGGTCCTACCATCCGATGTTTCTTGCGCATCAGGCAATCATGTCAGCGCATTCGTAGCTTCAACAGGGGCGTACACCTGCACGGCAGATACGGGAACAACCGAAGGTGGCACTGGCACTGTTAATAGTGGCGCAGCGGGGCAGTTCGCCACGTACCCATCAGAAGGTACAGCCGTCAGCGGGCATACTCTGACATCGTCCGACGTAACAACAGCTCTGGGATTCACTCCAGGGACAGGATCGGTGACAGGAGTGTCTTCGGCCAACGGAGACATTACGGTTTCACAGTCAACCCCCACTCCTTCTCTCACGCTAAACAGCGGAACAGGAAATAATCAGATTGTTAAGCGCGACGCCTCGGGTAAGTTTCCTGCAATATCCGCATCTGGTAAGTATGACTTTACTGGTGCACTGAACAGTAACGAGGGAATTTATGTAAATAACACCGGGACTGCGGGAACAGGTGTATGGGCCGCCGGGACCGCTAATGGGGTGTATGCATATAGCCCGGCAGGTTTAGGGTTTAGCGGAGCGTCTACGACAGGGAAGGGGGGTTTGGCTACCTCAGAGCTAGGGGTAGGCATGGAAGTTTCTCAGACGGGGGTACTCGTTGCCTCGATATGGCACCCCACACTGTATGTCCGACGCGCTCAGACCCTCGGTGCATACAACTCCAATTACCCGATCATCAAGGGCGAGGACATTACGGCGAGTGCTGGAGATTTGCTAGAGCTGATAAAGCAGGGTGCGACAAAGTTCAAAGTGACAAATACGGGGGCAGTTACTGCGGGGGCGATTACAGGGACGACGATTTCAGCCACAGCCAACACCGACTACTCCACAGGCACCGCCGCACCCTCCACCACCGGCAACCTCGCAGTAGACGCCAGTGCCAAGGGGAAATACGAGTTTGCCCCGACAGGCACGACGACGCAGTCAGTCGTTTTCTCTGGCAACCCTTCATCCGGCAAGGTGCGCTACGTCACCATCCAGATCGACACAGCGGCTTCAGGAGTGACTACGCTGGCATGGCCGACAGTAGGCAGCACATTCGGCTGGATGGGAACTACCGGCTTCTCTGGGGCGCTCACGGCATCGAAGCGCTACAAGTACGTTTGCGAAGTAGGACCAACAAAAACAGAGTGCGGCATCGCGGGAGAGGGGTACACGCCATGATCACTGTTTGCGGCTAGTTTGCCGCAAATAACTTAGGGATGTCCGAAGGGAGGATTTATGAATTATCTGATTATTTTTGCATGGTATGCGTCCATAGCGGCGGCATTTATGCTTGGGTACCAAAAAGGCTGTGATGTGAAACAATCCAACCCTGAAACTCGGGAGCCAGCATGAAACTCAGAACACTCCTAACCGCCCTTGCCCTCCTGCTAACCGCCTCGCTATCGTGGGCGGGAGGTCCGGAGATGCTGCTGATGGTGACAGGCAGGCAGTGCAGCATCCCCGCAATAACTGAAGGTGACGCGATTAACGGCTACACCAGCGTGTCGTGCAGGGGCATCTCAGACACCGGCACCAACATCATCATTCCCAACGGAACCGGCAACTTTACCGCTGACGCAAGGTGCAGCGGGGGGACAGGGACAGTCACAATCGAGCTGATATGGGGTGTGACTGTTCGTGACAGCGTGACGTGCGGCCCTGGCGAGGATAAGACCGAGGCGCTGACATTCCCGGTCACCGCCAGTTCAAGTAACAAATTCCAAGTGCGAGCGACGAACATCGGGGCAGCATGGTATCTCGCTGATAATTTCCAGATACCTGACCCGTAACAGCGCAGACACCAGCATAGGAGCCGACCACATGCGTCTACCATCCATCCCGAGCGCCTATCAGGGCCGCTCGATCAACCAGGAGTCAGCCAGGCTGATCAACTGGTACCCCGAGCTGACCAACGCCCCGGGGTCCACCAGCATAGCCATGCTCATCGGCACCCCCGGCCTACGTCTGTTCAGCGGTGGCATAGCCAGCCCCGTGCGAGGTGTGATCACCGGGCCGGATGGCTTGCTGTACGCTGTCCAGAGCAACGCATTGATACGTGTCAGCGCCACGGGCGAGGTATCAGCGGCACTCGGCAGCCTGACCACCTCCACCGGCAGGGTTAGCATGGCTCAGAACGGTCTGCTGGCTGACGGGATCGGCGGCAACCAGATAGCCATCGCAGACGGCGCGGCTACCTACATCTATAACACGGTCACAGAGGCGTTCAGTACCGTCGCCATGCCATTCACCCACCTGACGTTCATCGACAGCTATTTCATCGGGGTAGACGGCACCATGTCAGCCTACGCCAGCAATATCTATGACGGGCTGACATGGAACCCCTTGGCGACATCCCCCATCCAGGCACAACCCGACTCGGTGCAAACGGTCCTGAGCCTGTACCAGCAGCTATTTTTCATCAAGGAGTTCAGCACCGAGATTTACTACAATAACGGTACGGCCACCAGTGTCGGATTCCCCTACAGCCGCATGGCCGGCGCGGTGATCAACTACGGCACCCCCGCCCCCTGGTCGGTCGCTCTCGGCGGGTCGTCGGTCCTGTTTCTAGCGCATGAACGGGATTGCTTCATCGGCGTCGTCATGCTGAACGGCTACATGCCGACCGTGGTCAGCCCGCCCGCTGTCATCTGGCACATGAGCCAGTCAACGGACCTCAGCCAATGCTTCGGTTACTGCTATAGCGACGAGGGGCATACGTTCTACGTCATCACCAACCCGGTTGACAATTGGACATGGGTCTACGACCTGACCACGCAGATGTGGCATGAGAGGGTCAGCGGTGGCACGGTCGGCAGGCACAGGGGTAACTGCTACGTCCGAGCCTACGGGATGCACCTGATTGGTGACTACCAGAGCGGTCGGCTGTACGATATGGGCAGCCAGTACCATACGGATGCTGGTCAGCCGATCACCTCGCTGCAGCGTACTCAGCATCTCGCTGATGCCGACTTGGGTGACATATTCATTGGCGAATTGCAGGTAGCCATCGAGTCGGGTGTAGGTCTGGACGGGCCAGCCACCCCGGCAACCGCTCAGGCCGTGCTGGACCCGGCAGGCGCCGTGGCCGGTGTGACCATCCTGCAGGGTGGCGCAGACTATATCGCGGGTATGTCGGTCACAGTGCTGATGCAATCGGTGGACGGCAACGGATCGGGCGCAACGGCATCGGCTACACTGACCCACGGCAGCGTGACAGGTATCACGGTGACCGACCCGGGTAGCGGGTACACCCTACCACCATCGGTCACTATCCTCGGTCAACCGGTTGCCCCCGTGATGGCACTGAGCATCAGCCGTGACAGCGGGCACACCTGGAGCAGCGAGTATCCGCGCAGCATGGGTGGCCCGGGCGACTACCGGCAACGGCTGGTATGGCGGTCCCTTGGTCGAGCGCGAGACAGGGTGTTCCAATTACGCTGCTCCAGCCCATGCAAGCGGGTGGTCCTCGGGTACGTGGTACAACCAGTATGAGCCGCGCACCGGTAGAGGCACCCCTGAGACACATGGACCCCGCCAGCACGGTGACCAGCCCCCGATGGCTGCAATGGTTTCAGCAGACGTTCGACCGGGCTGTCACGGGGTTCAACGGTCGGTTTGGCGCCGTGATGCCGCAGGCCGGCGACTACTCTGCCGACCAGGTGACCGGCGCCGTACCGGATACACGCACGGTCAACGGCCATGCTCTCACAGCCGATGTGACCGTCACACTCGCTGACGTGGGCGGTGAGGCTGCCGGCGCGGTGGCAGCTCACCTCGGGGCATACCAGCACGATGACATCGCCCATACAAACCGAGCGGTACTGGACGCCGCACCGGATTTTACCGCGCTGCCGGTCCATGCCGACAACGCTGCTGCTCTGGCCGGTGGGCTGATTGCCAGTGTGCCATACCGGACGGCAACCGGCGTGCTGATGGTGGTGTATTAATAGCTTGCCACACGCTGTCACACGGTGTACAATGCCGTGCGACAAGGAGCCATGCCCCGTATGACCGATGAGCGAGTGAAACAGTTACAGGATGAGATACTTAAGATGCCGCAGGCCGAGGGGTCCGTGCGACATATTTTCATGCCTGGTATCTACATGCGGGAACTCACCATACCGGCAGGCGTAGTGAGTGTTGGTCATAATCACCGCTACAATCACATCAGTATGCTGACCAAGGGTCGTATCACCGTACTGAACAATGACGGTAGCCTGACCGAACTCGTAGCACCGTTTACCATGATCAGTTCCCCCGGCAAGAAATGTGCTTATTCTCACGATGAGGTAGTATGGGTTAACATCCACGCTGCACCATGCACGGATGTTGAGACAATGGAGCAACTACTTTACGACTGGTCGGACGCACCGGATCGTATCAAGGAGTTGCCCGACAATACGTCAAGTGATGATTACCAGCAGATGCTTATCGAATGGGGTCTTACCGAGGATGATGTACAAGCCGAAACCCAAGTTGATAACGTCGCACCGATGCCATACGGTATCCATAAATGCAAGGTGTCCGATTCCAAATTGCACGGTAAGGGTGTTTTTGCGACAGCGAACATATCGGACGGTGAGTTGATCGCCCCTGTGTTCATGGACGGTTTACGTACTCCAATTGGTCGTTACATGAACCATTCCGGTAACCCTAACGCTGTAGTGATCAAGGCACCCAATGGTGATAATTACCTCATGGCGACTCGCAACATACAGGGGTGCATGGGTGGAAATGACGGTGAAGAAATTACCACGAACTATAGAGAGACGCTTAGGCTCCTAGGGAGGACACCATGTCAGGTTGGGTAGCGGCAGCAGTAGCGGGTGCGGCAGTCGTGGGTGCTGGTGCTGCGGTATATTCGTCCAATCAGTCCAGTGCCGCAGCAGCCAATGCGACAGCCGGCAATAAAGCGGCAGCCGGTGACGCCACCGCCCTCCAGAAATACCAGTTCGACGTTCAGCAGGACAACATGCGCCCCTGGCTCACAGCCGGCACAGGGGCGGTCAACCAGCTAGCCAACCGCATGGGTGTAGATACCCAATCACTCAATACAGCGTACCAGAGACTTACGACCGCTGAGATAGACACCCTCAACAACCGTGGGTCGTATTCCACGGAGTCGTACTACGACCCGGGTACCCTACTCAAGTACGATCTGAGCAAGGAATGGTATCGTGGACCGGATGGCTCCATTGTTGATAAACCGGCAACCATGGTCACAACCCCCGGTATGAGTGTATCGGACCCGGGCAACCTGCTCAACACACCCACCTTCCAATTCGACCAGAGCAAGGTGCAGACGGACCCCGGGTACGCATTCCGAATGAAGCAGGGTGTGAACGCGATCACCGCAGCAGGAGCGGCGGGCGGCAACCTCGGCTCGGGCAACCTTGGCGTAGCCCTCCAGAACTACGGTCAGGAACTCGGTAGCCAGGAGTACGGCGCAGCTTACCAGCGGGCCTACGGGAGCCAGATGGACCAGTACAACTCCGGTCTGAACGCTCAGAATACCCTGTTCAACCGCCTGAGCGGGGTAGCCGGCACGGGGCAGACCGCAGCCGGTCAGATCGGTGCAGCCGGCATGGGGATGGCAAACAACGTGGGGCAGATTGCCACTCAGACAGCCGGCATGAACGGACAGATCGAGATGCAGAACGCGCAGCAGCAGGGCAACATGGTGGGTAACGTGCTCCAGACCGGCGTCAACGCCTACGGTGCCTACAACCAGAACCAGTTGTACCAGAACTACTTGAACGGTGGGGCAAACGGTCAGACCTACGGTCAGGCTGGTGGAAATATCAATAACGTAGACTTCGGCAGCTTCGGGGATACGTCCTCGATGAGCTGGTAGGAGGCCGCACAGTATGCAACCACTTGACTTCACCCCCATATCGAACGCCCCGCTGCAAGCCATGCAGGCAGCCGCCTACGGTGACGCGATGCAGGCCAACCGGCTGCAGAACCGACTGGCCGGTATGGCCGCCGCCGAGGACCAGCGCAAGAAGACGGTTGCCGGTCTGGTTGCCGGTGCGTTGTATGGTCCACAGCAGCAAGGCGGTGTGACCACCCCACAGCAGCCGGTCAACCAGTTGGCAGCCACACCGCAGCAGGCACCGAGCGGCATGGACCCGCTGGTAGCGTTCCAGCGTCAAGGCGATCCGCAGGCCGCTGCGCTGATGGGTGAGATGGCTCAGGTGCCGGGTGGTACGGCGCCAGTCAACCAGCTTGCGCCAGCGGCCCCGGCTCAGGCAGTCACACCGGGGGGTATGAACCCTGTCCAATTCCCCGGTAGTCCCGCAGCAGCCAAGGGTGGCAAGGTTGGACCCACCGCAGCGGCGACCGACTACACGGAACAGCGTGTCAGGCTGCGCGACCTGTACAACTCCGGTCAGATCACCGCTCAGGATGCTCACACCTACGACCAGCAGATCACCGCTGCCGAGACAGCACAGCGTGCCACCCGCACCGAACCCAAGATGGCGATGTACAAGGAACTGGCTGGCAAACTGGTAGCCGAGGGGAACAACGAGGGTTTCCAGGCGCTGTTCAAGCAGGCCCAGGACGATCCCGATGTCAAGGGCATGATACCGAATATCGGTGACATCACGATCACCGGCAAGGGTCAGACCGAGGTCACACGCCCGTTCACCACCCAGGAGCTTGCCAACGTCGCCGCAGCCAACCCGACACTCGGCATCAACCCCGAGGTACCCGGCCTGTTCAAGATGACAATGAAAGGCGGTAAGGTGGTCGGATGGGAACCCAAGGAGCCGCGTGACCCGATCAGCACGGAGGGCGCGTACCTCGATGGTCTCAAGGCTCAGTTAGCCGCCAAGAACCCCAAATGGTCACCTAAGCAGGTCGAGTTTGAAGCGGCCAAGCAGGTACGCGCCGAGAACGCCGCTGCACTCAAGGACAACAAGAAGTTCACATTCGATCTCAAGAACAGCGGCACTCAGCCGCCCGACTCATTCACCGCCTGGAGCAAGGAAGACAAGCAGTGGTGGTTTGAGAACAAGAAGGCTACCGGTGAGAAGCCCGACTTCGGATGGGGCAAGGAAGCCGGCAGGAGCCGTACTCAATTCGCCAAGGAGTATTCGCAATGGGCGCAGGGTAAAGGTATATCCGGTGCGGAGGCCGGCGCCGACACCCAATCGTTCAAGGCTGACGCCGGGTCGCTCAAATTCAACACCAAGCAGCTCGACGCATCCAGCAGTTTCGTTAGGACCATTGACAATAACATCGACCAGCTTGAGAAGCACATCACCACGATGTCCAAGACGCTCAATCTGGACCGCAACCGCATACTGAACATGGGCACCCGGGATTTCAACAAGAAGCTGGTCGGCGTAGCCAACATCAACATCTACGACATGTTGGTATCGGCTATCAGCACGGAGAACGCCAAGCTGCAGGCCGGTGGCGCTGGCTCGGTCGCACAGGTGTCGGAAGGTGCCCGTGTGGATATGGACAAGATACACGACAAGAACCTGCCCCTGAGCGAGATGATGAAGCTGATGGCAGCCACAAGGCAGGAGGGTGGCAACCGCATCAAGGCACTCAAGGATACCGGCGCCGAGATTAAGCAGCGCATGGCAGGCGGCAAGGAGCCAGCCGCACCCCCGCATATCGGTCAAGCGGCCAAGTGGATCACCAGCGACATGCACGGACGGTGGAGTGATGCTGGTCGCCAGGAGGCTGTCTACAAGAACCTCAAACGTCGCGGGTACGACGATGCCGAGATAGGCCAGGCATTCCAGAGGGCCAAGGGACTATGACGCACGCTGCCGATGCAGTCAAAGAGAACCATCGCCGGCTGGCTGAGTGTGAATATCACAGCTTCCATGACATCACGCCCGACAAGCCGCTGAACAAGAAATACCGCTGTAACCACTGCCAAGGTGAGATCGACAGTCAGGCATACTACTGGTTTATGAGAGGTCTAGCACAACACTAACCTGGAGGGGTGAAATGGATCAAACAGTAGGTTATTTTAGCGCGGGTGGGTCATCTGCAGTTGCGATTAAGCTAGCCATAGACCAGATACAGCGTGTCATGTACACACATATTGACGACCAACATCCTGATTCCATGCGATTCGTCAAAGACTGTGAACAATGGTTTGGGAAAGAGGTTGAGATATGGCAGTCGCCATTTAAGAGTGTTGATTCAGTATGCCGGTATAACTCATTCATTAGGTCGCGTCAAACTGGTGCAGTATGCACTAAACATTTGAAACGAACAGTACGTAAACAGTTTGAATACGAGAATGAAGGCAATCTGCGTATAGTGTGGGGTCTAGATTTCGATGAGAAAGATAGAGCATCCGACATAGTGTCGAATATGCCGAATCATGAACATCTATTCCCCCTCATTGATAGAGAAATGACAAAGGAACACGCTCACGCTGTTCTCGCTGCAAGCGGAATCAGACGACCAGCAATGTATGATCTAGGCTACCACAACAACAACTGTATCGGTTGCGTGAAGGGTGGTATGGGTTATTGGAATAAAATCAGGGTTGATTTTCCAGAAGTATTTGCATCCCGCGCAAAAATGGAAAGAGACATCGGTTTCCCGATAATCAAAAAAAATATATGGCTTGATGAACTTGACCCCGAACGCGGGCGACACGAACCAATGATTATGGGCGATTGCGGGATACTCTGCGAGTTAATAAGCATTTGAGGTGGTGACACATGGGAATCCTTGACGACCTGGCAGCCAAGCACGCCGCAGCGCCTCCAGCAGCCAGCAGCGGTGGGATACTCGATCAGCTTGCCGCGCAGCACGGTGGCACGGCGCCCGCAGGCCCACGCAAGACAGCCAGCGACTTCCTGGCCGACGAGGGTACGGCTGGCACCCGGGTACGCAATTGGGGTAAAGCTAAGGGTCAGTCACTCGGCACCCCGACACGCAAGGGTGTAGCTGACGCCGTGCGACCCATCCTTGAGGGTGGTGGAGCGGTTGCAGGCGGCATCGGCGGTGCGGCGGTCGGCGGCCTGACAGGAGGTGTGACCATCCCGCTGGTCGGCGCGATACCGGGTGCAACGGCTGGCACGGTAGCCGGCTCGGCTCTCGGCTATGCGACAGGCAACCAGCTTGCCGACATGATCGAGGGAGTACCGAACCGTACAGCCACACAACAGGTAGGCAAGACCGTCAACCAGCTTGCGACAGGCGCCGGTCTGGAGATGGGCGGTGCGCTACTTGCCAAGGGTGCCGGCGCACTGGTACAGGGCGGCAAGAACCTCATCCAGCGGGGCGCCCCGCTCAGTCCCGTCCGTAACCGTATCAACGCGGCCCAAGAGTTCGGTGACGCAGCCACAGGTGTCAATGGCAACTGGAAGACGACCGACCCGGGATTTGCTGAGCGCACCACCGTCACCGACAGTAACCGGCTGGCTCAGGTCAAGCAGGCCACCCGCAACCGCGACGACGCGCTGTTCAACCGTCTGAACGCCGACCGCCCGGGTCAGCGACCCCTCCAGTCGAGCGCCGGCCAGCGTGAGGGTGGTAAACTACTCGCCCTGGAGCAGAAGCAGCGGCTCAAGTACAAGACCCGGGGTACCAGCGACGGTGCCATGCCGTTCGATGAGCGGGTGAACCTCAACTCAGCCGTCAACGCCGATGCCGCTCTGACCCGCGTAGGCCGCCAGGTAGGTCGCGGTGAGGCTATGCCAGCCAGCGAGTACGCCAGCACGACCGGTGAGCGGATCGTCAAGTCGGTGCAGGAGTCGGAAGCTCAGGTGGCACCGGAGGTCAAGCGGCTATTCAACCAGCCCGAGTTCAAGTATGAGATGCCCCGAGCCGAGTTTGACGACGCCTTACAGACCACGCTCGATAGCAACCTGGACGAGACCGCACGCAAGGCCGTAGAGGGTGTGGCTACGTTCGCCAAGAATGCTGACAAGACGGCAGGGGGTCTCAAGTCGATCAAGGAGACCATTGACGGCAGGATCAGTCAGGCGATACAGTCAGGCGACCGGGCCGCTGCATCGGCATTGCAACGCGTCAAACAGGGTGTGTGGGATTCGTTTGAGGCAATGGGCAAGTCTGCCGAGGCGGGGGATGTGGCTATCCATGAGGGGCGTATCATATACCCGAGCAAGGTGCGCAGCCAGATGGCCACACTCGATGAGCGCATTGCAGCAGAGCAAGCAGCCGGCGCCAAGCCCGACTTGGTCGCTATGCGTGCTGACATGGGCACTCAACCGGGCATGATGAAGATGACCGGCGAGTCGGACGCCATGTACCAGGCTCGGTTGACAGCGGCGTATGAGAAGGCTGGTAAACCTGTGCCGACAGTCGGTGGCGCGGGGGCTGATGAGGGGATAGAGGTATGGCACGGGAGCCGACATCTTCATGAGGGTGGTTTATCTTTGGACCGTGCGGGGGAACAAGCAGGAGACTTAACCAATAACGGCTTTGTGTTCAGCACCAAGGACGTGGCAGAAAAATATAGATATTCAGGACTTTCAAGAGAAGAACTTGTAAAAATGTTTGGTGAACCTGACGTAAAAAAAATTGAGGGCAGAACCACGTTGTTACACGGGCGTCTTAATTTGAAAAACCCGCTTAAAGTAGATACTACCGGCTATGACTACGGGGCAAAACATTACACTGATGATAAGGGAAAGATACGCTCTAAAGCCCTTGTAGAGTACATTGAACAAATGAAAGCGGGGGGTCATGACGGGATAATCTTTACAAACGTAAAAGACACCCCCGGTGGAAAGGCAGACAGCACAGTATATTATATCAGTGACCCTAGTAAGTTCAAAAATGCAACGGACAAACCACCACAGTCACCCGCACTCACCGAACTGACCGCCCGTCGCCAGACACTCACCGACACCCTGACAGCCGCCCAACCAGCCGAGGATGTGGCAGCCAGCTATGCCAGCGCACGCCGGTACACCCGCGAGGAACAAAAAGACCGCTTCGCCCGGGACACCATCGCTGGCATACTCAAGAAGGGCGATCAGTACGGCGGTCTGAATACCCCGCTGGAGCAGATACCCGACAAGGTGTTCACACCCCGTGGCGCGTTTGAACTGGTCAGGGCCAAGATGCCGTATGTGCCGGCCACCGGACCCGTTGACCAGGCTGCCCGCATGACAGCCGGTCGGCAGGCAGCCGGCGAGCTAGTCTACCCGCACGTAGTCACACGGTTCACCAAGGCCGCTATCGAGCCGTCAACCGGCGTGATGAGCGTACCGGCAGCCGAGCGGTTCCTGGGAGACAATGCCGAGGTGCTGAATACTCTCGGTCTGACACGCGACGTGGAGCAGATCATCAAGGGTCAACTACCCAAGGCGATACGCGCCCACCTTGACGGCTTGGGTGTGGACTCCCTGCGTAATCCCACCATGTCGGCTCGCATGGCTATCAAATTCGCCAAGAAGCAGTTTGGTCCGAGCATCGGTAAGTATTTCGGCAGCACCCGGGCGGTGATGGATTGGGCGCATACTCTGGAAATATCGGAGCGCAGTAACGTGGTAGCCACACTCAGGGGTAGTAACACCGCTGAGAAGCTGGACCTGTTGGCGCTCGGCGACAAGGTATCCATGTTCGGCGCCGTACTAGCCAAGGCCGGCTGGCTGATGAACTCGGTCAAGGGGGCGGTCGGCGCGGTGGTCAAGAACCCCATGAAAGCAGCCGAGGGGCGAGTTGACCAGATCATCCAGGACGGTTTGCTGGACGGCAACGTAGCCGCCTCGCTGATGGAAATCTACCGCGCCAAACGCTACTCGGACATCAGCCAGCGTGCAGCCACCACACTCAAGCCGTATTTCATCCAGATGCTGGCCGATCCCGAGGGCACAGCGGCGGCAGGCGGTGCAGTGGTTGAGGGTGCCGCTGGAGCGTTGAGCGCGGTCACAGGCGGTAAATAGCTTGACATACGCCACGTAATATGCTCATATCCACACAGCCGCTCGGCAACGGGCCAGCGGCTCTCAACCCATACAGGCGGGTACCCCATGTCTCTGACAGTCCTCTGTCCCATGCCGCGCTTTGCCGAGTTCCTGTCGTCAGGTATGCCGGCTGCCGGCGCTCTACTCTACACCGCCCAACCGACCACTGTCGCTGGCCCCGGGCAAAGCTTCCCCAAATCAACATACACCGACGCCACCGGTCAGACGCCCAACAGCAACCCCGTCATACTTGATGCCGGTGGCCGAGCCGATGTGTGGCTATCCGGCAGCTATGCAATGGCGCTCTACGATGAGGACGGTCTGATGATCTACACGGCAGACACGGTAGCCGGCATCGACACCGGCAGCATCGGGGCAACCCTCCAGATATTCGGTGATGCCGCAGCCGCCACGTTCAACGCCAACATCCTATCCGCAGACGATCCCCTGGCACCCGCCTACTACGAAATATTCAAAACCGACTCATCGGCCAATCCGGTCAGGATCACACCGGCAACCGGCACCGTGCAGGGTCAGGAGTACGTGGACCTCGATGTGCAGGGTGTGGGCACCAGGCTGGTTCGCTCCGTTACGGATAACAACTGGTATAGGGCATAGGATGCAAGGAGGGGTGTGATGGGTATCAAGACGTGTAGAAAATGCGGGTCAACGACAAACACAGCGGTGTGTGACCACGTAGACTCGCCTGACCATTTGGCTGACCAGTGCTATCTCGCATGGGATGGTCGTTGGGTGAAAGGGTGTTCCTACGATAGTGCTGACGAATTTTCAAAGCATTTCTGCGATAAGTTACTCACGGAGGGGGCATGACCAAGCGCACAGTGAAGCCCGTCAAGCGCCCTAAGCCAAAACCCAAACCCCCACCCGCTCCACGTCCAGGGAGAACCTACTATGCCTGACAACCAATCCTGCCTCACGCCCAATTGCCTCACCGACCGGATGGTCAAGGAGTCCGTGTTATCGGCTAAATTGAGCGGTGTCTTGATACTGTGCGGTATAGCGGTGGGGTTACTCAGTTACTCGGTGTTCTGGCAAGCGCCCACGATCAGGGCTGAGATGGCAAAAGAAATCAACCGGTTGGACAACAGCGACCGCTCAATACAATCTGACATAGAACGCATGGGTCTCAGGATCAGTGCGCTGGAGGGTAAATGAGACACCTGACCGTATTACTACTCGCCGTCACCCTGCTGTGTGGCTGCGGCTCACCATCCCCCGCTGCCATCTTGGTCCAAGGGGCCAACGGCACCTACGCCGTCAAGACCACCCTCGCTGCTGCTGCCGTGGCGCCGGATGCTGCTGGCAAGACGGTGGTGGTCACATCAGCCCTCAGCGCCGTGCAGTCGAACATCTCCAGCGCCACCCTGCACGCCTGGCCGGCTGACCGGACGTTGCGCGTTGCGCCTGGCGGGTCGATAGGTAACACGACCACCTTCAGGTACACGGGCGACACGTCACAGTGGCCGTTGCAGCAAGTATTCGCTGGCACGGGGGCGGTCACACTCGGCGCTACGTCCGATGGCTATCCTGACTATTTCCAGACCAATACTACCCCCGGTACGACAGATATGACAGCGGGTGTCACCAAGGCGATTGCCGCGCTACCCTCTGGCTCTGTTCTCAGGTTCAGACCAACTACTTACAAAGTGTCGAGTACCGGGACCGACATATTCACGATCACAAAAAATATATCATTGGCCGGCACCCGGAATGCCACAACCATTGTCGGGTATGTGACCGATACAGCCAACAATATATTCAATTTCTCAGTCACATCGAACAACGGCAACGGGGATGTGCGAGGACAGAGTGTGACAGGTATCGGTGCGTATTTTGCCGGTTCCACTCTCGGGGCGAGTTCCGTATATGTAGAGGGCGTCGGTACTGGTGTACTCCCTCAATTTGAATTTACCGTCTCCGATTGTAGTCTACAGGGGGTTTGGGCGCACGCTGTTGTATTCCACAGCACTGCGGCATTCTCAAATATAGTAGGTAATACGCTAGAAAACGGTGTCGGATTCCTGCACAAGTGTGCAGATGGACAAAGGGTTCTTTACAATAATATTTTCGGTTCTATGCAGACTGGAATTGTCTTTGATATCGAGTTTGGTTCATACTCACACTTAGTGCAAGGGAACGTCATTACCACAAAAAAGGGTCAAATCAGGATATTAAACGGATCGCAAATAAAGATAGTCTACAACCAGTTTGAGCAATACCCTGGATATGGTGTCAATGACAGCCCATACGCGGCACAAATAACAGTCGGTGAAGCTGGTGGAACTAACGGAGCGGATTATCAAAGCGTCGGAGTCACTATTGAAGACAACAACATAGGTGGTGGGTCCAATGTAGCGCATGGAATAATGGTGCTCAACTGCTCACTTGCCAGCATAGACAAGAACATATTTCCAGGTGTTACTACTTCCACGTTTGTGAATTTCGCTACAGGTGCATACAGCAGCAATAATTATCTAGGCGATAAAAATTTATTCGGTGGGGTTCCTGCAGACGGAGAAGTCTTTAGCTCGGCCAGTTCTTTGAATTACGGGGTTGCCTACAGTGCTACGGGCATAACATTCGTCAACGGATGGAGTGCAACGGCAACAATGACTTATGTTTTGAAAGAAGACGGTACCGTTTCATTTAGAGGGGCATTTGTAAGTGGTACAGCAACTACTGGTACCGTGATTGCGACCCTGCCGGTTGGGTTGCGTCCAACCGCCGCACGGTATCTCACCGTTGGAACAGGTGGAGTACCGGGTTCGATCAGGGTAGACACCAACGGAGAAGTAGTCGTTCTGACGCTAGCGGCAGCGGCTGCATATCTTGACGGGATAACAATGAGATTATAGTGAGGTGTGACCGTGCAAGCCATCAACCGTACAGCATTCTTCGACCACTACCGTGAGACGTGGGGTCCGTTGACCCAGGGACAGGTTGACGGCATCGAGGCGATCCTGACCGCTATGGAAGCCGACACAGCCCTGACCGACATCCGGTGGGCGGCCTATATGCTCGGCACCGTCAAGCGTGAGTGTGGAGACGAGTGGAAGCCCATACGTGAGTACGACCGGGGTCACGGAAGGCCTTACGGCATCAAGGACACTGAGACCGGTCACACGTACTACGGGCGCGGATTCGTGCAACTCACCTGGAAGGGTAATTACGCCACGATGGGCAAGGCGCTCGGCGTGGACCTCCTGTACAATCCTGACCTGGCGCTAGACCCCACCGTGGCGTATCGCATTATGTCCTACGGTATGCGGAACGGGTCGTTCACAGGGGTCGGGTTGAAGAAGTACATCAACGCCGAGAAGTGTGACTATCTGAACGCCAGGCGCATTATAAATGGGTTGGACTGCAGCAAGATGATCGCCGGCTACGCAACGGTACTGGAGGCAGCACTGAGGGGGTAACAGCCATGGAAGACGCAGCCCGTATCAAGATGCTGGAGGACTACTGCTACTGTCCGTCATACCTTGAGACCAGACAACATGGCCAGCATCCGAAATGTCGTAAATGCCGGTACTCGCAGGCCGCACAGTGAGAGCCATCGTGGAAGCACTCGTTGCCGCCACGAATCTCGCCGCTCTGGTGAGCCAGGAGACATTATGCAAGGAACTCAGGACCAGCGCCGACCGGACGCTTGCCAAACTGTACGCCGCTACGGATCGGCTGTGCTTGCTACAGCGGTCCTCCTGCTCACCGGATGTGGTCACACCCTCACCGGAGTCACCTATCGTGCCCAGGTAGGCAGAGCGACCAGCGAGATGTTCCATGACGGCACGACCAATTGGCAAGCCGGCGCCGAGTTCCGGTACGAGGTGAGACGATGAGAGTATTACTAGCAATGGTCCTGATGGTCACACTCGCCGGGTGCGCTACCCTTGGTGACGTGCTTGATATCCTCGCTCCTGATGAACCTGTACCGGTTTGCGAGGCTGGCACGGCTGGTGTGACCGTGGACGGCAGGCAGTGTATCAAATACTCGGATGGCTCCTACAGGTGGAGGTGAAGCGATGAGAGTAGCGTTCGTGAAAAAAGGCGGTACGTTCTTCGCCAAGTTGATCAGGCTCTGGACATGGGGCGCGTACAGCCACGCCGAGATAGTGTTTCATGACGGGTCCATGTTCTCATCTGACGAAGCAGACGGCGGGTCAAGGTTCATCCCCGGCCCGAAACCAGGCATCGAGTACGACTACCTGGACATCACGACCACCGCCGAGATGAACCAGCGGGTGCTTGACTTCTGCCAGCGGGAGAATGGGTGCAAGTACGATATGCGGGGGATAGCGTTCTCATTCCTGCCCGTGCCCATCGGGCTGCAGTCGGCTGACAGGTGGTTCTGCTCTGAGGTATGTGTGGCCGCCCTCCAGCAGATAGGATACATGGTCGGTCACACGCCATCGAGCGTCAGCCCGAACGCTCTGTACAAACTGCTATCCAAGGAGTTGAGTGTATGAGGCGAGCACAGGTGAAGGACAGACTCATCGGCAGCGGCAAGATATCATCTATCGTGGGTCTGGTCGGTTCGGCAGCGGTTACCGGAGCGGCTGAGTATTACAAGGCGTCAGGCGGCAACGTGGGTAGCTGGCAACCCTACGCGCTGGCCGCCGGTGTGGCTGTCGCTGGTTTGGTATTTAAGCGGCCAGTGGTGGGGGATCGGGAGTAGCTGGACGGGCTATTTTAGTTTTTGCCCGAAATCTAAAAAACCCCCACTGACTATTTGCCGGTGGGGGTTTTTGCATCGCACGATGTCGCTCTGGTCTAATTATCCCAATACGCCTGCAAATCCCCGCATTCGATCCGGCTTCATGACTTATCTCCTTGTTTTGGGTGGATGGTCACACATCACTCGTATCAGAGAGCTAAACTCTACTACCGCGTGATTACTCTGTCAAGCGGTTATTACACCCTCCCCGCCAACACCTCGGCCCGTACCTCGCCAGCCGCCGCCTTCACATCCTGCATCAACCCACGGAGCCGTGTGCCGGCTGCCTTGTTGCCCTTGTCCACGCTGTTCGTTTCCAGTTGAGCGGATTGGATGATGGTGATCAACTTGTCGAAGCTCTTCATGTCAGTCTCCTCGTCGGCACGTCATCTGCCGTGTGATTACGCTGCCTCATCCACCATGCTGGTCAGTCGGTCAACGTCCTCTTGTAAATCGTCAATCTGCTGCAGCAACTTTTCAATCCGATCCTCAGCATCGGTCAGGTTGCTCTCGGCGTCTTTCAGTTCTTCCCTTGCACTCTCGGCGTCCCGCTCGGCATCATGCAGCGCATCACTCTGCCGCTGCTCCAGCACCTCGATCACCTTGAGTACCTGCGGGTCGAACGTCCCGACAGTGTGACGATACCGGTCCAGCCACTCGGTCGCTTCCTCTACGGTCGTAATCAGACAGTCGTCTCTGTGCATCCCTCAACCCTCCTTTCAGTTAGCCAACATGTCCCGCAGATAAATGCACTCTCGATACCCTGTCGCCCGTTCCACAGGTAGGTTGACCTCGGGCCAAATACCGCACCGCATGTGCATCCGGTCGGTTGCCACACTCCCTTGGCGCTCACCGCCCGTGCACCCCGCCATTAGCCATAGCAGCAGCCGATACGCTCCGGGCATCCTCGATAGCGTGACCGTAGAAATGCACCGCTGCGCTCTTGTAGTGGAACTCGCACAGCGCCAGGATGTGATCGGATGTCCCGTGAGCCGACAGCATCGGGCCAACGTATTTATCCCAATGGTCATTGGCTAGCTGCTGCGGGCGTGGGGGTGGTGCGGCTGCCGGGGCGGGCTGCACATGGTAAGCGATCTTGTCGGCGTAATCGGACGTGATACCCGCCTGAGCAGCACTCATCTGCTCACATTTAATCGAGCAGAACACACCATGTGATGACGCTACACCGTTTGCTTTGAGTTGGATTGAGCAACCCAATCTATCGCAGAACGGGCCTGCCGTAACCACCGGCCCACTGCACGGGACCGCTTGCGGCTTGTTGTGATACTGCTGGTCGCTGTCAATATCTCTCATCATGTCCGTCATCCCGTCGCTCACGTTACCCCCTTGTTGTCAGTTCCTCGTTGATTGCCGATTCCCACCTGTCGATTCTGGTAAGGCGTTCAATTATATCATGTCGCTTGTACGTACCCATACAAACCTTACCCTCAAACCACCACCACGGGCAGCCGTGCAGTGACTCAGTCGGGTCAACGTCCTCATCACCATTGAGAGAATCGCACAATCCGTTGTACTCAGCGCGGTTGAACTGACATAACGGACATTTTGACGCAGCGTCAAACGAACCTTTCGGCTCTACGTCTGGGTACGTCAACAGCGGTTCACCCATGTACTTGCGTCGTAAATCCTGCACAGCAAGCAATGATTTACCCAATATTTCAGTCGGTATCTCGGTCACACTCACAGCGTTACCCCCTTAATGGCCGCACCAGCTTCTCGGCCTCGGTTATGTAATACTCCATGTTGATATCCACACCCTGTACACCTGTCAACTCGTTGCACGGACGCACGGCCCACCCGACACATACACCTATCCGACGCTCGACACCCGGCTTCTTGGCAAGCGGCGGCATGATCTTGACCAGCGATCCACCTTGCTTCGACACGTAATAACGGCATATGTTTTGCAGCGGCTCGACCACCCCACCCGTCTCCAGCACCAGCCGACTTGTCCGAGGCACCTTGGTGCGAAGCATGAAGTCGTGCAAGTCGTCATGGTTCAACACATACTCCCTGACCGGTACACCCTCGACCAATGCCGCCTCAGCAGCTTTCGGTATGACCAAGGCGCTGTGGTTCTGATGCCAGCCGAGCGTGCCACCCTGGTCGGTTGCCTGCCATTCGTAGGCGCCCTTGCGCTTGAGTTTGCCGTCAGGCTTGACCGCCAGGTAGCTGTTGACATCCCGCAAAGCCATCATCTCATACTCAGCCTTCTCAAGCCGTAGCAGGGTGTGTGACTGCCACCACTCGGTCACGGCAGTCACATCGGCCTCACGGTCGCGGGGTATCCTGATGGTCAGACCATCCGTGTTCACCTGGATCATCTCAAGACCCGGGATATCCATCAGGTAGTCAGCCAGCAGGCATAGGAGCAACTGACCATTGATCGTGATAGCCATCGTGTATGCCGGATCGTAGAACGGGCTGTACTTATTATTGCTGTCACCGTAGACACCGTTCAAGGCCAATTTGAGCATGGCGTTCTCAGGTGTTCCCTTGGCATACGACTTGCGCTGCTCAAACACGTCCGAGTAAATGTCACAAAACAACTCACCCAAGTGTTGTGGATATACTCTGTTCTTGATACCGAGGTTCGGATAGTAGCTCTCGACATCCCAATCTTGGATAATGTGATCGGCGTCCGAGCGCACGATGCGGTTGGTCACACTTCCATGCACCCCTCCGGTGCCGAAATCGAACTGAAACCCGTCCACCACACAGTGCAGCTTCTCAAACACCCCCTTGGTCTCGGTGATGACCTGAGCAGCCAACCAATCCTGTATGGCGGTAAACTCGGGTCGCTTGAACTTGATCCAGGGGAATATCACATCCCGCAGGGCAATCGACTCACGGACAGTCTGCCTCGGCGCCCGCTTGCCGTCCGGTCCTACGCAGTAACACGACCCAGGCGCGTCCTGCTCCAGCCGCATGATGAAATAATCCTTGCCGATCTTGGTGTCATTGTGGTTCAGGAAATTCCGACCGTACTTGGCCGACAGTGCCTCCCTGAACCGGATGGCCGGTAGAGTGTGATAATAGAACTCTTCGGTCTTGTCTACGTCATGGTCGTTGTAGTCCAGCAACTGGTCTATCTGCCCATCGGTCAACGCGGTCCCAGGCTTGAACGGCAAGTCCTGTATGCTCTGGCTACGCATATTAAATTCCAGCACCTTGAGGCTGGTCGCCCGGGCCACGTTGTCGAAGTGGTGAATCTTGTACAGGTCAACCTGCTCCACGTACCGCTCACGATCCCAAATGATATGGTCGAAGCGCCTGGAGTGGTCGGCGTTGATGATGCGCTGGACAAAGGCGTTGATGGCTGCCGGCGTGGGCAGGGGTTGAGTGTTCAGGATGAAATGCAGCACCGGATAATCAAATCCTACGTTGTTGAAGCCTATGAGGCGGCTGCCACCTGACCGCAGGGCGGTGAGCCAGTCGATCATTTGCGGTATGTCGTTGCGACGGTGGCTGTATTCAAACCGCCAACGGACGCCGGTCGCAGCGTGCTTGGCGCTGAGTGTGAACACATTCAAATATGATTCACAATCGAAAATTGTATCCTTGGGGTCGGCGGCTACCATGACCACTCCGATACGTCAGGCATCACCGGTTCAAACAGCCTGACAGGTTGCGGATTGGCGCGGAGCGTTCGCAAGACGTTCATTTTCTCACGTACTGGATCGGACCCGAGCAACATCTGCAGGGCGATACGTTCCCATCGGTCGAAGTCCCGATCAAACGTCAGGGTGATATGCCGGTGTGGCAATCCGCTCTTGGATGGTGTGATGACCATCTCAGGCATACTCTCCATCCGGCCCCATTTCCGCAGATCAGTCAGCCGACGAACGAACTCACCAAACGCCGCGTCGGTGTCGATGTCAAGTTGCAACTGATTGATTGCCGGATAGACCACTCGGCACCCTTTCGACTTGGCGTATTCCTCGGCCCACTCGCACGTTGGGTCTTCTGTTGGGTACTGGTCGTCGGTCACTCACTCCCCCTACGCGGCGTACCGCAATGTGGACAGACCTTGTATTTCGGGTCATAGCACATCAGACACTCGATATTTTTGCACATCCTGACTATCGGCTTACCCACCGTCCGACCCCCTGTTTATCTGCACCAAGCACATCATCACCACGCCAAGCATCCCACCAGCCACGAACGCTACGACTATCCACATGGTCACACCTCCGCTCGGTCAGTACTGCTCAAACAGTTTCGTAAGGATCGCGTCTTGTTTGTCGGACAGATAGAAGAACGCCGAGTTGACCCTTGAATTGAGACTTCCGATGAACTCGCGTTCCCAATCGTTGGTGATACTGTCCTCAGCAACCTGCTCGACCAGATGAGCGATCATACGTTTCTGTGATGCTTCCTTGGCTTGGATGCGCTGGTCACGATCTTTACGATTACGTTCAGCATCCTCAGCACTAATTCGTTTGAACATGGTCACACTCCCCGGGCTGCCCACTGGACCGCCCCCTCCAGCCGGCAGCGCACGCCCCGACTCTTGTAATCTGCCATGATACCGTCAGCCGTCTCACGGTCCACAGGGCGCGGATTGACGACTGACGGGTAATACTCGATGCCACCTGGTCTCGGTACAGGATGCGATGCAACTACGTTGTAGAGTAGCATGGCTCTGGCCTCCGTGGTGCGGTGGTGCGGTGTGATTACCCGTTCTTAAGGATAAGTTCTCTGGCAACAGTCGCCAAGGCACCTTTTACTTTCTCTTGAAGCTGGTACCCGCTCCCCATCTTTTCAAGCACCAACACCCTGACTTCTTTGACCAGTGCCTCATCAATAACCAAGTCAGTCACTCGCCCTAGTTTGAGGTTTATCACCTCGTCTATGCGTTCTTTGAGGACTTCTCCTGCAAGTGTCGCAACGGCTGCACCTATCTGGTGATTGATCGCCCTTTTGATATCTTCATCGTTCAGCTCAATGGCTAATTTCACAGTCACACCTCCTGGTGGTGGGGCACCGGGCCAACCTGCACCCGGTGCCACCGGTTACCTACGCCATCATGCCGTGCTGCCTGAGTAGTTCATCGGTCCAGCCCGCAGCGCACATTGCCGCGTAGCTGGCACCCTGAGCAGCCGGCAGTATCACCGGGCCAGCGGGCACCGGGGCAACCGGTACGGGCGGGGCCAGGAACTGCGGAGCCGGTACGACACCCGGCGTGTTGACGGTGACCGGTGCGACGGGCGGTGTGACCGGGGGTGCCTGGTAGACGGGTGCGACGGGCGGTGTGGCTGCCTGCACCGGGACCACGGGCGCACCGCCGAATGCCGCTGCTGCGTCGGGACCAGCACCACCGATGGGCAGGCGGGGCGCCGTGGCGTCCACGATCTGGATACCATCCAGCGACAGGGCCACACCCTTGTTGCCCTCCTTGTTGAACGCGTAGGCGGTGACCAACAGTTTGACCAAGGCACCCGGGTAGAGCATGGAGCCGTATGCCATCGGCTCCATCTGCTGACCGTTCAGGTCGAACACCTTGGGTGCGCCGTTGCGGGTCTTCGCGTTGATGCTGACCAAACCGGTGAGCGCCCCGGCAGCCAGCGTCGGATCGCACTGCTTGACCGGATGGTCACCGTTGAACGGCATGACGCCCTTGAACTCGCTGGCGATCAGAGCCGCCTGAACCAAGCCATCCAACTCAGCCTTCTCGGGGGTAGCGGGGTTGAATGCCACCTTGATCGAGTAGATCGGTTTGGGGAGTGCCACCCCGTTCTTCGTGGTCTCGGGCCGGGTGATGCCGTCCCAAATGATCGCTGCTGCTCCGGTGATTACTGCGTTTTCGCCAAATCTTGCCATGGGTGATGCCTCCTTGTTGAGCCGGATGACCGGCTGTGTGGGTTACTTGCCGCGATAGTCTTCCCATTTACTGCAGTAATCGTCGTCCTGCACATCGGGTTGGTCCCACTTATCCCCGATGAAGATTGGAGGATTCAGTTTGCACTTATTGTCTTTTTCAAATAAACATTTAGCACATCGCTGATCGCTCATAGTCACACCCCCGATGGCGCGAATGCCAACGCCGCCTTGCTCTCTGCCACCGCGACCAGCTTTATACCAGTCTTCTCCTTGCCGGCGTATGCCGCGATCAGCTCGGCACTCAGCCCTGCCTTACGGGCTTGAGCCGGTGTGATAGCCGCAGCGGGTGCCGCGACCGATACACCCATCATCTCACCGAGCGCCAGCACCTCGGCAACCGGTCTGTTCCACGCCTCCCTGCCGTATCCCGACTCGACCGAGTAACCGGGTATGCTGCCACCCGACTGGATGGTGCCGATCATGCGTGCCTCATGCCCTGACAGCCGAGCCTTGACCAATGCGGCCACACGCTCCAGCGTCCGGTACTCCAGAGCCATCGCGGCATACGACAGGTCGTCGGGTTGTGCCTGGCACACGTAGTCCACGGCGATCATTGCCGCTTGACCGAGTGCGGGACAGGCATGTCGAGCGCGGCAGTATTTGCAATGCTCGCCCGAGCAAGCCACCGGATCGGGACCGAGCGCCATGGTAGCGGCATGGTTCAGCGCGTTGATGTGGGCGCGTAGGTCGCTACCTGACACCCGCCATTCCCGATGAGTGCCGAGCGGGTGGTGCGGTCGCGGTTGGACGATATGCAGGACTACTGTTACCGACTGGTCCTTGATGCCGTCAATCCCCATGCGATCCATCGCGCCGGCAGCGTAGCAGATGAGCTGGTGGTTCTGGCGGGCTTCCACGGGGGTCCAGCCGAACTTGTAATCAAAGATATGCAGTTCCTGGCTGTACGGTAACCAGAACCAGCAGTCTACGGTGCCGAAGCACTCGGCGTGGATACGCGGCACGGCAAGCTTGTCCTCGACATGGAGTTGCACGGCGGTGGTATGGGTGGACACCTGACGGACAACCTGAGCGTACTCATGGGCGCCGTCGATCATCTCCATGCTGAGGACCACGCCGTTCTCAGGGCAACGGGTACCGGGTGTGGGGGTCGGCTTGCCCAGGAGCAGTTGCTCACCGACCCAATGACTGGCCGTTCCCTCGGCTGCCGATTCGCTGCTGGACCCAGGTGGCTCGGGGTAACGCTCACTGAGGGTAACGGACCCCGGGCAAGCGACCCATCGGCTGGCTGCCGAGGGGCTGAGGCGGGAGTGAGCGGCCATCACAGCACCTCCGGTAGCAGGGCGTCCTGAGCAATCTGCACCATACCGGCCATCGTGAGCGGTGAGTGTGACTTGGCGATCTGTTTCAGTGCCTCGCGGTAATTAATTTCTCTACGGACTGCGTTGATCACATCACCGTAGGAAGCCGTGTAATACATATTGTCATCGGGGATGATTTGTTCCGCCATCGACTCGCGGGTGTTGCATAGCGCAGCCACACCGCAGCCGGCGAGTTGGATGCGTAGGGTCTCCAACTCTTCTTCGTATTGCTCCACTGTCTTGGGCACACCCACTACGCACCTCCCACGCTGCTGGCCGGTATGCAGATGCTCGCCAGGAATTTATGGATAGCCGGTATCAGGTCGGGACGGTTCTGGAGCATGGGCATACTGCTGATCCCCTCGCTCTTGCAGGCTTCCTCAAGCTGCGTCCGGCTGATTTCCTTGGCGACCATCTTACCGGTGGCCCAGGTCACGAAGTCGGTGAAGGACATGGCGCCGGGTGCGGGAGACAGGGTGACCACTGAGCCGGGAACATCGGGGTACCTGTCAAGAGTAGGCGTCATGGTGGTGGGTGCTTCCTGCTCCATGATGATGGTCACAGGGGGTGCTGGCACGGGTGGCGGTTGCGGGGTGTAGCCACCGGACTGAGCGCCGGAATAGTTACGCGGCTCATCGGCAGGCGGGGCAGGCGGTACAGGGATACCGATCACATGGGCGGTCTCGGGTGTCCAGCTACCGGACAGAGCGGCGACAACGGGCGGCTGCGGCACGGGTGGTGTGACCACCGGGGCCACCGGAGCAGGCACAGCCATGCAGGTACGCAGTTCGGCTTTGACCGTCTCGACCAGCGCGGGATCGGCGCCCTTGCGGAGCTTCCAGGTGTTGTCGGACTGCCGGAACGTGCGAGTGGATGCGTGGATACGCTGGTCCCAAGGCAGACCTTCACCGTCCACCTTGACGCCGGTCGGCGGGGCGGGGGGTGGGGGTGCCTGAGTGACCTGTGATACTGGACCGGGGGTCAGGTTGACCGGAAGCGTGGGGAAAGAACCTACAACGCCACCAGTACCAGGTATGGTGCCAGCGGTCACAGAGGGCGTTGGCACAGGAGGCAGACCGCTGCTCGGCTCCTGACATGCAGCAAGCAGCGCCTCGTCGGCGGCCACACTCGGCAGAGTCGGTGTCAGATTGGCGAAGTAATCAGCCGCAGCCACGAACGGGTTGCCCTGCCCCACGATGCCGCTGGTCAGTGGCTCGACAAACGGTGCGTTGGCGTATACCGTCTCGGCATCAGCCATACGCTGGTCCATGGTCGGCTCGGCATACTTGGCGATAGCGGCATCCAGTCCGCCGGCATCCCGACACTGGCTACCCGCACAGCACTCGCTGGCTGCAGCCGTATCCTCCATGTCACTCAGCATGGCCCGCAGTATTGCGGCAGTCAGTGGGATTTCCATTGTAATGTGCATTTGATACCCTCCCTTGTTGGTGTGTTGCTACTTGGCGTTCTGGTATGCGCGACGTTTGCCGGTGCAGATGCATGTCGGGTTGCGCCAGAATCCACCGCGATTATTCGGTACCATCGCAGCAGGCTCATGGCCCTTGAAATACTCACGTTGCCTGTGACTGCCACCATCCCCGTAGATTGATTTCCTGAGTGCCTTAGCTACTGTTCCTCGCATCCGTGTACCCTCCCTTGTTGGTGGTGTTACAGTGCGGCAAGCCGCTTGATGTACTCAGCAAGGTGTTCCCTCATTTCCGAAACAGCCAGCATTCTGACGACATTCTCTACAGCCGGTGACAACTGGACATATTCGCCAGCCGACATCGAGACGTTGATCTTGGCCCCGCGCTCGATACGCTCAAGTCTCGCTTCGAGCATTTCTATCTTACCCACGAGTTCCTGACCCTGTGCAATATGTTCTCTACGCATCCCGTAACCCTCCCTTGTTGGTGTGTGCGACACCCCTTAATGATAGTGTGACGCTGTGTGCCGAGCAACAATACGCTAATTGCCATCAATGTCAATTAAAATAAATAGCCCCATGCAAAATAAATCCACGCTAATAATTACTACCTGTTACCGACCCATAATTTATTTGCACATGAACTGTTGACATCGAAGGCAATTAGGTATACCGTCTCTCGGCACACAGACACACGGAGGTCACACACCTTGCAACCGCGCCCCTACCAGGCAGAAGACGACCAGAGCATACTAGACGCATGGGCTGCCGGCCACCAGAACGTCCTGTATGTGCTTCCCTGCGGCGGGGGTAAGTCCTACGTCAGCGCCAACCGGATTCATCACCATATAGGATACAGCGCGGTCATAGCTCACAGGGAGAAGCTGGTCAGTCAGCTATCATGCCATCTGGCTCAGACCGGCGTCAAGCATAGAATATTCGCCCCCAAGAGTGTGGTGAACGCGATCATCCAGTTGCATATCCGGCTCTACGGTAAGGATTTCTACGATCCTTCATCCCCGTGTGCCGTAGGCGGTGTGGACACAATGATTTCATGGGCGAAACCTGAGAGTAAAAATCACCACGCTTTCATGCGATGGTGCCAACAGGTCTCGTTGTGGATAGTTGATGAGAGTCATCACATTACAGGAAACCAACGCGGAAAAGGTAACAAGTGGGGAAAGGTGATCGACCTGTTCACCAATGCCAAAGGACTCGGTGTGACAGCCACACCCGTCAGAGCTGATGGCAAGGGTCTCGGTAGGCACGCTGACGGGGTGTTTGACACCATCGTGGAAGGTCCGAGGATGCGCCAGTTGATCAATGGTCTACCCGACGAAACCGGCAAGATCAGATCATACCTGAGTGACTACCGGATCATCTGCCCACCGAACGACCTGGACGTATCTGACGTGCCAATCGGCGCCGATGGCGACTATGTGAGGGGGAAACTCGCCAAGAAAACCCGCTCCAGTACGATCATGGGCAACGTGGTCAGCACGTACATGCAGTTCGCCGCAGGCAAACGAGGTGTGATATTCGCACCGGACATAGAAACGGCCATAGAGTTCAGCAGACTGTTCAACGTGGGCGGTGTGCCGGCTGAAATAATGACGGCTGAGACACCTACCCATATCCGATTTGAGTTTGCTCGACGGCTGGAAGCTGGCGAAATACTGATGCTTGTAACGGTTGATCTGATTTCTGAAGGGTACGATTTACCAGCCATCGAGGTTGCAATCATGGCCCGCAAAACTGAGTCGTATGGCCTGTATGTCCAGATGTTTGGGCGCCCCTGCCGATGGATGGAGGGCAAAACGGCGATAATCATTGACCATGTGAGCAATGTGGCACGGCACCTGCTACCCGACCGTGAGGGTATTGAGTGGACCCTTGACCGCCGCGAGAAATCAGCCAAGAAGGACAAAGACCCCAACGCCATACCGATGAAAATCTGCTGCAATCCGCTGTGCATGTCGCCTTACGAAGCATTCCGCGACAAATGCCCGTTCTGTCACACCGCCCCGAAGGTCTTAGGACGCAGCAGCCCCGAGCAAGTCGAAGGCGACCTGTTTGAATTAGACGCCGCCGTGTTGGCCGCGATGCGCGGTGAAGTTGCCAAGACCGATGAACATCCTGACGCCGTGCGTGCCTGGATGCAACGCGCCGGCCACCCTGACATGGTGGCATACGCTGCAGCCAAGCGGCAACGCGAGAAGCAGGAGGCGCAGGCTGTGCTGAGGGATGCTATGGCGTGGTATGGGGGCCTGGCCGCTCATATCGGCCTCAGCGACCGGGAGGCACAGCGCAAGTTCTACCATCAGTTCGGTGTCGATGTACTCGGTGCCCAGGCGCTGGGTCGGGCCGACGCTGAGGTGCTTACTGAGAAGGTCAACCGCGTCATCGGGCGCGTACAGGAGGTGTGACCAATGCAACAGCTACTTGACGACATGACCCGCTACCGAGCAGCCGCACGCCGAGCCGACCGCCGCTCCACCGTCACACGGTTCATTTTTCTTGTGGTCCTCTGTCTGACGGCGTACAGTTGCGCTCTTGACGATGGGCGGGTAGTCACACAGCGCGGGGAGGTGGCACATGCAGGTAGATAACCCTCAATACGGGCAGATAGGAGGCCGAGTCTGGTGTGAACACTGCCCTTTTACCGATGCGGATGGCAATCAACCGGTGCAATGGATGGTTGACGCATGTAACCGGTTCGGCGTCGGGCGATTGAAAGGATGCCCCACTGATTCAATTTCCTATGCTGAAGCCTGCAAACTGGCTGAGAAGGAGGTGACACATGGCTAGCGCGTGCCACGTATGCCGATACACAGGTGAGAGAGAGTGTGACCCCCAAGCGGCGGATATCAAATGTCTCCTGTGCGGTCGCTGCAGCGCAGAGAGTCTGACCTCCACGGGTGAGCCGCTGCCATCCGACCCGGTGCAGCCATGCTGACCACATGGGCCAACAGGTGGGGTATCTCGCCGGCAGCGGTCGCGGAGCTACGTGCCATGATGGGTGTGGCGGCCACGCCGCAGCTAGGACCGACAGCCGAGGGATCGGAGGCATCGGTGCAAAATGCCATACGCCTGGAGGCCGCTCGGCGTGGTGCTCGACTGTTTCGCAACAATTCCGGCGCATACCAGGATGAACGGGGAAACTTCATTAGATATGGTTTAATGAACGAGAGTAAGTCCGTCAATTCAGTATGTAAGAGCAGCGACTTGATCGGCATCAGCAATATCGGTCAATTCCTCGCCTACGAGGTCAAGCGACCTGGTTGGCATTTCACCGCCACACCTCGCGAGGTAGCGCAGCAGAACTTTTTAAATTTGATCGTGTCGCTCGGCGGTCGGGCAAAATTCATTACGTCCGTACAGGAACTGGATATATGAAATGCTTGAGTTGCAGTGCTGACGCTATCGAGGGCATGTCTCGTTGCCAAAAATGTAGAGAAAAGGGTAACGCCAATACTAAACGGTATAACGAGAAGCATAGAAAAGAGCAGTGTGCAAAAGCTAAAGAATACAATAAAATACACAGGGGCGAAATACTCATAAAGAACAAGATTCGGTATGACAAAAACAGAGCCGCTATTTTAGCAAAAGCTAAATCCAATTACCCGAATAAGAAAGAGTATTACAAAGACAGATATATCAATAACAAAGAACATCATAACACACTATGTAAAATATACCGTGAGACTCATAAAACTGAGACAGCAGAGCGCATGAAGAAGTGGGGTGTTGTCTACCGTATTTCAAATAAACCAATGATAGCTGAACGGATGAAGAAGTGGCTAAGTGAAAATGTGGAATACGATAAGCACCGTCATAGAATATACAGACAGACTAACCCTGATAAAGTAAACAAATGGCACCAGACACGTCGTGCTAGACGCAAGAACGCGTTTGTTGAGCATGTGGATCGCGGGGTCGTATTTGAACGGGATAATTGGGTTTGTCAATTATGTGGTCTGCCTGTCGATAGAACAGCAACACATCCACATCCGTTATTCCCGACTCTCGACCACATAATACCCTTGTCAAAAGGTGGTACACATGAGATGTCAAATACACAGTGTACTCATTTTCGATGCAACAATATTAAAAACAACCGATCAATAGGTAGAACCATCGAGGAAGAAAAGATGATCCAGTCACTTTTCAGGCCGACCGAATTTATAGGAGACGCGCGATGACCACCACCCAAGCACTCAAGCAAATACGCGCCCATAACCGATACCTACCCATGAGCAACAGCCCACTGTGCAGTTGCTCCAAATGTCTGATAGCAAGGGAGACCCTGAGATGACCACCACCCCCGCCACACCCCGCCGCCTGGCGCCCGACACCCGCAAAGCCGACCTGTTGACGGTCGCCCTGCACATCGCCCGCACCGAGGGGCTGCTTGCCGTGACCCGTAACCGCGTGGCCGAGGTGGCCGAGGTGTCGCCCGGGCTGGTCACATTCCGCTTCCTGAGCGTGGGGCTGATGCGCGAGGCCGTCATGACCGAGGCCGTGCGGATCGGTGACGCGGTGATCGTGGCCGGTGGTATCGCGCTCCGTGACCCCCAGGCGCTGGCTGCCCCGCTGTCACTCAGACAGGCTGCCGCTGATGCTATGATACCCACCGAGGCTACCGAGGGAGTGTGACTATATGCACAGGTATAACCAGTTCATCCTGTGGGTAAGTCAGCCATCGCCCACCAGAGTTGGCCGCACGGAAAAGTACCCCGTTCATCCGGTCACCGGTCGCAAACATGACGCGCATGACAGCAGTATTTGGCTCAGTCAACAAGCCGCACAGGAGGCAGCCGCCCGTATCCCCGGTGCAGCAATCGGGTTTACCTTCACCGAGGGGCAGGGGCTGTTCTTCCTGGACGTAGACGACGCGATGACTCCTACCGGCTGGTCACCGCTCGCCACCCAACTATGCGCCCAATTTGCCGGGTGCATGGTCGAGGTAAGCCAATCCGGCACGGGCCTCCACATCATCGGCAGCGGCACCTTGCCAGCCGGCCACCCAACCCGCAACACTGAGCTTCACTTGGAATGCTACAGCCGGCGCCGTTTTGTAGCCTTGACCGGCACAGGCGCCACCGGCTCCAGCACCCACAATGCTCAAGCGGCACTCGACAACCTGTTCACCCTGCCCGGTTGGTCCAGCACCACCGCGACAGTCACACCGTCAGATTGGTCGTCCACGGCAGCACCCGAATATACCGGACCCGAGGACGATACCGAACTGATCGAGCGCATGAGGCGTACCACCTCAGTGCAAGGTGCCTTCCTTGGTAAAGCCACCCTCAGCCAGCTCCTTGACGGCGAGACGGGCTGCTACGGTGATGATGCCTCAGCCGCTGACTCGGCGCTCTGCTGCCATCTGGCGTTCTGGACCGGTCGCAACTGTGAACGCATGGACCGCCTGTTCCGTGACAGCGGCCTCATGCGGGAGAAATGGGATCGCTCGGCGGGAGGTGGCAGGACATACGGTCAACTGACCATCGCCAAGGCTTGCTCTCTCACCCGGTCGGTCTACAGCCAACCGGCCCCCGCCGCCCCCGACCAGCCAGCCCCGCTCGACACCAGCCCGCAGCTACGCACCGGCACTCAGCTAATCACTTCCACCGGTCTCCTTGACTTCTTCAAGGGCATGACCTACGTCATGGCACCCAACCAGATCCTGTGCCCTGACGGCAACCTCATGGACCAGAGCCGGTTCGACAACATGCACGGTGGACATGAATTTATGATGGACCCGCAGAATACCAAACCGAGCAAGTCAGCATGGGAAGCGTTCACCAAGAACCGAGGGGCAACATTTCCCAAGGTCCACGATATCTGCTTCCGGCCCGAGTGTGAGCCAGGCGTGACTATCCAAGAGGAAGGTCGGCAACTGGTCAATACCTACGTGCCGATCACCACACCGTCCCGTCAGGGCGATGCCAGCAGGTTCATTGACCATGTGACCAGGATGCTGCCTGACCCGGGTGACCAAGCCATTTTGCTGGCGTACATGGCAGCACTGGTCCAGCACCCGGGCGTCAAGTTCCAGTGGGCACCGCTGCTGGTGGGCATGGAGGGCAACGGCAAGTCGCTGCTCGGCACGGTCATAGAACACGCTGTCGGCAGCCGCTACAGCCATAAGCCCAACGCGCAGGACATCGACAACAAATTCAACGGCTGGCTACAGGGTAAACTGTTCATCTGCCTGGAGGAAGTCTACACCGCCGACCGCGCCAATCTGATCGAGGTGTTGAAACCGCTCATCACCAATGACCGTGTGGAGATACAGTCCAAGGGTCAAGACCAGAGGACCGGCGACAACCGGGCCAATTTCATCCTATTCTCAAACCATAAGGACGCCATCAGGAAGACCGGCACCGACCGCCGGTATGCCGTATTCTTCACCGCCCAACAGGAACCGGGTGACATGGAACGCGACGGCATGACGGGTGGGTATTTCCCCGACCTGTACAACTGGCTCCGTGCCGAGGGTTACGAGATAGTCAACCACTGGCTGCGTGAATACCAGATACCGGTCGAGTTGAACCCTGCCGTGATGGCGGGTGGGCAGTCACACCGGGCACCGGAGACCAGCAGCACAGCCGAGGCGCTGGCTAATAGCCTGGGTGGCATCGAGCAGGAGGTAATGGAAGCGGTTGCCGAGGGGCGGCCCGGGTTCGCTGGCGGCTGGATCAGCTCGCTGGC
>Ga0209321_10000052_pt1 | contig 52100 bp, 63 predicted proteins | sample Rifsed16ft4_FD_184012 | JGI IMG/M metagenome (GOLD analysis project Ga0209321, IMG submission 184012) | Soil microbial communities from Rifle, Colorado, USA - sediment 16ft 4 - CSP-I_5_4 (version 2) | ecosystem: Environmental > Terrestrial > Deep subsurface > Rock core/Sediment | place: Rifle...
CCCGCCTGTACGAAGGGGTGCCTGCCCACACACCAAAGGGGGTGTTTCTTCACGACGATTTCACCGGACCACTTTGCGGACTTCCTCTACCACCTTACGTGTTGCGAAAACCATCGTCATTTGACAGTGAGTCCCTTCGGCCCCACCACGACTAGGCAGTGGGTCCTAGCAAATCTAACATCCAGAACCCATAGAACAAGCTTTCTGGAGGACCCGAATGTTAACCTCCGGTTCCGCATCCTCATGAGCAACCTTTCCTCGGTTTGGGACCGACGGCCATGTGTTCTGATTGCCCAACTCCTCCTAAGCGGACAGATGCTTTTGTCGATTTGGGGAGAGGCAACAATCAGCTAGCAGGTAACAAGGTTTTGAGGTCTCTCCCCAATCTAGGGAGCCCTTCGCTTGCCCTGTACCCGTTCAAAAGTGGTCTGGCTTTCGCAAGCCTCTGCGAAACCAACGTTGCATGGTCAGTGTGACCTCGACCTGTCCTTTTCGGCTGAACACGAATGATTCCCTCTTTCTTGAGTTCGTCAACTGCTTCTGAGATAAGGTGCTGCCATCTGGGTGGATACCCCTGTGATAAGAATTCTACTGGGACGTGGCTACCGCCGAATCGGCGCTGCTCGTACAACTTGTGAATGACATAACCTTTTGCATGCTTTAGGGAGCCTAGCTTGAAAGCCATTGGAATTTATTCCATTATTTTTGGATTCTCAGACAACGTTTAATAGCAGCAGTGTTCTCGTAGATCTGGGGACATCGGATGAAACTTGTTGAGGATGGAGCCCTAACGCAGGTCTTCGGTGGACCGGTAGCTAAGGTGCTCGACCAAGCCATGTACGTCGGGAGCATGGAACAAACCATCCCGATGCTGGCCGAATCAACGGGGTTGACATTTAAGACTGTTCAGAAGGCTGTTGCGAAACTAAACAAGCTGGGTCTAGTCAAACGCTCTAGGAAGATAGGTAACGCACAAACTTATCGATTCGACGTGAAGCATGACTTACATGAACTGGTCGTCTGGGCTGAAGGTCTCAAGGTTAGCCGATTGCGACGTTAGGTCCGACGATGCTCAAACACTAAGAGAAAGTCGGCCCCTTACTGTCGCAGGATTCTGACCTGCGTTTGCTGATCTAGGTCTCTAAGTCTACGCCCGAAGCGTGGAGCAAACTCAAGCCTGAACTCGGCCTTCAAGACCCAGCTCCCTTACCAGATCTTGAAGCGGCCTCGTCTTTCCTTCTTTCACTTCGCTGAGAGCGTCCTCGATGTCCTGCATTAGTTCCTTATCGACACTAACTTCCAAGGTTTCGATGAGCTCCTCCATTAGCCTACTTGCCCTCATGAGAAGCTCCTTCTCCTCGACCGTTAGCAAACTAGTCATCCCAGGCTACCCGAAGACTACCATATGCGCTCAGTTACATATTGATTCTCCATGTCACCGTGGCAGAGGGTGGTCTCGGCTCGGCTTTTTTCGAGTCTATTCGGCTCGCAATATGGTCGACTGAGAAGCTTAAGCCCCCCAGTGGACACACACCCCCATAGCCCATGAGTGTTACACTCGGATGGTTCCCGTATTACAAACTGGCATGTTTGCGCCTTTCTCACGCGAAAAGGATTTGGATTAGGCTTCCTGAGCCTCAGTTGATGCCAAGACGAGGACTTTCAGGTCGTTGGATTGAACCTCCAAGACGCTTAGAGAGACTTCCCCTGAGGACACTACAAGCACACTATTCTGAGCTGTCTGGTGCGCTTGCGGTTTTGAGGGCCTGGTGGTGTGTTTTTGCCTGGGCTAGTTGGCTTCGTAGGTAGAGCACAAGGCCTCTTTCCAGCAGGAGGTTTAGTATGTTGGTGCGTGTGGCACCGATCAACCTAGCATGTCGGTCCATCTTGACGAGCAGACGCCCGGGCAACCTGACCAATATGATCCTCGATCCTCCAAGACGGTGACGTTCAGCGCCGCGATGTATGGGGAGGGCGCTCGCACCTTTCCCCATAGCCTTCAACGTTGCTGCGAAAGGACTGTCCGAGCCAACGCTCTCCACCTTCCGCTGTATCCCCGCATCCCTCAAAAACTCCTCCTGGGTCTCAGGCTTCTCAAGTTCCAAGCATTCCTGAACCCAACCGAGCAGTATGATCAGCTGCCAGAACATAGCCCTTGAAAAGCCATCTTCCCATGCAACATGCACAAGATACTCGAACAATGGCCTGCTCACACGCAGCGCAACACGAACACCCCGAACCAACCCACCCAAACCAAACAGCCACTGTATACCAAATGGCATACAACACACTGCCAAACCTGCGACCCGGAAAAAGCCATAGGTGGTTGTCTGGGCCCTCGGTTGGCCGAAATCTCATCATCCTAAGAAAGATGATGAGTTATGCAGGAGCTATAATCGCGGAAGACTACATATAGGGCGCCTGTCAGCTTGTTCCCGACGAGACATGGCTTCAGGCACCGCCACCGTGAGACTACCCAAGGTAGTTGTCGAACAGATCTATGAGGCATCACTTCGGTTCGCAGAAGTCCTTGAAACGCTAGAAGTGACACTCGACCAGAAGACTATGCGCAGGATAAAGACTGGCGAGCGCGAGTTCCGTAATGGGAAATACATCACTGCAAAAGGGACCAAGGCGATCCGAAAGGTCCTTTCCACTTGAGCTATGCCATCATCTTCCTTCACGTATTTCTCAAGCAGTTTCGTCGACTCCCTGGCGATGTCAAACTCCGCGTGAGACGACGCATTGAAGAGCTGTCTGAGAATCCGTATCTGGGTCTCAAATTGGTCGGTGAACTCGAGGGGTTCTGGAAAGATAGAGTCGGAAAATACCGAGTCATCTACAAGATAGATGAAACTAGAAAAGCAGTCATCGTCTACGACGTTGACCTGAGAAAACGCGCATATGACTGAAATGACCCGAACACCCCCCGAACAAACCAAACAGCCACTGTATACCAAATGGCATACACTCAACGACTAACTTTCCTCATGGAAAAAGCATAGGCGATCATTCGGGTAGGCTGGTCACCGATCTCTCAGCTGCCGGAGATGGCTTAAGTTGATGTCCCATTATGTTTTGGTAGGGGCAGAGAGAAGAGGGGATTCTCATAGCCCGCGCGAAATTCTCAAAATCTGAGCAACGATTCCGCGAGATTATCACTTCCAATCCAAAGCGAACTGGAAACCCAGAGAACTGGCGGCCAAGCAGAATGAAGCGAATCTGGAATGAGGGCGCCTAACTGTGGTAGTTGCGCTTGACACGAACATTCTCTGCTATGCGTTTGATCCCGCTTCGCTGAGAATGCCAGGCTAGGAAGATTCTATTCTTCTTCAATCTTCAGTAGGCGCTTTGCTTCGGCGAGGAACTCGTGGGCGTTTTCTATGAGCTCCACTGCACTCTCTTCTGAGTAAATCATGGCGTAGTCGGCTTCCTCCCTTAGGTCCATTCCTTCCTCAAACGCGTTGAGTAGTTCAGGTTTCATGGACCTTCCGAACAATCCACGCATCGCAACGAGGAGAGCCCGGTGGCTCTTCTCCCTCAAATTCCTGCTGAACAGGAGGGCGCGTGCAGCATGAAACATCGCATAATATGCTTTCACTATCGCCCATTTCGCATCGTTATCTTCCAATGATTTCCTCGACTTCGCCAGGTCATATGAGGCTCCTTCTATCTCTTTGAGGATCAACTCTCTATCAGCTCTGATCCTGAGTAGTTTGCGCTCTTTGAGCAACCGAGCGATTTCTGGGGTTACTCTTTCTCCCAAAGCACTATGCCTCTCTCCACGTTCTCATAGAGCGGTCTGTCCTCCCGCTTCAGTTTCACGAACTCACTCGCGTTCACTATTATCGGAACAATCTGCCTCTCGCTACTCCTGTTGAAATCACCGATAATCCCCCTCACCAAACTCTTCGCCAGCGTAAGAACAAACAGGTCTATGTCGCTGTCCCTAGTATCCGTTCCCTGAGCGGAGCTACCGAACAAAACTACCCTTTTGGAATGTTCCTTGATAGAGTCAGTTAGCTCCTTCAACGCGAAGACGTTTGTTAGTACCTTGAACTGTCTCACCACCGTCTGCCCGGCGTTCAGCTTGTAGAATACCATCCGGCCTTTCCTCTCCCTGTTCAAGAAACCCAAGCCTGCAAGCACTCTCAGCAACCTATTAGCCGACCCCTTGCTCACCCTCGTCTTCCTCACCACCTCTCTCTCATGGTACTCGTGCATTGGATCTGAGAGAAACAGCTCGAACACTCTCATCAAAGTGGGAGTAATGAAATCTAATTTTTTGGGCATATGCTCATTATTTTGTACTTCGGATATTTATTTGTGCTTGAACAGGCATCCTTGGAGGGTCATCGCTATACCAAATGGCATACAGCCAACCGCTAACATTCGACATGGAAAACCATAGGCGGTCACTCGGGTCGTCAGGTCACCGAGCTTTCATTTGCCTGCGGAGACCAGCTTGCCTACTCGTGTCTGCGCAATCGAAAAAGGCATATCACCACAGGGTCATTGCTCGGCCCATTGAAAGAAAATAACGTCATAAAAGTGGCCGTGCAAGGTATCCTAGTCATCTAGTATTCAGTGCTCTCAACTTATCAAATTTGAGCATCGCAGAAGAAGCCTGTACAAGCGGAAGGGAATTGGCACCACCATAATGAGAGAACCGTGTCTCCTTTGGCCATCTTTTCCTCCGAATGCGTCTGTATGCCTCGCTCACTTCTTTCGGAACAATTCTGCAAGTCTTGCGAAGAATCTCAAGATCGCTCGTTTTTCGGTATACGGCAACCTTGTGCCAGTCATTTCGAACCAAATGCGATCAAGCTCGTCACCTCTAAGACGCTTGGCATAATCCCTTATGCGTTCCAGCAGATGCTCCGCGAGTGTTGCAGCCCTAGCTCTTTGCGCAAGTGTGTTCAAGTCCACATCGTTCCTTCTGTCCCGCAGCAGAGAAAGCAGGTCAACTGCATCTTTGTCCCTTCCCACAGTCATTGTCTTCAGCACAATTAGCGCCTCCAGTTCGACGACAGCAGCCCTCAACGATGTATTCTTGGAAACGTATCCCTTTACTGTAAGCCGCTTGGCATCCTTGAAGAGTGAGGAATCGACCGGGTACTCCTTTCCTGTAGACATGTCGTAGATTCTTCCGACGCTAATGTGAAGGTCTATGAATCCCCCGTTCAGTTTCTTCTTTCCAGCAATGCCGAACTCCGTGTCTCTAAGCGAATAACCGAGCTCCCTCATCAGCCCTTTGAGCTTCCCTAACGTCGGCTTGTCCGCCACTAAATCGATGTCCTTTGTGTACCGGTAACCGCGAGTGTAGGCGCCCACCGCGTATCCGCCAATGATGAGGAGTCTGATTCCTTCCTTGCGCGCAGCTTCGACGACGACCCGCAGGTCTCCAAGGCTCTTGCGCTCGACCTCTTCCTCATTCATGATCTCACCAAATCAGTCACAACTTTCGAAACCTGCGCGTGTGTTAGATGCAAACGTAAGTTCCACTTTGAAGAAATCTCGGCGTACATCCCTTCCTGAGGCAGCTTGCTAAGGCTCTGAGGAAAATCGAGTGGCGCGTCAAGGTTCGAACGTTTGAACAATCTAGCAATGACACTCTTCTCGAACAGCAGCTTTCGGGACTCGAAGTTCAAAACATCAAGAATGCATCCCAAGAATCTTGTTGCATTATAGGCTTCGGAAAGCCCAATCACTCCTTTCCAGTCCAGGCGGGTTCTTTGGACAACAAGCATTGCCAGCACGTCGTCCAAGCGAATATCCTCTTTCGCGATTCCCAGGATTATCAGAATCGCGGGTGAGAGATATATTATTCCGCTGATTGTTCTGACGTGCTCCGCGAGATTCTGGTCGAAGTCTGAACGAATGTAAACGTTTTCGTCTGCAGGTTTTTCGGCGGGCACGTCATCTATCGAGATGGCAACCTTCGGTCCCGAGAGGAACGCGATCCACATGGAAAGGTTCTCCGGCCTTACATAGATGTCAACGCGTTGTGCTGCAGTATGTCTGTGATATTGATAGGCCGCATACGCACCGCTCACATAGTAGTTAAGCGAATGTGATGCTGCTCTCAACTTCCCAGCAACATCATTGTTCTCTGCTCGCGACTGTACTGCAAACGCCAGCACGATGCTTTCAGGATCTATGAGCCTGAACAGTTTCCTTCTGGGATCTGCAGGGTCTCTCCTCACAGTCAAGTGACCGAAGCTTTTCAGCTTGGCTAGAATCTTCGCTAGCGGCCGCTCATCCCTTGTTCCGAGTATATCACCCGCTTCGGAAAACTGGAACTGTTCTGTCTTCTTTGCTGCGTACAATCGTGCATAGGCCCTTGCAAGCCACGGCGGTATCCACATCATAGCTGCTCGCCGATAGACTCCCTATTAGGGTGTCTATTTACTTTACACTCCCTATTAGGGTGTCTATCCATCAATCGGGTTCTGTTCACTTAAATACTCAACATTCAACGTCCTAGATGCGCACGCACAGCCGATACCACTCCGCCGCTGATTCCCACCCGCCACCAATGCCTATGGCTATGCCTATTCCGATTGCAAATGCTACGACCGCTACCATTGCTGACATCAAGTAAACTCCTACGATCATCATCGTCACAACGAGAGCGCATGCTGTGCGTGTAGGGTGACGGACACACACCCCCATACCCCATGAGTGTCACACTCAGGTGGTTCCCGTATTACAAACTGGCTTGTTCTGCACCTATCTCATGCGAAAAGGATTCGGTTTCGGCTTCCTGAGTTCCCGTTAATGCCATGATGAGGGCTTTCAGGTCGCTGGATTGAGTCTCCAGGACTCTTCGAGAGACTTCCTCTGAAGACACCACACGCATCCCTTCTTTGGAGAAGTATTGTTGCACCTCTCTGATAGCCTGTTGAAGGATTTGTGGAAATTCCGACAGCTCATAGTAATGGGCAAGAGTTCCATCGCTACCCTTGCACTGTGCCGATAATAGTTAGGAGAGTTTTGTTGTTCAGAAATACTTGCATTATTTCCTTCTTTTCTACTTGATAGAAGTTAGCGATTTTCTCTGGTAGCTTAACCAAGAGTTCTTTTCGTTCACGATCAACTTCTGCTTGTTCTTTCCACAAGCAATTTGATTCCCACTCTGGAACCGGTTCTCCTGAAATTCCTATACTCTCACTGTTGAGAGCGTAAATGAAGGCATTGAGCCAAGAGGGGTTCCGCACATGAACAACCTCACGCGGAATCTCGACAAGAGTGTTATCTGGAAACGAGTAACCTTCCGGATAAAGCAAGGTTATCTTGCCCGTTTTTCGCAAGATGCTTTTTGTGACAAGTTCTCCTTTCCTTGTCATCCTCTTGATCGCGCTATGAACAGTTGAGGGAGGTTTACCTATCTTCAGGCTTAGGTCGTAAGCAGATAGGCCTGGCGACTTTTTCACTAACAACAATAGTTTTTTCTCTAGAGCAAGAGCTACGTTCCTTCTCGCTTCTACAGCCAATTCGTATGGAGGAGTATGCGTTCTTGCTCTCATTGCGCCTTTCACAAAGGTTAGTCGACGACCGTGGAATTAAAGATTTCGAATATTCGCTGATAAGCAAAAGGCTCAATTAAGATGCAATCACGTCAATCTTTTCCATGTAGACACGTGTCGGTGTCAGAACCGCTTAGACGGTCGAAATTACTTCGTAAAAGTAGTTTTCTGGACGAAAATGGCTTATGTCAGATAGTTAGAGATGCTCCGTTTTCTGAGAGAAGATACCTTCCCAACGATAACTATCGTTTCAAGATAATGTTCAAGAGGAGAAAACCGGGGGGAGGCCTTGTTGATGTAACTCTGGAAGTACACATCCAAGGTCACGGGAAATGCGTTATCTACCGTATCCACACCCCCGGGATTCGCTAGCATCTATCTAACTATGGCACCTCAAGCAAATTCAACCTCAAATCAGCAGCCGCGGTTCTTATCCTCGTTGTCTCCCCACAACAATTGCATTGTACAATCTCATCTTCCGTCTGATGCTTTTCTCATCGACTTGGATTTCCTTCGCGTTCAACGTTTCGAGAATTTCTATCGCTGACGCTGTTTCTCTCGTGGGCTTGATTTTGTTGAGAGCTTTGAGCAATCCTAACAGTCTCGCCACTAGTCCACAATGAAAAAGTGGACACCAAAAACCTCGGAATGCGGGCTGACGCGCATCTTCAACGTTAAAGGAACGGCGAGCCCACCAAAAACCAAAAAAGTAAACTAAGCCAGCCTTCGTGTGGGTACACTTACCCCGTTCTCTCACTCGAATACTAGTTACGCTTGTTCTGTATGAAGCAAGTGTTAAAAGGCATTCAATGTCAAACTGGGCAGAGTTAGTGATTTGAATGATAATCCTGATTAGAATGGACTATGAGGGCGATGACCTTCAACGTGATTTGGAGAAGTTGAATGAAATCAATTCGAAAATTGTGGCGAAAACTGGCGGGAAAATGGACGGCCCCTATCTCCCGCAGCAGCACACACTATTGTACATCTTCCATGTCGACAAATACGAACGCCTCAACGAAGCGGGCAGATTGTTCTTTGCCGAGAGTGCCAAGATGAAACTTCCCTTCGTTCCAGTCACGTACGAGGTCGCTGTCACACCAAAGGAATTCTTTGGTTAGCAATCACATAGCCAAGTCAATGACGGCTTGGATCTGCCACATCAACAACTTCCCCTTTAAGACACCACATATTCTGGGGGAATTACGATGAGCCACGACCATCGAATCGCCGTAGTACACGCTACGGCCCCCACGTGCTGGTGGTCGTGGGGATATGAGTCAGTCTTCAACCGACTGAAGCTTGTATACGGCGACCAGATCGAAACTTTCGTATTCTATGGCGCCGTGTACGAAGACATCGAGGAGTACAAGAAGAATTACGAGCTCGACGATGCTGGCATGATTGCTTGGGCGAAGGAAGCTAAGGAAATCATGGGCGTTCCCATGCATTTGAATTATCACTTCGACCGCATGCCCAAGAACCTATTCCCGGCAACCCTGGCACTGATGGCGGCAAACCGCCAAGGCCACGAGAAAGGCCACCGATTCTACCGAGCGCTCCTGCGGCGTTCCATCGTTGAAGATCAAGACGTGACGCAGGAAACTGTGCATCTTAACGCAGCTAGAGAGGCCGAGCTCGATGAAACGAAGTTCAAGGAAGACTGGGCCAACCAAGCGAGCCTAAAGGCCGACTATGAAGCGCAAGGAGACAAAGGGCCACCGGTTCACGTCGGATTCTACAACATCGCAGTAACCGATTGGCACGGTCGAACCGTCTACTTAGAGCAGCAATTCCACCCTTCCACTGTCGAAGGCGCAATCGACTACCTCTCAGGAGGTCAACTCAAGAAAGAAAAGCCAACCGACATACTCGCCTACATCAAGGCGCAAGGCCCAACACCCCTCATCGAGATAGAGCGCGTATTTGACCTCGCCTCGAAAGAGGTTCAAGCAGAACTGGAACGACTGGAAAAACAAGGAAAGGCAAAGCGTTCGAAACTCGCGGAAGAGAACTTCTGGTCTCCATAACGCTGCATAATGAAACGAGATATGTAACGGGGAGAATTGACGAGTGGCAAGTGGGGATGATCCGGAAAAGGTTGGATCTCAGAAACTCATTCACCTCACGACGAGAGGGCGAATGAGTGGGAAGTTGCACACCGTAGAGCTCTGGTTCGCCGTTGGGAATGGCAAGGTGTACCTGAGTCACGAAGGCGAAGAGACGGATTGGATGAAGAACATCAAGAAAAACAGCCAAGTCTCGTTTGAGATAGGGGGCAAGAATTTCAACGGCAGCGCACGCTACCTAGAGGATGGGACGGATGAGGCGTGGACGGGCAAATTGGCGCTGTACGAGAAATACTATGGCAAGGCAACGAAAGAAGTCATCGAAGATTGGTTCTCCCTTTCAAGACTCCTGGTAATTGAAACATCATAGACGTACGCACCTAGGAACAGGCACGTTGCTCCGATCGTGGACACGCACGTGAAACGAATGATGTGTTATCAATCTGCTTCTGCGACGGCAGGCTCCGCTCAATTCGAGCTCGTTGGCGACTGCATCACACTCATGATCTTAGCTTTGCTTGAATACCAGACGTTCCTGATCAACGGCGAGTCATGTAGATGATTTGAGCCCATTTCTAGCGGCAATATTGTGGCGGGCCCCGGGGATTCGAACCCCGAATCATGGTCCTCCCGAATTGCTTGGAAGGTTTTGCTTTGTGCGCTAACGTCGCTTCGAGACATTCTTTAGGAATTCACTTGAAGAACATATGGTTGTGATCCGAGCAGCGTCCCGGGAGCGCTTCATATCCTCTCTTAGAGTCTTATCTCCTGTGACTGCGAAATTGGGTTTCGCCAGAATTGTCGAAGTCAGCACTGCCGCGTCTTTTGCGTCTCTGACCTCCCCCTGATGGAGAGGAATGTCTTGCTTGATTCGGCTCCAGGGAACGACGGTATGCTCCGCTCGGATGAGAAATGCGTCCAGGAACACTTCATGACCGGGGAAGCGACGACCTAAGACCGCCCTTGCCTCTTTCAAGACAAACTCAGGTAGTACGAGGGTTATCGCCTTGTCCTCTGCGAGCTTCAGTATCCGATGCTCATTACCCTCAGGGAATACTAGGCCGGAGACAAGGATGTTTGTGTCAATGAGAACGGTGAACCTTGACCTTGCCGTGCTTCTCTCCAAGCATTTTCTCCCTAGCCCTCTCGATATCCTTCATGAGTATCCTACGCGTCACGCCACTCCTTTTCGCAAGCGGCTCGAGGATGGCTGAGATATCATCCAAGGACAGCTCGTCGACTTTCTTTATCACAATGAGGCGCCCCAGTTTCGTCACATAGACGTGACTGTCTTTGCCCAGCGACAGATCCCTACGTATTTCAACTGGAAGCGTAAACTGCCCCTTTGAGGTTATTTTCACAACTTGGCTTGCAGCCACCGACCTTCCCCTCTGGCAAGTAAGGATTCCTTACATAAATACCTAATCCACCGCACACTACCATCTTTGATGTCCGGTCGAATTATGATACGGATTGTCAATGTCTCCGCTGAAGCTAGGAACTTGCACTATACCAAGTCAATGGATCACGGCGCATCATTCGGGCCTAATGTTAGGGTTACCATTATCTCTTCGAACCCTAACACCCTGAGCGACCCTTCCTTCATCGGTGATCACATTGGGCTCGCTAGTGACACAGCTGGCATGGTCCACCCTATTTGGAACGGGGGCGAAAACGGTTTATGCTACACCTTCACAGCCGTCATATGCGCTACACCAATCAGCACAACAATGAGCTCAGCTTCATCTGCGGTCGTCTCATCTGCTAGCAGCATTACTTCCTATGCTTCGATTCGGACCGCTGAAACGACAACGCTGGAAAACGCAGTTACAATTTCTACGGGTGGTCAAATAGGCACGATTATTGGCGTTGCCATCTTCTCGCTAGCGGCGATAATCCTACTCAGAAGACGTAAAGGCAAGGGCGCCTAGCACGGGAACGGCGGACACACAAACGAAATTATGCAGAAACACCGAGTAGTCCAATTGATGAAATGTGAGCGGCAGACGGAAAGTGGCACTGCCACTCATTGAAGGTGGCGGGCCCGCGGGGATTCGAACCCCGGACCCCAGGCATCCCCCACCTCGCACTGAAGGTGTTTAGAGGGCCTGTGCTTTAGACGCTAAACCCGGCCTGGCATAGCGCTATCCAGACTGAGCTACGAGCCCAACCCCATACGCCCCTAACTCTTCCTTAAAGCTGGTATCCCAACACCCCAGAAACCTCAACCGGCAAGCAGTAATCGATGACGAACTGAAACAGGAGTGGGTAGTGGAAATCGAAGCATACCAACTCGGTTTCCCACACGCTTAAATGGGATGTCCCATTTATTGCCGTGGGACAAACATGCCGACCGCCATTTTAGACGACCGTGGTAGGATAGTACTACCGAAAGAACTCGCGGAAGAATTAGGCGCCTCTCCAGGTGACGTTGTAGTGTTTGAGAAAAAGGGCAAAGATTTCGTGGTCGCCAAAGCCCGATCGAAGAAAGATCAACTTGAAGAGATAATGGATTGGAACCCGCAACGCAGAGGTAAGATAGAAGCCACTAGCCCCAAGAGCATGAAGGGGATTTGGAAGACCTGATCGGCATAGACACGAACATTCTTGCGTATGCACTCGACCCAACTTATCCAGAGCACGAACAAGCCAAAGGGGCCATTCTGTCCCAAGAGGGATGGGCACTCAACGCAACCGTGGTCCATGAGACATATCACACTCTAGTTTTCCGCAGGAGGATCTCACCAAACGATTCCAAACTAAAAATTAGCAGCTTTCTGAAAAATCAGAGAACGACATTTCTCAACCTAACCAAGGCTGTGTCCCTATTTGCATTAGACTTGGCGACCAAGACGGATCTCGGCGGGAGAGACTCAGTGATAATAGGTTGCTATCTTCAGAACAGGATTCCGGAAATCTACTCTCACGATGACGACCTCCTAACTCTAAAGAGGATTAGCCTCAAAGGGCGGCAACTTCGCGTAACAGACCCGATAAGATGAGGCGTCAATCACTCCACGAAGATGGCGGGCCTGTAGGGCTCCGCGAGCTTTGACCGGCCCTTGGGATCGTACAAGTTCTCGTCCTCTTCGCCGTGAACTTCCACTGCCGTTTTCAACTCTCTTCCAAAGAACTCTCTCGCTTCGGTGAAGGCTTTTCGTTCGTCTATTTCTCCCGTCTTGAGTCTTTGAGTGCGCAAGTCCACGGGCATGGTCCTGACTTGCTTGATGAGCTTCGAGGCGAATTTGGGTAGATCCTTCGAGGCAGATGTCTTGGCTGCAATCATGTCTCTGATCAATCCGTCCAAGGTTTCGGGGCGGGTTTCAGCTCTGTTTAGGGCTTCAGTGAACACACGCCACTTCCATCTCGCAGCCGCGTAATAGTGAACCTTTTTTGGTGTGATCTTGGTTGTGGCGATTATCTCCTGCGTATCTTCCAAAGTCTGTTTGACGAGCGCTTCTAAATCATCTGATCGTTCATCGATCTCCGACTCGGCAAACTTTGGCCATGGAGCATTGGACACGAACTTCTGCTCGCCTAAGGCCTCCCACGCCTCCTCGGCCAAGTGGGGTGCGAAAGGAGTCAGCAGCCTGATCCAAGCGGACATGTATGCCTTCATTATCTCCGAGTCGGGTTTCGCTGCGCGTCGCTGGTACCATCTCAAGTCGTTCCAGACATCGTAGATGGCTGCAGACAGAGCCGTACGGGTCTTCAGCTTCCCAATCGCGTCTGACACCTGTTTTGTTCTTGCGTGAATTCTGCTCATTAACCACTTCTCTAGGTGGCCGTTTGATGCACGCTCTTTCGAGTTCGAGACTTCCTCGACCAAGTGCTGGAAGGATTCCAATCTCGCCTTGATGTCACGCACATTGTCATAGCGCCAATCCGGATCATCCATTCCCTCAGCAGCTAGCAAAACAGCGCAGCGGACAGCGTCCGCCCCGTAATCCTCGCAAGCCTTCCACAGTGGAATGAAATTACCCTTAGACTTGTGGATTGGGTTGCCTTCCAGCAACATGAATCCGTTAACGCCAATCGCCCGCGGCCAGAAGCGTTCTTCGAACAACGCGACATGGTGAAATAGGAAGAAGGTCAGATGGTTTCCAACCAGGTCCTTTCCAGAATTACGCAAATCAACTGGGTACCAATATAGAAAATCTTCTCGAATCTTCTCCAACACCTTCCGGCCGACGCCAGTCTGCTTGCCTAGTTGTTCTGGGTTTCCGGTTCCGTAGAATATGAAGTCGAAAACCTCAGGCGTGAGCTGTTCAGCTTTGATGATTCCTTCGTTTACGAACTTGCTGACCGCATAGTATGCCATGTAGATTGTGGAATCGCTCAGCGTTTCAACAATCCAGTCTGGGCTCCAGGGTAGCGGTGTACCCAGACCAGTCTTACGGGCGCAGGGCCAATCTAGTAGCCAATCGATGATACCGTCAAACCAGCCCCTCGCCTCCTCAGGATAGAAAGCCATCCCCGAAGTCGCACGATGCGCCAAGGCTTTCCACTCAGGATCCGAGTACTTCAGAAACCACTGGTCTATCACCTTCGCGACACATTCAGTAGTGCAACGACAGATGACCTTCTGCGGAAGCTCGTACATCACATCCGCAATGCCCTTGCCTCTGAAGTCTCTGACTAACCCTTGTTTTAATTCCGCGACCTTCTGCTTCGAGTAGGGACCACAATCATCCTTCAAGATGCCCCCATGAAATTCCGCTTTGTAAATCTCCTTCGTCGCTTCCTCCGCTCGTGGATCATTCTGATCGCGCAGGCCCATCCGGTCGACGATCTCTACCGCTGGAAACTCGCCGTACCCTTCAACCGAAATGATCGAGATTGGTTGTATTCCCGAGACTTCTGCCGCGGCTATGTGGAACTTCTCAAGCATGGCTGGGTTTCTTTGCACATCTCTTAACGCTAGCCAGTCGAACGGCGCGTGGGCTGGGACACTGTAGACTAGTCCCGTGGCGTTTTCGGTGTTGACGAAGTTTCCGGGTAGGATTGGCAGTTGTCTGCCCAGGATCAAATCGACGCATTTCTTTCCGATTATCTCTGCGCCTTTGAGGTTCCGTAGGACTCGAACCTGTTTCATTTGGTTCTGCAGCTTCTGGGATGCAGTCTGGCTGATTATCCAACGTTCACCGTTCACATCTGCCTCGACATAGTCACCGTCTGGATTAACCCAAAGGTTTGTGACTCCGTAGATCGTTTCAGGTCTGAAGGTCGCGCAGGGCAGGAAGATGTCGCCCAGCTTGAACTTCATCAATATGAATTCTTCCGGTCTAACGCCCTCCCCCTCAAGTCTGTCCGCGTCGCCGGTTGGGCTCTCGTCCTTGGGACACCAGACTACTGGATGCGTCCCACGGATCACGTAATCTCGTTCTCTCAGTCGCAAGTACTGCCAGGTTACGAATTTGCTGAAGGCCTCGTTGAGTGAGCTTGTGTGGAATTCTCTTCGCCAATCAATGGCCATGCCTAATCGTTTGACTGCGTCCCGGTTCACGTTCGTGTAGTACTGGGCCATGTAGACCGGATCGACAAACTTCTTGAGCTCTTCCTCAGGAACCTCGTCCACTTCTCTTATCGGGCGGATGAATTCCTCATCTCCCATCTTGATTCGCTCAGCCGCGCCAGCTACGGTCTTGCCAGTCCAATGCCAGGCCCATGGATAGAGCACATTGTAACCGCGCATGCGCATGTAACGAGCGTACGCGTCGATTCGAGCCGCGGTGAATCCACTACCCACGTGCAGTGGGCCGCTCATGTATGCGAATGGAAAAGTGACGAAGCATTTTGGACGCTTGGAGTCAGGGTCGGATTCGAAAAGTTTTGCCTTGGCCCATTCACTCTGCCATTTCTTGTCGATCTGCTTCCAGTCAATGGGCATCGTGATCACTTAGTTAACATTGACTTCAACACGGACTCTGAGTTCTTGATGATCTGATCAGCTGCCTTGGTGTTGGTCCCGCCGCCTTGGCCGAAGTAATCCTTGCCACCACCGCCGCCTCCAACAATCGCCGCGAGTTTCCCGGCCAATTTACCGGCATGAACTCCGTGGCTGATCGCTTGCTTTCCTGCCCCGACGAAGACCCGCGCTGAATCCTTGACGAGCAATAGCACAGTGACTGCGTTGGGATCCTCTTCCACTATCTTGTTGTTCAATGAAACGATCTCGTTCTCTTCACCGCTAGTGTATTTGCCTTGGCATAGTTTTACAGTACCAACTTTCTTCGACGAGCGCAAGAGTCGTTCAGCTTCCTGTCCCGCCCATTGTATTCCCAACTCTTCAAGCCGCTTTGTTAGCTTCGCTCTATCTTCGATCAGCGTCTGCACGTATTGGTCAACTTTTTCGACTGGCGCTTCGACTGCGCTGGAAATACCCTTCAGTACCCTCTCCTGTTCTTGGAAGGCTCGCAGCGCCTGTGTTCCCGCAGCGAAGATTATTCGCTCCACACCATCCTGAATGCGCTCGGTGTGAAGGATCTTGATCGCGCCAATCTGGCCGGTTCTAGTGCAATGCGTCCCACCACACGCCTCCACATCCCAGTCACCAATCTTGATTACGCGCAGCTCTCGACCTGGGACGACACCGCCCTGATAGAGAATGTAACCATACGCTTCCTCAGCTTTCTCTCTGGCCAGCCACATGGATTCCACTGGAATATCCTGAAGAGCAGTCTCGGTTGCTAGTCGTTCTATTTCCCGAACCTGCTCATCGGTGATCCTCTCGTAGTGGGAAATGTCAATTCGACTCGACTCAACACCCTTCTGTGCTCCAGCCTGCCAAGCGTGCTTTCCCAGCACCCTCCTCGCAGCACCCAAGACCAGATGGGTTCCTGTGTGATGGCGCATTAGACTCACACGTCGATCCCACTCGATTGAACCTTGCACAGTATCGCCCACGCGCGGCGGCTTTCCGTCGATTTGGTGAAGGATCACTCTGCCCGCTTTCTGGGTATCAACCACCTTAACAGGTCCAGCGGAAGTCTGGAGTACGCCAATGTCCCCTGGCTGACCACCCCCTTCAGGATAGAAGCAGGTCTGGTCCAGCACAACGAACTTGTGATCGATTACAGCGAGCGCTTTTCCTTGGAACTGCTTCTGGAATGGATCCTTGTAGTAGAGTGGGACGGTTTCAGGTAGCTGCGCGACCTTATCCTTCAACGAAACGGCAACTTCCGTCTCTCCCTCCTCGTCGGAAGCGCGTTTACCTGAGAGATGCTTCTGGGCTACCATGCCGAAGAAGTTGCCGGGCTCATTCACCTGAACACCCATTGGCTCCGCGATTTCCCGAACAATATCGGGAACTATTCCATGCGAGTCGTAAAGCTCCACTAAGGTGTCGGACGGAATCTCCTTCTGCCCTTTCGCCTTCAAATCACCAGATATCTTCTTCACTAAGTCCGAGCCACGTTCGAGAGTTCTGCTATACTTAGATTCCTCAGACTTAATCGCGTCCGCCATCTCCCCCCGCATATCCTTCAGTTGCGGGAAGTCACCGCCCCAGTAGTTGACCTGCAGATCCAGAATGTCCAGCATCCTCTCTTCGATGCCCAGCTGGCGGAGCATCCTGTAGGTTCGACGGATCAATAATCGTGCCAAGTATCCTTCTTCAACGTTTGAAGGAACCACGCATTCTGAGAGTAGAAATGCGATTGTCTTCGTATGATCCGCCACGGCCATCGCGTTCTCGACTGGTACGAGAACCTTGTCGAGCTCTCTCCAATCCATACCCAGAGCATCCGCCATCTTCTTTCGAGCGTCGATGCGACTCTCGCCTCGTTCGGTGTTCATGTAGCTTGAAACGGGGACTACTTTGGTGACCAGTTTCTCGTCGAACTTCACAGACGCCATGTCGAAAATCTTGTCGAGCACTGATCCATAGATGACTTGAAACGCACTGGGTTTACCCTGACTCAGCCATGCCCATCGCTCAATCCCGTAACCCGTATCCACGGTTCGGATTGGCAGCTTGACAAGCTCCTCGCCCTGAACCTTGTACTGCATGAAGACTAGTGTGGAGATTTCCAATCCAGCGCATAGGCATTCGACATCGGGTCCCGCGTTTCCGCCTCCAGACCAGAAATGTTCCTTGTAGGATAATGATTCGGACTTCAGGCCGAATTCTTCAGTCGCCAATTGATGATGATACCTAATCGTCTGATCCATCCAGTAAATTTCCTTGCCAGGATAATTGAAAGCGTGAGCACCACCCATCTCAAAAATCAGATCATGCCGACCCAGCGTTGGACCGACATTGTCGATGTCCGTGAAGCGGATAGAAGGCTGGCTGATGACTAGCGGATTTGCGGGGGGAGGAATCTGGCCCTCGGTGACGTAGGGTTGGAAATCGTAGATTGACGCTCCAACCAAGAACACGTCGTCCCGCCAGCGTGCTACAACCGGATAGGGCTTGATTCTAGTGTGCCCATTCTTTTCGAAGAATGAGAGGAACAACTCGCGCATGTCGTGAACAGAATACGGACGTTTCGCTGGAGGCTTCCCAATGAATGAATATTGGACGCAGGGACTGTCGCCGCAATATTTCTCGTCAGGTCGCTGAGTCCAGAAATAGGCTTTGCAGCACTCGCACTGCTTGCGCGTGAACCCGTTCTCTTTGAAGAACGGAACGGCGAATTCTTTTTCACTAATCTCATTTTCCATTGACCAACTCCCCCAGCCAACAGAGCAGAACGAAGCAAACTGACTAGAAAGCTATTTGCCCGCTTCTCTGTCAGCGAGGTGCGAGCGCAAGGGCCAGAAGCAAAAGATAAGCAGCCATGACGGCCCAACTCTTCACTATTAGTGGCTTGAAGTTCCTGATATAGATTATTCCTGAACCTACCATAGTCCGCAAACTAATGTCTAGCTGACTGTGAAGCGTAGTTCCCATGGAATTCTGTTGGGATACTTCGAGCTATCTCGACGATGCGTTCCGTTGCGGCCGTCAAACTCATGCCGAACAATGGCCCGGGAGACATCCAAACAGTGGGACCATAGATTTCGTCAGTTTCCCCTCGCAGAGTTAACTTTCGAGCGAGCAATGCATCAGTAAACCTGAGCCTGTCCCGCAGCATGTCCACCCAAACACCGTACTTCCCTGAGAAAATCAGATCAGTAAACTGAGTCGCTCGATCCTCACCAGTCCAGACTTCGCTTATCTTCCCGTCAACTACTGCAAACCCAACCCTCAAGTCCGCCTCAACGCCATTCTCGGGCTCTCTCTCCAAGTGAAGCGTGTACGTGGCGTCTCTGCCGGTTTTCCTCAGATCGCGAAAGACAGGATCCGAGTTGACGCGTTGCATCAGTTCCTGCATGTAGACCTCCGAGCCAAACTCCAAATCCGCTCGCCAACTGTTAGCTACTTGGGAGAACGTTCTTCACCATGCCATCTAAATAAGAAATCGGACTATGCAGTTCCGAGAACAGATGTATTTTCGCTATACGGGTGTGAGAGTTCGCAACCTTGAGAGATCATTACGCTTCTACACGAAAGTCATGGGTATGAAAGCGCATCTCGAAGGCAAAATGTGGCATGGTGGAGTCTGGGTGGAACTCAAGAGCCCCAACTCTTCGCAAAGACTGGAATTGAACTACTATCCACCCGGCACCAAGTACTACGAGAAGTTCAAGACCGGCAGCGAAATGGATCATCTAGCCTTCTGGGTGAAGGATGTCGACAAGAGATATGCTCAGTTGCTGAAGAAGGGCGCAAAGAAAGGAATCGCACCATTCGCACAGGGCAAGTACAGATTCGCCTTCGTCAAAGACCCCGATGGAATTTGGATCGAGCTCATAGGCCGAGGAAAACGCCCAAGCTAAAATGCAATGAAAGCTGAGGATGAGAAGAAGATGCCTGAGAATCTGCCTGAGTTCGATAGCCTATGGGACTACGACAAACCTGAGGAAACGGAGAAGAAATTCCGAGAGCTACTTCCCAACGCGAAAACGTCAGGGAATAACGACTATCACATTCAATTGCTAACCCAAATCGCTCGCAGCCAAGGATTGCAAAGGAAATTCGACAATGCACATCGCACTTTGGATGAGGCCGAGAGCCTTATCACCAGTGACTTGACCGTTCCCAAAATTCGATACCTACTCGAAAGAGGGAGAGTGTTCAACTCTTCAGGAAGAGCTCCAGAATCACGTCCACTATTTCTAAAGGCCTGGGAGATCGCAAAGTCGTCACATCATGACTTCTACGCCGTCGACGTAGCCCACATGATGGCGATCATCGAAGTCCCGGAACATCAGCATGAATGGAATCTAAAGGCAGCAGAGATCGCGAGTGAATCCCTTGACCCCCGAGCCAGAAGATGGCTACCCAGCCTCTACAACAACATGGGATGGACATACAATGATGCACATGAGTATGCAAAGGCTCTGGACATGTTCCAGAAAGCATTGGCGCAACGAGAAGAGCAGGGAAATGTACGCGAGACCCGGATCGCCAAGTGGTGTGTTGCTAAAGTACTGCGCGCACTGAATCGGATAGAAGAAGCGCTCGCGATTCAGCGAGTGTTGCTGGCCGAGTATGGGAAGGATGGAGAGAAGAGCGGCTATGTCTACGAGGAGTTGGGTGAGAATCTCCTCGCTCTCAAGAAAGAGGATGAGGCAAGAGGATTCTTTGCTCTAGCGTACCAAGAGCTATCCAAGGATCCATGGCTCGTTGCGAACGAGTCCGATCGATTGAAGAGACTCAATGAATTTGGCGGGACAAGGTCGTAGGCACCGAGGTCCCAGGTCTGTACAGGGTAAGCAGTCTAGGTACTGCCCGATTCATTTGCGACGACAGTGCGCTCAAGTAGTCTAAAGATACTTCCTGATCTGGGCTTCGAGTTCTTCTAGGGCCACGATATGCACGTTTGGTCCGATGTCGCCTAGGATCTTCTTGGCTTTGTCCTGTAGAGCGGCTGGCACAATGAGCAGGACAGGTATGTCGTTAACCTTGCACGCGGAGAGCATATTGTCGATCATGAGCGACAACGATGAAGTGCGCACTGACTCAGCCGGTATGACCTTGTGCAAGTAACCGACCACCACGTTCACTTCGCCTTTGCTCAGATGATTAACGTACTTTCCGTGGCCGTCCCACGTGTTCGCAACCGGCAATGTCTCAACGCCTTCAGCCGCAAGCTTCGTCAAGAGGAGCGGATCAGTTCCTTCGAAGTATCCGACTCTAGCCAATAATTTTCACCTACGATACGAATGTACTATTCCCTGATAAAGGGTGTGCGGGTCGCGAGTGCCCAGCACAAGTACATGAGAATTGATATGCTACCATACTGTTCGTGGCGCTATGAAGCATCTTACCGTCGGAGTATTTCACGACGATACGATTGGCCGCGAATTGGGTAAGAAAGGGACTGAAAGCGATATCGTCATGTTCAATCGAAAAATGGATGAGCACATATTCACTTTCATGTGCCCTGTGGAAGACAAGTTATCAGCAAAGAGTCAGATAATTTCCAGCATTGATGCCGCCATAGTTGCGTTCACTGGAACGACGAGAGAATTGGGCGAAACCGTCGTAATGCTCGACTCGCTCGGTATCTCTGATGGAATAGCTGTAACGTCCCTCTATGCGACGCCTGACCAAATTGCCGCGGTAACCAAGGATACGTCTCTCGAATCATTCATTGTCGGGAAGAGGGACCCAATCAAGATACTTGAAGTTCTCAAGGGCTTTAACCCTGAAAGGGGTACCAATTTCTCGCCTACAGTGGTGGTAGACCATTCGTTCAGTGTGAGGGGAGTTGGAGAAGTCATACTGGGATTCGTAAAGAAAGGCATTGTGAGAAAATATGACAAGCTCACTTTGCTGCCAGCGAACAAGGAAGTAATGGTGCGTTCTATTCAAATCCAGGATGAGAACCACGAGCAAGCTGAGGCTGGATCAAGGGTCGGTCTAGCCATGAAGGGCGCGCCCATCGAAGACCTGAAGAGAGGCTCCGTCCTATGTGCCCTGACAGCGTTAAGACAGGTACAACGCTGAAACTTCATTTCGAGAAAAGCCCCTTCTATTCTGATGATGTGAGAGAAGGCGCTTCCATGCTACCGTAGGCATGCAGACAGTCCCCATCACCATCACCGAAAAAAGCGAAACATCGATCGCCATCGAATCCGAGAAATCGATCGCGTACACACCGGACGATACTTTCCTCTTACTGGATCTTAATGCCAAGAAAATGCGCATTATAGGCAAAGCACGTGCACTGCAAAACTAGTACAGTAGACAGATCTACGCCTCGACGCCTAGATCAGCCGTCGACTTGTCTAGTCTGTCTTGGCAAAGTCTCCGTGGAAGATTTCCTCGATAGCTCTTCTTGAAGTTGGTTCAGGTTCTTCGGCCGGATAGCCTACCGCGAACATTGCAACTGGGCGAACTGATTCGACGCCAACAACTTTTCGAACCTTCTCCTCATCGAACGCTCCCACCCACACTGTGGCGAGGCCCATGTCAGCAGCCGCCAGCATCGCAAACGTGCCTGCGATCGTAGCATCCTGCACACAGTAGAGTTCTGCTCCACGTTCGCCGTATTTGGACGCTGAACGCGCAGGGTCTGCGCAAAAGACTAGGCAGACTGGAGCTTCGATCATGAAGGTTTGATCAAAAGCCGCTCGAGCTAGAGCCTCCTTCTTGTCCTGTTTCCTGAAGACATGGACCTGGTAGGCTTGCAAGTTGCCCGCAGAAGGAGCCAAGTTAGCGGCCTCGAAGATTCGCTTCAGTTTCTCCTCTTCAACTGGCTTTGCGCTGTAAGCTCGAACTGAACGCCTGCGACCTATGACCTCAAAGAACTCCAAATCAGGTCGGCGTAGGCTTGGAGAGAAGGCGAATTAAATGTTCCAATCAATACTCAGAAAGCGAAAATCACTGAACTCCTAGTTTGCAGTTTGACATGAATCGATAAGTTCTCGTTCGCAAAGAAAATGAGGGGTTGCGGGTCTAGTGACCCTTACAAGTTTATTTGAAGTTCCAGCCTGCCCAAGCAACGGCCAATGAGAAGATTACCATGTTGATGGCGAAGCCCACCATTCCCAGCCCGAACAGAATTATCGCTGGGACACCGCAGGCGAGACCAAGAATTATTCCGCCAATCATGGCCTCCAAGTAAGTGCCCTTCGACTCTTTGACCGCAATACCTGTCCAGACGCCCAGCACCAGTCCTATTGTCGTTGCAATAGGATAGAGATTCCCACCGAACTGCGCTCCCGCAGACGAATTCACGAGTTGGGCAATTCTGAACAAGATGAGCGTGACTATCCAAACAATCCCAGGCCACATGACACCCTTCTTCACTTTGTTAGCATCCATAGACATTACATACTCACCTCCCGATTGAACGCCCGCACTAGCCGGCACTGAATATATATGAAATGTCACCGGCCAAGAAATCGCGATTTGACAGATCTAGGTCATCCATTTCTCCAGCGACTTCACTATCTCCTGGATGCTTTGTTGCGCTTCTTCTTTCTCAATCGTCATGCAGAGGTACCCGGCCTTGATTTTCGTGATGAGACTTGTGACTTTCTCGTAGTTGATGACAATGTTCCCCACGCGGCCCGTCCACGGGCTTAGGCGTTCACATACCCCGCCTACGATAAGCGGCCCCATTTGGACGAAGGCGCGATCAGCGTCCTCAGGTGAATAACTCTTAAGCCCTTGCCGTTGCTGAACCCAAATCACTTCACCCAACTCAGACGCAAGACCAGCCCATCTGATCTTGGGATGCAGTTTGAGGACTTCATCGGCTGTTGGTCCATCTGTCATTCGAAAAGCATCTCCTTACACACTCAGCCTTGGCACAATTTCGCATTTCATCATGTTCGCCTTCTCATCATATTGAACAGTCTTCAGTTCAAGTTCCCTGCGTAGTATCGATGTTAATACTCCGCTCCACCATGAGAAGAGAAACGACTTAGCAGCGCCTTTTTCTCCTCTTACTACAGGATTCCAGACTTCGATTCTGATGGGAGCTTTCGGATCCTCTGGAACCACTGTTCTTGTTATTCCCATCCCTGATATCAAATCAGTCTCCTCAAGCATCTTGACAAGCTCCCCAGCTGAAGCATTCGGATTAGCTTCACGCATCCTAACACCGTCCTCCCTGCCCAGTCGTGTTTCCAAGTTGTTCATTATGACCTCTCCAACGACATGGCCAACCAACGAATCCAAATGGTCACAAAGAGACTGTGCATCGACCGCGGCATGCCGCCGACCGAAAAGACGAAACTCACCCTTAGTTCGATCCAGAACCATACCCTCGTCCAATCAGCTCAATTCCTCCCTACCCTTCGCAATTGTCCTAGTTCCCGCTCCTCCGATTACCTCAGCTGCGACTTGACGATTCAGAGCGCATTGTGCCTTGTTTTCCACACCAGGACTGGTGCAAATCGTCGAGCCGCTTACCCTCAGCATCATTGGTGAACCTAGCACCGCACCTGCAGACGGTGTACTCTTCCGCCATGCCTTGAGCACTCCACTTCAACTAAGCGCAAGTGCTAGTAAAAGCCTAGGGCTGTACTTCTCGCATGGCGTCAGAGAGCGGCTGGATTGCTAATGGCTCCGCCCTAGTTGCGGCAAGCCCCTTGAAAATCAAATGACCATGGACTCTGCAGAGATCAATAATTAGATCACCCCAGTTGGGATCTTCTAGATTCCTCGTGTCGTAGCTGCAAATCACCGAAAGCGGAAACGGAAATGACCAGCCCCACACTCTTTCGAACTGCACCAATATATCGCGAGATGCATTCCTGAGATACTGGTCGGCGAGGACGAGCACACGTGCCCCTTTGACCTGTAACCCTTCAACGCTGCCGACAAGCGTCTGCAATTGGTCCTTAGCCTTACTCCAGCTCAAACGCCGATTCTCAATGCAAAAGTCCATCAACGAGACGTAGTCTAGGCGCTCAACCACCTGCAAGTCGGAGCTATCTGGCGCCCCAAGATTCAGGAAACGCTGTTGATCTTCAATAGACATACTAATGAAATACACCCGCTCACGTCGCTCTACTGCAAGGCGTCCATAAAATTTCTCGTCCCGTTGTGTAATTGTGGAAAAACAATAATAACGTTTTCCAATCTCACATTATGACAAGCCAAAAATCCCTGAGCCGGGTACTATTCCAGTGGAACGTTATGCCTACCTTCGTTGTCCATGAACACTGGGCTACTGCACATCACTTTGACTTCCGCCTTGAGATGGACGGCGTACTCAAATCCTGGGCTGTACCAAAAGGGCCGCCCCTCGAATCCGGGACTAAGCGACTTGCCATCGCCGTGGAGGATCATGCTTTGGAATACGGCTCGTTCGAAGGAACAATCCCAGAAGGAGGGTATGGAGCGGGCAAAGTCACAATCTGGGACCGCGGAGAGTATGTTCTCATGGAAAGAGAGCCGCACATGATCCTCATTGACCTCCAAGGGGCCAGGCTGAGAGGACCTTACGTGCTCATATTCATGAAAGAAGAACGAGGCCAGGAACAGTGGCTTCTCTTCAAGAAGAACAGTTGAAAAAGAAGACGAGACCGAAATCAGCCGAAGAGTGCGCCGAGACCTGCTAGGGTTTCTTCGCCTTTCTTCTTGTCGTCTTCGGGTTTCTTCTCTTCCTTCTTTGCCTCTGCAGTCCTGGGCAGTATCGAAGAGACCACCGCTTGAACCTGGAACCCGAAGGCTCCCAATCGCCGTAGAAGATCATGATATTGAGTACGGCTCCTTTGGAGGGACAATACCAGAGGGTGAATATGGCGCAGGCAAAGTCGAGATCTGGGACAGGGGAGACTTCGTTCTTAAGGAGAGAGAGGCCAACAAGATTCGTTTGGAACTTAGGGGCAGCAAATTGTCGGGGACTACGAGCTTGTTTATTTGAGAGAGGAACATGGTCGCGCTCAGTGGCTGCTCTTCAAGTTGAAGAAGCCCAACTAAAGTCGTCTATGTCAGGGCTTTGGAATGCCTCGGTCCAGACTAATCGTGGAAGACTATTCATGTAGCTTCGGACCTGCCAGCCCGAGTTCTGGAGGGCATTCTGCCTCGAACTTCCTGAAGTTGTTTATGAAGCGGAGGACCAGCTGTCGATACTTCTTCATGTAGGCTTCTTTGCTGGGCCAAGACTCAGCAGGATCCAAGATCCTTTCAGGCACACCTTCACATGTCTTCGGAACTTGGAATCCGAAAAACGGATCCGTGTAGAACTTGTTAGCGAGCAGCTTGCCGCTCAGCGCGGCGTCGAGCAGGGTTCGTGTGTATCCTATGCTAATCCGTTTTCCAACACCGAACGGGCCGCCAATCCAACCCGTGTTGATTAGCCAGCAGTTGGCTCCGTAGCGTGCGATCTTCCGTTTCAGCAACTCCACGTAAGTGGAAGGATGATGCATCATGAAAGGTGCGCCGAGACATGTGCTGAAGGTTATCTCTGGTTCCCTGCCGAGTTCGATCTCGGTGCCGGCGATCTTCGATGTATATCCAGAGATGAATTGGTAGAGCGTTTGCTCTAGCGTCAATTTTGCTATTGGAGGCATCACGCCGAAAGCATCGCAGGTTAGGATAACAATGCTCTTCGGATGCGCACCCCGTTTCTCTGTAACTGCGTTTTCGATGAATTCAAGAGGGTAGGACGCGCGAGTGTTCTCCGTGATCGAGTCATCATCGAGATCGATCATGCGCGTTGTCGGATCGAAAATAACGTTTTCCAGGATGGTTCCGAATCGCCGGGTGCAGGCGTAAATCTGAGGCTCCGCCGACGGGGAAAGTTTGATCACCTTGGCGTAGCAGCCGCCTTCAAAGTTGAATATTCCACTATCATTCCACCCATGCTCGTCATCTCCGATCAACCGGCGGTTAGGATCAGCTGAAAGCGTGGTCTTTCCCGTGCCAGACAACCCGAAGTATAGCGCAGCGTCGCCATCTAGTCCAATATTCGCTGAACAATGCATCGGCATCACCCCTCGCAAAGGCAGCAGATAGGTCAGGATAGAGAAGACGGCCTTCTTGATCTCCCCTGCGTAGGCCGTATTCCCAATGATACACAGGCCCTGAGCGAAATTTATCGCAACAAACGTCTTCGTCTCCGTTCCATCAATTTGCGGAAATCCCTGAAAAGATGGGACGGAGAGAACGGTGAAGTCAGGAATGTGATGCCTATACTCCTCGCGGTTGCGCGGCAGTATGAACATGTTACGGGCGAAGAGGCTATGCCATGCGTATTCGGTGATGACGCGGATTGGCATCCGGTGCTCTCGATCAACACCAACATGACAATCTTGAATGAAAACATCCTTGCCCTGTAAGAAGCCTTGCAGTCGGTCGTATAGTTCGTTGAACTTCGCAGGGCTAAGAGGACGATTGTATTCGCCCCACCAAATATCCCTCTCCGTTGTGCTCTCCTTAACGATGTACTTGTCGTTAGGAGATCGAGCCGTGTGCTTTCCAGTGTTTACCACCATGGCTCCGGAAAACGATATCCTACCTTCCCCGCGAAAGACGACCTCCTCGTAGAGCGCTTCCGCGGACAGATTCCAGTAGGCTTGGTGTAAATTAGTCAGACCGTGGTTTTCGATTCCATGGTCGCTCTTGAGGGCCATCGCCTCTTTCTGGGTTGGTGTCTGGATATCCAGTATGTTGTTCATGACCAGTCTCTCACCATCTTCTTGTCCCCGATGTAGATCTCGTTGGGGTAATCTGGGTCGAGTGCCCACTTTATTCGTGCAATCCCTTCCGTGATATCCTTCACCGATCCTGCGTAACTCAAGCGCAAATGACCGTCCATCCCGAACTCTCTGCCGGGCACTGTGACGACCAACGCCTTTTTCAGCAGAAATTCCGAAAGCTCAACTGAGTTCTGAGTGTAGGCCCGAAAGTCGGGGAAGCAATAGAAGGTGCCGTCAGGGTTGGTCACCTTCACACCGCTGAAAGACTCCAACTCTCGCATCATGACCCTGTGGTTATTCTCAATCGTCAGCCGCAGGTTCTCGACAACGCTCTGAAGACCGTTTAGGGCACCTTCAGCTGCGGCCTGCAAGATTATGGAAGCACATGATGTCGTCTGCGCCTGGATGTTAGTCATGACCTGGACAAGTCTTCTCGGCGCTATCGTCCAACCGATTCTGAATCCCGTCATCCCGTACAGTTTGGAGATTCCATTGACCACTATGAGTCTGGAGTCTTCGATGTCCTTGTCCGTGAAGGCGTAGCATGACGGAACTTTCTTCCTGTCGAAAACCAGTTTGTGGTAGATATCGTCCATGATGAGATAGATCTGTTTCTTTTCGCAGAACTGGACAATGTCCCGGATGAAGTCTTCAGAGAAGACTAGCCCGGATGGATTGTTTGGACTATTAACTATGATAGCCTTTGTTGATGGACTTACGGCTTTCATAATGTCAGCCATGCGAGGATGCAGGGTACCGTCCTCTGGTGTCACGATCACCGGCACACCGTAAACCATCTTGATAATCTCTGGATAACTGACCCAGTATGGTGCAAGCACGATGACTTCGTCTTGCGGGTTCAGAAGCGCGTACAACATGTTGTAGATTGCTTGTTTTGCACCAGATGAGACAATCACGTTCTCGGGTTCAACGACTTTGTCGTAGTTCTCTTCTGTGTAGGTTATGATTGACTTCTTCAGTGATGGAATTCCGTCCGTCGGTGAGTACTTGATATCGCCAGTGTTCAATTTCGCGGCGGAGTTCAAGATAGCGTTGATTGGAGCTTTGTTCTTGGGTTCACCGATCCCAAGGTGAATGACTGGTTCGCCGCGTTCACGTAACAATTGAGCTTCTTCGTTCAATCGTAGTGTGGGTGATTCAGCGATTGACTTGGCTAAGTAGCTCAGACTCATTGGAAATCGCTAAACATTCCCAGAGGAGGATTTCAGCCTTATGCAAGTTCACGATGCACATCATTGTGCATCAGAATATTTTGGTTGGGAAAAATCTCCAGCAAGCAAGGTCTTAGACCGTATCAGGTCAACTATTTGCTGTGGAATTCCCATGCGAGCTTGAGCGTGTCGATAGTTCTAGCTGAGCTATGGATTCTTCTCTAGTGGGAATAGAAACTTGAGAATGGAGTATGAAATTTGGGCTAGCCGAATAGGGCGCCCAATCCCGCTAGGGCTTCTTCGCCTTTCTTCTTGTCGTCTTCGGGTTTCTTCTCTTCCTTCTTGGGTTCTGCTGCTGGTGCAGCTGCTACGGGCATTGCCTGGGCAGCTTTGAGGGCGTCTTCGATTTTGATCTCTGAGAGCGCGGCGACTAGAGCCTTGATTCTTGGTTCTTCAGTCTTGACGCCCGCGGCTGTCAGGACCTTCTTGACTCCTTCTTCTGTGACTTTTCCACCTGCTGAGTGAAGCAGCAGTGCTGCGTAGACGTATTCCATTTTCTTACACCGAATTTGATAGGGTTCCAGTGCTTACTCGAAATCCCTAATTTCAACCTTTTCCTTCGGCAGGAACCTCGCTCGCAGTCTCCTGAGTCGCCAAAGCTTCGGGTTTCACGGCTGAAATCGCTGCTGACAGCGCGTTCATGCTTCGATAAGCTCTCTGAATTATGAGTTCGGTAGTATTCTTGGTCAAGAAGCCGGCTTCCACACTAACAGCTACAGCCTGACGGTACGCCTTCGATATGATAACCGGCGCAGTTTCTGGAAGCATTATGCCCGCTTCAACCGCGACACCAAAAGCCAATCTCGCCGCAGAAGCGAATTCGTTCTTCATTTGATCCAGATCGAAGGCAAGGTCGTCCGGACCGAAGACGAGACCGTTATCGTAGGCATACGAGAGCGCTAGGCCAGCCTCCATGGGTTTCATTCCAAGCTTGGAAATGAGTGAAGCGGTCTTTGTCGAAATCACATCACCCTTTCTGGCGACCACAGAGTCTTTCGCGACGAAGATACTGCCGCCTTCTATACGCGTTTGGACTTTGGCTTCGTTGAACTCGCTGATAACAGGTCCTGGCTGCAACCCGGTGTTCCCTGCCGGGACAACAATCTCGCTCGTGGCTATGTCCCCGCCCTTCGCAGGAACTCGGACTTTGTTCTTGCCCAGAAAGATTGTGAGTTCAAACGGGTTCATTTGGGTGAAGATTAGAACCTTCGACCCAGTCAGATCGCTCGCGAATTTGTCGATATTCCCTTTCTTGCTCGCGATGGATTCCGCAGCCTTCAGGAGAATCGTGTTCTTGGCAACAATAAGCTCCGCTTTGCCTCTCAGCTTCTTGCGGATCTCCTGAATCTGGGATGAACGAACTTTCTGCAGATCGGCGACCGCTACAACCGAATACTTCTCAAGAAGTTCAATGAGGTCACCGAAGATTTCCTTTTTCCAAACCGCAACCTGTTGCGTTAACATCTCATTGTCACTTCGCGAAGGCTATCTTCACTGGCTCACTCATCGTCGCCTTTACTAGAATCTCGCCGATGTTCTTGAAACCCCTTTCAAGCTTCTGCTCTATCCGCGAAACAACAGCTTGAATGTTTTCAACGAGCTTCTCATCGGCCATCCCCTCCGTTCCCACTCGACATTGGAGAACCGGTTGCTCACGCATTCGCACGCGAACCATCTTCCGATGGTTGCTAACGACCTGATCAATGGGGGCGTTTGGCGGAACGGGTGTGGGCATCTTGCCTCTCGGACCGAGGAACGAACCGAGTGCCCTACCCACAAGAGGCATTAACGGAGCCTCAGAGATGAAGAAATCATAATCCTGAGCCAACTTCCGAGCCGCTTTCTTGTCCTTGCCCAAGTTCTCAATCTCCTGCCTGCTGACGAGCATGTCTGCACCTGCAGCCTTGGCTCGTGTAGCCAGATCTCCAGACGCTATCACACAAATCTTCAAAGCCTTCTCGGGCGGGTTCGGAAGGGCTATGGTCTCATTGATCCTATTCTCAGGCTTCTTCAGATCCACTTCTCGAAGCCTAACGACCAGATCTATAGATTGGGAGAATTTTCTCTTGGTTAGATTCTTGCGTAACTCTCCGAGTGCTCTGGCGATTTCGTCCTTGGCAAGTGGCAATCAATAGCCCATCTGGTCAATTTTCTAACGGCTGATTCGCCCTGCTCAATAAAAACGTTTCAGAAGACAGAAAACCTCTCCAACTTCAGATTAATAGCACACGCCGTTGTCATAGGGCAAGGTTGGCAGCATAGTTGTCAGAGGTAAAGAAGTTCACAATCACCGGCGAGATACGAAAGGCGAAGCTGAAGATTCCTTTCTCCGTGGCTTACGACGCTTTGAAGCAAGAGCATGCGTTGCAGAGGCTCTACGCTGAGATGGGTAGCAGGCACCGCGCTCGAAGATTCGAGATCAAAATCGCGAATATCCAAGAGATAAAGCAAGCAACTGCATAGGTCAAGGCATCGGCTATGTCGACTCCACAGGTGAAAGAAGAAGACCTAGTCCGCCAGTTAGCAGCTGAAATTCGAATCCTAGAAGGATCCGCCTCTGCCTTACAATCGCGGCTCGACATTGTGAGAGCGGCCATCAATGAGATATCACTAGCTCACGCCACTCTCGATGGGCTCACGAAACTGCAGGACGGAGACGATACTCTGATACCCGTAGGCGCTGGCTCATACATCAGGATGAAACTAGCAGACTCAAAGAAGCTTGTAATGGGTGCAGGCGCCGGAACCGCGATTGAGAAGGACGTGGGGAGCTCAATTGAAGAATTAAAGGGGCGAATCGCAGAGTTGGATAAGGCGAGAAATTCAATCCAACAGCAACTCGACCAAACCCTCGCACGATACCAGCAAGATCGCGACGCCCTAGAAGAACTGTTGCAAAGGCGAAGCGGCGCTCAACAAGGCGCAAACTGATGCGCTAAGCCGATTGCTCCGCAACAACACGGACCTCCTGATGACACTCACAACAAATGACCCTCTGTCGCGGTGAGCTGCAGTGTTCGATAAGCTGAAATCAAGTTTCGGCGGCCTAGTTCAGAAAATCTCCCAAAAAGAACTCTCGGACAAAGAGATTTCACAGATCCTTGACGAGTTCTTGCTTGTTTTGGTTGAGAACGATGTAGCTTACTCTGTGGCGCAGAAGATATGCAGTTCGCTACGGGACAGGTTGAAGACTGTGGAAGTTCGCCGCTTCTCAGACTCCACCGAACCAGCAAAGACGGTGCTCCGAGAGGTTCTGTTGGAACTGTTGAAAGGCAGCGGCGAGGAGAGCTTCTTCAAGGTTTTGAATGAACGAAAGAGCGAGCAGAAATCTTGCATAATCCTCTTTGTCGGTGTCAATGGGACTGGAAAGACGAGTTCCATCGCAAAGATCGGCCACCTCCTCTTGCGCAGGGGATTCTCGGTTGTGATCGCGGCCGCCGACACCTACAGAACAGGTTCCATCGAACAGATCGAGGAGCATGCCCGGCGAATTGGAATCAAGACCATCAAGCATGATTACGGAGGCGATTCAGCGGCTGTTGCATTTGACGCAGTCAACTATGCAAGTGCTCATGGCATCAACGTAGTTCTGATAGACTCGGCGGGACGAATGCAGACCAACAAGAACCTCCTAGAAGAGATGAAGAAGATCGCCCGCGTCGCCAAACCAGACTTGACGATATTGGTAGTCGATGCGCTTACTGGCAATGATGCCGTCGATCAAGGTCAGAAATTTTCAGAGGCAGTCAACATAGACGGTGTTATCCTCACAAAACTCGATGCTGACGCCAAAGGCGGCAGCGCAATCTCTATGGCCGCAGTAATTGGTAAACCAGTTCTCTTCGCAGCTGTCGGCCAGAACTATGAAGACTTAGTCTCCTTCGAACCGGAACAAATGGTTGAAAATATGATCGGCTAGGCTCGAGTCCACTTGGCAGTTCTCATAATAGCTTCCAAACGAGATTCCGCAGGCCAAAATATCGCGCGCGAATTGACCAACAGCAAAGGATTCCAATCAGTACCAAGCGCATCAGGAGACCTGCTTCAGTCTGGAAATGCTTTCCTGAAGCATGTCGATACGGATGGTATTCATACAAGCTCGCTCGCTCTGGACGTTCAAGTTGATGCTGTGATCTTCGCTTCGCGGCATAGGAGCGAAAGAAACGAGCCAGCGTTGACCGTTCATTGGACTGGGAATACTACGTCGCGAGCGGATTTCGGTGGAAATCCCAAGAGTCTTTCGTTTACCGACCCGCCTAGACTGCGTGCAGCATTGCTGGGTTTGGATGAAGCTCGCGAGGCCCGGAGGCTGAATTATGCGGTGACTTTGGAGGCGACGCATCACGGCCCAACTGAGCTCGGAGTACCCACACTCTTTGTCGAGATAGGAAGCACCGAGAAGGAATGGAACGATGTTGAGGCGGCGAGGGCTGCGAGTGATGCAATATGGAAAGCCGCAACCAACCCACTCCTTGGAAAGAACGCCGTCGGGTTCGGCGGAGGCCATTACTGCAACAAGCAAAGCATAGCAATTAGAAATGATGGATACGCGTTTGGCCACATATTCTCAAAGTACTTCTTTGAAGAATACGATGAAAAAATGGTTCACATGGCATTTGCTCGAACTCGAGGCGAATGCAGAACAGCGGTCATTGATTGGAAGGGAATTCGCGGCCCCGAACGCGCCAAACTTCTAGACACTTTGAAGCAAATGGAGATAGAAGTCATCCGGGTTTGATTCAAAGGTTAAAATAGCTGGATTTTCATTTCAGACGTCGATCATAACAAGCGCTAAGTCAAGAGCTCAAGAAGGCTTTATTCGTTGACCCCACGCGAATTTCTCGATTCAGTTAGACGGCTCCTACTAGTCACCACGAAGCCTTCGAGGGATGAGGTTTCGTTGATGGTGAAGATCAGTTTCCTGGGTATTGCTATAATTGGTTCACTCGGATTCATCATCAGAGTCCTATTCCTATTCCTTAACCTGCTTCCTCAATCGCAAACTGCAACTCAACCCGGAGCACAAGGCGGATGAGCACCGAGCGAAAGACGCTCATCTACGCGGTCCGCACAACCAGCGGCCAAGAGAGAACTGTAGTCGACCTGATTTCGTCACGTGTAGGTTTAAAGAAGCTCCCAATAGTCAGCCTATTAGCTCCTGATGTTGTGAAGGGCTACATTTTCGTCGAATCAGCTGGGCCGCATTATGTTGACGATCTCATCGCTGGCGTTCGCCATGCAAGGGCGCGCACGAAGGGCGTCATCTCACCTGAAGCCCTTGACCGGTTCATAGTATCCAAACCGGTGATAGAGGACCTCAAGTCTGGAGACTCGGTTGAAGTGATAAGTGGCCCCTTCAGAGGCCTCAAAGCTCGGATCACCAACGTGGACAAACTGAAAGAAGAAGTCACAATAGAGCTGCTCGAGGAAGGTTTCGCTACGCTCCCGATCACCGTGCATGCGGACTACGTGAAGCTTGTAAGTAGAGGAAGTGAAGCACAAGTTGGGCGAGAAGAAGCAAGTTGAAGCATTACTGAACGGCGGCGAAGCCACCGCAGGCCCACCCCTAGGCCCAGCCCTGGGTCCGCTCGGAGTGAACGTTCTCCAGATCGTGAACAGGATCAACGAACTGACCAAAGCCTACGCAGGGATGAAAGTACCAGTCCGCGTGGTCGTTGACGTCGAAACCAAGGAATTCGAAGTAAACATCGGAACCCCGACCACATCTGCACTAATCGTGAAGGAACTGGGAATAGCGAAAGGTTCCGGCAATCCGAAAGCTGAGAAAGTGGGGAACCTGACGATGGAACAGGTCGCCAAGATCGCTACGATGAAAATGCCGACCAGCTACGCGAAATTCACCAAGACCGCAGCCAAGGAAATCATGGGCACCTGCGTCAGCCTAGGAATCACGATCGAAGGCCGAGACCCACGCGAACTCCAGAAAGAACTAGACCAAGGAAAATGGGACCAATTATTCCAGCAAGCAACCTAGAGCATGAGTGCTCTGCTGACTTGCATTAGTTCCGCGCCGCGAGTCAATGGACCGACGGCGGCGCCTTTTGAGTTCGCTAGTATTCCTGATTTGACGAATGGCACTCCACCATTGGTGGTGCTGAGTTGGGCCTCGACGTGAAGCGCTGCTTCTACGAGTGATTGTTCTTCTTTGAGAGTGTTTGGGCTGAGGATGGCACCTTTGTTCGTGGCTACCCCAAGCGCTCCAACAAAAGACAAAGTCCCAATCTTTGCTTGAACTGGTTTCACCTTGAGCAAATCATTCACTGAGTCCCCGATTTCCTCTGGAGCGTCAGGGTGCACGACGGCCCCCAAATCGTTTGCCAACACAACGTTTCCCAGAGCTGTCCAGCGACACTTAACAATAGAAACCTTGGAGAGCTTCTGGATTCGGTCGTATTCATAGTCGCGAATGATGTGGGGCACCAATAGTCCGTTCGAGTTTCCCGTCACCAACGCGCCGACTAGAGTTGATCCTCCTACAGTCGTACTGCACATGCGTACGTCGAGGGCTTGGGCAATCTGGTTCATTTTGCGAGTTGTAAGTCCGGGTGGGACGACAGCTACATCTTCGTTGCTGAAGCAGTAGACTCCAATGTTTGGGCTGCCGAATACGTCAGCGAGGATGACGGCCATTCCTAGGGTCCCATCAAACTAGCCAATAGAACAGACACGGTTAAGCAGCCTTGGCGGGGTAGACTATGACTTTGCCTTCCTTGTCCTTTACGGCTCGAACCGTTATCTTTCTCGGGGGCTTATTGATCCCGCGACTCCAGATCGCTGAGTTGATCTCGTCACTTATGGCGACCTCTTCAGCTTTCATGTGACGGGAGACGAAGGCGCGAACATCTCTTACAGCTCTTGGCGCTCTCTTGCCTCGGGGTGTAACCACCCAAACGTGGCGAAGTGAAATCGTGTAGACTTTCTCCTCCACTACCTCTATCTCTTCTTCGCCCTCTTTCTCCTCGGCTTCAGGCTCGACCTCTTCGGCCTTCCCCTGGGCTGCTTCAGGTTCGGTTACAGCTTCAGTTTCAATTTCCTCTGAGACCGTTTCCTCAGTTGGAGTTGCAACTTCCTCCTCAACTACTGCTTCGGGTTCCGAAAGCGCTTCCTCTTTCTTCTCAGATTCACTCATTTTGTGCTACCTCTAACTAGGCTTTCAGTTTGGTTTTTCGCCAATGTCGTTTCTTAGGGTGAGTTCGAGTGTGACCACGAGTCCTCGCCATAACCCAAGTTGGGACGGATTTCCGAGTCTTTAGTGCTCGGGCGAGCCTGTGTTTCTTGCCTGCAGGTTTGTTTCTAGCCATGACTTATGCTCTCCTAATTCGAATTTCCTTGCGCTGCGATTGAAGGCGTGCCAATGCCTCTTTCAACTGGTCGTCAGTTATCGGGACTTTGATTCTCCCCGACTGGGCAAGTTGAATTAGTTGGACCTCGACCTGGTCGGCGAACTCTGGTTTCACCATTCGAATGTTTGTCAATCTCTGTCTTGCCTCGGGGGTAAGAATCTGCTTGAGCGCAGCCTGCTTCTGAGCTTCAAACTGTCTGCGAGCCTCCGCCTGCCTCTGTTCCTCATAACCTGAACGTTGAAGATCCGAGTATCTTCTTCGCCTTATCGCTTCAAGCTCTTCGTCAGCATACTCGTCATCTTCACTCATCATTACTGGCCTTCCGCCTTCTTGGCACCCTTCAGAATGTCTCCGGCCATCCTGTTGAGAAGGCTGATTCCCTCGGGCGTTAGCTTTCTGCCCTTCTTCGCCTCGACTGCGATGAACCCTGCTTTCTGGAGCTGCTGCAAAGGTTCCCTAATCGCGGAACCGCCAGCAACTCTGGAATGTTCGATATGCGTCCCATATCGCAAGCGACCTCCGTATTCCACCCTTAGACGCGATATGCCCACTGGGCCGTGGAGGTACATTTTTCGCAGGAGGGATGCGCAGCGAGCGTACCACCAGTCAGGATTCTGTGGAGGGCGCTCCTTGTGTGAACCGGTCTTGGCGGTCAAGGCCCAGCTTGGTGGAGCCACATCACCTACATTCTCCTTCAGATACTTCGACAGTCTGTCGAGTAACACATCTGAAGGAACATCTAGTGGTGTCGGCATTGAATTTCCATCCGTTAGCGGAGTCTTCACGTTAAAACCGGTGAGCGCAATATAAATCTAGTTTGCAGGCACTGCCCAGTGCTTTTCTTTGGGCTTGGCCAATTCCCGCCGTTTGTAGAGCGTGAACGTATGACCCATCACTTCCACAAGTGTTGATCCTGTCGAAGCGGCGGCTTTTTCAGCTATCTTACTTGTTTCGGTCTCTGTTAGCGCTGATTTGTGGACTTTCAGTTTCACTAGCTCACGTGCCTTTAGCTGGGAGGCTACATGTTTCAACATGTCCTCTGTAGCGCCTTGCTTGCCGACCCAGATCGTCGCATCTGTCCTTCGCGACCTTGACTGAAGTCTTCTCAGCTGTTTCTTTTGGAAAGTCGTTCCCTCACGGTCGGGTATCGCTTCTTTGCTCCACACTCTAGACAAGTAATTAACACAGTTGTTCCAAACTCTGACCTAGTTCGTACGCGGCAGTTAACTCCTGGAACTAGAAAGCTTCCGCATTTCCTGCAGATCGACAACTTCTGCTCTTTGGATGGTCGAACCCCCGCCTTCATCCCGATTAGTCGGGCCAGCTCAACGTAGCGTTTTGCAAGGGCTCGGTCTCTTGGGAAGGTTTTCCTCGCTAGGTCGAACAGGATTTCCATTCGCTCGCGGGCAATCTCCCTGATATTTCCTGCTCTTCTCCAAGCCAAGGAGTCGATCGGCAGGTATCTGTTGCCTGTCTTTGTAACCTTTTTGTGGGTTGAAGCTAAGTGAACACGTTCAGAGATGAGGACCCTTTGACATTGACACTCGCCCTCGTCGAATCGGCACTACAACTCGTCCCGCCTGAGATTCAATCCCATCCACAAATCATGCAATACGCAAAACGCAGACAGAAATCACCGAGAGAAGTTCTCTTAGATAGAGCGTTTCATCACGCAGCCATGCAGAAGCTCGCACGAGCACGCAGGAGCTTTGCAGCGGAGAAGATGGGACGCCCGGATATCATCCATAATACGCTCCTGCAAATTCTCGAAACGCCACTCAACTGGGAAGGTCATCTCAGGGCATTCATCCACACCCAGGAGGATTACGTGATCTCGATCAATCCTAAGGTGCGCCTGCCGAAGAACTATCTGCGCTTTGTAGGCCTGATCGAACAACTCTTCGCTGAAGGGCAGGTACCAGAGAAGGGAGAACCGTTGCTGAGCCTTGAGAGGATGCCACTGCCACGGCTGGTGGATAAATGCAAGCCCTCAGAGGTTCTGGGTTTCAGCACGCTAGGAAAACCAAAACTTCTGCGTGATGTTGCCGATCAGGCGAGCCGATTCAAGGACCCTATGGTATTTGTCGGAGGATTTCCGAGAGGCCATTTCACTCATGGAACACGCAAAACTGTGAGCAAGATATTCAAGGTGGACGAACGTTCATTGGATGCGTGGGTCGTAGCGGGGCGTTTTGTTTATGACTTCGAATGGTCAATAGGGGTCGCCAAGAACCGAGTGAAGCGGACCTAATTCACGTGACAGAACCATGAGCGAAGACACAGAGCTCGAACGGATCAAGCGCCAGCGCCTAGCGGAGATGCAGAAGACACTATCCGCCAGGCAGCAGCAGGCACAAGGCGCAACCAACAAGCTTGAGCCCAAGCAAGTTCTGCAGAGAGTTTTCGTGGGACGAGCATGGGAAATCTACAACGCCGCGATGCAGCAATATCCACGAATCGCTGAACAAATCTTCCGTGAGCTGGCTCAACTGGTTCAGGCCGGTCAACTGCAGGGAAAGATTACTGGCGAGCAGCTCTACGGTTTGCTTCGACAGATTGGCTTGGATATTCGACTGGATACCAAGATTCAAGTTCTTGAGCACGGCGAGCTGAAATCGATCGCGGACAAATTCAAGGGCGACTAAAGCAGAGCACCTTTGGGCAGGCTCTCCGTTTCATGGGGCTGACCATCACCCGGATCAACGAATAGCTTCCCGCACTTTTCGCATCGCCAGGCTTCGAAATCCTTCAAATGAGAAGGAGCTGCGCTCTCTAACCGCACGTCTAGGATGTATCTGGCAACGAAATCCATTGGGATATTGCAGTTAGGGCATTTCATTAAGTCTCACGCCAGTACATTCGAACGGCTAGCAAATCCCGTTTAGATTGCGGTTATTCCTTCCTTATCCTTGACGTAAGGTACCCAGCCGTGTCTGCTTATTTGCGTCCCTTTCATCCTGCTGACCCTGAAGAAGTGTTGAAGCATACCGTCAGGTGTCTCGCTGGTCTGCAGCTCTATCGTACAGTCGCTACCTAGCCTATCTACAAGGCTCATTACATCGTCAGGCAGATTCTGTTGATAGACAAGCGCAAGTGCCACGCCTCCTTGATCCTTTTGAAGCTTGGCCACCGTCCCAGCCCAATCGACAAACTCTGGCTTATCCAACCTAACCAGTAACAGGTCTATGTCGTCGTAGATGGCGAAGTCGTAGTCCGCTTTGCTTGTGAGTTTTGTGAGTTTCTGCACAGAGATGAAGCGCCCCTCGACCTCTTTGACATCCTGCGATAGTTCACCGCGCTGTTGTTCCTCGGGTGTCAGTTCAGCTAACGCGATGTAATCCGTGACTCTGAAGTTTCTTTTCTCGACAAAAGGCGTCGCGTCCCATCCATTCCCGGCCATTTCATCCAAGAGCTCTCTTTCAGAGGCATACCTTGTGTGGAAGTAGGTGCATCTCAGGCCGCGTTTGAGATTGTTCCAAAGTATTTGCTGCCCGAAGATCCCACCAGGGCTTCTTCTGTCAGCGATGACTATGCCAGAAGTTGCTTTCGGTATTCCCCCTTCGATCAACCTATCTAGTCCTTCAATTCCTGTCGGGATTCGGTCCATCAACCTCAGTTCCTCCCTGCAACGCTTTCCAAGCTAACAGTCAAATTCTCGTCTACGTGAAGAATGTATTTTGACGTGTCCACAGGTCCACCTTTGTAACTCCTAGCTCGCAAAACGCTTTCCAATCTACCATCGATTTCCTCGGTCCTCAACTCAAAGATTCCATCTGCTGTTGCCATTACCGAGTTGTACAAAGCATCCGAGTGAATTCCGCGAACGAATCCGTCGATCACTATTCTTCTGGTAGTGACGAGCCTCGAAATCCATGTGCGGTAGAATTTGAGGAAGCTCTTCTCTTCAGACGCCTCAGCTACCTCTGAGACATTCTCGAACATCCTGACACTGCCGGGCGACCACTGATCGAGAGACTTGCTGGACATGATGCTTAGATCCGCAACGTTCAACGATTCAAAGTGGTATTTTTCCGCAGAGGGATGCCCCGTCTTCAATGTGTAGGCATCAGATAGGACAAGGCGGTCATCGCTCTCATAGGGTGTCGTATCGAGACCGCATTTTCGGAAGTCATCCCGCACGTCAGAGGGTTTTCTTGAAGTAACAACGTAGAGAACATCAGTCCCGCCCTTGAGCAGTTGTGCAACCATGTTTAACGAGAGCATTGACCATTGTGAATCTGGATCGAAAAGGAAAAGCAGAACCTTCCCGGCTTTCAGTGGACGACGCAGCAGCTGCCCTATGATCGGCATCTCCACTTGCACAGCGTTGCCTATCTCGGTGCTCAAAGCCCTATTGACCCTCTAGGATCCAGAATCACGTCACTGAATTTAGAGGTGTGAAAAATCTATGTAACGCTTCCGGTCAGGCAATCCAACACATCTACGGAAACTCGCCCACGACGAATAGGTTTCAATAGAAAAAAGGAGGAAAGGTGAAGGACCTAGGGCGGTGGTGCGGTCGAGTTCGTTGTGACCGTTATCGTCGTATTGGCGACCGTTGTAGTAGACGTTTGAGTGATCGTTGTATTAGCGACCGTTGTGGTTGTTGTCTGAGTGATCGTTGAGTTTGCGACTGTGCTCGTTGCTGTGACTGTGATTGTCTGGTTGTTGAATTGGGTCGTTGTGATTGTGACATTCTGAGGCTGAGTTACTGTTTGGGTTAATGTGGTTCCGTTATTGATGGTTTGAGTCAAAGTCTGATTGCTGAAGACAGTGGTTGTCGCGTTGTTGTTCAGTGTCTGCGTTACAGTGACTGTTTGAGTGACGGTTGTCGCTCCGGATTCGGTGTGCGTCTCGGTCTCACTCTCGCTCTCGCTTGTGCTTGAACTGCTCGAGCTACTGCCGCTTTGGTTGACGTTTATGTTGGCTTGGCCTGAGAGAGATAGGAAGCATAATGAAGAGAGTTTGCTCTCTCTGGAGTCAAAGGTTAGGCTGTTGCCTTGCATGTTACCATGTAGGATGAGTTCGTAGTTGTGGTTGCCATTTCCGTTGCTCTTTGCGTTGATCTCGATTTTGCCCTTCTTGTTGGCTTCTCCTTGTCCATTGGATATTGGGTACGCGTTTGAGCCGACCTGCAGGTTGCCAGTAAGGCCATTGATCTTGAGCTGCTCGTTTCCTTCTGTGTGAACAGATCCTGCTAGGCTTAGGGTGGCTTGGCCGCAGCTTGCTTTCTTGTCAATCGGGGTTGCTTGGCCGGTGGCGTCGATCGTTATTGTTCCGTTCTGTGTTTGCTGGTCAGCGCGGGTAATCGTAGGTGCTACTGCGATTAGAGAGACGGCGAGTAGTATTATTGCGAGTGTGTATCGGCGTTTTTGAGTTGTCATGGTTCTTCTGAAAGCCTTTAGCCATGGAAGCAGGTATATCAATGTTCTCTAACTGAAACGGTGACGTTCCATACAATCTACGCGTAGAACACAGTCAAACCATCATCCACATGGACTCCGCTCATAGTGGGAACCTTATCTCGCAACGGACAAGGATAGCGCAAGGCCGTGAGATTGTCTTGGACTACTGGCGCGATCTTGACACCGGACCCGATCCTCCAGAAATCATCTACGCTGTAATAGAGAGCCCGAAGGGAACCGAGAACAAGTACGAGTATGATGTGAAGAAGAAGGCTATCGTGCTAGACCGCGTCCTATACTCAGCCGTACACTTCCCTGGAGATTACGGCTTCCTTCCTCAAACGCTTGACGAGGACGGGGACCCACTGGATATTTTGGTTCTCGTAACGAACCCCACTTTTCCCGGTTGCATAATGAAAGCCCGCCCCGTAGCACTTCTTCGCATGCTGGATGGCGACAAAAGAGACGACAAGATCCTAGCCGTTCCGACTGGCGACCCACGCTACCTAGAGTACCATGATCTCGCAGACCTTCCGCAACACATCCTGAAGGAGATCGCCTACCTCTTCGAAACCTACAAGGTGCTCGAAGGAAAGAGCGTCAAAGTGCTCGGCTGGGACGGAGCTCAGCCTGCAAAGGCTGTGATCACGCAATGCCAAGCCCTCTATGAAGACAAGCAACTTTAGCCGCCGGCGTCAAGCAAATAGGAATCAAAGGCGAACCCGAAGTAGAAATCTAACCAACTACCGTTATCTTCGCTCCAGGTTACAAACCCCAGTAGGATCAGCGGTAGTCGCATCTCTGTTCCTGTGGTAGCATGCAAAATGCCTAGCCTTCAAGATCTATGCCTTGTCGAAGATCGTAGGGAAACAGGCCTTGGTTCCAATTCGCCGGGAACCGTAACATAATAGTCGCTGGAAGTGGTTCGCCAATTCTCGAGGTCCTCAGTGCGATACCACCTAGTTTACGAACCCGTCAAACTCGGGAATTCCCGTTCACGCGATTCTAATTCGTCAATCGAGCCGTGGAAGCTCAGCGCGGGCTGAGAATCTATGCCTGCGCTGTGACATGCTCGTGGCGTAGGCCCTTCTCATGCATTATCGCACGAACCACATGAAGCTCCTGCATTAGTTCATCGCCGGGGAACTCTTTTACAACCTCCCTCGTCAAAGCTCTAACCTTACCTTTCGATAAGCCCGAATTCGCGAGTAGCGACTCGATGTCAAAGATCCTGTTCATAGGAGCTCACCGCAGTTCAGGTGGCGCTATTATCTCAAGTTGTCGAAGGCCGTTATTAATGTTGATAGTAGAAACCAAGTTTCTGGTTCGAACATTCACGATATGCCTGAAGTTCCAGCTGACCAAGTAATCCATCCTATGAACCGAAGCTACAGCAAGGTGCAAAGCGTCACCGTAGAAATTCTCAACCACGACGCCGGCGTCCAAGTACTTTCGAGCCAAAATGTGCGCGTCTCCTGTGATCGGAAGGATCTTGAAACCTGCGACGAGCCCGATCAGCTTGTTGCGCAAACTCGCCTTACCAACTGCAGCTAACTCATCCAGTACCAAACTCGAAACATGAGGAGAAAACTCTCGCAGTCTCCCCCAAAATTCCCGAGTCAGTTCTCTTCGTCGTTCGTCCCGCGTATCATAGTATGCGCCAACTACTGAAGTGTCGATGTAGGCGCTCAATTGCTGTTTCAACTGAGAGCAGCTTACATAATGAGACTCTTTGACTAATTAAGCCAGATATGGAGAATTCTGGAAAGCTTTGGCGGGCCCGCCGGGAACCGTAACATTCTTGTCGCTAGTGTTGGTGGGTTAATTCTCGGTTTCCTGCTATGACTAAGCATATCGGCATAGTTGCATGCAGCTCCGAAGGGGCAGCCCTCTGCTATCGGACAATCTGTCTGGAGGGAGCAATGATAATGGGCAGGCAGTCTCACCCGGAGATCACGATGCACACCTATCCGCTTAGTGAATACATGCGACACATAGAAGTTGACCGCTGGGATGGCGTGGCTGAGTTGATGCTGTCTTCGGCTGAGAAGTTAGCGAGGGTTGGAGCGGATTTCATCATATGCCCCGACAATACGATCCATCAGGCATTCGATCGGGTAGTCGATAAATCATCATTACCATGGCTGCACATCGCGGAGGAAGTTGCCTCGGAGGCCGCGGGTCGCAACTATAGGCGACTTGGCATACTAGGCACGCGCTACTTGATGGAAGGCCCAGTTTATCCAACGAAGCTTGCCGCCAAAAAGATTAACCACTCAATACCCGATACGAATGAACGGCGGCGAATTAATGAGATAATCTTTGACGAACTGGTCAAGGGCCGTTTCACCGAAGAGTCACGTCGATATTTCAACGAAGTTATTGACCGATTGAAGGATCAAGGCTGCGATGCTGCTGTTCTTGCTTGTACTGAGATACCCCTGCTTCTAACAGAAGACGATTCAAGTTTACCGACATTGGATTCCACCCGGACACTGGCTAGAGCTGCGCTGAGGAGAGCGACCGACTAAGCCATCCCTCGACTTCCAAAGGGGTTGGTTCATTTCCCACACACGTTTTGAAATGACATCCGCTTCCGATGAAGACCTCGATTAACCGAAGTAGAAATTCGCCCAGCAACTGGAAATGCTGAGCCATTGCGCCTCCATGTCCATTCGGTCTCGAATATATGGTGTGCACACACCACCAAGCTGTATGGTTCAATACATGACCAAACCCCCGCGAAGAGATCCCTCTTCAGAAATGAAGAGCCCCCTCTTCGCAAAATGAAGAGACCCCTCTTCGTGAGGCGACTCGACTGGTTGGCTGGGGAGTTTTTGTTACCGCGGATTCTGAAAACGATAACAAAAACCAATTCGTCGAACACGAACATACTCGAGTTGAGAGTCAAATCTGCTAGCAAGAGAGCTCTGGTTATGAGAGCCTGATGGTGCGGCCGCCGGGATTTGAACCCGGGCGTCTTCTCGCCTTTTGAGGGCGATCAGAAGCGTGGCAGGCCTACGGCAGCAGAGCAATCCCCTGCCAATCCCGTCCTAGACCAGGCTAGACTACGGCCGCAATCCAAAACCGAATGCATCGCGGCGACGTATAAAACTGTACCAGCAAGTGACCCCCGCTTCGGTTCGAAAAGATTCTGAATTCCAATTTTCCCGACAAGACCGCCTCTTCTCGAATAGCGGCAGTTCCCGATTGTCATACATTCGTGAGAAATTGTATGACGATCCACTCGCATAGACGAATGAGCATGGTGTGTTGAGAGGATAAAGGGGTTAGATCTCTTGCGAACCGGCGTATTATCTTCTCGGTACAGACAGTAGTATTGCGTAATACCGCAACAGGTTGAAATATAGTACGTATGGCATTCCGCCGCTAACGCTCTGAATGCTGAGTTTGACATATGAAATTTGACGATTTGGTGTATCGCATGAGCAAGTCGAATAGTGAAGGAACTGCGGAACGGTACGTCGTACCATTAGACCAAGTAGGAATGCAAGACGTTCCCTCGGTTGGCGGCAAGAACGCGTCCTTGGGCGAGCTAACTAAGATTGGAATGCCCGTCCCACCCGGTTTCGCCCTAACCGTTCACTTCTACCGGGAATTCCTGAACAGAAACGGCCTCCGACAATACATCAAGGATCAACTAGTGAACCTTGACATCAACAACGTGGAGCAATTGCAGAAAGTGGGACGCAGTATCAGACAAAGAATCGTCGCGTCTGAATTCCCACCAGAATTGAAGAAACAGATCAAACAGGGTTACTCGTCGTTAGGTCGAGGCGTCGATGTGCCCGTCGCTGTTAGAAGCAGCGCCACGGCAGAAGACATGGCTGACGCATCATTCGCGGGCCAGCAGGACACCTACTTGCAAGTGATAGGTGAAGCCAGGGTTCTGGAAAGCGCCAAGAAATGCATCGCATCACTATTCTCTGATAGAGCGATCAGTTACAGAACCAAACGAGGATTCGACCATCTGGATGTGGGCTTGAGCGTTGGCATTCAACGCATGGTAAAGAGCGACTCTGCAGGCGTCATGTTCACAATCGACCCTGACTCGGGCAATGAGAACGTCATGGTCATCGACTCAAGTTGGGGATTAGGTGAGACCGTAGTAAGCGGAAAAGTAGTTCCGGACAAGTTCTTCATCTACAAGAAGAGTGGTGAAGTGATCGCTAGAAGGCGTGGAGAAAAGGAACTAATCACCAAGTACGATAGCAACGGGATAATCTTTGTAGACACGCCTCGACCGAAAAGAGGACAATTCTCTTTGAGCGTGCAACAGGCCGAGACGCTCGCGGAACTTGGAAAGAAGATTGAGACCCACTATCGAAAGAGTATGGACATTGAATGGGCGGTCGAAGACGGCGGCCTCTACATTCTACAAGCTCGACCGGAGACCGTGCAGTCCACGAAAGGGACTATCGAAGAAATCTACCATCTCAAAGGTGAAGGCGAGTTAATCGTAACCGGCATTGCTGTCGGCAGCAAGATTGGGCAGGGCAAGCCAAACGTGATGGCGGATGTCAGCGAGATGAAGAACTTCCAGCCTGGAGAAATTCTCGTCACAAAAGAGACCACCCCTGCCTGGGAACCGATAATGGAAAGGGCGGCAGGCATCGTTACAGAACAGGGTGGAACAACTTCCCACGCGGCGATCGTTTCACGGGAACTAGGAAAAACATGCGTAGTCGGAGCTCGCAGAGTCACGCAGCTCCTACGCAATCACAAAGGCCCGGTCACCGTTGACTGCAGCACGGGCGTGGGAAGGATCTATGATGGATTGGTTCCCCTCGAAATCGAAACCTTCGACATAGCCGCCCTTCCCAATACGCGGACGAAAGTTATGATGAACATGGCCGTCCCAGAGGGAGCACTCGCACACGCAAAGAAAGCCGACGGAGTTGGTCTACTCAGAATTGAATTTGTGTACGGGAACAATGTAGGCATACACCCCGCAGCACTGCTGAAATACGAGGAATTGAAAAGCGACCCACAAACTCTGCTACGAGCCCCTCCAAAGATCAAAGATGTTCAATACCTGAAGCACACTATCGCAGAGATCGACTCCCGAACGCAGGGATACGATGACAAGCCACAATTCCTAGTCGAGAAACTTAGAGAAGGAATCGCGATCGTCGCCGCAGCCATGGACCCCAAACCTGTCATAGTCAGATTCTCCGACTTCAAATCAAACGAGTACGCGGCACTAGTCGGTGGAGAGATCTTTGAGAAGGCAGAGAACAATCCGATGCTCGGTTGGCGAGGCGCATCCAGGTATCCCCACGAGGATTTCGCAGAAGCTTTCAGATTAGAATGCAGAGCGCTCAAGGAAGCAAGGGACATGGGGCTCCACAATATAGTCCCCATGATTCCATTCGTAAGGACCCTTGACGAAGCCAAAAGCGTCCTGGAGTTGATGAAGGCGGAAGGTCTAGAGCGAGGAAAGGATGGCCTAGAAGTCTACATGATGGCAGAAATACCATCAAACGTTTTCTTGGCCGACGACTTCGCCCAGCTGTTTGACGGGTTCAGTATTGGCTCAAACGACCTAGCATCATTAGTGCTCGGCGTCGATAGAGACAATGCGAAGCTCGCAAAGAGCGTCTTTGATGAGAGAAACCCCGCAGTCAAGATGGCACTTGAACATCTAATCAAAACTGCTCACAAACACGGAATTAAGATCGGAATCTGTGGACAGGCCCCAAGTGACTACCCGGAAATAGTCGAATTCCTAGTTGAGAACGGAATTGACAGCATCTCACTCAACGCAGATGTCATCGGTAGAATGAAGCAAGTAGTGGCCAAAATGGAGGAGAGACTGCTGAAGGTCGCACCCCTCAGTACTACGTCAGCAATTCAAACCGCCTAAATCGCCAGAAGACAAAACAGCTCTGCTGAAACCTGCGTTCCTTCAGGTCATGCCCATCTTGGCAAGCTTTTGGAAGTCAGTCATGTGCTGAATCAGGTCGGTTTGGCTGACAATCCCGATAATCTTGTCGTGTTCGGTGACGACAAGCCGCTTCATCTGTTTCTCAACCATCTTCCTCGCCGCATCGTTCAGACTTGCTGATGCATCAACCGTAGCCAAAGGCACTGTCATTATCTCGGCTACCGTGACCTTTGCGGGATCGATTCCCTGAGCCACGATCTTCTCCATCATATCTCTCTCGGTGATTATTCCAAAAGGCAAACCTTCACGGTTGGCCACCAGTGACCCTATCCGTTTCTCCACCATCAGGCGGGCCGCGTCTTTGGCCTTAGCCTTTGAGTCAATCGAAACAATAGTTCGCATTATCTGCCTGACAGTGATGTCCGCGGTCATTCCTTATCCTCACCGTCTACTGCCGCTATGGAATTAAAGACTTATCGGGACGATTTCGAGGCTCACCAACTGTAGGCCCAAGGAGTTCTATCTTTCACCAGATTGTTCATGGGTGTCACCGATTTGTTATGTGCCGACGAGAGGTCTACGTTCCTCACGACACATTCCTCTCTCGTCCCAGACGCTCGATAGAGGACCCGCCCGTCAGGATTCACGATCTCAGACTGTCCAATGAAGCGAAGCCCACGTTCGACACCCACCCTATCCGCCGTTACGGTGTAGACGCGGTTTTCGATGGCTCGAATCTTCATCGCTTCAGGGCAATGCGGCAATACCAAGTTGGATGGGTGCGCGATCAACTCCGCCCCTTTCAACATCAGCGTCCTAGCAGATTCCGGGAATATCCAATCGAAGCATATCATAACACCCACTTTCCCGAAGACCTTGAAGTCACGGCCAGGTTTGAAGAACTTCTTCTCGTTGTAGAACAAGTGAACCTTGCGAAAGGTTCCTAGGTACCTGCCATCCTTTACCACGACCGCCGAGTTGTAGAAACTCGGTCCTTTCCGTTCTGCCACACCTGCAACAATCATCGACCCATCGCGCCTTGAGAGATCTCGCAGACCTTCCGTTGTGGGTCCATTTGGGATCGATTCAGCTATTCCTGCAACCTCCTTCTTCGTGCGGAAGTTGTAGCCAGTGTTGAATAGTTCAGGAAGGACAAGCAGGTCTGCGCGTTTCTTGCCGACCAATCGTAAAGCTCTATCAAGGTTCCCTTCATTGTCGAAGAGTGTGGAGTCCATTTGGACGAAACCCACGCGCATTACTTGCTCACAGTCGACAAAGTCGACTGGCTCGTATTTATTGGTGCGCAATAATCGTTGAATGCGTAATCTTTCCGATCTATGCCAGTGTTGAACTAGTTACCTGACTCTTGGTTTGGTACTCATTTGCCCGCGACTATCTCGAGTACCGGGAACCGATTCGTGCCCTCTTCTTTGAGCCTGTGACGAGATGGGTCATGAAAACTAAGCTTAATGTGGTCGCTGCAACTTGACCCATACCAAAGAACTCAGGTACTGACGTGGAGCCTCCTATCATCACGTCATGCGACCCAAGAGACTCATCAAACTTGACATAGAAATAATTCGCCCCTTCAACAAAGCTTGACGCGGCTTCGACATTATCCACGAATACAATTGGCGTTCCGTCCAGCAATTCCCTAGGAATGACAATAAGAAATCCTCTGGCAGAGTCATTTGATACGCTGATTGTGAAATTGAATAACCTCCGACTTGAGTCGTACGTGACATCAGTTGTCGAAGCGTTAGAATAAATGGGGAGCGTGAAGAGGTAATTCTGATATTGTATCTTCGAGCAGTACGCTGGCGTTGCTGGGTCGAGATAGAAGATGAAATCAGAGAGCACAGTGCCCGAGGCAACCGTAAACGAGTAGCTTCCCTGCGTCTCAAAGAAATCAGCCGTCACGAAGAGCTTGTACTCCCCAGGATCCAGTACTAGGTTGTATGAGCCGTAAGCATTGGTCGTGACCCACTGGGGCGTGTATCCTGACTGTATGAGCGTAGCGGCCACCGCCGCTCCGGTTAGAGGGATAACATCGTCCCCGCACGTGAATCCATAGACTACGCCACTAACGGATCCCGTCTGCGTTTGACCTTGAAGAACCGTCGGTGAGGCTAGCAAGAATAGAAGCATCGATGCAAGCAGCAGAACAAGTGCCCCACGTTCATGAAGATTAATCTCTGACGCCATTGGCATCACCCGACTGCGACACTCCTAAGTAATTGAGCGATTGGGAAGCATCTTTGACGCGCAGACACGAGAGCATACTGTCTTTTCATGCTTATATTTGCAGGAGCTTGGCATTCGCCCATATGAGGAGCCGCACTGATGCTTGAGGCAGCCCTGATAATCGCAGGCTTGACCCTATTCGAGGTCATCAACAGCATCGACAATGCGATCATAAACTCTGAAGTTCTCTCTACAATGTCGGCGAGGGCGAAGAGATGGTTCCTGCTTTGGGGGATTCTCATAGCCGTCTTCGCTGTCAGAGGGCTGCTCCCGATCTTGATTCTATGGAGCAGTAGTCCCCAACTGGGGTTCGTAGATGTAATAGTCGCGACTCTCTCTTCCAATCCTGAAATCATTCAAGCCGTTGAAGAGTCCGCGCCGGTCCTACTCATCGGTGGCGGCGTGTTTCTGATCTTCCTCTTCTGCCACTGGCTCTTCCTCGAACCAAAACACTATGGGCTCCGAGGTGAAGCTACGATAGAGCGACATGGTGTCTGGTTCTACGCGGCAGTCTCCATCATCCTCACCGCAATCGTCTGGTTCTCGATCCAAACGAGGCCGGCAATGGCTTTCGGCGCTGTCGTTGGTTCGACGGGTTTCTTCATCACACACGGTTTCAAGGAAAACGCAGCTCAAATGGAAAGACGCATGCTAAGCGGAACCACAAGCATGTCGGACGTGAGCAAACTTCTGTACTTGGAAGTGATCGACACAACATTCTCGATCGACGGCGTCCTCGGAGCGTTCGCGTTCACATTCTCAGTGCCCTTGATCCTGATTGGAAATGGCATCGGTGCAATTGTAGTGAGAGAGCTGACCGTCAAGAACATCGAGAACGTGAAGAAGTACAAATACATGAAGAACGGCGCGATGTACTCGATCTGCGTGCTCGGCCTCATCATGGTCCTCGACAGCTTCAATGTAGATATCCCCTCATGGGTTTCCCCACTAGTGACCTTCCTGATCATAGGGTTCTTCTTCTACAAGTCAAGAAAAGCAATCAAGGATGCAAAGCCCTCGTCCAAGCGATAGAGAACGTGTCAGCAATTGGTATCTTGAGAAGTCTGACGAGGCTAGAAATATCCTATGACACTCACGCCAACCAGAATGGCTAGAAAACCGAGAACCTGGTGGCTCGCCAAGCGTTCCTTGAGAAAGAATCAGGCAACCGTTCTGATGACCCTCAGAGAAGGTCTTGGAGTTCCGGTCTTCAGTCCTCACGCCAGAACGCACAAATTCGAATTGACCAAACAGTTGGTAGAGGCGAAAAGATTCCACGGGCCTTGGCCCAAATGGTTGAGGCTCGAAGTCGACGACCTACTGGACCACCGTGAGCCATCCGGAAAAATCGTGCGGACCATCCTCGACAAACACAACATTGCGATCAGATCACAGCACCTTAGGCGACGGAAGATAGTATAGCCTAGGTAGGTAATTGGTGCCGAGGGCGGGAAATTCAGGAACGTTTTTCGCGTTCCATTTGAATCCGCGATTTGGCCTACGCTTTTGGTAGGCGTAGTCAACCCGGTCTTCAGCTACACCCTTGGTTTCCCAAGTCGGGTGCTCTCCCAGGCTGAGCTTTCGAGGGAACAGATTCCTACCTCGGCGTTCCTGGGCACCAGACAACGCCAATTTTCGCTCGACAACTTAAGCCTTCTTCTAGTTTAGAGATATCGCAGCCAATACGGGGCTGACTCTCTGGAGTTTTTCCCAAAAAGCATCAAGGTCTCCTAGGCGGGCAAATCCGCGACGGGTGAGCTCTAGCGAGCATCCTTCAACATTGAGTGATTTGCGCACATACCCTTCTTTCACGAGACTGTCCAAAGTCATGATGGCATGTTCAGCATTCGCCAAATTTGCTCGATGCCACCACTCATCGAAGGCAATCTGCTTGGAACCTATGCATGCCAAGGAAACCAGGAAAACTGATTCCTCAAGGTATCGCCTTCGAGCTTGATCGCTAATATGACGCTGTTCGAACTCTGATGGGTCCTTCAAATCCAAAGCCAGCTCCAGATACTGACTGATGTGAAGCCCCGGTGGACAACCCGTTCCGGAACCCCATAGGAGGAAACGTGCAGCATGCACGGGGTTAAGAAGCGGTACACGCTCAACCCACTTCATGATAGACTGCTCAGACAAGATCCTCAGGCTGTAACCTATGTGGTGCTCCCTTCCGAAACTGAACTCAACTCCAAGTGAGCTAGCGAAATGACAAAGCGACCTAAGTAGACGTGGACTGGAACTGGTCAGCTTAATCACAGGCTTGGTCAAGCCTGAACAGTAGAAGGATCCGTCAGAATACTGAAAGCCGGTCCAAAAACGTGCTTGATGGTCGATCGAGTGTGAGAGCATCGGCGGCATCACGATGACTCTGCTTCGCGGTCCTGATGGAAGCCCAAGTACCTTGTTCTTGAAGAAGAAAAGGCCCTTCGAGTAAGTGTAGACGTTTATTCCGTTCCGCGAGAGTGAGGAATGTTTCGACTTCGGCGTTAGGTTGTATAGTTGTCTTATGAGTGGTTTGATGATCAGTTCTATTCCGAACCACTCATCGGGGAATCTTTGGGAGATACTGTATACGTAGTAGGATCCTCTACTCGAAGTGACAGGCGAGTGAAAAATGGAACCATCTCCAAGGTCTATTCCCATTTCCATAGACAGTTCGGGTGTCAAGCGATCAGGAACATGAAGCTGCCT
>Ga0209321_10000060_pt1 | contig 50647 bp, 58 predicted proteins | sample Rifsed16ft4_FD_184012 | JGI IMG/M metagenome (GOLD analysis project Ga0209321, IMG submission 184012) | Soil microbial communities from Rifle, Colorado, USA - sediment 16ft 4 - CSP-I_5_4 (version 2) | ecosystem: Environmental > Terrestrial > Deep subsurface > Rock core/Sediment | place: Rifle...
TCCTTTTGGCAATGTGCCTCTACTTGGTTTTGGTGGAGGTGTCTGATATGTTTGAGATTGTGCAACTGAACCGTCTACAGTTAAAGGCATACCACTAAAACTACCAAACGTTTTGTCTGCTGGATGATATGCAAGTCTTGCTCTTGTTGCAAAGTACTGGTTTGATGGTTGTGCATATCCAGGAACTTTTGCTTTTTGGTCATTCCAATTTGTTGTTGGAACTTTACCTACTGGAGCAGTTCTTCTTACAAAGTATCTGTTTGGAGCTGGAGAATAACCAGTCACATGTGCTCTATACCAATGAAAATCAGTCATTCGAGCATTTTGGTAAGCATCCTCTAATGCTGCTTGTATAGTTGATGGTGGTTGTGCTTTTGTCTCAGCTGGTTTTGGTGCATCTGCTGGTTTTGTATCAAATCCTTTTGGTAGTGTACCTTTTGGTTTTGTAACTTCAGCAGGCTTTGCTTGAGATGGTTTTACCTCAGCTGGTTTTGGTGCTGCTGTTGGTTTGGCTTCAAGTTGTGTTGCCAATTTAGTTAATTTAGCTTCTAATTCTGCAATCTTGTTCTCAAGATCTTGTTTTGTTTGCTTTTTAGCAGCTGACATTTAATTTGGATGAATTTCCGGGGTTTATTTACATTTGGGTCAATTACCAATACAAAATTTGATCAAGTTTTATATGCACAGATAACATAGTTGTATCAATGGATGATTTTGAGAAAGAATACCCTGGATTTGATTGGAAAAATACACCAGCATACAAACATCCAGGTGGGAAGGATTGTCCATGTCCAAAACACGAATACATCAGAGAACAGATTAATTTTACACGACAGGTCAATCAGAAAGGAAAAGAGCCATCAAAAATAACTCTAAAGTTTTGTCCTGATCATTACAGAGTATACACCCAGGAAGTAATTCCAGCTATGCCATTAAAATATAGAATTTTGACAAAAATTGCATTAAAACTTGGAGCTATTCAGATAGAGCAGTTAAAGTATATGGAATCAGAATTATGCTTTTACTGTAAATTTGGTTCTGGGGGTCACGATAGAAAGAATGAGCTTCCACCAATGGGATGAAATTTCTATTCAGGACTAAGTAAAATTTTTGGTTTGTTTGGAGTGTCATGATGACATCGCTTACCACACAGTGGGCATTGTTTTCTATCAAGAAAAATACATTGACAAATATGAGAATCAAGATATGATTTTGCAGGTTTGTTTGGCTCACCGGTTCCATTACAAAAAGGACACTGAGATCCCAATAACTCAATGGTGCCGGTTCCTTTGCACACCACACATTTGTCTTCTACCATAACAGATTTCCCCAGTGGTATGAATTAAAATGCATGTGTTAAAATTATTTCAAAAGCATCTCCCTTTACGTAAATCTAGTTAAGCTTATACTTGATCCATATTTAGGAAGATTGTGCCAATTGAAGATATTCATGAATTTGTAACAGAGTTGGAAAAAAAAGGAGAGTTAAAGAGAGTCAAAACAGAGGTAGATTCGAATTTAGAGATTGCAGAAATTCTAAGAAGAGAGATGTATTCAAAAGGTTCAGCCATACTTTTTGAAAATGTAAAAAATTACGATATGCCAGTGTTGGGTAATGCGTTTGGTTCAATGAAAAGATTAGAGATGGGTCTTGAAATGACAGATTTTACAGAAATTGGACAAAGAATTGTAGATATGACAAAAATGGACATTCCGTCAGGGTTTCTAAATAAAATTAAGAAACTTCCAGAACTTTCAAAAATGGCAGAATCATTTCCTAAACTAGAAAACAGTGGCCCAGTAACTGAGGTTACATCAAATTCTGCATCTTTTGATGACATACCGATTTTAAAATCATGGCCAAATGATGCTGGACGTTTTATTACATTAGGATTAGTAGCTACAAAACATCCAGAAACAGGTGTAAGAAATCTAGGAGTATACAGAATGCAAATTCTAGATAGCACACATGCATTAATGCATTGGCAGAAGCACAAGCGTGGCGCACATCATGGAGACATTTCAAAAGAGCGAGGAGAAAAAATACAAGCCGCAATAATCATAGGATGTGAACCTGCAACTGTTTTCTCATCAATAGCCCCAGTTCCAGAAGGACTTGACAAGTACTTGTTTGCAGGAATTACAAGAAAAAAAGGAATCAAAATGGTAAAATGTAAAACTATTGATTTGGAAGTACCTGCAAATGCAGAAATTGTTTTAGAAGGATATGTTGATCCGCATGATATTAGAGATGAGGGACCATTTGGAGATCATACGGGATATTACACTCCAGTTGAACCATATCCAACTTTCACATTAACAGGAATCATGAGAAGAAAAAAGCCAATTTATGTTACAACGGTAGTAGGCAAACCAATTCTAGAAGACGCATACATTGGAAAAGTCATTGAGCAGTCATTTTTACCGTTGATACGAATGTTTCATCCAGAAGTAGTAGACTTTAGCATGCCAGCTGCTGGTTGGTTCCAAGGCTTTGCAATAATATCTATCAAGAAAAGATACCCAGGTCAGGCAAAAAAAGTAATGATGGGATTATGGGGAATGGGACAGCTTGCTCTAACAAAGATGTTTGTCGTAGTTGATGAAGACATTAACGTTCATGACATCAACGATGTGATATGGGCAATAACAACAAGAGCAGACGCTGCACGTGATACAATTATTATCAACAACACACCTACAGATACACTTGATCCGGCATCACCACTTGTAAACTTGGGATCAAAGTTAGGAATTGATGCTACTCAAAAAACAAGAGATGAGGGATACGAAAGAGAAATTCAGCAGCAAGTTAAAGTGGATACAAATACAAAGAATTTAGTAGATTCAAAATGGTCCAGTTATGGACTATAGTAAAGCAATAGGATTGTAGAAATTATCTCGTTCTTCTGCCTGATATCCAATTTGATGGATCGCATCTACAATTATTTTGTCAGTTAGTTCAGTGGAGCGAGCACCTGTACATGACACAACTTCTTCGCCAATCAACGTTCCTCCAAAGTCATCAGCACCGTATTGAAGAGCGAGTTGTGCCATTCCAACTCCATTTGTAAGCCATGAAGATTGAATGTGTGGAATTAGCCCATCAAAAACGAGTCTAGATATGGCTATCATTTTTAGAAGTTGAATTCCTCCTGTACCGTATTGCACCAAGTTTTCTTTTTGCATTAAAGTGTTATTTGGTTCAAAATTCCAAGGAATAAAAGCCATAAAGCCTTTAGTCTTTTCTTGCAACTTTACAATTTTAAAAAAGTGATCGGTAATATCATCATTGTTTTCTACATGGCCATACATCATAGTTGCAGATGCTGGAAGTCCAAGGGCATGAGCTTCTTCCATTATTCTAATCCAATCAGCACTTGATATTTTTTTGGGACTGATTACATCTTTTACTGAATCAACAAGGATTTCAGCCCCTGCTCCAGGAATTGATTGAAGTCCAGCAGCTTTTAATCTTGATAAGACTTCTTTTGTAGATGTTTTTTCAATTCTAGAAATCATATCGATTTCAGATGTAGAAAGTCCATGTACACCAATCTGTGGGAATTTTTGTCTAATCATTTTAAAGGCATTTTCGTAATATTCAATTTTCAGATTGGGGTTATGTCCACCTTGAATCAAAACTTGTCTTATCTTAAACATCTCCCATGCAGTCTTTATTCTTGATTCAATCTGATCAAGAGTTAATGTGTATGAATCTGCAGATCCGGGAGATCTGTAAAATGCACAGAATTTACAATCTGTAATACAGACATTAGTATAATTCAGAATTATGTTATTTACAAAAGAAGCTTTTTTTCCAAATTGTTTTCTTGTAAGATAACCAGAGACAAGACCCAACAGATGAACGTCATTGGACTCCAACAATCGAAGACAATCTGCAGGACTAGGTCTATTCCCACTTAGCGAGTTTTCCAGAATGTCTCCAATAGTACTTTGATTAATTTGTTCAGTAGTTTGACTCAATTAACTTGTTCAATAACATCTATGATTTCTATTTATTCCTTGATAGAAAAAACTATCAAAAAGAATTTAGCATAAAGACCAGATCATGCACAAATCAGATAATTTTGAGTTCAAAGATTCACGTTATTTTTAAGTAGGGCACTAAAAACAGATTCAGCCATGGTATCGGGTCATGAGATTCGACTTAATCGAATTCTTAGAAAAGGAAAGATGTTATGCATTCCAATGGATCATGGTATTTCTAATGGACCTATTGAAGGCCTCACAGATCCTGCTTCTATAATTTACAGATGTGAGGCACATGGACTTACAAGCGTAATAATCAACAAAGGAATTCTCAAAACATTACCAAAACCAACTAAGATTGGAGTTTTAGTTCATTTTTCAAGTAGTACTTCGTTATCGATGTCTCCTAATCGCAAGATGTTAACAGGTACAGTAAAAGAAGCAATCAGAATGGGGGCAGATGGAGTTTCACTACACATCAACGTAGGAGGAAAAGAAGAACCTGAAATGCTAGAACAGCTTGGAATGACAGCAGAACAATGTCACGAATGGGACATGCCACTTTTAGCAATGATGTACCCAAGAGGAGAGAACGTCAAGGATCCACATGATCCTGAAATTGTAGGACATGTTGCAAGAATAGGTGCAGAATGTGGAGCAGACATAGTAAAAACAGTATACACAGGAGATATAGATTCATTTGCAAAAATTGTAAAAAGCACTCCAGTACCAATAGTCATTGCAGGCGGACCAAAGGCAAAAACAGATTTAGATATTCTTCAAATGACGGAAGATGCTATGACAGCGGGAGCGAAAGGAGTAACATATGGCAGAAACATTTTTGCACATAAAAGACCAGAAAAAATGGTTGAAGCATTAGCATCAATAATTTTCAAAAAAGAATCCGCAAAGGAAGCAATGAAAAAAATTGAGTAAGACTAGAGAATTAATAATTTCACCCAAAGTGTCTCAAGCACAGTTAACAAAATTTCTTTCTCAATTACAAGAAGAAGGAATCAAAATGGTATATCTTGATCCAAAGAAAATAGATTTAAAAAAAACAAAATTAGAAACAGTATATCCATCATCTGCTGCAAAATACATAGTAATTGAAAAAGAAGGATCTACAAAACCAAAAGGGAAAAAGATAGGTAGAAAATTCGAAGTATTGTCCAATACAGATATTGAGGAAATTCTAACCGTAGCAAAAAAAGGATTAGATTTTGTAATAGTTGAAGTAAAAGATTGGAAGATTATTCCACTTGAAAACATAATTGCGAAACTTCACAAAATCAATACCAAAATTTTTGCCATAGCAAACACACCAGGAGAAGTCAGAAAAATGTTCTCAATCCTAGAAGTAGGAGTGGACGGAGTCATTTTCAATACAGCCTCAATTAACGAGGTCAGAGAAGCCATGGTATACTTGGGAACTAGAAATTTCGATTTGAGACCAGCGAAAATTATTGAGATTAAAGAAGTAGGAGATGGGGAGAGAGTGTGTGTAGATACAGCATCTATGCTCCATAGAGGAGAGGGAATGTTAATTGGAAGCAGATCAAACTTTTTGTTTTTAGTACACAATGAATCAGTAGGATCATCATTTACATCACCAAGACCATTTAGAGTCAATGCGGGGGCAGTGCATTGTTATACGCTTTCTCCAGATGGCACGACAAATTATCTTTCAGAAGTAGAGACAGGATCAGAAGTGTTGATAATAAATTCAAAAGGCAATGCAAGAAGAGCTACTGTAGGAAGATCAAAAATAGAACGACGTCCAATGTTAATGATCAAAGCATCAGTTGGTGGAGAAATAGGAGGGATAATTGCACAAGATGCAGAGACAATCCGTTTTGTAAAACCAAATGGACAATTAGTGTCAGTTACACACTTGAAAAAAGGGGACACAGTGATGGTACATGCAAAATCTGCTACAGGTAGACATTTTGGAATGGAAGTATCAGATGAATATATTTTAGAAAAGTAAAGAAAATGAAATACAAAACATGCGTATCAATTGCAGAAAATTCATCATATAAAATTAAACAGAATCTAAAATATGCGCTAAAAAAAGCAGATTATGCGGAGATACGATTTGATTTTTTAAAAATAGATGAGATACCTGAAACATTAGAGAGTATCAAGAAAAATCTAAAAAAAATAGTGTGTACATTAAGACCAAAATCAGAGGGGGGCAAATTTGAAGGATCCGAAAAAGAAAGAATTGCAATTTTAAAATTAATTGCAGAATATAATCCATTTTTATTAGATGTTGAACTCAACACAATTAAAAAAAATAAAGAATTAGCAAAATATCTAAAATCATCAAAAACAAAACTACTCATTTCATGGCACGATTTTAAAAAAACTCCAAAATTTTCTGAATTAAAAAGCATGATGAATCAGATGACGAAATTTTCACATAATGTAAAAATTGTAACTACCGCTAAATCAGTGGATGATTCAACTAGAATACTACAGCTGTACAACAAAAATGGAAAAAACAATTTGATTGCATTTGCAATGGGAGATAATGGTAGAGTATCAAGAATTTTATGCCTGTATTTGGGTAGTCCATACACTTACGTATCATTAGGAAAACCAGTAGCGCCAGGACAACTCAGCGTAGATGAAGTAAAGAAAATCATTGACCTGAAAATAGGTTAAATACCAAATTACAAAATTGTGCAAGATTTGCAATTAAAAAATACAGATTCTAACACAGAATTTTTACAAAATATATTTTGACAGACATATTTAGTCTCGTAGTTGAGAGTTTAAATCAATCATAATAATTTAGAAAATAAGATGTCAAAAACATTTGCGGTGATTGGAGACCCAATTGATCATTCATTATCTCCTAATATTCACAGTGCAGCGTTCAGAGAATTAAATTTAGATTGTTCATATATTGCATATAGAATAGCAAAGGGAGAGTTAGAAGAAGGAGTAGAATCACTTAAAAAAATCAAAATAGATGGATTCAACGTCACAATTCCACATAAAGTTGAAATGATGAAGTACCTAGATAGATTGGATGAATCATGTAGCATCATAGGAGCTGTCAATACGGTTACAAACGATAATGGGATTTTAAAGGGGTACAATACGGATATGGATGGATTTTTAGATCCATTTAAAAAAAGAAATTTGAGTGTGAAAGATTTGAAAGTGCTATTATTGGGAGCAGGTGGTGCTGCAAGAGCTATTGTTGCAGGATTTGCAAGAGAACATGTGCAAAGTATCACTATTGCAAATAAGACTTTGGAAAATGCAAACAACATAGCAAAATTTTCAAATAAAATTGGATTAAATGCAAATGCAGTAAAAATAGATGATGTTAAAGACACTGCAAAAAATTACGATGTAATTGTAAATGCAACGTCGATTGGATTAAAAAATGAACCTAGTCCAATTTCATTAGACGGCATTAACCCAAAAACAATTGTATATGATATTGTATACATGCCAATAAACACAGATTTTCTAAAAAAAGCAAAAGAAAAAGGGGCAACCATAATCTATGGATATGAAATGTTACTGGGTCAAGCAACTAGGGCATTTGAAATATGGCACGGGATAGAAGCACCTTATAATGTCATGAAAAAAGCATTGTTAGGAGGAACATAATGGCAAAAGCAAAGGCTACAGTGCACGGTGCAATATCACTGGTAAACGCAATTGCAACCAAAAAGGGTGCAACATTAGGCATTGAGTTAAAGGTAGATGCCACAATTGAAACAAGTCCAGGAAAAGGAATTAGCATCATATCAGAAAACAAGAGTCTAAGTTCAAGATTGATCAACAAAACAATAGAAAAAATTCTTACAAAAAAAGAACTGGAAGAAAACAAGATTGAAGTTACCCTAGATTCAGAAATACCAACAGGATATGGACTAAAAAGCTCTAGTGCGATTTCATCTGCTGTTGCTCTTGCATGTTCTAAAATTTTCAAACCAAAATTAACAGATAAACAAATTTTACTTGCAGGAGTAGAAGCATCAATAGAATCCAAAGTCAGCATAACAGGTGCATATGATGATGCATGTTCATGTTATTATGGAGGATTCAATGTGACAGATAATTTTAAGAAAAATCTAATTAATTCAGAGAAAGCACCTACAAATTTAATTGCTGTGATATTTATTCCAAAAAATAGAAAACGTGGAAATTTAAAAAATCTGAAAATTCTTTCTGCAGTATTTGAAAATGCGTGGGAATTAGCTAAAAAAGCAGATTACTGGAATGCAATGAATATTAACGGATTAGCAACAGCTGCAACATTAAATTCTGATCCAAAAATAATCGTAAATTTATTGGAAAAAGGAGCATATGGTGCATCTGTTTCAGGAAATGGGCCATCTATTGCAGCAATAACAAAAAAAGAAAACGAGTCTAATATCAAAAAAGTGTTTTCAGCATTAGAAGGAAATGTAATAATTTCCAAAGTCAATAACAAAAAGGCAGAAGTTCATGAATTGTAAAGTAGAAAAATCAAAAGTGTCAGGACACATTACGTGTCCAGCGAATAAGAGTTATTCTCATAGAGCAATTTTTCTTGCATCGCTTGCAGGCAATAATAGTAAAATAGACAACGTATTGTTTTCTGCAGATACTATTGCAACAATTGAAGCGTGTAGAAATTTTGGGGCAGAAATCGAAGAAACAAATTCATCAATAATTGTCAGAAAATCCATAAAAATCGACAAAATTGTGCCTGAAATTGACGCAAAAAACTCAGGCACCACCATTAGAATTGCATCAGGAATTGCAAGCATCTTCACAAAAGAAATTACATTGACAGGTGATGCGAGTCTTCAAAAAAGGCCGATGCAGCCATTGTTAGATGCGCTTGAAAGCATAGGAGCTAAATGTAGTTCAACAAATGGGATGCCACCTATCAAAATAACTGGAAGAATTTCGGGTGGAAATGTTTCCATTCCAGGAAATTTTTCGAGCCAATTTATTTCTGCATTGTTAATTTGTGCACCATTAACAGAAAAAGGAATCAATTTAACCATAGATGGGAATTTAGTTTCAAAGCCATATCTTGATGCTACCATTGCAACAATGAGAAATTTTGGAGTCACAGTACAAACATTAATCCCATACAAGAAATACAGTATTGTACCTCAAGTATACAAACCATCTGCATTTACAGTTCCGATGGATTTTTCAAGTCTAGCACTGCTTCTTTCAGCATCAGTACTAAATGGAGAAAATTTTGTAATTCACGGCAAGATGGGAAACTTACCTCAGGGAGATGAAGTATTTATTGACATATTAGAACAGTTGGGAGTAAAAGTTTCAATAAAAGAAGATCAAATAACAATTCAATCACCAGAAAAACTTAATGGTGGACGATTTGATTTAAGTAACTCGCCAGATCTGCTTCCGCCACTGGCAATTCTAGCATTGAAAACAACAAATCCTATTGAAATAGTAAATGTCAAACATGCAAGATTAAAAGAGACAGACAGAATTTCAATTTTAGCTAGAGAACTAATCAAAATTGGAATTAGAGTACAAGAAAAAGAAGATGGATTAATTTTAGAATCACCAAAGGAATTACGAGGAGCATTATTGAATTCTGAAAATGATCACAGATTATTCATGGCATTTTGTATATCTGGAATGTATATAGGAAATTGCGTTGTGACAGACCATGAATCAGTAGCAGTGTCATATCCAGATTTTATCAATGAGATGAACAAATTGGGTGCAAAAATTTCAGTCCAATAAAAAATCAATTTTAAAAAAATTAACTAAAAGGAGTAAGAGGCGCGACCCTGTATAGGGTGAAAAGCATTCTCCTCACCCGCAACGCCTTTGCGTAGATAACATGTATTTTTCACAGGGCCGCGCAAATCATTTGTTAGAATTTGCACATTTTTGCATATAACCTGTATGTTGTCATGATATTTAAGAATTATTTATAATTATTACAAGTAATATAAATAAAAAGTATAATTTTCAACTAACCATGAAAAGCAACCAAAACAGAGCATAATCCATGAAATTCTTCAGTGTTTTACATAATGAGGAATTATAAGCATCAATTTACTTTCATAATATGTTGCCGGGAAGTTCAATTGGTCAGCGTCTTGTGTTAACTAGTTTTGGTGAAAGTCATGGTAAATCTATAGGGGCTGTTTTAGATGGTTGTCCAGCAGGATTAGAAATCGATGAAAAAGAAATTCAAAAAATGCTAGATCTTAGAAAACCGGGTCAATCATTAATTTCCACACAACGTAAAGAGGGCGATATTGTAGAAATTATTTCAGGAGTGTTTAGAGGATATACAACCGGGGCTCCAATTACAATGATAGTTTGGAACAGTGATCAAAAATCAACAGATTATGAAAACTTGAAAACAAAGCTCAGACCAGGACATTCAGATTATCCTGCAATGATGAAATATAATCATTTTAACGATTACAGGGGAGGGGGTAGATTCTCTGGAAGATTAACTGCAACTCATGTAATGGGCGGTGCAATTGCAAGGAAGTTATTAAAAGTTGCATTAGGGGTTGAGACAAATTCATTTACAACACAAATTGGGAAAATAAAAATGGAGAAGAAATTCGATGAAAAAATGATCAATTCAATTTATAAAAACGAAGTAAGATGTCCTGAAGAAAATACTGCAAAAAAAATGAAGAATTCAATATTAGATGCCAGAAAAAAAGGAGATTCACTTGGAGGAATAATTGAGTCAATCACTACAAATGTGCCAGTTGGAATAGGAGAACCAATTTTTGGATCATTGGAATCTGATTTGAGTAAAGCAATATTTTCAATTCCATCTGTAAAAGGAATAGAGTTCGGGTCTGGATTTGAAGGGTCTAAACTATTTGGTTCAGAAAATAATGATCTATATACCATAAAAAAAGGAAAGATAGTCACAGAAACTAACAATTCGGGGGGGATTTTAGGAGGAATATCAAATGGTATGCCAATAACAATAAGAATTGCATTTAAACCTGCATCATCCATAGCACAGAAACAGAGTACAGTGGATATTAAAACCAAAAAAATCACAACATTACAGGTAAAAGGAAGACACGATCCATGTGTAGTTCCAAGAGCACCACCTGTAGTAGATTCGTTAGTGGCTCTAACTTTGGCAGACCATGCTCTTTTAGCTGGAGCAATTAAGCCTGTATTATAGCGATATGTCAGACATCAATCAACTTCGCAATAGAATGGATGAGATCACTATTGAGATGATTAAGATGCTTAAAATCAGAACAGACATTTCTAAAGAAATTGGTGAAATCAAAAAAAACATAGGAAAAGGAGTTACAGATGAAACCCGAGAAGACAACTTACGTACAAAAGTGATTATATTATGTAAGGAATTAAATTTTGATGAATCAATTGCAACAAAATTTTTAAATTTTTTACTTAATGAATCTATTAAGGTACAATCAGACAACAAACAAACACATCTATCAATTTTTCTCAAAGCAAAATCAATGGAACAAGAAGGTAAAAAAATTATCCATATGGAAGTTGGCGAACCCGATTTTTTACCGCCACAGATTGTAAGAAAAGCACTTGAAGAAGTTTTCGATAAAGGATTTTTAAAATACGGTCAAGCAAAAGGCGTGCCAGCATTTAGAGAAGCACTTGCAAAATATTCATCTAAAAAGTTTGGTGCAAATGTTTCACAAGACAACATAATGGTTAGTCCGGGTGCACGATTTTCAATTTTTACAGCAATTACCACATTGCTGAATCCAGGAGAGGAGTTAATTGTTATAGAACCAGCATGGCCTGCATACAAGGACTGTGCATTGAATTCAGGAATTAAAGTCAGGACCATCACTACCACATTAGAAGAAAAATGGGAACCTACAATTGAGCAAATTGAAAAAGTGATCAATGAAAATACAAAAATGATCGTATTAAATTATCCAAGTAATCCAACAGGAAAAATTCTTCCTGAAAAATTACAAGATGAAATTGTAAATTTGGCAATAAAAAACAATCTGTATATTCTGAGTGACGAGATTTATTCTCAATATGCATTTAAGAAATGGAAAAGCATACTTTGTTATAATTATGATAAAAGTATAATCACTCAATCATTTTCAAAATCCCATGCAATGACAGGGTTTAGAATTGGATACGTTATTTCAAGCCCTAAAATTATCGATGTATTGTCAAAATTACAAGCGCTTTGTCTCACAAATGTGTCTGAGCCTATTCAGTATATTGCTATGAAAGCATTAGAAGCAGACACATCAAACAATACTAATACAGTACAAACCAGACTAGAGGTAATGACTGAAAAGGCAAAAAAGATGAATTTGGATTTTGTCATACCTGATGGTGCAATGTACATTTTTGCTCGTATTAATCAAGAGGGGTTTAATGGAGTACAATTTGCAAACAATCTTTTAGAGAAAGGGTTAGCAGTAGCACCAGGAGAAGGTTTTGGAGAATACAAGAATTTTATCAGAATATCGGCGTGTCAAAACGAAAAAACACTAATGGAAGGAATGAATATACTAGATAACATGATGAGAGATAAGCAATGAAGAAGAAGATTACAATAATTGGCATAGGGGGTCAAATGGGACAATGGTTTGCAAAATATTTTTTAGCAAATGATTTTGAGGTAACAGGTTATGACACTGAAAATAAAACTCAAGGAAAAGGAACCATTCAAGCTGATTCACTAGTAGGAGGAATTTTAAAAGCAGATTATGTGGTTTTGTGTACACCTACAAGAAGAACTCCTGAAATAATCAGATTAATTGCAAAAGAAATGAAGAGAGGAACATATCTAATTGAAATATCATCTGAAAAATCTAAAGTAGTAACATCATTATCAAAAATGCCAGCGAAAATCAATCCAATATGTATTCATCCCATGTTTGGACCTGGAGCAAAATCAATCAAAGGACAAAACATAATTTCAGTTCCAGTAAAAGATGCAAAAAAAGAATTGGCAATTGCAAAAGAACTTTTTGATGGAGCAAATTTTGTAACAATTGATGCAATTGAACATGATAAAAAAATTGCAGTGATCTTAGGATTAACACATTTGATGAACCTTGTTTTTGCAAACATAATTTCAAAAGATGAAAAAATGTCATTAACCGAAAAGATGTCTGGAACAACTTTTAGAGTTCAGAAAATTCTAGCTGAAAGTATCATGACAGAATCGCCAGAATTAATTGAAACAATTATTGCAAATCCAGAAATTAGAAGAGTTGCAGAAGAGCTTTGGAAGGATATAGGTAGATTACTCACAGCAGTACAAGAATCAAAAACAGAAGAAGTGATAAATTACATTAAGACTTGTCAAGAAAAACTCTCAGCGAATACAAATTTAGAGGAATCATATAAAAAATTGACAAAAATGGTAAATGCAATTGAAAAATAAAAGAAATGCGCTCAACCAAGATTGTGACATCTTTTATTCAAGATGATCAGAAATTACTCATTCTCAGAAGAAGCGACAAAGTAAAAACCATGAAAGGCCTTTGGGCAGGAATTAGTGGGATTATAGAAAAAAATGAAATTCCATTAACAAGAGCAAAAATCGAAATTTATGAGGAGACAGGCATTTCTGAAGACAAAATCAGATTCATAAAAGCTGCAGAAAAATTAAGAGTAAATTCACCACAATATGAAAATCATGAGTGGGAAATATTTCCATTTTTGTTTGAAGCAAAAAGTCCAGATGTAAAATTAAATTGGGAAAATTCAGAATACACATGGATCACAATAGATGAATTGAAAAACTATGACACAGTTCCTAGTCTTGAAAAAGTATTACAAAATTTGTTGTGATTTTTCTTCTTTTTCATATTTTCTTTGTTGAGGCAACATCACATAGACGCAAGCACCTCCACACATTGTACATGGAACGTTATTTCCAGGGCGTTGACCAGTTCTACTATGAATTCTAGCTGCTTCCTCAGGATCAATAGATAATGCGATTTGTTTTTCCCAATCCAATGTACGACGAGCTTCAGTCATTTCCATATCCCATTTTATTGCCTTGTCACGAATCTTTACCAAATCAGCTGCATGTGCAGCAATTCGATACGCAATCAGACCTGCCTTAACTTCTTCAGCATTTGGCAATGCAAGATGTTCAGATGGAGTAAGATAACATAACAAATCAACACCTTCACTTGCAGAAACAGCAGCACCGATAGCACTTGCTATATGATCATGCCCAGATGCAACATCAGTTACCAAAGGACCCAAAACATAGTAAGGGACATCACCGATTAATGATTTAGCCAATCGAACATTGGCAGATACTTCATTTAACGGAACATGCCCGGGACCTTCCACCATTACTTGGATATCTTGTTCATGAGCACGTTTGGTCAATTGTGCCACATTGATCATTTCTTGAATCTGAAGTTCATCATGAGAATCAAGGATAGAGCCAGGCCGTAATGCATCACCTAAACTAAATGTGATGTCATATTTTTTAGCAATCTCAATAAGATAGTCATAATGTGTCAGGTATGGATTTTCTTTATCATGTTTTAACATCCATGCAGCAGTAATTGTTCCACCTTTACTTACAACACCACCATATCTTTTAACTTTCAGAATTCTTTTTGCAATGTCTTTTGTAATTCCACAGTGAATCGTGGTATAGTCAACACCATCTTTTGCATTATTTTCAAATGCATTTAAAAAATCATCTTCAGTTAAGTTTAAGGGATTTTTATGTACTTCCACACCGTAATTGTATGCTTCATAGATAGGTACAGTTCCAAACGTTATTGGTGCAACTTCTAATAAAGTCTGTCGTATTTTTCTAACATCACCACCATCACTTAGATCCATTATTGTATCTGCATGGTATTTTACTGCCACCTTTGCTTTTTCAATTTCTTCCTCCAAGTTTACATTGAGTGTAGAAGTACCAATGTTAACATTCACTTTTGTTTTAAGACCCTTACCAATTCCAACATTGTGGATTTTTTGAGGTCGAATATTATTGCTAGGAATAATAATCGAACCAATTGCAATTTTAGGAATCAACCACTCTAATGTGACATCTTCATCTTTTGCCACTCTTTTCATTTCCTCAGTAGCAACACCTCTTCGCGCTGCACTCATTTGAGTACCCATGAAATAATCTATGTTTTTGCCTGATTTAAACAATCATGAGAAGCATGAAGAAATCGCGTTCTTTTGAATGTATGAATCATATTTTACAACAAATTTGCAAATAGAATTATCAGTCATAAAGATAGATTCAAGTGAAAACCCAAACGATCAGACTTAATTCGAGATATTCTTTCTAAAATAGGCGTAAACATACGCTCAGAATCATCAGAATTAAGAAAAATTTGTTTGATTTCATTTACTCTTTGAATTAATTCCATCTCAGAGAAAACTAAAGGTGTGTATTTTCTAAGGTTTTGATTTTCTTAAGAGATTCGATATCATTCATATTTTTATTTAGACGATCTACAAGTTTCTGTAATTAATAGAAGACTAAGAGATAAAATATTTTTTGCCACATTTGAAGCATTGCCAAAGGAAGGCATTGTTGATTTTCTTTTGATATTGTATTGGTAACAAACATACAGTACACAACAAGGTATCTGGAAGATCATCAACTAGGAGGATTTTCTTTTCATTCAAATTAACAAATAAAAATGAATTTAGAACTATAAATGCTCTATCAGGATTAGAAAACAAATCAAAGCAAAAAAGAACGGATTTAGAGAGATACAGAAATAGAAAAAATAAAAATTAGAATGAAAAAGAAAAATAGATTAGGATAAGTAGTTTTGAAAACATAGTATGAACTTACTTTCCATAGGAGGCTCTGATCCATCATCTGGAGCAGGCATACAAAGTGATGTCAAAACATTTGATTCACTAAATGCTCATGGGTTAACAGTAATTACTGCAATAACAGGTCAAAATACATCTAGTTTTGGGATGATTGAATCAGTATCAAAAAAAATATTGAAAAACCAACTAGACTCAGTAATTTCAGATTTTAAAATCGATGGAATTAAAATTGGAATGGTATACAATTCAGAAATAATAAAAACAATTTACAGAGAATTAAAAAACACAAAGATCCCAATTGTTGTAGATCCAATAATAAAATCAACAACTGGAGGTATACTTATTAAAAAAATAGCCATCAAAGATTTTAAAAAATTTCTAATTCCACTGGCTACAGTTATCACACCAAATAAATTTGAAGCAGAGTTTTTGTCAAAAATCAAAATTGATTCAAAAAAATCACTCCGAAAAGCTGCTCAAGAAATTCAAAATATGGGTGCAAAAAACATTGTAATTACGGGATTAGAGACAAAAAAGGATCAGATTTCAGATTTTATACTAGAGGAAAAAAATCAATACATAATATCAGGTAAAAAAATTTCAAAAATCAATCACGGAAGCGGATGTAATTATTCATCATCATTGTTATTTTCGCTGGCAAGTGGAAACTCACTAAAAGAAGCAGTAAAATTTTCAAAACAATTTACATATAATTCAATTAAAAATGCCAAGAGAGTAGGGTACGGAATAGACATCACACAAATAAAAAGTAAAGATACAATTAGCACAGAATTGACTCATGCAATCAACAAGTTTGTGGAAATCAAAAATATTTACAAAAGTATTCCCGAATGTCAAACAAATTTTGTCTTTTCAAAAAAAAACCCAAAATCAATTAAAGACATTCTAGGGATTTCAGGTAGAATTGTGAAAACTGGAAATGTAGTCACAATGGCAGGAGATTTGTCATATGGAGGATCAAAACATGTTGCAACAGCGTTAATTACAATTAACAAAAAATATCCGGATATATGTTCAGCAATTAATTTAAAATACAATGAAAAAACTATTTCAAAATTAAAGAAGGTAGGACTACTTATTTCCAGTTACGATAGAAGTGCAGAGCCCAAGAATATCAAAAACAAAGAAGGATCATCAATAGAATGGGGTATAAAACATGCAATAAAAAAGTTAGAGGAACCACCAGATGTTATTTATCATAAAGGAGATTTCGGAAAAGAGCCGATGATAATAATTTTTGGCAAAACACCCACATTGATTATTGAAAAAATTTTAAAACTGTTTATTTAATTTTAAAGTACGATAGAAATCCATACTTGAACATAAATAGTCATATATTAAATAGAAACTCGTGAAAGCAGTAATTCTTGCAGGGGGGTTAGGCACAAGATTACAGCCATATACAACATTTCTTCCAAAACCAATGTTGCCATTAGGAGAGAAGCCAATTTTAGAGCACCTAGTTGATTGGACAAGTAAAAACGGCATAAAATCAGTTGTATTATGTGTTAGCTATCTAAGGAAAACAATTGAGGATTATTTTGAAGACGGTAAGCGATTCGGAGTAAGTATTGAATATGCAGTTTCCAACAAACCGTTAGCTACAGCTGGTCAACTTAAGACATCTGAGAAATTTATTGATGATACTTTTGTTTGTATGTATGGGGATTCCATATTTGATTTTAATTTACGAAGTATGGTAAACCAACATAAGCAAAAAAAATCATTTGTTACGATGAGTTTGTATGAATACAAAACAAATCTGCCATATGGGGTAATTGAAACCACTAAAACAGGCAAAGTAACTGCTTGGAATGAGAAACCAGAAATCAAGGCAAATATCAATATGGGTTGCTACGTAATGGAGCCAGGGGTAATGGATCTAATTCCAAAAAATACACCATATGGAATGGACGATGTAATTAAAAAAGCAATGGCCAAAAAGAAATCAGTCAATAGTATTGTTTCTAGAAAAGGATTCCTAGATATAGGTAACAAGGCATCATATAGAAAAGCAAATCAGGAATATCTTCAAAAACTAGGAAACATAGGATAAGAAAAAATGAGCAACATAACAATTAGAAAACTACAAAAAGAAGATCTACATAATGGATTTTTACTAACATTAGATTCGCTTCGTCAAGCAAGTAACTTAAATAAGAAAACTGCAGAAAAAATATTTGATAAAATAAATTCAAACCCAGATCATATTGTGGCAGTAGCAGTAATAGAAGGAAAAATAGTGGGTTCAATCACACTTCTGATAGAAACCAAGTTTATTCATAATGGAGGCAAGGTTGGCCACATAGAAGATGTTGTCGTAGATAAAGAATATCAAGGAAAAGGAATAGGAGGAAAAATTGTCATGTATCTCTTAAGATATGCAAAAGACCAAGGTTGCTACAAAACTATCTTGGATTGTGCAGATGACGTAAAACCATTTTATGAAAAATTAGGCTTCAAACATAATGCAAGTGCATTAAGATTTGATCACGTCTAGAAATATTCTTTTTTCGGGCGTTTCTTGCTTGTTTTTATCAGAATAATTCCAACTATCATAACAGGAATAGAGATTCCCATGAAAAGCGGAGGAGTCACAATTACAGCGTCGGTCACATAGGAATCAACAAGATTATCTAAAAGAGTATAACAATATGCCATTCCAATTAACAAAATTATTCCACCACCAAGTATCATAGAACCAATTTGTTTTGAACCATAACGTCTTGACAGAATAAATGAAAGTCCAGCTAGAATAGATGCAGGAGCCACTCCAATAGAAATGAATTGGAGAATTTTTGGACTCGGGTCAAATGCAACACCAAATTCAAAATTAGCAGGGATATCAGTCATAAAATGATAGATTGAAATTATTTCTCCAACAAACATTGCAAACAATCCAATACTCGCAATTGCAGCCCATTTTTCTAGTGACATGATATTAACAAAATCTAGTTGATAATTAAACTATTCAAACAATGCCAACCAGATTAGCTAATTCTTTTCTGCAAGATGCACCAAGTTTTTCTGCTGCCTGTTCTGGAGATAAGTCATTAAGAAAAATACCATAACCGCGCTCAAGGCCCGACCAAGGTTTAGTTACTGGATAAATTTCAATATGCCAATGAATTTGCCTGCTATTTTTCTTTTCAGGAGATAAATGAAATACCATATTATATGAAACGTCTTTAACTGTTTTGGACAAACCGCCAAGTGTGGCTCGCAAAATAAGAGACAAATCGTTGATTTCTTTTTGAGTGATTTTAGAAAAACTAGTTGTGTGTTTTTTTGGAGAAATACAAAACTCATATGGATATGATGGTGCCCAAGGACAAAATGCAATGAAGCCTTCAGTTTGAAGAACTTGTCTTGGACCACCCATTTCCTCATTAACAGTTTGACACATTGGGCATACTCCTTTTTCATTAAGAATTTTGTAAGATGCTTCTGCCTCTTCTTCAATAATTGGGGGGATTGTTGAAAATGTTAAGACATTCAAATGAGGATGAGGGTTTTGACTGCCTGCAGATTCGCCCTGATCAGCATAAATTGAAACATATGTTACGCCTTTTTGAGTATAGAGCCATCGTAATCTATCCTGAACAACTACAAGTATGTTTGACCATTGTTCAGCATCAATGGTAGCTAAAGTGTCCTTTTCTTTGGGGGAAGCAACTACAATGTAATGATAGCCGTAAGCTGGTTCACTATAATGGGGTCTATCACTGTATGAGTTTTCAGTTTCAATTGAAACTATAGGGTTCTTACTTTCAAAAACTCTAATTGACCAACCTTCAACATATTCATCCTCACTATCTTGAAGACGTTGCAACATGCCATCTTTTGCAACTAGTGAAAGAACAGATGGGTTTGTCATAGATTCGTTTCCAGGAGCAAATGGTGATTTTTTTGGATCAATGACTTTGTCATCTTTTTTAGAGACAATCATAAAACGCTCAGAAACATAATCTTTGCGCATGTCTCCCATAATTCATACTTGCAGTTTAAGTATGTTAAAACGTTTTCCAATACACTAAAAAATAAAAAAAGAAAAAAATCACAGTTAAAATAAAATTTTTACTTTAGTAAAATACGATATTGATTAAAAATACAAATATGATTTAGTAAAAATAATCAGAGGGGTTTCCGGACTGGAATATTTTATTTTGATCGCATGTTTTGATGCAAGCTTTAAAGGAGAGCAGTAAAAAGTTGGAAAATATGAGTAGTATTAAAAATTCAGATATTCATATGATTTACGTTCTTTTAGATGGAGTTGGTGATCTTCCACATCCTGATTTAGACGGCAAAACACCACTTGAGGCTGCCAATACACCAACTCTTGACAAATTAGCACGAAATGGAGTGATTGGGGAAGTGATTTCAGTAGGAAAAGGAATTGCACCAGAATCAGATATTGCAGTTTTCAATATGTTAGGATATAGATTTCATCATGTAGATTATGCAGGTCGAGGGGTCATAGAAGCAATAGGTGTTGGGATTGACTTCAAAGATGGAGATTTGGCATTAAGAGGAAATTATGCCACATTAAATGATGAAGGGATAATCATTGATAGAAGAGCAGGAAGACATATAGAAAAAAATGATGCCGATGGAATTGCAAAAGAAATTGAAAATAAAATTAAATTTTCATATCCAAATACATCTGTAGTTGTATCACCTACAATAGGACATAGAGTCACAGTAAGAATTAGAACAGATGGCGAAAAACTTTCATCACAAATAACCAATACAGATCCTGCATATGCCAGAGTAGAAGGCATGGGTATAGCAAAAGCAGTTGGAGATTTTTTACGAATTGAAAAATGTTTTCCTCTCGATGAAACAGAAAATGCCAAGAAAACAGCAAAATTAGTTAATGAATTTACAGAGCAATCACTAAAAATTATGAAAGAAAGTTCAATCAACAAAAAAAGAAGGGATGTTAAAAAGAAAAGCCTGAGCTGTATTTTATTAAGAGATGCAGGAAACAAATACCCAGATGTAAAACCCATCAATGAAATGTATTCTATGAACTTCTCATGTATTGTAGATATGCCAGTGGAACTTGGAATTTCAGAAGTACTAAAAATGAAAGCATTTGAAGCAGGAGGATTGACAGATTATGAGGAAAAAGCAAAAGTAGCTGCAAAAGCAATGGAAACTCAAAATGCAATTTATGTTCATCTAAAAGGCCCAGATGAATTCGGTCACGATGGAGATGCAATTGGAAAAATGAAAAATATTGAAGAAATTGACCAGCGATTTTTCAAGACATTACTTGCAAATATTGATTCCAGTAAAGTGGCCATAGTTATTTCTGCAGATCATTCAACTCCATGTATCAACAAAGGCCATAGTGATGATCCTGTACCAATTTTAGTGTCAGGAAATTTTATCAAAAATGATGGAACAACTAGAATGACTGAAAATCAATCTAAGAAAGGGAGCATAGGTCTCATCCAAGGAGCAGATGTAGTAACGACAGCTCTTAATTTAATTAAATCTCAAATATAGCCAATTCTTTGGTTTTTTGCATTTCTTTTATTTTATTTCGAATCTTATCAACATCAATGTCACCATACATAGCAGGGGAGTCACCTAATTTTTCTAATGCACGATCTAACATGCCAACACCTATGCTACCCTCATCTTTTTGTCCATGAGCAAAAGCCACAGCGAGTAGAATAATTCCTTGTACAAGTTCTTTTTCTTTACCAAAACATTTTTTCCAAACACCTTCCAAAGATTCATGACTTTCCCAAAATCTTTCTCTATTAAAATAAAAAACACCGTCCTTGACTCCTTCTTCTTTTTCAATTTTTTCTTCAACTACATGTCTTGTATTGTCTAATTCGCCAATAGGGGTTAATTTTGTAATTAACACATTCAAGTCATCGGGAGTAACTGAGGCATCAAATTCTACAAATTTACTTGCCACACGAGCAACTCTTATCGAGGCTTGCATGTCTGAACAGAGTTCCCTTGCTCTATGAACAAGATCAGGTGAATGTATTGGGCGATATCCATTATTTTTTAAATGAATCATGTATCGTTCCATATGGCAATTTGACTGAAATTTCATAAATTTGTTCTCTAATTTCAATCAAGGTTTATATGAAATATCTTAAGGATTTTGGATACATGTCTATTATTCAGATGGTAAATGACGTAAATAACACCTTCTTATCAAGAAGAGAGTTAATCTGCAATTTTACAGGATTGGGAGGAAAACTCAAAAAACTTGAAGCAGTAGATATGATTACAAAAGAATTCAAGCTATCTGGAAAAGTAGTAATTCCTATGAGATTACAAACACATGTGGGAAAACCACTTGTCACAGGAACTTTCTTTGTTTATGAAGACGAAGCACTGGCAAAAAAACACATCAATCCAGTAATATTTGAAAGATTAGAAAAATCAAAAGCCAAACAGGCTGAAGCAGAGAATGCTGCAGTAGAAGCACAACCGGAGAAATCTGAGTAATGGCAGCAAAAAAAGCATCAGCTGGAAAAAAAGGTTCTAGTCCAAATGTCTACAAATATTTCAAAGTTGAGGGAGATAAATTATCAAGAGGTAGAAAAAATTGTTCCAGATGTGGAAAAGGTGTTTTCATGTCAAAACACAAAGACAGAAACACATGTGGAAAATGTGGATTAACAGAGTTTAATCAATAAAGTTTTTCCCATTACAACAAATTTTGTTTGATTCAAAAAATGCTGTTAGCATGACAAGATATGAAACATCAGGAAAAAATTCCAAATAAAACATAATAATAAGATAATTTTGAATAAAAAACAATAGTGAAAAAATGGATTATGAAAAATTATGCGATAAAGTGTTAAAAATAGATTCACTCATTAGATTTACCGGAGTTTTAGATTCCAAAGGAGATTTAATAATGGAGAAAAACCGTGATGAAGCAAAATTGCTTAATCCAGATGAAGTAAAAATGTCAGTTCACTATACTTTTGAAAGATGGACTCGTCTTCAAAATTTATCTTATAAATTTGGTAAAGAAAAATCATCAATTACAGAATATGAGAGAGTCACTTTGATCAGTTTACATCTTAATGGAAATCTCTTTTTGTTAAGTACAGACCCAGGTGCAGACTATATGAGCATAATTTCCAAAACTAATTCCACAATTACAGATTTACAAAATTAATTGTTCAAAAACTAACCCAGTTACGAACATAACAAAGAATTCAAAAAAACACGTAATTTAACAAGATTTCATCAATAAAGTTTTTTCTTACGAATTTTAGCGCTTTTTTGTTCTAATTGGTCTATTCGATGTAAAAATACGGGATCGAGTTTTATTTTAGATAAGGACTCAGCAGATAACTTTACAGTATTGGCATCAAGGGAGATGTTTATTTTTGGGAGATTTTTCTCCAACCAAAATTTCATTACTTTATCTTCTAACTTATGATCTCTAAAACCTGCAGGAAATCGTTTTGTGATATGATCTAACAAAGTTCTGTCTTTGAATACTACCTTGGGTTCAAACAATCTTGTCTCATCAGCATAAACACTTTCAAATAGATTTCCAGTGATTTCATCGGAAAGTAAATCCATTTTAGAAATTTTTCGAATTAATTCAAGAAAATGTAAAAACTCATGTGCCAAAATTGCATGAATGGTACCTTTAAGACCATATGCAACTAGGGGTGCAGAAATTTGAATCACAACATGGAATTTATCATCAAAAAATATCGGGATAGTACGAGCAAACAGTATTCCAAACTCATAAGAATTTGGATTTGGAGATGAAATAACAATTGATGGTTCTACGTAAGCTGTAGGATAACGTATTCCAGATGCTTTTTCAATCCTATTAATACCATCCACAGTTATGGGAAAACGTTTTACAACTAGATCATAGACATCGTCTGGAATTAATCCCTTAAGATTTGCCTCCTTCATTCGTATTAACGGATCCAATGATCCTCTCGAGAAATTTGAATGTAAAAAGGTTGATTCTATCTGGATTTTGGCTTTCCGGATTTTGCTGTCTTTTTTCTACGTCGATCAGCTCTTTGATCGGCATGTCTCTTGTGTTTACCTTTTTTTCGTATTGGCATGATTTATGTGAAAAATAAGTATTAGTTAATTGTTATCATTTTAGGTCAATTTCAAGAAAATCAAACGTTATACACGAACATTTATCATTCATGATTTGACGGATTCCAGGAGTTACATCATCACCATCCACAAATCGTTTTACAGGTAATCCACCCTCGGCTTTGATAAATAAAGTAAAACAATTTTTTGCAGTTTTTTTATATCTTAAATCAGAAATAATCTTTTCAGAGCGTTTTCCAGATTTTTCATAAACTACCACAGGCCCACCGAGAATACTCTTTAAATTCTTCATAGCAATAGATTGAATTTCATTTTCTGTAGAAATTTTCAATTCTATCGAAGAGTTAAATTTGATTGGCATTTTTGGAGGCTCAGAGATTATTTTGCAATTATGTATGACAATAGAATCAAATATTATTTTTTTAGGTAGAGAGAGATTTCTTTTGAATGGATTTTGAATTTTTACAAAAAAAGGTCGCCCAGAACCTAAAACCAGACTAGATTTGTCTTCACCACCTACCCAAGTAAATTTTGCAGTTGTTCCTCCAAATTGATCAAAAAGAAATTCTGAAATTTTACCTTCAACGCTGTCGTATTCAGAGATACCATGAAAATTACAAGTCCTGCAACCTTTTCCATAGCAATTATCACATGATTTTTGTTTTTGAGGTAATCCTCTCTCGGATTTAGTATATCTTCCATACAATAAAAGGGGTTTTGAACGTAGTTGACAAGATTCATCTTTAAAATTAATTGTAAAAGTAAGATCTGGATTTAGAAAGTCAATTCTTTTCTTTGTTTTTTTAGCGAATTGTTTTCCAAGTTCTTTAGTGATATCAGTTTTAACACTGTCAATTCCTCTCAGTTTGTATTTTGATCTTATGTAATCATCTCGATCTATTATAGATGGTTTGATCAAAGCTCCAACAACCATAGATGAAAAATTATATTTTGAAGATATATCCAACATTAATTTCAAGTAGGGTGTGAGATTATCTAAAAGATTTTTACAAATAAAACACTTTTTAGAAGATTGTCCTAAAGACATCTTTAATTTTTTCCCAAGTAATTTGTTTGACAAAAGATTCATTCGTTTAGAAAAAAGCCTACCTAAACAGCTGTCACATAAATCATAATCTTTTAGGATTTCATTTACAACAGGGATAATTTCTTTGATGGTAGTCATTTTAATTTCTAATTTTTAACAATTAGATATGAGTTCTAACCGAATCCCATACGACGAAGTGTACCTTGCATTTGTCTTCCTTTTGATGCTTTCATCATGTTTTTTGAATTTTTATAATTTTTGAGTAATTCCTTAACTTCGTGTTCTGGCCAACCAGAGCCTCTTGAAATTCTTTTAATTCGAGATGAATTCATTATATCAGGATCTGCTTTTTCTGACTTGGTCATACTTTGAATAATGAATCTCCATTTTGATACTCTTCCTTCCATTTGATCCAATTGATCATCTTTTACCATACCAGAAAGACCAGGCATGTTATCAAGAAATCCTTTCAATGAACCTACTTTGGTCACTTCTTCTAATTGATAGAAAAAATCATCCATGTTCATTTTTCCACTTGAAATTCGTTTTAGTCTAATATCATCTCCTTCATTTTCCAATCTTTTTGCCAAATCTAAAACGGCTTGAATATCACCCATTCCAAGTAACCTACCAACAAATCTAGTCGGAGAAAATTTTTCTAAATCATCAATTCGTTCTCCGGTTCCAATATACATGATTTGCGCACCAGTAGCTGCAGAAGCTGCAATCGCACCACCGCCTTTTGCAGAACTGTCTAATTTTGTAATAATAATTCCGCCAACAGGGATTGTTTTATGAAATGCCTCAGCTTGATTGAAACATTGCTGACCAATGGTTCCATCAATAACAAGTATGGCAAGATCAGGTTCAGCAACTTTGTTAATTTGTTCCATTTCTGCCAATAGATCCTTTTCTTCTTTGTGCCGTCCAGCAGTATCAATTATTATTACATCTAAAGGTAATTCTTCAAAATGTTTTAAACCATTTTTCACTATGTCTGGAGAATCTTTGTTGCTCGGGTCACCATATACTTCAACATTTGATTTTTCACACATAGTTCGTAATTGAACTAATGCTCCAGGTCGGTATGTATCAGCCCCTATTACACCAACTGTGTAACCTTGTTTAATTAAGAATTTGGCAAGTTTAGCAGTTACAGTCGTTTTCCCACTTCCTTGAATTCCAAGCATGATTATCTTATTTTGTTTACCAGGTTTGAAATCAAAGTCAGTTTCTTTGCCCAATAGCTTTGCAAGTTCTTCATAGAGAATCTTTACAATATGATCTTTTCTTGACAGCCCTGGTGGAGGAGTTTCATTTAATGATCGTGCTTCTAACTGCTTTGTAATTTCAAGAACTAATCTTACATTGACATCAGATTGCAATAATGCTCTTTGGACGTCTTTTGATAATTCTTTGATAAGTTCTTCGTCTATACCAGAAGATTTTACAATTTTCTTGATTGCGTCACGCAGATTATTCTTTAGGCTGTCAAGCATTGTAATTTAGCCTCGCATCCACTATTTCAAACCTTCCTCTATAGCCATCCCAAATTTTTTTACCTTCAATGATTTTAATTGTATGTGAAAAAAGAGGACAGTCTATCACAAATGTTTCTGCTTCGCCACCTTCAAAATTTAAATTAAAACCAAATTTTTGAGAGAGGGTATAAAGATAAGTAATGTCATTTTTTGTAATTATTTTGCCAAGCCATGAATCATCTAATCCATCTGATGAAACACTGGTAATGATAAAGACAAAATTTGACGATATTAATTCATTCATGTACTCTAGCGGTTTACGATTCCATAAAGGCGCAATTGATTTGAGGTTTAATTTATTACATAAATTTTCAAATTTTTCTTTTTGAAATTGACTTTGAATGCCACCGTGTACTAGTCCCTCTATTTGATATTCATCTATAGATCGGATGAGAATGTTTTCTAATGCGTTTATTTCATTGCCAGTTTTGTCTGATTCAGATTTGATTGTTAATTGCGGTATTTGCATTGATTGTGATTGCAGATGTGTCCATTGTAAATTAGGATGATGTAATAAATGACTTTCATCAGATTTTGGAAAAACACTCAAAAGGCATTTTATTTCATGACCTTGTTTTTTTGCTAAGAAAATAGAATACGTGCTGTCTTTTCCACCTGAAAAAAGAGAGGCTAGTTTCATTTCAATAGTTCAACATATCCTCAAAGAAGGAATGTATGGATGCTTCATTACTCATAATCCTCATCATACATCAGACGGCTTTTCCGCTCATCATCAGCATCCATACTAACTTTTGATACGCATTATTTTAGTTGTAAATGTTATTTGTATGTCCACGTTATAATACAAATTCTCTGCAAACATGTTATTGTAGTCAGTAAACAAGGCTCAAATATATCCCATAATGAAACAATATCACCTAGTATCAGGTTTAGTGTTATCTGTTGTATTCATTTTTGACTCTAGTTGGTAGAGTTTTTCAATTCTTTTGTATGTCAATGGATGCGTTCTAAAAAATTCTCCAAATTTATTAAAACTGTTTTTTCTTTCCCAATCCATGGCGTTTTTTACCTCCTCTTCAGAGATATGTTGATCGTTATAGTATGATGAAAATTTTGTCACCTCATAACTTGAAGACACAGGATCAACTGCATAAAATGAGCGTAGTGCTGAATTTTTTACTTCTTGTTTTTGTAAACTTAGACCATATGTTATTTTTGCCAAAGCATTTGCAAGTATAGATGGTTTTACTTGATGAGCAGCAAAATTGTCTGCATAAAACTCTCTGAGTCGTGAAAAATACATGATAAGGAGATTAGTAATAAAATAAACTGCAAAAGCTCCTAGTCCTATCAAGATAGTTCCACCTGCTTGGGTTCTTGAACGATTGCCAAAAAATGTAGACATTGCAATAAGATATGCGATAGTTGGAATCACAGACAACACTGTCATTACAACCATGTCATTGTGTTTTATATGACCTATCTCATGAGCAATTACTCCTTTCACTTCGTCTTGAGACAACGTGTTGAGTAGACCACGTGTTAGTGTCAGAGTTGCAGATTTGTTGGTTCTGCCAAAAACAAATGCGTTTGGCATGCCAATATTCGCTATAGTGATTTTTGGGATCTTTGCATTATTTTTTATACATATTTCATGAACAGTTTCCTCAATCCATGGGAATTCATCTCTGTTTAATGGTTGCATGTTGGTGCTCCATCGTACTATGGTTGGACCTATTGCCCATTGGATCAACCCCATCATTACTCCCAATCCAACTATTGAATACATTCCAAGATTGAAATAAAGCCCCAAAGCCGCAAGTAATGCAAAAAGCAATCCAAATACCAAAATCATTGTAAGGCTCATTGAAGCTACAAGTTCTCGGACCATTGTGATGTTTCACTTTCATAGATACGGTGTTAACTAAAATACATATAGAAATAATTGTTCCAGACCTAACTTTTGATTCTCATGATCTTAATTCGATCCATTACTTTCCAATATTCAACATTTTGTCCATTTGCAATTGTTCCGTTTATTTCCTCATCAACTAAAGTGACATCAATTGTCTCAAAAGTTTCTGAATCCATAATTTGAATAGTTTCACCAATAATGGAGATGATTTGGCCAGTTCTTTTGTCTATCAGTGGTATGTGTACCTGCATACTAACAGGTCCTACATGGGGTCTTTTTTGACCATCAAATACACCCACACCCACAATCCTAGCCTTTGCCGCACCGTGTTTTCCTGGTTTAGATGTATCATATTCTACAATTCTACATGGTTCGCCATCGGGTTGATCAGAGACTGGCAATAGAATGTATGAACCTATTTTTAATGAACCAAGATCAGCGGGTTTGCTCATGAAGAAGCAGGTTTTAGTCGAATATTTAACATTTACACTTTGTAAACGAGTAAAAAATACAAAAATAAAATCACCAAAATGGGGTTTAGTTTTTGGAAAGCAGTGATAGGATTGGCATTGCATCCCATTGGTACATTGAATATTCCAATATGCCAGAACAGATCTTGTCATATTTTTGGTAAAACTCGTTTGCCTCATTTTCTGTTCCCTCAAATACTGCCATTCCAGTTTTGTTGTCACTAAATGCACCTGACCACATTATCTTTCCTGCAGACTGCCATTCATCAATTAGATTTTGAATCTGTGGCGAAATTCTTTGCAGATCATTTGGATTTGTGTTATCGTTGTAGACACTGATTAAAACCCAAGGTCTTGTTTCTTGTACTTGTTCTTGTTGACTCATAAACATACTTTATGCAATTAAGATATTAAAAGTAATGATGATTCTATCATGACATTACAACATTCTAAAACACAAAAAAACGAAACTATCCTCTAATGTTGATTCATACTTTTGAAATTATATTATAGAATGTCAGACAAATATAATAGAATTAAACAACAAATGGCTAATGGTTGTGTATGAGGTATAGTCTAATTCCTTTACTAGTCTGCACAACTACCACGAGGTCATTGGAGTACACTGATAGTAATTCACATGCTTTGATCAAGTATTGCTATTGGCATTCACAAGTCAACATTCTCCAATGGCCTCTTTAAATTATGATAAAAATGGATAAAGAGATTCTTTTTGTTGGAACAGCAGAGGCTGAACATGTGGAGATGTATCTTAAAGCAATATGGCACATTCAGGAAAAAAACATGCCAGCCAAAGTAAATGAAATTGCCAAGATGCTCAACATCAGAGGGCCAAGTGTTGTACAAATGCTCAAAACTCCGAGAAAACAATCTTGTAATTTACAACAAGGAAGGGGTACAACTGACAAAAGAGGGAACAAAGATAGGTACCAGCATGATGCGAAACAGCAGGTTACTTGAAGTGCTAATGAATGATTCACTCAAAATCAAGATAGATGAGGAGATGGTATGTGGGATTGAGCATCACATGAACAAGCAATTCACTGATGCGCTTTGTACCATGTTGAATCATCCCAGAAAATGTCCTCATGATAATGATATTCCCAGAGGGAATTGCTGTGATGGAGGATGGCCAGAACGGGATTTGTTCTAATATCATGCGAGGTTGGATTTGAGAAAGCCATCATGAAAAAACTTGGAGCTATGAAAGAGGTTGTGGATGTGAATTTATTGTCAGGTTCTTAGGATATTATTGTCAAGTTAGAATCTGCCACTCTAGAAACATTGAGAGAATTAATCGTATGGAAAATTCGTAAAATAGAAAAGATTAGATCGATTATCACTCTTTTAAGTAGAGAAATGCATTAATGAATTCAAGTCAAAACAGTGTAGAATTTTGGCTTGGTGGCGAGTCCATAAAGGTCACTGCAGTTGCATGCAGTTTGGCATGTTCTTGACTTTGATGCATCTTCTCAAATGTCTCCTTGCTTTGGTGCTCTACTATAATGCGATGACTGCCATCAGGCGATTTTAAGAGTCTTCTTGACACAAAACCGTCAAGTTTTGATAAAGTCTTGTTTGATTCTGCAAACCAATCTTTAAACTCTGATTCTAATCCTTTTTTCAGTTGAATATCTGCAATTATTATGAACATGTTTACTGTATCATCATACTTGCAATTAAGCCATTTTACTATTCCAAACCCTTGAAATCATAACGTGCAACATCATATGTGTGAATAAAAGTATCATTGACCTCAAGTGTAACTACGCCAATAGTAACTTTCCAGACTATGAAAAGTATGATGAGGCCAAGGATATTAGCTTAGACTAATGATTCATTATTAACCATGTCTAAGAATTTATGGATTTGTTCTAGGATTCTAGAATTACAAATATCAAAATAACCATACTATGAATAACAACAAAAGCAAAGAAAACAAGAAAAATGAATCATAATTGTCGCAGATTAACTATCAATCATATATCAGGATTATTGTTTATAGAATTATCCATGTCCTGATGATTTAAAATTACAAAACCATCCATGATTTATTGAAATCAGATTTTGAAACCATATTTGATAATATGAATTTGTAATAATAATGTGAATTGCTCTAATGTTTTAAATTTAGTTGATTAGTCTCAGCTAATTGAAAACAAATGTCAATTGTAATTACACAATGTAAGCACAAAATTACTGAAATTGAAGGAGAGCAAGTTTGCAAAGATTGTGGTGTGGTTATTGGATATTCAGAAACAGCAAGTATTGTGGATTGGAAATCTCACAATCCCGGATTATTTGGAATGGCTGATTTGTATTATTTGGTATCCAAAGTGGCAAAAAATTTACATTTGCCCTCATATGCTATTCAGACAATTATTCACACATCTTCTAAATTAAGAAAGATGCAAATAACAAAAAAACAAGCCATTCTTTTTGCCATAGTTTATTCTTGCAGGATTCACAACATCCCAAGGTTACTTGAAGATATTTTTTATGAATTGGAAAAATCTTCTGGAAAGAAAGTCCGATATTCTGAAAATTCTCTTTTGAAATTATTAAATAAAATATCCAGTAAAGTCACCGATTCAGAATTGTTCATTAGTCCTCCTAACAAAGAATATTATCTTCAAGCATATCTTGCCAAAATCCAAGAGGTATTATCAAATGATGTAGATGAACAGTATTTTGAAATTATCAGGGTCAGAGCATTAAAACAAATCAAGGAAATACATTCAGATCCTAGTACTGCGGCCAAAGATGCAATATTGCAAAACACAAGCAGGATCTTGAGGACAAAACTTCGAGAGGTTTTGGCATGAATGCAACAGTATTGTTGAATTTACCTATTAGCAAACTTGAAGATAGTCCATGGCATTTTAGAATAATGTATGACACTGATTTTAATTCACTTGTTAAAGAAATCAAAAAAAATGGGATAGATACAATTGCACCACCAATTGTGGCAAAAATAAACAAGAAATACTATGTAGTTGACGGTCATTCTAGAATTAGAGCGTCTGAAAAAGCAGGATTAGAAAAAATTCAATGTAAGATCACTTCAACAATCAAAAATCTATCTGATCTTAGAGTACAATCATTTAAGCTAAACAAAGAGGGTTACTCAAATCCATTATCTTTATCTGATATGTTCTACGAAGATTTTCAAACACTTGAAACAATAGAAAAAATATCTGATATTTACAATGTGGATAAAAATTATGTCCAATCTGTCCTAAAACTGAGAAATTTACATGACGATACAAAATCTTTAATAAATAAAATAATTGATACTGCAAAAAGAAAATATCAATTTGTATTACAACAGATTACTCCTGATCATCTATCTGTGCTTTCTGATCTTTCCCCTTCAAAGCAGGTAGAAGTGGTAGATTGGATACTTCGAGATATCATATATGGGCCATCAGACGAATCACTAGTATCAATTCCAAGCATCTATGAAATAATTGAAGAGATTTCTCAATTGACCGTGAACCAAGAGAAAAAGACATACAAAAAAAGAAACAAGATACCATATTCAAAAGTAAAAGAGTTCCCGCTTGTTTGTAGATGCGGATGCAAATTTGAAATTGACACAAAATCAAACTCTGTTTTTGAATATGTTGAACAAAATAATGTAATCTTAAAAAAGAAATTTGAGGGGGACGACTCTACAATTATCTATTCATCCAAAACTGTCTGCCAATCTGATCTTATAGAATTAATTAAAACATCAAAACAAGAAGTCAGAGTAGTTGTTCTAAAGGATAATATTTTATGAGAATTGGAAATAATGAGAAAATCATTCTTTCATTAATGAAAAAATACAAAAAATACGATGAAAAAGAATTACATATTTTATTCTTGCATACTACTCAAAAAAAAGCAAGGGTAGATGTCATATTGCATTCCCTTATAGTCAAAGGAATTTTAAATAAAAAAAACAAACCTGATTTTTCTTTCATAGATGAAGATACCCTATTGCCAGATACAGTGATTCCTAAAGAAATTTTAGACAATTTAGAGAATCTAACGCCTACTAAAATGGGCAACTTGGCAAAATCCATTCTTTATGTTCTTTTAAAAACTGAGAAATGTTCTCTACAATTCATTAGTATGCTTTTCAAAGAATCAGTCAAGAACACATATGCAATTCTCCAGCGATTAGAAGAAAAAAACTTTGTAACAAGTTATCATTCCAGAATAAAACATGTGGATGTAAATGGTAGAAAATACAATCCAAAATATTATTTGTTGACTGATCTTGGAAAGACATGGCTACTAGTTTACAACCATAAAAAACTAGATGTGAGCAATATCGATAAAGCATTAGAAAAACTAGACAGCGAAAGAAAACGACTTGTTTCAAAGTTTTAATACATTAAAACATGATGTCATGTTTTAATGATTATTCAAAAAATGTTAGTTTGTATTGTTTACAAATTGAATTATTTTATTAGAATCCGTCTTAATTACAATGCCCGTGATTCCATTTGTTATTATTTCTGGATCAAAATCAAGAAATAGTTCACTAGTTTTATCCACTGGAATTGTTTTGTTGTTAGGTGAGATAATATTCCCGTTCAAATCTCTAACATGATAAGAAATAGATTCTGCATTAAGATCTCTGGTCCCATTTACATAAACATTAGATATTGTAACATTTTTTAATCCATAATTATGTAAAACAATTTCCACCATATTGGGATTAGTATTATTTCGGAACATCTCTACAAATTCAATTAATTCTGAGATTTGATCATCTTTCATGTTTATTGACTCTTTTACCGTTACTGTGTCTGCCAAAATGCGTTGCTGCGATAAACTAGTATAGATGCCAAGTCCTACAACTACTACTGAAATTACTATTATCGCACTAATTATTTCACTTACGCCACGATGCTTCATGATTTTGTCACGTTCTCAACTTTCATAGGTTTGATTATAGAAAAATCTGAATCAATTGATGTAGCATTAATTTTGACACTGTATACATTTGAAACTGTAAAATTTCCACAAGTTTGATTCTCAGAAGACATGAACAGTATTTTTTCAGTTGAATTTCCAGGAACTAGCGTATCTCCAAAATTACTAAATGGTGCTACAAAGTCTTCACCACTATCCAAGGTAGTCTTTAGATGAATGGACTTGATAGGGTCTGTTCCAGAATTGTACACTTTGGTCTGGAAATAACATGCGCCATGAGAGTCTTTTTCCATCTTTAAATCGGTTATTTTCAATACTGTTGTACTCAAACCTGTAGTTAATACCTGATTTTGTACGTTGTACAGTAAACTCCCCCCCGCCACTGAGATTCCTATTAGAATAATAACTGATAGAATGGGGGATATGGCTCTTCTTGCTCTCATCTGATAATAAGAGTAAAAAATTCGCATATAAGCAAAAGATAACTGATTATTGTGAATAATGAAATTTCTTAATGCAAGAAAGTCTCAAACTAAAGGAAGTGTATCCTTTACAGAAAAACTAGACAAGATATTTTCATCTGGTGAAAAATCTAAAACAAAATCAAAAATTATATTTCAATTAGAAAATCTGGAAATTACCAATCTAGAGTCATATGAAATTTTTTCAAGTTATGATGTGGGGGAATGTAATGTATATATTTGTAAAAACAGTACTGGTAAGACATTTTATCTTATTTCTGAACCGTCTATCGATAAAATTGGAAAGGCAATGTATGCAAAAATAATGCGATTTCTATATGTAGCATTACCTTCAGACGTAGATGCAATATCCTCTATGAAAATTTTTCTGAAGAAGAAAATTATTGATATCAGTAGAAAATTAAAAATCGATCAACATGTAATTCCAATACTTGATACTTTGCTATATTATGTAATGAGGGATTCTTTTGGATATGGATTAATTGATGTTTTGATAAATGACCCAAATCTTGAAGATATTCTAGAGGAAAGTTACAACAAGCCAGTTGGTGTGATTCACAAAAAATTCGGCGAGTTTGGAATATTAGATACCAACATACAGTTTAATTCAATAGAGTCATGTAATGCATTTGTACAAAAACTGGTTCAAAGAACTGGCAAGAGTATGACTGCTGCTGTTCCATACTTGGATAGCATGACAAAAGAAGGTCATAGAATTGCAGCCACATTTGGAAAAGAGATTTCTTTACCTGGTCCAAACTTTACCATTAGAAAATTTAGTGAAAAACCATACACCATAACGATGCTGTTGGAAATGGGGACAATCAATCCGTTAATTGCGGCATATATTTGGACTCTTTTAGACTCCAAGGCATTTGTTCTTGTCATAGGGTCTACAGCTGCAGGAAAAACAACCACAATTGGAGCATTTAGCTCTTTGATCAACCCACAACTGAAAATTACTACCATAGAAGATACTTCAGAGCTGAGAATAGGTCACACCCATTGGCAGAGATTGATCACAAGAAAATCATCTAGCATTTTGTCTGATAAATACGAAGTCACAATGAATGAATTAATCAAACTATCACTGAGATCTAGGCCTGATTACATTGTAGTAGGTGAAGTAAGGGGTGAGGAAATTTCTTCACTAATCCAGGCAGTAGCTACAGGACATGGAGGACTGACAAGCTTTCATGCATCTGATTCCAGCGCTGCATTAGTTAGAATGCAAAGCCCCCCGATGAACGTACATCTAAGTGGGCAGATGCTTATCTCCACAATATTAAGACAAAACAGGCTAGTAGATCCTGACGGTAAGGTAACTCGTAGAGTAACAGAAGTAACTGAAATCATTCCGGAAAATAATAAAATCAGATTAAAAAAAGTGATGGGATGGGATCCATCTTCACTGGTATTTTATCCTGGCGATGTATCTGAACTGGTTAGAAATTCTGAACGTCTCAAAGAAATAGCTACAATTAATGGATGGACAGAAGAAGAACTAACAAATCAACTAGTTACAAGAATGTGTTATCTTAGTAGAATGTTGGAAAATAACATAAAAGACTTTGATACAGTTACAGAAGAACTAAGCAAGTTCTATTATGATCCGTTAGAAAAATACCATTCTGTATTGAATACAAAATCACTGGGAGAGATTAATAATGAAAAGATTGCTTCAATAAGACTAGCAAACTTAGGCCAATAATACTTGTTGTAAATACCAGTATTGAAGAAAATTCTGGAATTGCTACTGGGAGTGGAAACTTTTCAATTATGAAACCGTTATTGTTTTGGCCTATCACATACAAATTATTGTTATCTGCCCTCAGATATCGTATCTTGTAATCAATTGAAACAATGTCAAACTTTGTTTTGCTGTTTGTCTCAATTAAGTGAATTTCTGGGCTTGGGTTGGTATTATTGACCACAAAGAGATAGTCACCATATTGCAAGTATGGGCCATAATGTGGAACATGAGATAAAGATACAGGCGATGTGTTTTCATATTCATCAATTATTGCAACACTGGTCTCTTGGTATTTTTTGATGGCTGTGAATTCAGCAAATGCCCCTCTTTCAGGTGTAACTTGAATCTCATTCCAATGTAAAATATTATCATAAACTCCAAGATCGTATGGAATTTTCAGGTCTATGGCTAATGTGTCTATATTTCCATCTTTTACTCTCATAATCTGATTGTTCATGTCTTGTATCTCTTCTATCCAATAAACTTCATCTCCATTTGATGCAATATCCATGATGATATTTTCACTCTCAGCTAGTAGATGACGTGATTTGCCATCGAGTGAAATTTTCCAGATCTTGCCGTTTGATTCAGATACAAACAAAGAGTCTTCAACTGATATGTGAACTGCAGATTTTAGATTTTTGACAATTTTTTGATATATTCCATCATTTTTTGATATTTTAATGATATCTTGATAATCGCAAATAATGCCATTCATGCATGTATCTGACAGCACTGCAAAGAAAAGATAATCCGAATTTTGATTCAGGTTGGTTGGAGAAATAAATAATTCATCTGAAATTTTTTTAATGCCATCGGCGTCTGAAATCATTAATCTTGTATCTGGTAGCCAATATGGTGATTTTATTGAAGTGTCAGTTTCAAAAAAAAATGTACTATTTCCAGAGGGCAGTAGGTCTCTTATCAATCCCAAGTCATCACCAATAGTTTCACTTGAAGCAATCTGAAAGCCTGTGAATCCAGTTATGACTAATAACAGTGCTGAAAATTTTAAAGATCTCATGTATTAATAAAGAAAAAAAGGAGTTTAAACTCCAGAAACTTTTATGATTGTTTGCACTCTAGCACTTCCACCGTCAGCATCTTTTGTGACAATGTTTGTTACCATATTATCACCCGCTTGTACAAATTGATTATTCAATCCAGGTACCGCTTTGGTAAATACATCAGCATATATCTGAACAGAACTACCAGAACCTATCGCATTGCTGATTTTTTGGTGTGTCACAACTTTGCATGATATGTCATCTCCTGCTGTTGTACTTTTCAGCTTACAATAGACGTTTCCCCCTACTGAAGAATCAAGGGCCTGAAATAGAACAGAGCAGTTAGCATATGTGGTTGAAGTTACACATCCTGTACCTGAAGTAATATTGGTTGCTGCTACCTCTGTTGCATTGCCTAAGAGAAGCTTGCCAACTGAGGTGCTTCTATTCACAGTAGTGTCTCTGATGGATGAATCGCTTGTCGATATCACAAACTTTCTGCCAGCTGATATTCCTTCACCTTTATCTGCAACAGCTAGCGTACCGCCAGTTTTATCCAAATGGGCTATCCATTGAGATCGGAGTGGGTTATCCAGCTTTTTATCAGATTTTATTACTGCTCCAGAATCGTTACAGTTTCCAGCATCACAACCTTGAACATTCTCATGAAGTGACTCATAAAGTAGTGGTTCGCTGAGATCAGATTTTGCAACAGTCATCTCTACTGTAGTCCAAGGTTTGCCTCCGCCATTCTTTATGGTTGCTGTAAGATCAGCGTGGGAAGATCCTTTAACTGCCTGCGCATTTTCAATTACTATTGAGCTTGTAGTACTTGCAGTGTTTGCACCGGTAGAAAATACAGAGAACACAAGTCCTCCTGCAACAACTGTAATTCCCAAGAGAACTACGGTTGCAAGAATGGGACTAATTGCTCTGCGTTTGCTAGATGTTATTTTTTGTTTGTAGTTGTTTTGCATTATTGCAATATTGCCTCGAAATTTGCCTTATAACCCAAATTTCGACTCTATGATATGATGAATCAAAATTTAGAGGATGGGACACTAAAAAAATTTGTTTCAAAGATAACACTTGAGGGTGCATGGAATTCTATTCTTGAGGATATCAATAATGACGTGCTCTTGTCTGGAAAGCCACTTGACACTTTGGTGCTTTTAGAAAATCTGAGAAAATACTCGTATATTTCTGCAGGAATATTATTTCCTGTTAGTCTGTTTCTGTATTATCTGTATTCTCCAATCTTTTTAGGATTGAATCTAATTTGGATTGGGATATTTTCCTATCCAAAAATTCAACAATCCAGTATCAGCAAGGAAAGAAAAAAGAAAGTAGAAGAAGAATTGCCGTCTTTTGTTATATTTTCTGCGGTTTTACAAAATGTTGGCATTAGCTTGTATGACAGTTTTCAATTATTTCACAAAACAGGACTCTTCAAATCCATTGGCAAAGAAGCAATGCTTCTAAAACGAAATGTTGAACACTTTGGTCTATCTCAAATGGAGGGCTTGGAAGAACTGGGAAGAACTCACAAAAGTGAATCTTTCAAAAACCTTCTTTTGGGATATACCAGCATTTGGAGAAGCGGGGGTGATCTTTCTCTTTACCTTGAAGGCAGGGCAGACGAATTATTCGTAAATCTGAAGGACAGATATCAATCCTATACAAACAACGTTGGAACTATTGTCGAGATGTTAGTTACCTTGTTGATTATTTTACCAATCATGATAATGGTTGCATCGTTTGTAATGCCTGGTAGTTCACTTGAACAGGTAACACTTTTGGCAACCATAGGAATTCCAATATTTGCGATTTTGATGGGTGTGGCAATTGCATCAATACAACCTGCAAGCTTTAACAGACTTGGTCTAAATCCTAACCTGACTATTGTTTTAACAGTTGTAGGATTTTCCATAGGAATTTCTACATATATTACACTTCATGAAACTTGGCTTGCTGTTGCACTTGCAATAATCATTCCATCATCTGTAAGTGCCATTATAGTTGGTAGACAAATGAAAGAAATTAACAAGTTAGAGAATTCATTGCCACAGTATTTGCGAGATATGACTGAATACAAAAAAATTGGTTATGATATAATTCTGGCAATTATTCGACTATCAAAAGAAAACCTGTACAATTCCACATTCAATAAAAAATTAGGCGAGGTCAGTCTTTTATTAGATAATGGGGTAGACCCTGTAACAAGTATCAATGCAACAGAGTTCCGTTCATTTTTCTCAAAAATTTCATTTTACTTGCTTGCATACACTGCCGAGCTTGGAGGAGGCAGCCCTAAAGTTTTGGAAACTGTAACTCGATTCATTACCAATGCAAAACAGATCGTAAAGGAAGGAAAGTCATCAATTTCGATGCTTGCCATGATAATTTTTGTCTCCCCTGTAATCATGGCATTTACTGCCAGCATGATTCTCAACATGTTGGGTTCATTTGACGCATCTGCTTTCAAAACACCTAGTAATTTGGATAATCCTCTTCCAAACATTCCTGGGTTTAGTACTGACTTCACTAAACTTGTTACCATAACTCCGCAATTTCTAGAGATGACCAAAACATTAATTGTAACAAGTAGCTTGACTGCAGCATTTGTAATAACTAAAGCAATTGATTTTACATTTTACAATACTTGGAGGGTGACTGTAATTGGATGCATTGCAATTGCATCGATTGTATTAATGGATAATCTCTCAAATCTTGAATTGTCTTTAGGATCTGTTTTAGGAGATTTACCATTTTAGGTGATTTTGGAATGTTGGAAAAACGAAGAGCGGTAGGCGGTCTTATCTCATTAATTGGCATAGTGATAGTATTTGGCATAACTGCGGTGGCATATCTTGAATTGAGTTCATCTCAGACTAATTTGATTAATACCTCAATTAATGCAAATCAAAAGATCTCAGATAGAAATAATGAAAAGTTGAATTTTACGAATATAGTATCTGTGGGTTCGAGCTATACAACAACGGTATACAATTTAAGTAGCGATACAATTATCATTCATTCTCAAATTACTGAGAGAGCAAATGCTATTTTTGGTAAAGAGGAAATTAATAAAAAAATACATGCGGGTACTAGTGAACCCGTTACAGTAAATTTAGATGGTGTTCCGTTATCTACTGATAAAACTATGTTCATTACCAGTCTAGGCAAAAAATGTCTAGTACCTATAATAGATGGGAGTTTTAGAGTATGTTAAAGAAATTATTTTTCTCTTTTGTTCTATCTGCGATATTCCTTAGTATTGCAATTAGCAATCCAGCTAATGCTGAATTAACGGCAACGCTTTGGGCCCCTGAAGAAGTTCTCCTAAAAGAAAAATACTATGCATTAATCATAATTGATTCCAACACAAATTCAGAGTCTACATTTGATATTGTTACAGACAATGAAGAGGTAATTAAAATAAAAACAGAGACTGTTGTAATTCCAGCTGGAAAACATCACGGATTGATAGAATTTGAAACCATTGGAACCGGAGATGCAGAAATTTATGCAATCTTTCAAGATACTTTACTTAAAGAAGACATCCGAGTCGTAGAGTCTGCTGAATCTCCAACCACATTAGATTTGATACTTCCATCCGATCTTGTAAATGTATTAGTTGATGATAACAAACACACGGGATATGTTTTTCTTTTAAATGATTTTGAAAATCCAGTTACTGCAAAAGAACCAATTTCTGTTACTCTTACTAGTAATGGGGAAGTCACACTTCCATCAAAATCAGTCATAATTGAGAGTGGAAATCATTATGCCAAATTCATCTTTGAATCACAAGGAGAAGGAACCATCTCCGCATCTGCCCCAAATCTCCTGCCTGATGAGGAAGACATCAGTTTGGATAATACTGATGAAATTGAGCTAAAGATGGCAATTGCCCCAGAACCAATTCCCACTGATTCTAGTGGAGAAATTTACTTTTGGCTAGAAAGAGAGGGGGATCCTTACATTGTACCACATGATGTCAAAGTTACTATAAGTATTGATAAAAGCTCAAATCTTTCATTTGATTCTGCAATTGAAGGAGCCATAGTGCTTACTCCTAATACCAGTGACCGAAGATCTACAGAATCAGGTGCTAAAGAGATTATCACTCGTACCGAAGTCCAGTTAGCACAGGATTCAGAACGAGAATTCATACTAAAAGCAGGTACTCATTATGGAAAAATGCAAGTGTATTCTAGTTTTGATGAAGCAAGTGATATTACAATTAGCGGTTTAGCTGAAAGCATAGACCCTAAAGCAGATGAGGAGTTCATCAAAGTTTCAAACACTTTTGATGTTAGTACCGAAAAATCGACTTTCGGTATTGGTACAGAAACAAAAGTTTTTGCATTTCCTGATCCTGCCTATAAACAAGTTGAAATTATTGTATCCAGTTATTCTGATGGTGGGCCAGTAATTGAACGAGATGATGAGTCTTTTACTGTTTTTACAGACAACAAATTAATTCTTGAATCAGATTCACAAAAAATAATTAAAACAGATAAGAATTATGCAGTCATAATAGCAAATGTTGTTGATTCGGGTTCAGTTGATATTTTTGCAGAAAGAAACGAAGCTGAAAGCAATGAAATCAGCATCACTACTTCAGGAAAATATGTAAAAAATCCTGAACTAAATGTTGTTGTACTGCCTGCAATTTTTAATACTGAACAAGATCTTTTCTTAGTATCGTCATCTCAGGAGAAAATTATAACAAATGTATCTGACAAAGATGATGGAAATTTGATAAGTATCACCACCAGACCAGACTTTAAATTTGAAACGTTTCAAGAAAGCGAGTCTGTAATTACTGTAAGAGGTACAATTTCTGAACTATTAGAAGATGATCCTGAAATCCATATTTCATCCAATGCGTTTATTGTAGATGACGTTCTAAAAGTTTACAATCCAGAAAGGAAAAAAATTAATTCACTTCATCCTAACTATGTTTATCCTAAGGAGCTATTTCCAATAATCACTCACATCAATGATCTAGACGAAAATCCAATAAGAAAAGAGGCTCTAAAAATATCCTCTATTGAAAATATGGGCTCTATTTCTGATTTGTTTTACTTTAATCAGACAGGATCTCATGATGTTATTTTTTATGACAAAAACTCTGTTCCAATAAAATCTGCAATTACCGTAAAAGGTGAAACTCGGCAAACAAGTGAATCGCCAGCAATTGAAGTTGTTAGAGTTATCACTTATGACATACAAGTCACAGATGGAGAAGGAACGGGAACATATGAAGAAGAAGAAGAAGTAACTATCAGTGCGCCTCCAACTAAAGACGACATTTTCATCATAAAAAAGAAATTTGCAGGATGGGAAAACCTTCCATACAAAGAGTCATCAGTGACTTTTGAGGCAGATGACGATATTAACACAAGACCTATCTACGAAGATGATTATTCTTTTCTCTTCATTATTTCGGGTACAGTAGCTGCCATGGTGGCATTTATGGTAATTAAAAAGAAAAAACCCAAAGATATCAAAAAACCATCAAAAGAAGATGATGATTTACTGGAGCTGTTAGGCGAATGATTTCATTTCTAAAAAATAACGATAAAACCACAAAAAAAGAAATTGTAATTCGACTGATAGAAAAACTAGAGCAATCCAATCTTGGAAATTATGAAAAATTAGAAGACATCAAATTAGAATTACAGGAAGGGATACCATTATCTTTACAAAAAAAGAAATATCTCAAAGAAATTATAGAGAAATTAAAAGAAGAAAAATCCAAATAGTTTTTTTACTCTGTTATTTTTTAATTAGAATTATTTTATAATGGATTAAAATTATTATCTTTAATATCTAATGCCGTTTAATTTCACTTTACTAAACAAGATTACAGGGATTATCGCTGTGATTAATACGAGAAATACAAGAGAATTAAACTCTGGAACTATTGCCTCAACAATTGTAATTCTTTCTAAAATCGCATCCATTTTTTCCTCCACTTGTTCAAGTGAAGCATTTTTTCTCATCAATGCCTGTAATTCTTCTCTAAGCATTATCTCCAATTCATCATTTAGTTCCTCATTTTGTTCTCCAACTGGATCCTCTAAATACTCATAATTGTCAATGTATGCCTTCATAGCTAGACGTTTGGCCTCCTCTATGTCTCCTTCTGCATACTTGGTTCTTGATTGTTCTAATAGTTCTCTTATGTTATCTACATATTGTAATAATACTTCATCTGCAAAAACAACTGAAACTTGAAATGGAATCAACGCAAACAAAAACAAAAAAACAATAATTGTCTTCATTTTTATTAATTAATCATAAATGTTATTTATCTTAATTTATCATTCTATAATTTTAATTCATCATAAAGTAGAAACTTTTGGATGTTGTGGAATTAGTTATGTCTAATCTGTGTTTTTCAAACAAACTTTAACATAAAAATTCCATACCGTGGTATTGTAACCTAGGAAATCATTTACATCCAGGGGGACTAGTTTTGGATCACATATGAAATTATGCATTATCATTTCAGGTCTCTAAATCAAAGTCAGAAATATCATTGAGAAGATATGTCATTGATACAAAATTTACACTCCTGATATGAATTATGAATAAACCTATGTTAAACTAAAAGTTGTAACGGTACAACAATCATTGATTTTTCATGTGTTGAATTCTCTTTTCTATGCTTTTGTAATGACTTACGATGTATCGTCTTTTCTTCTGAAATCTTTCCCATCTCAATCCATCCAATTATCTCCAAGGTGATGGGGTTACAATCTTTTTTCTTGTTCATGATATTATCAAGCAAAATAAAATAAATTTGTGTGAGGTTGGGTATTGGACCATGTTCATAAAGAACTTGTCTGTGCTCTTTAGATAATGTATCTGCCCATTCCTCAAATGAACGTCCTTGTTCTATCATACTGCAGTTACCTTGACATCTTTTTGGGACTTGCTTCCATCAGTTGCCTCTACAATTATGCTGATTACAACTGTCTCACCCTTTCGGACAAAGTCATGGGGCAATGGATCACCATTGACGGAATTTGTCAGCTGTCTTGTCAGAACAAATGATGCAGGAGATATTGTCTTGCCTGGTTCTATTGGACTGATTAACTTTGCACCATTATAGGTCTGAAATCCATCAGAACAATTTCCTTGTGTATCTGCCCAGCTTATCTTGTCGTATGATTGAGAACAGAATGTAGTAGAATCAGGCCATAGCGTACGACTTGTTGCACCAAACTTGTTTGGTTCTTCTCCCCAGAACATCAGATTTCCTATTCCAATTACGGTTCCGGAATCAGATGAGATTGGTTCTAAATCCACAAGTTTGCTTGGAAATACGGGATCATCTGGCAAAAATGCATCAGTTCCACTGACAATCCAAGAAGCAGGCCTGTAAAATATTACTGCTGGAATCTCTCCCTTGTAAGCATTTACTGTGACTGATTTCCATGGTTTTGTTCCGATGTTTTTTATCGTCATAGAAAGGCTGCCGTGATCGTTTGTTACCTGCAGGTTTGACTCTAGGATCGAGATTGCGTTTGACTCTGTTGCTGCAGAGCTTGCTTGCCCAAAGATGCTAAAGACAAGGGTTCCTGACACAACTGTGATTCCAATAAGCACAATTGTTGCAAGAATTGGACTGATTGCTTTTCGTGATTTTAACATCATGACTTGGCTTGTGGATTTTTGTTGTATTTAATATATTGGATGGTTTATCCAATATCATCAAATAGTTGGATGAACCATCCAACTGTTTAAATAATCTAAATTTTTTGTTTGAAGATTAACTGCAATATTATGAAAACAAAGGTAGTAATTGTATTTGCCCTAGTTGTTATTGGATTATTATCATATATTTGGTACTTTGAACAAACCAATGATATTTCACAAAATGATTCAAACATAATTCAACATGCAAAACATTTCCAGATACACAAAACTGATAATGGATACGTACTTGTTGACGGCGCAACAAGAAAACTTGACATAAACTATGATCGGAATTCGATCACAATTCCTGCAAAGAGACTAGTGCTGTTTTCCTCAACACATGCAGCATTTTTAGATAGTTTAAACCAAACAGAAAAGATTGTCGGGGTTGCATGGGCAAACTCCTATGACTGGTACATACCAAGGATACAAAACGGATTTGAAAATGAAACAATAAAAGACATTGGTACTGCAGACAATCCAAGTTATGATGTCATAACATCACTGAAACCAGATCTTGTGGTTTTAGTCGGCGGTACTGGCATGTGGGAAAATCATGCAAAAAAACTAGAAGAAATTGGCATTTCCTACGTTGTAGTTTCTGAATGGATTGAAGAAGAACCTCTTGGAAAATTGGAGTGGATAAAGTTTTTTGGATTTCTTACTGGTTCACAGGATATCGCAGAAAAAATATTTGAAGAGACAAAAAACAAGGCAGAAAAAATCGCAGAAAAAACAAAGAGTAAAGAAAAACCATCTATTCTTTGGGCAGGAGTGTTCAACGGGATTGCATTTGTTCCAAGGACACAGACATATGCTGTAAATGCAATAATTGATGCAAACGCAAATTATGTATTCTCAGATCTTAATGGTACCGGAACTGCTACGATAAGTCTTGAAGAATTACTTGTGAGGGCAAAAAATGCTCAGATTATGGTGTATACCAGTGCCTTTGTCAACCATACTGACCAAATAACATCCCAATATCCAGTATTGGCTAAATCACTACCCATTCAGGAATGCAACATGTACTCTTTTCAGCCATGGTACTGGCAGTCAACTGCTGATTATGACCTGTTTGCGGCAGATATGGCAGCAATTGCCCATCCAGATACATTTCCTGATCATCAACTAAAGTTATTCCAAAAGGCAGAGTGTAACTAATGCTTTCAGAAAAAAGACACAACAAACTAGCTTTTATTACATTATTTCTGATTCCACTATTTTTGATTCTAGGCATTGTCCTAGGCTCTGTATCGTTTTCTGCAAATGATATTGTACAATGTGTTTTTGAAAGTTGTGATGATACAACAGCAGACATACTATGGAAGATACGCCTTCCAAGAACGGTAGGCTCGTTGATTGGAGGAGTAGGTATTGCAGTATCTGGACTGCTAATGCAGTCATTGTTTCGCACACCGCTTGCAGATCCAGGAATACTTGGAATTACTTCTGGCGCATCGCTTGGTGTTGCATTACTTGTGATGGGCGGAGTATCTGCAGGTATTGGAATTGCATTAATTGGAATCGAGGTATTATTTGTAGCAGCACTTGTGGGATCATTTCTTACAATACTTTTGCTACTGGGTCTGATCAGGTTTGTTGCAAACACCACCACATTACTGCTTGTAGGTCTCATGATAAGTTGGATTATCGGTTCGGCAATTGCAGTTTTGGGAATTTTGGCACAGCAGCAAAACCTGCAGTTGTTCTATGTGTGGACTCTTGGAAGTTTTGCACCCACAACTATTCATTCTATTTACTTTATGTCATTTATGATAATTCCAACAATTGCTGCAAGTGTTATTTACTACAAGAGACTCGACGCATCACTTCTTGGAGAAGATTATGCAAAAAGCATAGGTGTCAATATAAAATCACTGCAAAAGTTTTCCATAATTTTATCTAGTATTCTGGTTGCAGCAGTAACGGCAGTTGCAGGTCCCGTCGGGTTCATAGGAATAGCAGGACCATACATGGCAAGACTGACAAGTCAGTCAGGTTCGCACAAGATAATAATTCCTCTTACAATAGTTTATGGTTCTCTTCTTACAGTCGTTGCAGATATTTCGGCAAGGTTGATTCTAAGACCAGTTGATCTTCCAATCACCATAATCACTGCACTGATTGGAGGACCAATTGTAATTTTCATGCTTGTAAAAAAACGAGGTGAAGGATTATCACAATAAGAATAACAAACCTGTCATTTGGCTACTCGCAGGCATCTCAGGTGATAAAGCAAGTTAGTCTGGATTTGGAAAAGGGATTCTTTGTAGCACTTTTGGGCCCAAATGGAGCAGGAAAGTCAACCCTGCTCAAGTGCATCCTGGGACTTTTGGATGCAAAGGGAACTATCCTAATTGACGGAGATGACATGTCTGGTCTTGCAGACATTGATGCTGCAAGACTGCGGGCAGCAGTGCTTACAGACAAGGTTTATCCGTTTAACATGACGGTGCGGGAAATCATTGCACTTGGCAGGTATCCACATCAATTAGGATTTAGGGAAAATGCAACAGACAGGAAAATAGTTTTTGATGCTGCAGAGACTCTCGGAGTAAATGAACTGCTTGATTCAAGGTTTGCCAATCTAAGTGATGGACAAAAACAAAAGGTTCTGATTGCAAGGGCAATTGCACAAAAACCAAAGGTTCTGATACTTGATGAGCCTGCAACTCATCTTGATGCAAATGCTCGAATCGAGATTTTGTTGAAACTACGAGAGATTGCAAGACAAAACAAGATTACTGTTTTGGCATCAATGCATGAGATAGAGATTGCATATAGAATTTCAGACAGGATAATTGTTCTAGATAATGGAAGTGTTGTTGCTTGTAACCATCCAGAAAAAATTTTTGAAAACAAAATGATAGATACAATCTATCAAAACAAAAACTCAACATGGAACAAAATCTTTGGAACTATGGAAATAAAATGTGTAAAAAATGAACCTCTAGTTCATGTAGTTGCAGGATTCGGTACTGGAATTCCAATATACAGATACTTGGCAAGAAAAGCAATACCATTTTCAACTGGAATGCTAGACAGAATTGACGTTGATTATTGTCTAGCAGCATCTGTTGCATCAAAGACATTTTCAAATGATGCACCATATCTTCCGTTAACCTATGATTCTGAAATATTGGAATATCTTCGGCACGCTAGATTAATTCTTGATTCTGGATTTCCAGTAACCGCGCAGACAAGACCAAATATGTATCTGCTTATCGATCTTGCAAAATTAGGCATCCCAGTTGTTTCACTACGAAGCACAACAGAAATTCAACGTCTTAACCTGAATGCACAAAAAACAACAATCTCAGAACTTCAAGACATTACATCAAAACTAGAAATAAATACAATGTGATGACCTTGCTCAATGATAGAATAATCATGCACAATATGGTAAAAATGATCTCAAAGGTAGCAGCAAGATATGCCCCTAGTAGGATTTTGTCATATGATCCTGCACATGTTCTCAAGTCATTACAGCTTGCAAGCCAGTCTGACAAAATCAGCAGAACTCTTTTGCAAGAGGAATTAGATCTTGGAGAGGGATCTATCAAGACACTTGTAAAGCACCTAAAGATGCAGGATTTGGTAGAGACATCAAATGCTGGAATGTGGATGACTGCAAAGGGCAGAAATCTTTACAAAAAAATCTCTGAAACGATTTCTGCAGAGATGGATCTGTCAAAATGTTCTGTAACCTTGGGCAAATTCAATCATGCAATTCTGGTTAAGGATATGGGTGATGAGGTAACTACTGGAATAGAGCAAAGAGATGCTGCAATAAAGGTTGGCGCAACAGGTGCAACAACTTTGATTTTTCAGGACGGTAAATTCTTAATGCCAGACAGAAAGCAAGACTCGCTAAGAAAGGATATAAAACTTAAAGAAAATATAATCGAATCATTACAACCACAGGAAAATGATGTCATAATTATTGCCAGCTCTGAAAATAGGAAAAATGCAGACATTGCTGCAAAAAGCGCTGCGCTGTATACAATATCAAAACATGAAAGGCACTAGATACTAATTTCAGGAGCCATACGATCAACCCATTGCGGTAATCCCTTCAAATTAATTGAACGTAGTCTTTCAAGAAGAACGTAGGCTTTTTTGCGAATTATAACATCTAGTGTTTTATCGCAGACTATTTGGGCAATTATAATTCTAATAAGATCGTGGTGTTGTGAATTATCATACTGTTCAGACATATTTTGCATGTCACCAGACTTTAAACTAGACAATATTGTTTGCAATCTTTGATATTTGTGATGTCTTTAATTTTGAGATAAGGTAATGCACCGACTCTGCATCCACTTGCTGCCATAAATAAGATGATAGCCCTGTTTCTAATGTCTGGACAAAATTTGAGCATTTCTTGGATCTGTTCTGTAGTGTATGCTTTCCTACCTGATTTTTTGACCTTTGCAGGGAATAATCGTCGAATTTTACTCCATTTCAAATCAACATCGTTAATCTCAAAAAATGCCTGTAAGGGGTAAATTCTAGTAGGAATGGTGTTAGGCGAAACCTTATTTTTTAAATCCATGACATAATCTTCAACCATTTCCTGTAATTTTTTCTCAGGAATGCCAAGAATGGAATCATAGTCTTTTAACTTGAAAAAATCCTTGAATCTGTTAAGATTTTTGAGATATTCTACCTTTGTAGCCTCAGATTTAATGCCGTTTTCAAAGAGTAATTGTGAACGTTGTTTCAATGATTAGTAATATAGAAAATTGCTATTATACTTGCTTGTCGAGCATAAACTTTAACTTTTCTACTTTAGCTTTTCCAGAATTGAAAGACTCAACAAATTAGTCATTGTCAATCCTTTTCGATTTACATCACGTTTAGTTTGTTCACAATACTTCTTTACACTCTGATGACCCTTTTCACTTGCAACCTCAATGATTACAATATTTTCAGCGTATGGAAAAGTAAATTTTGAAGACAACGTACAAAATGTGGTCATATGACCAAGTCCACCAATTCTGATTTTTTCTCTTTTCAATAATATATTTGCAACTTCTTGTAAATCTTCTTCATATTCTCCATATTCCAAATAATAAACAGTTACAAAATTCGTTTCTCCAGATACTTCTCTTTGAAATAATTCATCTTTGACATTGAAAATAAATGATGTTTTTTCTTGGTTGTGTTTGTTTAGATCATCTGTAATGTATTGGTTATCTTTGAACTTCCCCAAGAGATAGTGATTGGTTGAATCAGAAAAATAGGGTTTACTTTCATCAGAAAATGTTCCAGTTACAAAATACAATGCCTCAATATTGTTTGAAGACATCCAAGATTCTTTTAATTGAATAGATTCAGAATTATGTAGATATGGAGCACAAACATAACCAGAATAAGATAATTGTTGTTCAGACACTTGGTTACTTCCTTGAAATATGATATTTATGCGTATAGAAAATAGGACGATCATTAATCAAATTATCCCACCTTCGATAGTTTTTTAATACTAGAACACTTCGTTTTTTTGTCCCAAGCTAGCTCAGCCTGGTAGAGCTTCCGGCTGTAGTTGTTGGCTTAAGATGGCTGACCGAATAACAGCATATCAGGCATACAGAAACCGGGTTGTCGAAGGTTCAATTCCTTCGCTTGGGACCACAGTTTTTTTATAAATTACTAAAAATAATAAAAAAATAGACTAATTTAAGAAAACAATGTTGAACTCTTAAATTAATAAAAATATCTATTGTCTATGCTGTTTTTTTGACTTTTTGAGCAGCTGGTCCTTTTTGACCTTCGCCGACTACAAACTCGACTTTATCGCCTTCATTGATGAATCCATCAACATCTGATTTGTGAACGAATAGATCGTCACCAGATTCTCTTTCGATAAAACCAAAGCCTTTTGTGCGGTTGAACCACTTTAC